>CETS01154621.1_pt1 | contig 37368 bp, 33 predicted proteins | sample 356391 | NCBI WGS metagenome assembly CETS01 (sample SAMEA2622673, study PRJEB7988) | marine metagenome | isolation source: saline water (ENVO:00002010), including
GGTGCAACTGCGCGGAGCTGTACGCCGTCGTCCGGGATCATAACAGCCACACGCTCAGCGCCGCGCCCCAACGCGCCTTTAATGCTGTCCGCCAGGCGCCGCGCTTCATCCACCGGTGCATCATCGCTCGATTCATAGAATTCAGAACCGATGACCACACCGCCGCGACGTGATGCCTCAAATCTCAGAGCGGTCTCTACCCGGCGAGAATAGACGCTGGATGGACCAATAAAGGCAAACCGGTTCACGCCGTTCAGAACGGACCAGTCAACAATGCGGGCGACTTCTTCTTCAGGCGGAAAACTCATCAGGAAAGCGCCGCCACCTGCAGCGCTGCGATCATTCGAGAATGCAATGACGGGAATTCCCGCATCGCGGGCTGAATTTGCGGTGGAGGTGACATTGTTGGCAAATAGCGGGCCGATAATGACATCAGCGCCTTCGCGAATGGCTTCCTGCGTGACGCTCGCAGATTTACGGGCATCGCCTGCGGTGTCCTTTGGAAGCAGCAGAATATCGCTACCCCCCTGATCAAAAAGCGCCATTTCGACGGCGGCAAGAATGCCTGTAGCCTGATTGCGTACACCCGCGCTGCTATGTGAGAATGGCAATAGCACCGCAATGCGTTTCACATCGCGGTTCTGCATGAAGTCAGGCGTCACATAGAGTTCAGAAAGATCAAATCGCGGGCGTTCGGTCTGTGGTTCTTCCGTCACGGGATCTGGCTCTGGCAGAGGTTCGCGGCCTGGCAGTGGATCGACCGGCTCTACCCTTGGCTGACCAGTAGAGATAGGAGCAGGTGGCCGTGACGGCGCGGTTGCGCAGCCAGCAATGAGCGCGCCAACCATGATAAGGCTTGGCACTGATCGAAACTGCCTTAAAACCAGATCCACTCTCATGTTTCTCATCTCCCTGGTCTCCGCCTGACAGACCATAACACCTTAGGACGCTAGCGAGGCGCATTCCGTGACACAACTCATTCGCTCAGTTGAGCTGTCGCCCGGTTTGTATGTGGTCGCAACACCCATTGGCAATCTTCGCGACATTACATTACGCGCGCTCGACACACTCGCATCCGTAGACGTGATTTATGCCGAAGACACTCGCCAGACCAAGCGCCTGTTAGACGCTTACGCTATAACTGCATCGCTAAAGCCTTACCATGACCATAATGGGGCACAGATGAGGCCGAGAATCCTGAAGGAGATAGAGGAAGGTCGCGCGGTTGCGCTTGTCTCGGATGCCGGTACGCCGCTGATTTCTGATCCCGGGTTCAAGCTCGTGCGCGAGCTGACAGATGCGGATCATTCTGTTTACCCGCTTCCGGGCCCGTCTGCAGCGATCGCCGCGTTGAGTGCTGCTGGTCTGCCGACGGATGTATTCACCTTTGCCGGTTTCCTGCCGCCAAAGTCCGGGCAGCGGCAAGATCGCCTTCGCGCTTTCTCCGCGCAAAAGGCGACGCTGGTGCTTTACGAAACAGGACCAAGGCTGGTCGATACGCTGCAAGACTTAGTGGAGTCCTGCGGCGGAGACATTGAAGTTGTGGTGGCCCGCGAACTGACCAAACTCTTTGAAGAGTTTCGTCGGGGATCGGCAGAAGACCTTCTGGCGGCACTGAAAGACGAACCCCCGCCAAAAGGAGAAATCGTGCTTCTGATTTCAATGACTGGCGAACCTGCTAGTGAGGCCAGCCAGGAACAGATCGACGCCTATCTCCGCGAACATCTGCCAAAACTCGGCGCCAAGGGGGCTGCAAATGAAGCCGCCCGGAAATATGGCAAGCCGAAGCGCGAACTGTATGCGCGCGCAGTTGAACTCCAGAAATCTGAAGAACCGTGAGCCAGAGCACGCGTCGTCAGAAGGCTGAACGCTCCGGCCGGATAGCCGAATGGTTCGCCCTGATCTGGCTGACCGCGAAAGGCTATCGCATTCTGACGCGCCGCCAGAAAACCGGAATGGGAGAGCTGGACCTGGTCTGCGTGCGTGGCAAGGTGGTTGTGATCGTCGAAGTCAAACAAAGACGCAGCTTTGACAGTGCACGCACCGCCGTGAGCGAGGCTGCCTGGCAACGTATTGGCCGGGCCGCCGAACTCTGGCTCTCGAAGCGCGGACCGCTCGCAAACGCTGACCGACGATATGATCTTTTCATTTTTGCGGGCAATTTCCGCTTCCGCCACATTCCTGACGCGTGGCGACCTGAATATCCCCTAACTCATGGTTAAGAGAGTCTCGCTAGTTTGAGCTATACGCTTGCAGGAGAGACTGATGACAATGCGCGCCCTGATCCTGATCGCAGGTCTATTTCCGCTCACCGGATGCGTCACCGCTGCGGTTGGTGCTGCCGGCGCTGTGGGTGTTGCCGCCTTTCAGGACAAGACACTCGGCGAGAGCCTTGATGACGCCAACGCCTCCAATGAACTCAAAGCGCGACTGATGACGGCCAGTGCCGCGCGCTATAACGAGGTGGATGTTGAAGTTGCCCACAGGACCGCGCTGCTGTCTGGCCGGGTGCCGACTCAGGAAGACAGACTGCAGGCTGAGCGGATTGCCTGGTCAGTTGGCCTGATCAACGACGTTGCCAACGAAATTCAGGTCCGCGATCAAGGCGGCATTATTCAGAATGTGAATGACGAATGGATCACCGCCCGCGTCCGCTCGCGCCTCTTTGCCGATGATGAAATCAAATCAGTGAATGTGAACATCGAAACCTATGATGGGATCGTGTACCTGATGGGTCTGGCCCGAACTCCCGAAGAGCTGCGGCTGACCGCAGAGCACGCATCCAAAGTGCGTGGCGTGAAAGAGGTGGTGTCCTTTATCCAGCTTCGCGACACGGTTTCGACCACGACGGCACGTCAGCAGACTGTACCTCCACCTTCAACGCCAGGTCAGGCCTATAATCCTTATGCCCCAGGCGGATATTCTACCGGCACCGAACAGGACCTCGTCGGCGGTCCGGGAAGGTAGCGTCTGAGGCGGCGGATAATTTCGCTAAACCAAGTTTTGACTGGCAAGCTGGTGTAAGAGCCCTTAACTCTTCTTCGTTCGAAAGAGGGAAAGCGCATGAGCCTGAAAGTCGCCATTCAGATGGACCCGCTGGAAACGGTGGATATTAACGCCGACACGACTTTTGCCCTGGCCGAGGCTGCGCAGAACCGGGGCGCTGAGCTATGGGTTTACGAGCCAAAACATCTGTCCTGCCTTGACGGCCGCCTGTCAGCCCGCGCTCGCCCAGTGAAGGTTCAGCGGGCTGCAGGGACCCCGGGAGTTTTCGGCGAAGAGGTCAAACTGGACCTGCATGACGATGTGGATGTGGTGCTGATGCGTCAGGACCCACCATTCGACATGGCTTACATCACCGCAGCGCACCTTCTTGAGCTCCTCAAAGGCGAGACACTGGTCGTCAACGATCCTGAATGGGTGCGCAGCTCCCCGGAAAAACTGTTTCCCCTGATCTTTCCGGGCTTGTTGCCTGAAACACTAATTTCACGAGATCCGGTCGAGATAGAAGCGTTTCGCGAAAAACATCGCGATATCATTCTGAAACCGCTTTACGGCAATGGCGGTGCGGGCGTCTTCAAACTCACCGAAAGCGATTCCAATTTTGCATCGCTCATGGAAATCTTCATGGAGCGGTCGCGTGAGCCAATCATCGCGCAGGCCTTTCTGCCGGCTGTCTCAAAAGGCGATAAGCGCGTCATTTTGATTGATGGCGAAGCCGTGGGTGCGATCAACCGTGTTCCGAAAAAGGGCGAAGCCCGGTCGAACCTCCATGTGGGCGGAACCGCTGAGCCTGTTGATTTAACCGACACCGACAAAGCCATTTGCGAACGTATCGGTCCGGAGCTGAAGAAACGCGGCCTCATACTTGTCGGTATTGACGTGATCGGTGACAAGCTGACTGAAATCAATGTCACCTCACCCACAGGCGTTCAGGAGCTGAAACGCTTCACGGGCGTCGATGCGGCCTCGCTCTTCTGGGATGCGGTGGAACGTCGATTGAACTGACCTCCTCAGCGCACCAGATAGGGCCGAGAGCAATTCACGTCTTCAATCCGCACATCGACTTCGCCGACATTCAGACCCAACGAGACCAGAAGATCGTCAACAGCGCGGACAATCTGCCGGTAGAGCAGTGGCTGTCTGTTCACATCAACTGAAAGCCCTGAGCGCGCCGTCTTCAGAGTGCCGTTCTCTATCTCAACGGCATTGAAACTGAGTAGCTGAACTTCATCATCTGAAAGGTCAATTTTCAGCGTCTTTCGACCAGCAAGCAGGAGCTGAATTTCGGCTGCTGATGTTGTCACGTCCACATCAACCCTGTCCGGCCCACGAGACGTTGTGCATTGGGCATTTGCGATTTCGGCCCTTGCTTCGGCAAGGCTGACTCTCGCCCCCACCGTTGCGCCGAGCAAATCGACCACCAGACTGACCTGCTCTGTCTGAACCTGGTCTGTGCGTTTTGCATCATAATTCCACTGCATCAGTCGGCCCTTTTCACCCACCTCCAGCGCAATATTCGCGATACCGGAAAGCGCAGAAATATTGAGATCAATCTGTCGCTCACCATTGGCCAGCATCAGGCTGGCCATGAGAAGCTCGCCAGCTGAAATAAGAAAGTCACCCTCTTCGGGACGCAGATCCAGATCATACTCACCTGCGTCCCCCAGTGTAATGATCTCGTTGAGTGTGATGTCCTCACGTCTGATATCTGAAGGCAAGGTCGTGGCGAGACTGGGGGTACGCGTCCCTGTCATTGAATCTATGGCAGCTGCGAGGTCACCAACGCTGATCCGTGACTCCAGCACCGAGCTGTATGTCATGGCCTTAAGGCTGGCGCTCATATTCACTCCTTTTAGAAGGGTAAGCAGATCAAGTTTCGCGTCCAGGAGGGAGTCATAGTCTGCCACTGTGATCCGCGCGTCCGAACCGAGAAGCGCTTCGAGTAGCACGCCGCTAAGCCCACCCTCCACGCGCAAAAGGCGACTGCCCATCCATGCATGCGCGACAACCCTTCGCGCAGCAATGCTGGCTGCCTCAAAGGTGTTGCTATTGGTCAGCTGGCCTTCGAAAACCCGAACATTTATATCCGTTCGCGCAAACAATTTCACAGCGTTCCAACCTTCTTCTGTGGGCATGAAGCGGTCTTCCAGCGGAATTTCGAGATCATCCTTGTAAATGCCGGTCAGTACAGTCAGGCCAGAATTTGAAACGGCAACACCGTCCTCACGAAGAATGTTCTCCACGGTTTCGGAGTCGACGCGTGTCAGCTCAACGAGATGGAGCGCTGCAAGGTCGAGCCTGGACTGATAGTTCTTCTTGTCGAGATATATGAGCGCAAGATTTGCCGTAATTGCGAAAATCAAGACTACCGGAACAATCACAACCGCAGCCAGAATCGTGGTACTGCCCTTCCGGTCACCCCAGAAATAAACAGCCCCCAACATTAGCGATGCTCCCGGATGGACTGAGTGCTGCGGAAAGTCATGTCCGGGATCGGTAAAATGCCTTCGAAATATCGGATCGGATGGCTTTCGGGTTGGTAGATGACTTCGAGTTTCGTTGTCCTGCGATCGGCGCCTTCGGTGAGATTGAAGGTGACGGCGTCAGGTTCGAGCAAAATATAGTCCGACGCTGCTATTGAGAGATGGGAACTTGCGAGCTGGCGTTTTTCCTCAAGACTGAGGCCCGCGATAGTGGAACGAGCCGCATCAGCTCCCAGCTGGTTGAGGCTCATGGCCGTCATAAACATCAGGCCATACCCAAAAATAGCGACAAGAATAAAAATCAGGACGGGAGCGATCAGCGCAAATTCGACTGCAGATGCACCGCTCCTGTCTGTTTCAAATATGTGTTCCCTCTCCGACATGGTCTGGACCTTTCAAATCTCATTACCTCTTTAAGGTTGCATTATGAGACCGAGGATGTCGCCAGGCCGGTAGAAAGAGTCTTAATAACACCACGCGGTTTTATTAACGTCTCCAAATTTATGTTCAGGTGCCTGAATCTGCTTAAAATTTTCTGCAGACATGACTGAGCGCGGGTACGGCACAGACTTATAAGGGGTTTTGCGGAATTTTCTTGCATAAGTTAGCCAGAAAATCGGAAGGATTTTCAAGATGATCTGAAGCCACAAAGATCGCGATAGCTTAATATCCCAACCTTTATTTTAGACAATATTCTTGTTTTGTTCCGTTCTTCTTGATATACCTCTGCGTGTGGTGGGAGACGAGAATGGTCAGCAGAATTACAACTTTCGCTTTCGATGGGATTGAAGCGCGGCCGGTTGATGTTCAGGTTCAGCTTCTTGGTGGCAACCCACATTTTTCGATTGTTGGGCTGCCAGACAAAACCGTTGCCGAAAGCCGTGAACGCGTCAGGGCGGCCTTTTCATCCATGGGTCTCGCGCTCCCGCCGAAACGTATTATCGTCAATCTGGCCCCGGCAGACCTTCCCAAAGAAGGCAGCCATTATGATCTTGCCATTGCCCTCGCCCTTCTTGTTTCGATAGACGCCATCCCGGCTGATGCCCTTCAGGGCATGGCCGCGATTGGTGAGTTGTCGCTGGACAGTCAATTACAGCCAACTTATGGCGCACTTCCGGCCGCTATCGCAGCAGAAGCCATGGATCTCAGCCTGATCTGCCCGGAGCCGTCCGGTGCAGAAGCCGCATGGGCGGGCGGGTCTGTTCTTGCGATCAAAAGCCTGATGGCGTTCATCAACCACACTGCTGGACGCGCTGTGATCGGGCCGCCTCCTGCAGGCGCCATGAAAAAATCGCCACCCTTGCCAGATCTCAAAGACGTCAAAGGCCAGGAGGGCGCAAAACGCGCACTCGAAATCGCCGCGGCTGGCGGTCATAATCTTGTTTTCTGCGGACCACCCGGCTCTGGCAAGTCCATGCTCGCCACTCGTATGCCGGGCATTCTGCCAGAGCTTGCCCCCGAAGAACTGCTGGAAGTGAGCCAGATTCAGTCCATCGCAGGGATGCTGGAACGCGGAGAGTTATCCCGGCGGCGACCCTATCGCGCGCCCCACCATTCCGCATCCATGGCGGCCCTCGTTGGCGGTGGCGCTCGGGCCCGGCCAGGCGAAGTCTCTTTGGCGCACCACGGTGTGTTATTTCTGGATGAGCTGCCGGAATTCAACAATCAGGTTCTCGAAGCCCTGCGTCAGCCATTGGAGAGTGGCGAAGCCGTGATCTCAAGGGCGAACCGCCATGTGAAGTATCCAGCGCGCTTTCAGTTGATCGCCGCCATGAATCCTTGCCGCTGTGGTGGCGGACCTTCAGAAGCCAACTGCCGGAAAAAGCCGCGCTGCCTTCAGGATTATCAGGGTCGTCTGTCAGGTCCGTTTCTTGACCGGATCGACCTGTTTTGTGATGTGCCGCCGGTTACGGTCGCAGACCTCGCCTTGCCACCGCCTGCCGAGGGTAGTCGTGAGGTGGCCGCGCGTGTTCTGGCAGCCCGCGAAGTTCAGGCTAGACGTTTTGCAGGTCTTGAACACGATGCCAGACCCCTCAATGTGGATCTGACGGCCAGTCAGCTGGAAGAAATATGCCAACCTGAACCAGCAGGCGCGACCCTGCTGAAACAGGCCGCAACCCAGTTCTCCCTGTCAGCTCGCGCCTATCACCGGGTTCTGAAGCTCGCCCGAACCATTGCTGACCTCGATGGCGCAGATCAGATTGCACGCCGACATCTGGCAGAAGCGCTGACCTATCGCTGGAGGGATCCAGTTATGTCCCCTGCACTCTCGCCAGCATGATTTCATTAAGATGAGTATGCGAGGCTGGCGCCTGTCTTAAATGAAAGGCGGGGCCAGTATGTCAAACGCAGAGGGACAGGCAGTCGAAAAGCGGTTTCTGGCCACAGTCAGCCATGAAATCCGAACACCCCTGAATGGTATTCTGGGCATGGCCTCACTGCTGGCCGAAACAGAATTGACCCCAGCGCAGTCAGATTACGTCTCGGCCATCCGTCAAAGCGGCGCACGCTTACTGGATCTTCTGAACAATGTGCTCGACTATGCGCGCATGGATGCGGCGGGCATCGAACTTGAAGAAACTCAGGTCGATCTGAAAAAGATTTCTCAGGAAGTCGTCGAACTCCTGAGTCCACGTGCTCACGCCAAAGGGATTGATGTCTGCGTACGCTGCCATGCAGACTTTCCGGCGTCTCTGCTCATGGATGATGGCCGTGTTCGTCAGATCCTGTTCAATCTGGTCGGCAATGCAATCAAGTTCACAGATACAGGCGGCGTCCTCATCGACCTTTTCAGCCCGTCAAATTCCGAAACTGTTTGCATTGATATTGTTGATAGCGGCCCGGGCCTGTCAGAGGACGCTCAGTCGAGACTTTTTTCAGCATTTGAGCAGGCTGAATCTCGCCATCGAGGTATTGATGGCGGCGTCGGTCTTGGTCTCACCATTGTTAAACGTCTGGTCGATGCCATGGGCGGCGAGATCACCCTGACAAGTGCGCCCGGCATGGGCGCACGGTTCCGGGTCACACTCACACGGCAAAGCGCCTCGACCGAAAGCTGCAAGTCAGTCCGTCAGGGTCTGCCCAAGCGCATTGGTCTTGCCGGACTGAGTCCGCCTCTGCAGCTCTCGCTTTCAGCTATGGCATATCAGGCAGGACACACGCCGGTCCTGCGCAGCTCAACCGGAGACGATAAAGTCGATGTCTGGGTCGCCGATGCGAGTCTTGCACCGAGAGAGCTACAGCGCCTTTCGCGAAGTGCGCCTGTACTGGCCCTGATCAGACCTGAAGACCGCGAGCACGTCGATGCATTACGTGCACATGGTTGCCGCGGATATCTCATGCGTCCTGTGCGGGACAACTCACTCCTCGAACAAGTCGAACAATCAGCTTTTGCCTCGAGCCCTCAGGACGATGAGGCAGTCGAGAAAAAGCCGTCAAGCAATACCCGCATACTTGTGGCGGACGACAACTCAGTGAACGCTATGATCGCCACCAGGACACTCGAAAAAGCTGGGTTTAGCTGCGCGACAGCTGCGACTGGCGCCGAGGCGGTCGAGGCGGTCGAACTCACCGATTACGACTGCATCCTCATGGATCTGCGCATGCCTGTGATGGATGGCTTTGAGGCCATGCGCCAGATCCGAAGCCTGAGCGCGCCAAAAAATAGCATTCCGATCATTGCGATTTCTGCTGAAATCAATCCAGATGTGGAAAGAGCAGCCCGCGGGGCCGGGGCCAACGCCGTTGCCGCCAAGCCGCTCGACGCTCTCACGCTGCGCTCAATTGTCGAGCGCTGGACGCAAGGTCAGAAAGCACAGGCATGACGGATAAGACGAGACGACTGGACTCCTTTTCCGAGAACATTCACGTCTATATGAAGCCAAAAATGCTGGCTATGCTGGCATTGGGCTTCGCGTCTGGACTGCCCCTGATGATGGTGTTTCAGAAGCTGTCATTCTGGCTGCGTGAAGTCGGCATCGACCGATCGACCATCACATTCATGTATTGGATCACAATCGCCTATACGCTGAAATGGCTCTGGTCGCCTGTGGTTGATCGCATCACGCTACCCTGGCTTGGCAAGGCCATGGGGCAAAGGCGCTCATGGATGCTGCTTGCCATTTTTGGCACAATGACAGGCCTGATGATTATCGGTCAGTCTCAGCCGACTGAAGCGCTTTGGGTGACCTTGGCCGGGGCGGCGATCCTGGCCTATTCAGGCGCAACCCTCGACATCGCCATTGATGCCTGGCGCATCGAAATTGGCGAAACCTCCGAACAAGGCCATCTGGCGGCCGTGTATCAGCTCGGATACAGATTCGCGATCATGTTTTCCGGCGTGGGTCTGGCCATTGCCGAATACTACCCATGGTCCATCTCGTTTGCCGCCATGGCCGGGGCGATGGGCTTATCTGCCATCATCGTCATTTTCTTCATCGCCGAACCTCATCACGCCGACCGGATCAAGCGCGAAGCCAAGGCGCTCCACCGTGCAGTCGCCGATGCGATTATCGAGCCGTTCGGGCAACTCCTGAAGCGCCTCGGATGGTGGATCCTGCCCGTAGCTGGCCTGGTTGCGCTCTATCGGCTACCTGATTTCACAATGGGGGTAATGGCCAACCCGCTTTACGCCGACCTCGGCTATTCCAAAGTCGTCGTAGGAGGTTTTCAGAGCGGTGTCGGTCCCTGGCTCCTGATTGTCGGCGCGTTTCTTGGCGGCTTCGCCGTTGCAAAATTCGGTACCATGCGCGCCCTGCTCATCGGCGCCCCACTCACCTTCCTGACCACAGCAGCTTATGCCTGGCTCGCCAATCTCGGTACGCCGGATATGGCTGATGTCATCCGAGAAGCGAACAATGGAGAGCTGATCGGGGTTACGCCTCCGCCGAACCTCTACCTCATTTTAGCGATCGGGGCAGATAACGTCGCAGGCGGCTTCGTCGGCACGGCATTCATCGCCTATCTGTCGAACCTGACAGATCCGAAAAACGCAGCCACTCAATATGCCTGTCTGAGTTCGCTCTATGCCTTTTTCTGCAAGTTCATCGCTGGTTTCTCGGGAACCATTTCTGAAGCCATCGGGTATGCCGGCGTGTTCCTGCTTTCAGCCTCATACGCCATTCCAGCCGCCGTACTGATCTGCGTCATACTCTGGCGCGGCACCATCGCAGCAAAGGGCGAAGAGGTTTTCGATACCGAAGAGCCAATCGAACCCCAGCCTGAGCCAGCCACTCAACCGCCCCCCCGGCCAGCTACCAGTTGAAACAAAAAAGCCCGGCCATAAGCCGGGCTTTCTGATTTGTCTCAGTTTCTGAGCTTAGGTCTTGAGCGCCTCGTGTGCGTCAGGCTCGTTCACATCATAGGCTGCAATCGTTGCCAGATTGACGATGTCAGACACTGTAGAGCCCAGCGAACAGATCTGGATCGACTCTTTAAGGCCCATCAGCATTGGGCCGAGAACCGTCGCGCCACCAATGCTGCCGAGAAGCGAGGTGGCAATATTGGCCGAGTGAATGGCTGGCATCACAAGCACGTTCGCCGGACCCGTCAGACGCATGAACGGATATGAGCGACGGGCTAGCGGGTTAAGCGCGACGCCTGCCTGCATTTCGCCTTCATATTCGAAATCGATATCCTCACGCGCATCGAGAAGCGCGACAGCCTCACGAACCTTTTCTGCACGCTCGCCGAGCGGGCTGCCAAAGGTGGAATAAGACAGGAAGGCCACCCGAGGTGTCGCGCCAAGGCGCCGGGCCACGTGCGCTGCTTCACAGGCGATGGCTGCCATCTGTTCTGCGCTTGGCAGTTCGGTGATGTTGGTATCTGCGATGAAGAGTGTCTGGCCTTTGCTGATCACGACCGACATGCCCATGACCGGCTCATCCTCCACCTTGTCGATGACGAGGCGAACATCAGAAAGCGCAGACTCATAGCTCCGGGTCATACCGGTGACCATGCCATCGGCATCTCCGAGTGCGACCATGCACGAACCGAAAACGTTCCGGTCATTGTTGACGAGACGCTGAACGTCACGCTGCAGGTATCCCTTCCGTTTCAGGCGCTCATAGAGATAGTCGAAGTAATCCGGGTTCCGGTCAGACAGAGCCGCATTGATGATTTCGATGGCATCTTCCGGCACGCCCACCTGTTTCATGGTGCGCTTCACACGCTCTTCGCGGCCAATCAGAATGGCCTTGCCGAGTTCCTGGGTCTGGAAGCTGAACGCGGCGCGGATGACGGCAGGCTCTTCACCCTCTGCGAACACGATACGCTTTGGTTCTTCCTGACGCACAGCGCCCTGAATGCGCTGAAGGAAGGAAGCCGATGGATCCAGCCGGCGTGCCAGCTCTTCTTTATAGGCATCCATGTCTTCGATGTTTTTGCGTGCCACCCCTGTATCCATGGCCGCCTGCGCGACAAATGGCGGGACGTAGGATATCAGGCGCGGATCGAATGGAACCGGGATGATATAGTCTTTGCCGAAGGTCGGGCGCGCGCCATGATAGGCGGCGGCGACTTCGTCCGGCACATCTTCCCGTGCGAGATCAGCCAGTGCCTGCGCGGCTGCAACTTTCATTTCCTCGTTGATCGTCCGCGCACGCACATCGAGCGCGCCGCGGAAGATGTAAGGGAAACCCAGAACGTTGTTGACCTGATTGGGATAATCCGACCGGCCCGTTGCGATAATGGCATCGCCGCGCACATCCAGAATATCTTCTGGCAGGATCTCCGGATCGGGGTTTGCCATGACGAACACAATCGGGTTCGCATTCATGGACTTGATCATGTCTTTGCTAACGGCGCCCTTCACAGACAGACCCAACAGACAATCCGCACCGGCAACGGCATCGGCAAGGGTGCGTTTATCGGTTTTGACAGCAAAAGCAGACTTGAACTGGTCCATGCCGTGTTCGCGACCTTCATAGATCACGCCCTCACGGTCACACATAAGGATATTTTCCCGCTTCACGCCCATGTGCGCGATCAGGCCGGCCACAGACAGACCTGCCGCGCCTGCACCGGAAACAGCAACCTTCACATCTTCCATTTTGCGGCCGGTAATGCGGCAGGCATTGATCAGGCCGGCAGCCGCGATGATGGCTGTGCCGTGCTGGTCGTCGTGAAAGACCGGAATGTCGAGTTCGTCGCGCAGTCGGCTCTCAATGATAAAGCATTCTGGGGACTTAATGTCCTCGAGATTGATCCCGCCGAATGTCGGGCCAATGTTGCGAACGGTGGTAATGAATTCTTCGACCTCCCGGGTCGTCACTTCCACATCAATGGAATCCACATCCGCAAAGCGTTTGAAGAGAACGGACTTCCCTTCCATGACAGGCTTGGACGCCATTGGGCCAAGATCGCCAAGACCCAGAATAGCCGTACCGTTTGAGATGACAGCAACCATGTTGCCCTTAGCTGTATACTCGTAAGCCAGGTCTTCATCTTCAGCGATTGCCTTGACCGGGACCGCCACACCAGGGGAATACGCCAGAGAAAGATCACGCTGGGTCGCCATCGGCTTGGTGGCAATGACCGATATTTTTCCGGGCGTTGGGTATTTGTGAAAAGCGAGTGCTTCTTCATCCGTAAATGATGGACGTTGGTTACTCATGGGTAGGCGTTTCCCTCAATCGCGCAGAAAAATTGCGTCTATCGTAGAACCCCGCTATCGCGTGAACAATGGCTAAAGGCCAGACTAAAAGTCGAGTTTGTCATGTTTTTTTCGACTACAGCGTATCACGAGAGCGGCACCTGATCACATGTCGAACACAGTCACGCCTTTCATGGCGCAATATCTGGAAATAAAGTCTCGCAACCCGGAAACCCTGCTCTTTTTTCGCATGGGTGACTTCTACGAGCTATTCTTCGAAGACGCAGAGATTGCAGCCGGTGTGCTGGATATTACGCTGACCAAACGCGGACAGCACAAAGGCGATCCGATTCCTATGGCCGGGGTTCCACATCATTCGGCCGAGCCCTATCTGGCGCGGCTGATCCGGGCTGGCCATTGCGTGGCGATTTGCGAACAGACTGAAACCCCTGAAGAGGCCAAGAAGCGTGGATCAAAAGCCGTCGTTAATCGCGATATTGTGCGGATCGTTACGCCCGGCACTCTGACCGAAGACACGCTGCTTGACGCTCGCGCTGGCAATTATCTAGCCGCCCTCGTCACGGGCGAAGATACGCAATCCTGCGGCCTTGCACTTGCCGACATTTCGACCGGGCGCTTCCTTGTCCTGTCGACAGATCAGGCCAGTCTTGCCTCCACGCTTGCTGGATATCATCCAAGCGAGCTGGTCATCACCACTGGAGACTATGACAAGAGTAGCCTTCGCAGCACGCTGCAGGCGGCTGGATTTGCACTCTCAACACATGACACGCGACTTGCGAGCGCGAAAGGTGGGAAGGAAGCCCTGGCATCTGCTTTCGGCCTGAACTCCGCCGAAGGGCTTGGCAGTTTTGAAGAGGCTGAATTTTCAGCAATTGGACTGCTGCTCAGCTATATTCAGCTGACCCAGGCCGGAACGCCGGCAGAGCTGGACTTTCCGAGCCGAGAAACCGGCGCATCCTACCTCGTCATTGATGACACGACCCGCCACGCGCTGGAAATCGAGCGCACGCAGGCAGGTGCGCGCAAAGGGTCGCTGCTGCACACTATTGACCGCACCCGCACAGCTGCTGGCGCGCGATTGCTGGCAGACTATCTGTCGCGGCCGCTGAACGACCCTGCAGCGATCGAATATCGACTTGATGGAATCCAGTCCGCACTGGAACGGCCAGATCTTCGCGATGATTTGCGCGATGCGTTCAAATCGCTCCCCGATATCGACCGCGCGAGGTCACGTCTGAGACTCGGGCGCGCGAACCCAGTAGACCTCAACGCCGTTCGCTTTGGGATTGAGACTGCCCAGGGTCTCGCATCGCGCCTGACAGAAGAGGCGGATCTCGGCGCAGGGGCACTACAAACCCTGCCTGAAACGCTGATGGGACTGCTGAATAACGGTCTGTCCGAACTCGGGTCACTGATCGCGTCGACGATTGTGGATGAGCCACCCGTTGTCATGTCTGATGGTGGCTTTATTCGTCCGGGCGCAAATCCCGACCTCGAGCGACTCCGCACGCTGCGCGACGACTCCAGGAAAATCATTGCCGGATTGGAAGCTCGATATCAGTCCGAAACAGGCCTTTCGGGACTCCGCATCCGATTCAATGCCATGCTCGGATATTTCGTGGAATTGCCCGCCAAGCAGGTGGACGCATTTGAGACGCTTCCCGACGCCAATCGGTTCCACCGGCGTCAGGGCCTCGCCAACGCAACGCGCTATACGACTGAAGAGCTCTCCGATGTGGCCAGGGAAATTGATTCAGCGGTCAGCGACGCCAAATCCCTCGAACTTGCAATGTTTTCGGGGCTTGTGGAGGAAATTCTCCAGCATTCAGACAGGCTGAGACAGCTCGCCGGCGCGCTGGCTGAACTCGATCTTGTGTGTGCGGGAGCTGAATGGGCCGATGAGGTGTCTGCCTGCCGACCGGAAATCACAGAAGGCACAGAACTCTCAATCACTCTGGGCCGTCATCCGGTTGTCGATGCAGCCCTTCGCGGGTCAGGGAATGGATTTGTCGCAAACTCGCTGACACTGGACGAGCAAAAGCCGGAAGCCGGTCGCCTGCAGATCATTACCGGTCCGAACATGGCTGGTAAGTCGACCTATCTGCGCCAGAACGCACTACTGGTCATACTCGCTCAGGCCGGATGGTATGTCCCGGCCAAAGCCATGCGAGTTGGATGTGTTGATCGCGTGTTCACCCGTGTCGGCGCGTCAGATGATCTGGCGAAGGGCAAATCAACCTTCATGGTCGAAATGCTGGAAACAGCGAGCATTCTGAATCAGGCGACCGAGCGCTCTCTGGTTATTCTTGATGAAGTTGGTCGTGGCACGTCCACTTATGACGGGCTCGCAATTGCCTGGTCCTGCGTCGAATATCTGCATGATGTGATCCGCTGTCGGGGACTGTTCGCCACACACTATCATGAGCTGACTGGACTCGCCGCGCAGCTTCCGTTTGCAGGGAACCTCTCTCTCAAAGCACGCGAATGGCGCGGAGATCTCATCTTCCTGCACGAGATCCAGGAAGGCCCGGCGGACAAATCCTATGGGGTGCAGGTGGCCCGATTGGCGGGTCTGCCGAAACCAGCCGTTGTGCGCGCTCGACAGGTTCTGGAGCGTCTGGAATCGACCAAATCAGGCAATACGCCGCCAGACGACATGCCTTTGTTCAGTTTTTCAGGGGATGCGCCTGCCAATCCACATCCTGCTGAACAGGACCAAAAGCCGGTCCACGCCGCGCTCGGTGCGCTGACAGATCTCGATCCGGATGACATGTCCCCTAAAGAAGCCCTGGAGGCACTCTATATGCTGAAAGGACTTCTGAACCATTCAGACACATAGCTATTTGGCACATAGCTGCTTGGTGACCTCCGCTCCGATAACCGATAGACTCCAGAATATGTCTCACCTTCTTTCGTCCAATGAACTCGATATCGGCCCTGATGGTCTAAGATCGACCATGAAACCGTGGAACATCGATTCCGTTATCGAAGGTCGGCGTCTGCGCATCCAGCTCGAGGCGGTCGCACTGGAACTCATGCAGGACGAACGGGCCCTGAGGGCCAGAGCCCTGGACATCCTCCACGGCGCCTTGTTTCGCGGTCGGATGATCGCGCAGGAACGACTTGAATCAGGCGCTGACGGACTGGACACTGCACGGCTTCTTGCCGCCGTGCAAAACGAGGTCATTCAGGCACTCTATAATTTTACCGCAGAACAGATTTTCGGAGACACGAACCGTACGGAAGGCGAAAAGCTGGCTGTTGTCGCAGTTGGCGGATATGGCCGGAATGTCCTGGCACCATCTTCTGATATCGATCTCTTATTCCTGCGAAATTACAAACAGACCCCCTGGGCGGAGAGCGTGATTGAATACATGCTCTATTTCCTCTGGGATATGGGGCTGAAGGTCGGGCACGCCTTTCGCACAGTGGACGAATGCATCCGTCTGGCCAAAGAAGATCTCAACACCCAGACCGCCTTGCTGGATTCGCGCTTCATCTGTGGCGACCAGACGATCTTTGACCGGCTAAAAGAGCGTTATCGCGATGAGCTGGTGAAAGGCCAGGAAGGTAAATTCATCCAGGCCAAGCTTGAGGAGCGTGACAAGCGCCATAAAAAACAAGGCGACAGCCGGTATGTGGTGGAACCGAATGTCAAAGAAGGCAAAGGCGGGCTACGCGACCTGCAGACCCTCTTCTGGCTCGTCCGCCATGCTTATGGCGGCACAACGCTGGAAGACATTCTTGCATTCCGCGAGGTGTTCACTGAAGAAGAGGCAGAAGTCTTCCGTAATGCCGGCCGTTTTCTCTGGAGCGTGCGCTGCCACATTCACTATCTGACGGGTCGGCCTGAAGAACGCTTAAGCTTCGACCTTCAGCCGGAAATCGCAGCGCGCATGGGCTTCGAAGATCAGGGCGCTCGCCTTGGCGTTGAGCGCTTCATGAAACGGTATTTCCGGGAAGCCAAAGCAGTTGGATTCCTGACCCGTATTCTCTGCGCACGTCTTGAAGCTGACCAGCAAAAGGCAAAGCCCGGCTTTCTTCACTTTCTGCCGTTTGGCAACGGCCCCAAGATTGATGAACCCGGCTATTGCATTCAAAATGGCCGCGTCTCGATTGAAGACGAACAATTCTTCCAGAAAAATCCCGTCGAAATGCTGCATCTGTTTCAGATTGCAGAAGACAATAATATCGACATCCACCCATTTGCCCTGTCAGCGCTGACGCGGTCGCTTTCCGAGTTTTCAGACGATCATCGCAATGACCCGCAGGCACGTCAGATCTTCCTCGACCTTCTGATGAATACGACCGACCCGGGGCCGATCCTGCGCATGATGAATGAAGCTGGCGTTCTGGGGACGATGGTGCCGGAATTCGGGGAAATCGTCGCGCAGACGCAGTTCAACATGTATCACCACTTTACCGTGGATGAGCACACTCTGCGTGCCGTCGACTATATTGCCGAGATGGAGCGCGGCGACGACCGCGTACAATTCTCGCTTCCGATTGAACTCTTCCCAGGCATTCAGAATAAACGCGCCCTCTATCTCGCCATGCTGCTGCATGACACGGGGAAAGGCCTTGGCGATCAACAGGTCGAAGGCGCGAAAACCGCCCATGCTGCATCCATGCGTCTTGGTGTCTCAAAGGAAGAGGCCGATCTCGTGGCCTGGCTGGTCGGCAATCACCTTGAAATGAGCGACTGCGCCCAGAAACGTGACATCTCCGATCCGCGGACCATCACCCATTTTGCCAAACGTGTTGGCTCTCTGGAAAGGCTGAAGCTCCTCCTGATTCTGACGATTGCAGATATTCGTGCCGTCGGGCCGGATATCTGGAATGGCTGGAAAGGCCAGCTATTGCGAGACCTCTACGAATCCACCGCGGCGGCTCTGGAATCCAAGCATACTGAGGAATCCCAGGTAGCGAGCGATCTGGATGCGCGGGCGGCTGAAGCTAGAAACGCACTTATCGCCCGAAAAGGTGAGCTGCCGCCGCTTCTGTCTCAGATGGATGTTGGATACTGGTCCGGCCAGCCAGATCACGAGCTCGACTGGCACTTCGATATCCTGACCTCTCATCCAGTTAAGACGACGGTTCAGTGTCGCGTGAATGAAGATACCGACAGCGTCGAACTGTTGGTGGCAACATGGGATCGCTCAGGCGTGTTCGCTGACATTGTCGGCGCGCTGGTCAATGAAGAAGCCCATATCGTTGCGGCCTCGGTCTATACCGGTTCGGGTGGCGGCGTGCTCGACCTCTTTGTCCTGCAAGATCAGGACGGCCATGTGTTTGGATATGGCGAGCAGATGCGCCTTGATCGTCTGAAACAGACCGTGCGCTCCGCAATTGAAAATGGTGTTGGCGAAGTGACATCCAAAAAGTCGCTTCACGCCCGACGTGAGGCCGCCTTCATGGTGGAGCCTGACGTTATCTTCGATAATCAGGGCTCATCGGATTACACAATTATTGAAGCCACAGGCAAAGAACGCCCTGCGCTCCTGCACGAGCTTGCACGTGCGATTTCAGATCGCGGGCTTCGCCTTCATTCTGCCCATGCCGGGGCCTATGGCGAGCGTATTCAGGACATATTCTACGTGCATACAGAGGCTGGCGAAAAACTGAAGGATGAAGCGCTTATGGAAGACCTGGCGTCAGCATTGCTCGATATTCTCAGCGCCTCAAGTCACGACGCGCCGCGCACGCCAGCAAGAACACTCGCGCGTGCACGTTCTGCCGACAGCTATTAATCCTGAAGAAAAGCTTCATTCGGGGGGCTAAGCGTGAGTCTGGTTCGTAATACCTTTGTGCAGTCGAGCCTGACTCTGGTCAGCCGGATGCTGGGTTTTCTGCGCGATGTTCTTCTGGCGGCGCGCATTGGGGCAGGTCCGATTGGCGATGCCTGGGCGACCGCGCTCATGTTCCCGAATCTGTTTCGCCGGATCTTCGCTGAAGGCGCTTTTGCCTCGGCTTTTGTCCCATCCTATGCGCGAACCCTAGAAGCCGAAGGGCCTGAGGCCGCCGCGAAAATCGCCGAAGAAACACTACGGGTTCTGTTTGTGTTTACAGCGGGGCTCACCATTCTCGCACAGTTCGCCATGCCCTGGCTCCTTCTGCTGGTACATGGCGGTCAGGCCGATGACCGGGAGAATTTTGAGCTCGCCATTCTTCTGACCCGCATCACAATGCCGTACCTCACCTGCATGTCGATCGCCGCACTTCTGTCTGGCGTGCTCAATTCGGCAGGGCGGTTTTTCCTTTCAGCCGCCGCGCCAACACTTCTCAATGTTTGTCTGATCGCGTCTGCTTTTGTGAGCACTTCTCCCGTCACGACATCCAAAGCCGCCGCCATTGCAACCCTGATCGCTGGCGTGCTTCAGGCTCTGCTTCTGTACTGGGGCGTGCGCCGTCAGAATGTGCGACTGAATATTATCGACTGGCCGCATATGACAGCCGGCGTTAAAAAGGTCATGGCGCTTGCCATTCCCGGCACAATCGCGGCCAGCGGAACCCAGATCAATATTATTGTCAGCCAGTCCCTCGCCAGCTTCGAAGTCGGGGCAAAGACCTGGCTCTATTATGCTGACAGGCTTTACCAGCTTCCACTTGGACTGGTTGGTGTGGCCGTCGGGGTTGCCATTCTTCCGCGACTGTCACGTGCGGCGCGGTCTTCAGACAGACTCATCGGTCATCAAACCATGGATGAAGGCATCGGTCTCGCGCTGGCGCTGACGCTGCCGGCTGCGGTCGCGCTCGCGGTTGCGCCGGGGTTCCTGATTGAAGGATTTTTTGCACGCGGCGCCTTTCTGACCTCGGACGCCAATAATTCAGGGCTTGCGCTCTTCCACTATGCCTGGGGTGTCCCGGCTTTCGTGCTGATCAAGGTGCTTGCGCCCGCCTATTTCGCACATGAAGACACGAAAACCCCGATGGCCTTCGCCCTCTGGTCTGTTGGTATCAATACGACTCTAGGCGCCGGCCTGTTTTTCTGGCTCCAGTCCAATGGCGCGTATGGGTTTCCGGGCCTCGCCAGCGCCACCAGTGCAGCAGCCTGGGTGAATGTGGTGCTGCTATTGGGCACGCTGATCAAAAAGGACTGGTACACGCCTGGCCCTGTGCTGATTTCACGGCTGATCCGGGCTTCGATCGCTACAGCTGTCATGGGCGTGGCGCTTTATTTCATTCTTCAGCAGCGCGATCTGATCCGAGATTATGGCTTCGACTCCAAGCTCTTCACCACAGCCATTTTCATTCTTGTTGGCATTGGAATCTACGCCGTCGCGGCCCTCGCAACAGGGGCAGTTCGTCTCACCGACATGAAAAGTCTGGCACGACGCAACGCAAGCGGTTAGATGACCGCCATGACTGATGAAATCGTTCAATACTCCGGGCCAGAGCGCGTCTTTTCAGGCGTTCAGCCCACGGGCAATCTCCACCTCGGCAACTACCTTGGTGCGCTGAAGAAATTTGTCACCCTGCAAGACAGCCATGACTGCCTGTTTTGCGTGGTCGACCTTCACGCGATCACCATGCCGTACGACGCCGGCCAGCTGAAAAACAATACCCGCCAGATCGCCGCAGCTTTTCTGGCAGCGGGCCTCAAACCCGATCGCGCGGTGATCTTCGCGCAGTCGTCTGTTTCAGCCCATACTGAGCTCTGCTGGTATTTCAACTGCGTGGCGCGGATGGGCTGGCTTGAGCGCATGACCCAGTTCAAAGACAAAGCGGGCAAGGATAAAGAACGCGCCAGCGTGGGTATTTTCGATTACCCGGTTCTGCAGGCGGCTGATATTCTGGCTTACAAAGCCACGCATGTGCCGGTGGGCGAGGATCAAAAGCAACACCTTGAGCTATCTCGCGATATTGCCGACCGGTTTAACCGCGAGTTCAATGCCCCGGGCTTCTTCCCGCTTCCGGAACCGCTGATCAAAGGGCCGGGCGCGCGGATTATGAGCCTGAAAGATGGCTCCAAGAAGATGTCGAAATCTGACCCGTCAGACCTGTCACGCATCAATCTCACCGACGATGCTGACACCATGGCCCGGAAGATCAAAAAGGCGAAGACAGATCCAGAGCCATTGCCTGCCAGCATGGACGAACTCTCCGAGCGCCCGGAAGCCCGAAACCTTGTTGGAATTTATGCCGCGCTTAAGGGCTGTGAAGATCAGGCCGTTCTGGATGAGTTCTCCGGACAGGGCTTCGGCGCATTCAAACCTGCGCTCGCCGAAGTGGTAATCGAAAGCCTCGCGCCTGTGACGAAACAATACAATGAGTGGCTAGCAGAGCCAGACGCCATTGACGAGGTACTGGCGAAGGGCGGCGAACAAGCGGCTGCGATTGCCAATCCTGTCGTGGCTGAAGTGCGTGATATTATCGGCTTCTGGCGCAAGAGCTAACGGCCCAACCTCAGAATTCCAATGGAGAGAGTTAATGCGCTCAATTTTCCTGATGACCCTGGGTGCGCTTGCACTAACGGCCTGCGGCGGCCCCGCTGAGACACCGGAAGCGACAGCAAGCGAGGTCGCTTCAACTCCACTCTCAGCGGACACCTTCGGTGTTAGCGATGCATATGTCCGCCAGCCTTTTGGCGGGCAGACGACAACTGCCGCCTATTTCCTCCTGTCATCCACAGCAGATCGGGATGCAGAAATTGTAGGCGTCTCGGCTGATAAGGCTGGTACTGCCGAGCTCCATCAGCACATCATGAGCGATGGGATGATGAGAATGCGCCGGGTCGAGGAGGTGTCGGTGCCAGCCAATGGCAGTGTAGAATTCTCGTCAGGCGGCTATCACGTCATGATGTTTAATGTCACCGACCCACTTGAAGCTGGCGATGTCGTCGAAATCACGCTCGATATTGCATCTGGCGGAGACACGATGGAAATCAGCTTTCCGGCTACGGTTCGTGCGCCCGGCTAGGCAAAAACACGTATAATCCGGCTATTCGCACTGTTCTTCTTGTCGCCCTTCCCATTCCAGCTCATGGTCTTGTTGGGGAGAGAAGACTTTGACGGGTTTCTGGCGCATTCTGAAATGGGCAACTCTGGGGGTCGCGATTGCGGCCCTACTGCTCGCTTACCCAGTAAGCATCGCGGTCAGTCACCGTCTGCCCTCCGGCATTCCTTCGGATCTGCCTGAAGGCGTCTGGGCTGATGCCCGCATCGGTGCGGCCATTGAACTACTCGAGACCGAGATGGATGACCGGGGTTGGGCCAGCGCGCGGCACTCATGGCATCCGCAAGCGCGGCTGACGGCAATGCCGGCCTTTCAGTCCGGCCTCACAGATGTGGTGTCCGAGTTTGCCCGACGCCGCGCAGAGCTCGCCAATGCATCCCGACCAGACAGAGACCTGATTCTGGCATCGGGTCTGCTTGCTCAGGCCATATCCGAAGAAGCTGAAAGTCGCATACGCGCCGCAATAGAAGCCATGCGCCGATTTGACGGGCTGAAAGCCCGCGCCGTGCTTTCTGACTTATCCAGAGATGATCTGTTCGCTCAGGAAATCAGTCTTTATTCTGATCTGCTCAATAGCTCCGCGGAAGATCTTGCGCGAATGTCGAGAACGGGTAGCAGAGCGCCTGTCAGCCCGGCACGCACGGAAATCTATTTTCGTGTTCTGGGCCGGATTTATGCCATTGGCGCGCTTCTTAAAGCGAGCGAGGCAATCTCCATAACGGAACCGGGATATCGCAGCGCCTTTGCAGCAGCGCAGACTGCACTGTCTCAGGCTCTCAAGCCGCGCCCGCTCATCGTCTCCAATCCAGCGCCGGGCACATTCAGCCTTGGGGGAGACGATGTGGTGGTTCTGGCATTTCTGGTCGGACAAACGCATACACAGCTGGAAGCACTCAACGCGCTTATTGCTGGCACACCGTCATCCGGTTCACTCCCACTGGTACAGAAGAGTTGATTTCAGGCGCGCGGGTGTCCATGTCACGCTCTAAGTAAGGAGTTCACCCGCTCATGTTTATTCAGACCGAAGCTACGCCAAATCCTGACACGCTGAAATTCCTGCCAGGCCAGGACGTTCTCGGCGAAGGCACGCTCGATTATGCATCTGAGGAAGAGGCCAAAGCCTCTCCACTGGCCACGCGCCTGTTCGAGGTTCAGGGCGTCGCACGCGTTTTTCTCGGCAGCGATTTCGTCTCCGTCACCAAATCGGCAGAAGCAGACTGGCGCCATGTAAAAACCATGTCGCTGGCGGCCATTATGGACCACTACACGTCTGGCCTGCCTGTCATTGAAGATGGCGCGCAGCAAGCAGGCGCGGAGGATGAGATCGTCTATGAGGGCGACAACGCCGAAATCGTCTCAGAGATCAAAGAACTTATCGAAACTCGCGTTCGGCCAGCAGTGGCTCAGGATGGCGGCGATATTCAGTTTGACCGGTTTGACCCTGAAACAGGTCTTGTCACACTTCATATGCGCGGCGCATGCGCGGGCTGCCCATCCTCAACCATGACCCTGAAACAGGGTATTGAGAATATGCTTCGCCACTATGTGCCAGAAGTCACCGGCGTCGAAGCTGCCCTCTGATTTCATATTCAAACCGGAGAATAAAGATGTCCGAACCGCTGCCAACAGACAGCCTGAAGCAGATCTTCACCGAGGCCCGCTCCTATAGCGAGTGGCAGGAAAAGGACATTCCTGAGAAGCTCATCAAGGACACTTACGACCTGATGAAGTTTGGTCCGACCAGCGCAAACTGCTGCCCGGCCCGTTTTCTCTTTATCCGGTCTGAAGCCGCGAAAGAGCGCCTCGCACCGCATATGTCTGAAGGCAATCGCGAGAAGACGATCGAAGCGCCGTGGACGGTCATCATCGCTCATGACCTGGAGTTTCATGAGAAGATTCCAGAGCTTTTCCCGCACAATCCGGAAGCCAAGGACTGGTTTAGCGATCCGCAGAAACGTGCGGAGAACGCCTTCCGCAACGGATCGCTTCAGGGTGCCTATTTCATGATTGCGGCACGCGCCATGGGCCTTGATTGCGGCCCGATGTCGGGTTTCGACCAGAACGGCGTCGATAAGGAGTTTTTCCGAAACGATCCGGAGATGGAAAACTGGACCTCCAATTTCATCTGCAATCTTGCCTATGGTGTGCCGGGTTCGCCAAAACCCCGGTCTCCACGTCTTGCCTTTGATACGGCCTGCAAAATCCTCTGAGCATGCTCACGCTGGGCATTCATACGGCGGGGCCGGCTTGCGCCGCGGCCCTTCTGCGCGGCGAAACCTGCCTGGCCGAGCTCTCAGAGCCAATGCGCCGCGGACAGGACGAACACTTGCCGCGCATTGTCGCCAAAGTGGCGAGACAGGCAGATGTCGAGCTCCACAAACTCGATCAGATCGCTGTGTGTGTCGGGCCCGGCAGCTTTACCGGTATCCGCATCGGTGTGGCCTTCGCACGGGGACTGGCGCTTGCCAACGGTGTTGAAGCACGTGGCGTCACCAGCCTGCAGGCGCTTTGTGTTTCCCTTCCACGACCCGCACTCGGTCTGATTCCGGCAAAACTACGTCCACCAGACCTCTCCTTCTGGGCGCAGGATTTCAGTCTGCAAGAAACCGAGGAGCCGGTGGAGTTGGGCGTGGCTGACCTCATCGCCCACTGGAAAGCTGCGGCTGACGGCGGACGCATGCCAAGCCTCGCCACAACCACAGAGGGGGTTGAGACACTCAACGCGAACCTGCCAGACAGTGTTGTTCAGTTGGTTGAGCCCTCTGCAGCCAGCGTCGCGCTTTATGCGGTGCGCTTTCCTGCTTCTCTGCGTGCGCCGAGCCCCGTTTATGTTCGTGAACCCGATGCCGTGCCCGCCAAACCTCTCGTTTGAACCTCTTTCCAGCGCCACACCAGAAGTATGTGAAATCCTGGGTGCCCTGCACGAGACGAGTTTTTCCGAAGCCGAGCGCTGGGCGCACAGGGACTTTCTCGCATCAGTTCAAAATCCTCAGCATTGGGGCGTGATCGGCAAGCTGGACGGAGACATTGTCGGCTATGCTGTGCTGCTCAATATTGATGAGGATTGCGCGGAAATTCTGACAATTCTCGTCGCCCCGAAGCATCAGAGGTCCGGCATTGGAAGGGCCGTGCTGGAGGGAATTTCCGAAACCCTCGCCGAGAGCGGACGAAAGAAACTTCTTCTGGAAGTCGCTGAAGACAACCAGCCCGCTATTTCTGCGTATGAAAGCTGTGGCTTCACGGCAAATGGCCGAAGAAAGCGGTATTATTCGCGCGGAAATGACAAAGCGGTTGACGCAATCCTCATGATAAAACCTATCATTTGAGTCAGGTGACTGGACCTTGAAAGCCAATAGCGGCATATGTGACAGACAGTCAGGAAGAGAAAATGAGCCGGATTGAAGACCTCTGCCAGAAAAACGGATTGCGACTGACAGAACAGCGCCGTGTGATTGCGCGCATTCTTTCAGAAGCTGAAGACCACCCTGATGCGGAAGAGCTTCACCGCCGCGCTTCTGGTGTGGACCGCAACATTTCACTGGCCACTGTCTATCGGACCGTCAAACTCTTCGAAGAAGCCGGAATTATCGAACGTCACGACTTCCGCGACGGACGTTCGCGCTTTGAAGAAGCCACTGATGATCACCATGATCACCTGATCGACGTACGGACTGGCGACGTGATTGAATTCGTGAATGAAGAGATTGAGCGCCTTCAAGTTGAGATCGCGAAGAAACTGGGTTACAAGCTGGTTGATCATCGACTGGAGCTGTATGGTGTTCCGCTCGATGACAAAGAGAATTCCTGACCAAACGAGCTGAAATGACTGCGGCGACCAAACGCCTCTATATTAAAACCTATGGCTGCCAGATGAACGTCTATGATTCCGAAAGGATGAAGGACGTGCTTGCGCCGTTGGGTTATGCGCCGGTGGATACGCCGGATGAGGCTGATCTTGTACTCCTGAACACCTGCCATATCCGCGAGAAGGCGACCGAAAAGGTCTTCTCCGAGCTCGGCCAATTGAAACGCCTAAAGGCTGCGTCGGGTGGCAATATGCTGCTTGGCGTTACGGGCTGCGTTGCGCAGGCTGAAGGCGAAGAAATCATGCGCCGCCAGCCAGCGGTCGATCTGGTGCTTGGCCCTCAGGCTTATCACAAACTGCCAGAGATGATTGCGCGCGTTCACCGCGCGGCTGGCGAGCGCCTGGAAACTGAGTTCGAAGTCGAAGAAAAGTTCGACGCGCTGCCAATTGATCGTGAGGTCGATGGTCCGTCCGCTTTCCTCTCCGTTCAGGAAGGATGTGACAAATTCTGCGCCTTCTGTGTTGTGCCCTATACGCGCGGCGCTGAATACTCCCGCGACGTGGATGCAATTATTGCGGAAGCACGCGGCCTCGTCCGCAAGGGCGTGCGCGAAATCAATCTGCTCGGTCAAAACGTCAATGCCTATCATGGGCGAGCGCCGTCGCTGGAGGGTGGTGATGACTGGTCCCTCGGCCAACTGATCCGCCATCTCGCAAAGATTGATGGTCTCGATCGGATCCGTTTTACCACTTCGCACCCGCGTGACATGGATGACGATCTGATTGCTGCTTTCGGCGACACAGAAAAGCTTATGCCGTATCTGCATCTGCCGGTTCAGGCGGGCTCGAATGCTATTCTCAAAGCCATGAATCGCGGTCACACAGCGGAGCGCTATATCGAAATTATCGAACAGCTGCGCGCCGTTCGGCCCGATATGGCGGTGACATCTGACTTCATTGTCGGCTTTCCTGGCGAACGCGATGAAGACTTTGAAGACACGATGCGCCTTGTCGAAACCATCGACTATGCCGCTGCGTATTCATTCAAGTATTCGCGCCGCCCGGGCACACCAGCAGCTGACATGTTCAGCCAGGTGCCGATGGAGGTGATGGACGAGCGGCTTCAGCGCCTTCAGGCCCTGCTTCGCGATCAACAAACTCGCTTCAATCAAAGTCAGATCGGCAAAACTCTACCTGTGCTTGTCACGGGCACAGCGCGCAATGCCGGTCAGCTTGCAGGACGCACGCCTTACCTGCAGGCCACTCACTTCGAAGGCGATGAAAGCCTGATCGGACAAATCGTCGACGTCACCATGGAAAATGCCACGCTGAATTCTGTCGGCGGACGCCTTGCCAAAACACCGGAGCCCGCCCTTTGAGTCTGCGCCCGTCTTCACCGAATGCCCCGGTGAGCCGCATCTTTTCCGTCAGCGATCCAGAAACCCTGCAGACCATTTGCGGACCGCACCATCGCAATCTCGAACGGCTGGAGCAGCGCTTTGAAGACTACAGCCTGCGCGCCGATAGCCAGGGAGGTGGCGTTATGCTTTTCGGTGCGGCCGAAGGCGTCGCGATCGCCGAGTCTGCGCTTGGTGCGTATCTGCAGAAAATTCTCTCCGGGACAAAACCAAGCGAGCTCGAATTTGAGGGTGCTATCAATCTGGCCCTTAATGTCGGCATGAAGCCGGGCGGACCTGTAAAAGGGCTGAAAACCCGCATTCAGGCACAGACGGCTGGCCAACAGGCCTATCTGTCTGCACTTCAGGATGAATCTGCGGGTCTGGTGTTCGGTGTCGGTCCGGCCGGTACCGGTAAAACGTTTCTGGCGGTCGCAGTTGGCGCTGCAGAGCTTGTCTCTGGCAAGCGCGAACGCTTGATTGTAGCCCGTCCCGCCGTAGAAGCGGGCGAGAAGTTAGGCTTCCTGCCAGGTGACTTCGAAGACAAAATTGACCCTTATATGCTGCCGATCTGGGATTCCCTGCGCGAACTCTTCGGTCAGGACCAACTGGATCGCCGCCGCATGCGTGGCGAGATCGAAGTCGCGCCTCTGGCCTTTATGCGCGGTCGAACGCTGAAGAATGCCTTCGTCATCGTGGATGAAGCTCAGAATGCAACCATTCCGCAGATGAAGATGGTGCTGACGCGCCTCGGCCGGAATTCACGCATGGTGGTGACGGGCGATCCATCTCAGGTGGACCTGCCCACGAAGCAGCCATCCGGCCTGCCGCATGCCTTGCATATTTTGCGCTCGGTAACCGGCGTGAAGCAGATGCGCCTTTCGGGCAGCGATGTGGTCCGGCATGACCTCGTCTCGCGTATTGTGGATGCCTATGAACGCTCTGAGCGTAAGTCTGAAGACGATGGACGTTCTGATGGTGGCTGACCATCCAGCAGATCCGGAGATCGACCTTCGCATCGAAGATGATGCCTGGCTGAAACACGGCGACGAAACCGCACTGTCAGAGCTGGCGCGCCGCGCCATCTCTGCTGCCGCCCACGCCTCACGCACCGGCCTTGTTGACCTGCTTCTCACCAACGATGAGGAAATGCAGAATCTGAATCGCGACTGGCGCCGGAAAGATAAGCCCACCGACGTCCTGTCTTTTCCGGCCGACGAACTGGCCTTCAGGTCAGGCTTTCTGGGTGATATCGCGCTTGGTTACGGTGTCTTCACCGCTGATGTGGCAAAACTAAATCGCAGCTTTGAAGCCCATTTCAGTCACTTGCTCATCCATGGATATTTACATCTGCTTGGATATGACCACATCGAAGATACTGAAGCCTCCGAGATGGAAACATTAGAAGCCGACATTCTTGCTGAATTAGGTTATGCTAACCCGTATTCGGCCAGCGAAGAAAAATAAGGGGAAATTCGTCCCAGTGGACACCGCAGACCCATCACCTGGGCAGAGTCTTATCGGTCGCTTGACCGCGGCCCTGTCACGTCATTCCGAACCGGAGCCGAAAACGTCTCCGGACTTCATCCAGACAGCAACACCCTCACCCGCCGAGATTCGATTGCGTATTGCTGAATTCGAGAGCATGCGCGTTGAAGATGTCATGATCCCGCGCGCAGAAATCATTGCTGTCGAAGAACAAACCACACTCGCAGATCTGGTTCGTCTGTTCGCCGACACAACGCATTCCCGCCTGCCGGTTTATCGCGAAACCCTGGATGATCCGATTGGCGTCGTACACATCAAAGACCTGGTTTCCGTACTTGCCGACCGCGGCGATGGCCAGGAAACAGACGAAGTCAAACCGCTAAATAATTTGAGGCGCGAGATTCTCTATGTGCCGCCAAGCATGCGTCTGCCCGATCTTCTTCTAAAGATGCAGTCCACGCGCATTCACCTTGCTCTTGTGGTTGATGAATACGGCGGGACCGACGGGATTGTGTCTCTGGAGGATCTGGTTGAGACAATCGTCGGAGAGATCGAAGACGAACATGACGACGATGTGCCTTACATCACCTCACGGGGTCGGGGCATATGGGAAGTGGATGCCCGCGCAGAGATCCCCGATTTTGAAGAGGATTCCGGCCTCGATATGTCTTTGCTCGAGTTTGAAGACGACATTGACACGCTCGGCGGCGTGGTGTTCGCCATAGCCGGCCGCGTACCACAGCGCGGTGAGATCATTCGCCACCCCAACGGCGTGGATATGGAAATCCTTGATGCCGACACACGTCGTATTCGGCGTATTCGTCTGCGCTGTCCGGTAGAATCCAACGGCAAATCCGGGAATACTGAGTCAGGCGACCCAGAAAAACACTAACGGAGTTCTGCTTGGCCCGGCCGTCCCAACCCACTCTTGGCAGCCTCCATTCTCTGGTGGCCGGCCTGACGCCTTTGCAATCGCTGGGGCTTTCTTTCGTATGCGGCGTCCTCACGCTGTTTGCGTTTGCGCCTTTTAATATCTGGCCCGTCTATATCTTATCGGTCAGCCTGCTGGTCTGGCTCCTTGATGGTGCGCACGCTAAGCCACACTGGGGACGGGCCATGTTTGCCCGAGGCTGGGCGTTCGGGGCAGGCTTCACCATTGCCAGCATGCACTGGACCGCCTCTCCCTTTCTCGTAGATCCGGTCCGGCACATCTGGTTCATCTGGATGCCGCTGATTTTGCTGCCCGCAGGGCTTGGACTTTTCTTTGGCGCAGGAAGTCTGGCGGCAGGACGTTTCTGGAATAAAACACCGGGCCGGATCTTTCTTTTTGCAGTCTGTCTTTCCCTAAGTGAAGCTCTGCGCGGTATTGTCTTCGGTGGATTTCCCTGGAACTGGCCGGGCATGATTTGGGTGCCGGGCGATGCCATATCTCAGACAGCGTCGCTCGTGGGGCTCTGGGGGCTTTCAATCCTCACGCTCATGCTGGCAGCATCGCCAGCCGCTCTTGCAGACTACCGCCCTTCAGCCGCGGCATTTGGCCGGGTGGCACCCTTATTGATCGGCGTTGTTGTGTTCGTAACTGCCTGGGCCTGGGGATCTCAAAGACTACAACACCAGGAACAGGACACACTGACGTCTGTCCGGATCGTGGATGCGCAGATTGATCAGATGCAAAAATATCCGGTGTCCCCTGACGGTAACCCGGTCGAGACAGCGCGGCTCAGACAACAGGCCGCTATCGATATTCTGAACGCTTACCTGATCGGAACAGGAGACGACTTTCCAGATGAGCCCAGACTTGTTGTCTGGCCGGAAGCTGCGCTGCCAATGCCACTGCTCCAGGACCCTGACGCCCTCGATGCAACGACACTCCAGCTCGGCGATCGCACTCTGATCGTGGGAACATCAAGAATCGAGCGTCAGCCAGACGGTGATACGAATTGGTTCAACAGCCTGGCAGTTCTGAATGAGCGCAGTCGATTTTCTGGCCCACTTGCTATCTACGACAAGCATCGCCTTGTACCCTTCGGCGAGTTGGCTGCAGCTGATTTCATCCCCTTTGGACACGCGATCAGCGCAATACTTCCCGGCGCACTCCAGCAACAGGCGACAGCCGGCTTCGCACCGGGACCAGCAGCAACACCTCTGAGACTGGATGACAGAACAACTTTTCTGCCGCTGATCTGTTACGAAGCTTTATTTCCCGGCCTCGTCAGACGAACAGCTGGAGACTCTCACTTCATTGTGAATATTTCGATTGATAGCTGGTTTGGAGAAGGTGTTGGCCCCCAGCAACATTATGCGCACGCCCGATATCGCGCAATTGAAACAGGCCGACCTCTCGTAAGAGCCGCAAATATGGGGGTTTCTGCTGTGGTGAATGCTTACGGACGTGAAGTGGCGTCAGTAACTTCATTGAAAACGCACAAGTTAGTGCCACTCAAGGTCGTAGACTCTACAGTACCATCGCAAAAGATCAGCACAACTTACAGTAGATTCGGAATAGTTTTTTCTTCTATTGCGATAGTAATACTGATCATGTTTACTTATTTTTACGGCAGGAAGACTTGACTTGTCAAATGGTCAAGCACAAACAGGCACTTTTACGAGCGAGCCGAGTAAGTAATGTCTGAGAACAAGCTGCCCAACATTATTGATAAGCATGTGGGTCGTAGGATCCGTTGGCGCCGCCGGGAGCTGAAACTTAGTCAGGAACGCCTCGGTGAATTGCTTGGACTCACATTTCAGCAGGTTCAGAAATACGAGAAAGGCGTAAACCGCATCTCAGCTGGACGCCTGTTTGATGTTGCCAAAGTCCTGGAAGTCTCGATCAATTATTTCTATCAGGGCGTGGACGAAGTCGGCGATCTGGCTGCGCTTGGCGTTGCCGAAGATGGTGATGATGGCGATCTCGCTGGCATGATCGACGCGAACACGATTGATCTCGTGACCGCTTTCCAGAGCATTCCGGATCCGCGTTTGCGCAAATCTCTTCTCGATGCCGTAAAGGCCGCTGCTGAGTCATTCAGCCGGAATTCTTCTTTCCGGGAAGACGAAGAATAATTCTTCTCTTGAACATATAACGATACCTTTATACGTTTCCCCATGCTAACACCTCTCCGGCCTGACGCCGAAGAGCCGTCCATTTTCATGCAAGGGGGCACACGTTGACCCGTACTAACTATATGTTCACGAGCGAGAGCGTCTCGGAAGGTCACCCAGACAAGGTCTGTGACCGCATTTCGGACTCGATCGTTGATCTCTTCATTGGTCGCTTTCCAGAGGCGCGCGTTGCCTGCGAAACGCTTACTACTACGAATCTCATCGTACTGGCCGGCGAAATGCGCATGCCGGAAGACCTGATGCCATCCCTTGAGGAAATGGAGAAAACGGTACGCGATGCCGTGAAAGATATCGGCTATCACCAGAAGGGCTTCCACTGGCGCACTGCCGAGCTGATCAACCGGCTTCATGCCCAGTCCGGCGATATCGCCATGGGCGTTGATGCGGGCGAGAACAAAGAAGAAGGTGCGGGCGACCAGGGCATCATGTTTGGTTTTGCAACCAATGAAACGCCCGAATACATGCCGGCGCCGATTGCGTATTCGCACCGCATTCTCAAGCGTATGGCCGAGCTTCGCAAATCAGGCGAACAGCCGGAATTTGAGCCTGACGCAAAGTCTCAGGTCACGCTGCGTTATGAAAACAGCCGACCGGTCTCTGTTGAAAGTATCGTTGTCTCAACACAGCACAAATTTGGTTTCACCCCGGGCGACATCCGCGAACTGGTGCGTCCGATCGTCAAAGAGGTTCTGCCTGAAGGCTGGTTCCCACCCGAAGACGAGTTTTATGTGAACCCAACAGGCAACTTCGTCATTGGTGGTCCCGATGGTGACGCCGGCCTGACGGGTCGTAAGATCATCGTCGACACCTATGGTGGTGCTGCGCCGCATGGTGGCGGTGCATTCTCCGGTAAGGACCCGACGAAAGTTGACCGCTCCGCCGCTTATGCCTGCCGCTACCTCGCCAAGAACGTCGTCGCTGCTGGTCTGGCTGACCGCTGCACGATCCAGGTCTCCTACGCCATTGGCGTCGCCAAGCCGCTCTCCGTCTACGTCAACTGCGACGGCACAGAGAAAGTGGACGTGGTGAAGATCGAATCTGCTCTGCGTGATCTGATGGACCTCTCTCCGAAGGGCATTCGCACACACCTGCAGCTCAACAAGCCAATCTATGCGCGCACAGCAGCATACGGACACTTTGGCCGTGAGCCTGATGCCGACGGCGGTTTCTCCTGGGAAAAAGTCGATCTGGCTGACCAGCTGAAATCTCTTCTCTAAGATTTCAGAACAGTCAGAGACATGACGGAAGAAAAGCATTTCCGTGAGATCAAGACATTTGGCCGCCGTGATGGGCGGCCATTGTCCAAGCGGCAGAAACATCTTGTCGATGCACTGCTTCCTGAGATCAGCCTCCCAACCGACACACCAATTTGCCGCGACGATCTCTTCGGCGCGGTCGAAGAAATATGGCTGGAGATCGGTTTTGGTGGGGGCGAACATCTGATCCGAAATGCCAGGCGTCACAGCGATGTCGGTATGATTGGCGCCGAACCTTTTATCGATGGCGTGGCCAAAGCGTTGACCGGGATTGACGAAAACAATCTGAGAAACGTGCGACTCCACGCAGATGATGTGCGTCAGGTCCTGCCGAATATGGAAAAGGCCATGATTGATCGCGCCTTCATCCTGTTTCCGGACCCCTGGCCGAAACGCCGTCAACAAAAACGTCGGCTGATACAACAAGCCTTTCTTGACGAACTGGCTCATGTGCTTCGGCCAGGCGCGATGGTCCGCTTCGCGACCGATGTCGCGAGTTATGCCGATGAAGCCCTATGGAATTTCAATCGGCATCCGGAATTCGACTGGCAGGCGGGACGGGCCGATGACTGGCGTCATGATCCGCCAGATCATGAACCCACCCGTTACCAGCTGAAAAAACTCGGCGATTGCAAGCCCGTCTGGTTTGAGTTTATCCGGCGCTGAAATTGCGGAGCCGGATGGTTGGGCGCCCTATTGCGCGACCCATCCGCCATCCATGGACATAAGTGCCCCATTAATCTGGTCGGCTGCAGGTGAACACAGGAATTTTGTAAGCTCTGCCACCTGTTCAGGCGTGACGAACTCCTTGGTCGGCTGAGCTGACAGGATCACGTCTTTCTTGACTTCTTCCTCAGAAATACCGCGCGACTTCGCGGTATCAGCGATCTGCCCGTCGACCAGAGGTGTGTGGACGTAGCCCGGACACACGGCGTTGCATCGAACGCCATGCTCTGCACCTTCCAGCGCCACCGTTTTTGTGAGACCGGCAATCCCGTGTTTTGCCGAAACATAGGCAGACTTATAGGGCGAAGCGACCAAGGCGTGGGCCGACGCCATATTCACGATCCGCCCCCATTTCTGCTTCTTCATATAGGGCAGCGCGAGACGCGTCGTGTGAAATGATGCTGACAGATTGAGCGCGATGATGAGGTCCCATTTGCTCACCGGAAACTCTTCAATCGGCGCGACGTGCTGTATGCCCGCATTGTTGACGATGATATCGGCGGGCCCAAGTTTTTCAGAAATGTCGTCCATCATCTCTTCGATGGCATCTGACTTTGTCAGATCGAAATTCAGATAGATCGCGCGCACGTTGTAGTCGTGCTCCAGAGACGCGCGAAATGCTTCTATCTCGTCGGCATCGCCAAATCCGTTGATGACGACATCTGATCCGGCCTCAGCCAATCGGGTCACAACAGCCTTGCCGATTCCGCTGGTTGAACCGGTGACAAGAGATGTTTTTCCTTGAAGCATGAGATATCTCGCTGAATAAGAAGAAGAGAATAACGCATCGGACCAAAATGAGTTTGACGCAAGCATTGTACGAGTACGGGGAGAGAAATGGACGCGGCAATACAGTCATTTGTGCATGGCTTTGACAATTTCCTGATCAGTGCGCTCGCTGCAGGTGCGCTTCTAATCCTCAGCTGTGTCGTCTATGTGATCCTCACGCCAATGAAGGAGCTGGAACTCCTTCGGAACGGCAACGCCTCCGCCGGCCTCGGCCTTGCCGGGGTCATTATCGGCCTGACTATCCCAATTTCCTCCGCCCTCGCAACTAGTGTTTCCCTGTTTGATTTGCTCGTCTGGGGCGTTGTGGCATTGCTGATTCAGCTCTTTTCATTCCGTGTGGTCGATCTCATCCTCAAAGATCTGCCAAAGCGGATTGAGAATGATGAAGCCGGTGCCGCCATCCTCTTGATCGCCGTGAAGATCTCATCCGCACTCATTGTGGGTGCGGCGCTCTGGGTTCCGGCACCCATGGTGAGTTAGGGCTGATCGGTGAAGATCCCGGACTGGTTCATATACGCCGTGGTTTTGTCGGCGGTTCTTTATGGCCTCTTCTCGCGCAATCAGGGCGAGTTGGATGCGCCGCCCTCCCTGCCTGAAGAGCTGGAAGTATCTGAAATTCCCCTGCCCGCCCCCAGTCGGTTTGATGAAGAAGTTCTGGTCGAGGTGGGTGATCGTGCCGGTCCCAGTGTTGGGACCGCCTTTTCAATTTCCAGCGAAGGCATGTGGCTAACGGCCCGCCATGTCGTGGACGGCTGCAGCAATCTCATGATCCGCGTCGGGCCGAACCGCATTGTTCCGGTGGAACGTTACGAAACCCTGCAATCGGGTGATCTTGCCCTATTGTACACAGAAGGCGCTGCTGACCCGGCACAACTGGATCTGGAAGCCAATCTGAATGTAGGCCAGCCTGGCTTTCACATTGGATTCCCTCAAGGCAGGCCCGGTGAAGTGACGTCCAAACTGCTCTCGCGCTCTCGCATGACCTCACGCGGAAAATACAATGTGACCGAACCGGTGCTCGCCTGGGCAGAATCTGGCCGTACCCGAAACCTCAATGGCTCACTGGGCGGCATTAGCGGTGGCCCACTTTTCGATTCTGCAGGCGAAGTGATCGGCGTTACGGTTGCAGAGAGTCCCCGTCGTGGCCGTATTTACACAACGGCACCGTCAACAATCCGATACTTTCTTGCAACGGAAGCTGATTATCAGCCACAAGCAGGAGAGACCCGACCAATCTCGACACAGAATTATGGCGGTGAAGGCGACCGCCTCCGCCGCAATCTGACCGTCGTCAAAGTTCACTGCCCGGAAAGATACTGAATATGGCCCGACCTTTTGCAGACCGACTGATCGAAAAGACCAGAGCTCTCGGCCCGCTTTGCGTGGGGATCGACCCTCATCCCGGCATGTTTCCGAAACTGTTTGGCCAACCGAGCGCCGGCTCGATTGCTGTCTGGTCTGACGGAATTATCGAAGCTGCGGCCGGGCAGGTCGCATGCATCAAGCCGCAGGCTGCATTTTTTGAGCTCTGGGGTAGCCCGGGCATGGCAGCGCTTGAGCATGTCTGCAAAACAGCGCGAGATGCCGGGCTTCTTGTGATTCTTGACGCCAAGCGCGGTGATATTGGCTCTACAGCCAAAGGCTATGCCGATGCCTATCTGGGCGAGAACGCTGCGTGCCCCTGCGATGTGCTGACAGTGAACCCCTATATGGGACTGGAAACACTCACCCCATTTATTGACGCCAGCGAATCTCAGGGACGGGGTATCGCTGTGCTGACGCGAACCTCCAATCCGGGCGCAGCCGATATTCAGGAACTGGAAGTCGATGGCGAACCGATCTATCTGCGCATGGCGCGAGAGTTTCAAGCCGCCGGGGCTCGTCTGAAAGGCAAGGACTCCCCCTGGTCTGGCCTGATGATGGTGTCTGGCGCCACAGCGCCCGAGGAAGCTCGCAGAATTCGGGACGCCGCGCCGGACAATCTTCTTCTGGTTCCGGGCTATGGCGCGCAGGGTGCGGGCGCAGATGCCGCTGTTTCCGGGTTTGTGCCTGTAAATGGCATGCTCGAAGGCGGAGTTGTGAACGCGTCCCGCTCTGTCACCTTCCCGGAGAAGGCACAGTCCGCCGGAACCATTGAAGACTGGCAGGCCGCCATCCGTGAAGCGATCGCCTTCGCACAGGACGATCTGACAAAAGCGACTCGACGAAACCTCAGCTGAAGGTCATCTTCATCAGATAATCCGGGAGGTAGCCTTGCACATCTTGATGATGGTTTTGGGCGTGTTGAGCACAATCGGCGTGATCATCTGGCGCATTCAGGCCGCTTCTCATGCGGCGCGCGAAATTTCTGATTTCACCAAGGGCGCTGCGGGCTTGCCCAGACGCATGGCTTTTCGCCGTCGTGCAGGCAAAGCTGGAATGCAATTGGTCAATGACCCGCGTGAAGCGGCCGTGATTTTGATGTTGGAAATTGCCCGAGCGCGCGGCGAGGTCACTATAGGCCAGAAACAACGCATTCAGGAGATCATCGTCGAGCAATTTGAATTTGATCAGGCTGAAGCCGACGAAATCCTGACACAAGCCGCATGGGTGAGCGCGCCGGACGCAGGAACAGATCGCCTGATCCGCCAAATGGTGAAAATCATTCTGCGTGACGTCTCAGGCGAAGATGTTGTGGAGCTTGATGATATGCTGATTCAGGTGTCTGAGGCGGAAGGCCAGCCGACACGCG
>CETS01005938.1_pt1 | contig 36958 bp, 36 predicted proteins | sample 356391 | NCBI WGS metagenome assembly CETS01 (sample SAMEA2622673, study PRJEB7988) | marine metagenome | isolation source: saline water (ENVO:00002010), including
CAATGGAATCGATACCGTCAGCGGTTGCAAGGTTGCCGATGGCGGTTGAGTTGTCACTCATGGCCATGGCGGCCTCGCCGATCGCCAGCGAACGAACACCGGCTGCGTTGGCAAGGTGCCCGAGAGCGGTCGCGCGTTCTGCGCCTGCAGAGGACTGCCAGCCAAATGCGCTCGCGCCAGGACCGCTGGCAAAGGATTCGCCGCCAACTGCAGTTGTGGAGGGGCCAGTCGCTTCAGAATCGCTGCCAACAGCCATGGCGTCAGATCCATCTGCAGCCGCATTATCGCCGACTGCTATGGCATTGTCGCCTGAGGCCGAAGCGCCATCACCGATCGCGACAGCAGATTCCGGTGCGGCGATAGCGCCGACACCTGAAACGACCTGCGCCTGGGCGCTCATCAGTGTACCTGAAAGGCCGATCACCCCAGCGAGGCAGGTACATCCGAAAAGATGCTTTGAAAGTCTGGTTTTCATTAATAACTCCCGTTTTGCTTGGGTGAACCAGAACTCACCTGCCCGACATCCGGTGGGCGGTTCACTTGGGAGTTACGAAGCGATTAATCGTTTCAGTGCGCCGCGTTTCCGAAAAAGCGACGAAAAACCAATGGGTTTTGTAAAAGCGTAATAGAAACAGCTATCTTAACTAGCGGTTTTCTGACCAACCTGGCCAGCGAAAACCACCGGGCCGGTCGGGCCAGCTTCAGGGGAACCGCCATCCGGTTCGAGACTGATGGCCAGCGTGTCCGAGGTTTGAAGATCATCGATCTGAGCCATGAGTTCGATCACCCCCGCTTCACCGGCAGCATTGAGAAGGCCGACAGATTGCGGGCCTCCGGCGCCTTCGCGGATAAGCCAGAGTTGCCACACGCCTGTATCGGGCACGCTGACATTTGTCAGTTGTGCGCGAATGCGGTGATCATCCGGATTGTACTGGATCAGTACGGCTTCTTCTTCGCCGCCTTCAGACAAGACGATATAGATTTCGCGTTCGGGCTTGGCGGCTTCGGTAGGCGGTTCCGGTATGAAGTGAAGCGCAATCGCAATGATCGCAACCAGCGTTGAGGCAATAGCGAGGGTTCGCCAGCTTTGCATGCCTGTGCGCGATTGCGCTGGCGGCACGCCTGTTGACGGACTGGTCGGGGTCGATGAGGGGGCAGCGGCCTGCTCGGTGTCATCAATCTCGGACATAATGTCATCAAGCAGGTCATCCGGAGGCGCTTGTTCGGGTACAGCCTCGTTGAGCGGTGCGAGCCAGATTTCAAGCTCGTTCACCAGTTCGCGGAAGCTAGCATCGTTCTCATACAGTGTATTGAAGCGGGCCCGTTCGTCAGTGGTGGCCTGGCCGAGTAGAACGTTTGTCGCAAGCAGTTCGAGAGAGGTGTGGTCGCCGGTCATGTCGCCTCCCTCCCCAGATACTTTCGGACAATATTATGCACTCTCGCCTCGATCACTTCAGGCGATTGTTCCAGTCGACTGGATAATGTTTGCGGTGTTTCCCGGTCCAGGAGCAGGCAGGCAACAAGGTACCATTCTTCTTCACTGAGGCGACTGTCCCGACTAGCGCTCTCAATAACTGACCGGACCTTTGGATTTTTCGTCAACTCTCCTGTGATCCGATTGTTCCGCTCTGCGCCATTCCATTCGAGCGACAGAGCTTTCCGCTTTGTGATGGCGATAAGGCAATCCATGAGGTTGAGCCCGTTCACCGAAAAGGGAAGGCCTTTATGGTTCCACAAGTCAGAATATACCGACTTGAGCACCTGGCGCGCAATTGCCGGGTCCCCAATAAGCTGTTGGGCAACGCCATATAATTTGGGCGCAGTGCCCCGGTAAATGCCCCGAAGGGCATCCCGGTCACCATGCGCCAAGCGCGCAAACAGATCTGACAGCTGCTGCTCCATACCCACCTTTATGCCCGTGAGGTCCGAGTTAGACCACCAGGTGCCGACGTCAATGCGCCGATCAGATTTTTCGCAAGCAGCCTATGCGGGATCCACGCCTTCCCAGAACTCCCTAACTTCGGCGCGGGGGTCGTATTCGACGGCTGTCTTCACATCGAAGACCATAGTCGCCCGGTCATCCTGTGTGTAGGCTGGCCAGTCTGGCAGGAGCGCATTGTTCGGATCTCCCGTCTCCGCAAACGCGGCCCAGGACGAAGCAATCCGGTCCGCCATCAGTTCGCTTTCACTGCTGGCACCCGTCAGGCCACCCCGCACAGAGTGCAGAGACAGGCCGACATCGATACCATGCACGGCGCCATAGCGGCCGCCAAAGGCCGGGCTCGGCCAGGTCCAGAGATAGGTCCAGACGGGCGCTCCGCCCTGTGCAGCTTTCCGCTCAGCCATGGCAAAAGCCGACTTGCGGAAGGTCATGTCTGTATCTACGCGTGCTGCCAGAATGAACGGTGTCGCGTTCGGGTCTTCCTGACGATAGAGCTTGAAGGCTTCATCGGCTTTGTCACCCGCCCGCTTGCGGATGAAGCCCATGAGCTCATCCTCCGTCATGTCGAAATTGCCCATGCGATAAGTGCGTTCGTCCAGAGCGGTAGAGATCACCATCGGGACGTCGCTCGAGATTTCAGGCGCGTCCGGGGTCCATGTCTGCTCGGGAATGGCAATCCCATCCACGACAGGGCCGAAAGTGCGCGGTGCTTCACCACGGGCGCGCATATCAGCTTCCATTCCAGCCTGGGCCGCAACGAGTGTTGTGAGCGGCAGGGTACGCAGCTTGTGTACGTCGCCCTTCTCGAGGCCAAGAACGCGCAGGAAAGCTGCGGCGGTGGCAGAGGCATCCTCTTCAGATTGAACCGAGAGCGCCGAACCGCTCATCACGCCGGCACGCTGGAACAGGCCTTTGGCAGACGGCATGGCGAGCAGTGTGCTGGTTTTGGCCCCGCCGCCAGACTGTCCATAGACAAGAACGCGGTCCGGATCGCCGCCAAACTGGGCAATGTTCTCTTTGATCCAGGCCAGGGAAGCGACGATATCCTGCATGCCGACAGAGCCGGAGCTGGCAAAATCGGGACCGCCGAATTCCTCGAGATGCGCAAAGCCCATGGCGCCAAGCCGATGGTTTACGGCGACCACCACGCAGTCCGAATAGCGGGTCATTTCATCGCCATCCATGCCGAAAGAGTTGCCCGAGCCGCCATAATAGCCGCCGCCATGAATCACCATGATCACGGGCTTTTTGGCGTTCGCATCCAGGCTTGGTGTCCAGATGTTGATGGAGAGACAGTCCTCGCCAATACCGGAAGGCTGGCGATCAAATACGATGAGGTCGCCATAGTCGCTGGTGCGGCCGCCCGGGACCTGAGGCGCCACTTCGCTATAAGTGAGGGCGTCTTTCACGCCGGCCCATTTTTCAACCGGCTGCGGCGGCATGAATCTGTTGAGGCCGCCTGTCGGCGCGGCATAGCGCACGCCTTTGAACGTTGCGACGCCGCTGGTCCACACGCCGCGAAGCTTACCGTTTGAGGTTTCAACCACCGGAAACATGTCCTGCGACCAGGCTTTGCCGCCCAGCGTGGCGAGCCCCGCCAGAGAGGCGCTGCCGGCAAGAAACAATCGACGGTTTGGCTTCAGAAGTGTTGTCATGAGCGTCCTCTCCCAAGGTAAGTGGCATTTTGTCAGTAGGTGTAGCGTGGCAGCGGGCAGCCCGCAATCACGACTTGAGTGTGTTCATGTCTTTGTGATCTAAAGAAAAAATCTATGATTGTTATATTTTAAATCGATTTGGTTTATGGTTGAGAGTGCGCTATTTTCATTCCCAATGTAGAGTTCATCACGAAACAAAATTTGGGAGCAGAACTATGGCAGACGATATGAAGGCTTCGGGCGGTTGCCCATTCAACGGTCAGAGCTCAGAGCACGGCATTGTTTTTGGCATGTCGAACCGGGAGTGGTGGCCAAACCGACTGCCGACAAACATCCTGCGACAGCATTCTGCGCTCTCAAATCCGATGGGCGCGGACTTTGACTATGCAGAAGCGTTTAAATCACTCGATTATGATGCCCTGAAAGCCGACCTGAAGGCGCTGATGACAGAAAGCCAGGATTGGTGGCCTGCCGACTTTGGGTCTTATGCTGGCTTCATGATCCGTATGGCCTGGCACAGTGCCGGCACATATCGCGTTCAGGATGGCCGCGGCGGGGCAGGCACAGGCCAGCAGCGGTTTGCGCCGCTGAACAGCTGGCCGGACAATGCCAATCTCGACAAGGCACGGCGCCTGCTCTGGCCCATCAAACAGAAATACGGAAACAAGATTTCCTGGGCTGACCTTATGGTTCTGGCCGGCAATGTTGCGCTGGAATCCTCAGGCTTCAAAACCTTCGGATTTGCTGGCGGACGCGCAGATGTCTGGGAGCCGGAAGAAGATGTAAACTGGGGGCAGGAGAGCGAATGGCTGGGCGCTGATCGCCGTTTCACCGGTGACCGCGAGCTTCAGAACCCGCTGGCCGCCACGCATATGGGGCTCATCTATGTGAACCCGGAAGGCCCGGACGGTAAGCCAGACCCCATCGCCGCGGCGCATGATATCCGCGTGACATTTGGGCGGATGGCGATGAATGACGAGGAAACCGTCGCGCTGATTGCTGGCGGACATACGCTGGGTAAAGCGCATGGCGCAGCCAATCCTGATGAATATGTGGATGCCGAGCCTGAGGGCGCCAGCCTGGCCTCGCAGGGATTTGGCTGGCACAGCCGGTATGGCTCTGGCCATGGGGCAGACACGATTACAGGCGGTCCGGAAGTGACCTGGACGACCACGCCGACCCAATGGAGCAATAACTACCTTGAAAACCTCTACAAATATGAGTGGGAGCTGACCAAGAGTCCGGCAGGCGCCTGGCAGTTCGTGGCCAAAGATGCACCGGAAATAATTCCCGATGCCCATGACCCGAACAAGAAGCATCGCCCGACCATGCTGGTCACGGATATCTCGCTGCGTGAGGACCCGGAATACGGCAAGATCACACGCCGCTTTTTGGAGAACCCGGAAGCGTTCTACGATGCCTTTGCCCGGGCCTGGTTCAAGCTGACCCACCGCGATATGGGACCAAAAACGCGCTATCTTGGTCCGGAAGTACCGGAAGAGGATCTGCTCTGGCAGGATCCGTTGCCGGAAGCGGACTATAAGCCGATTGATGGTTCTGACATCTCATCGCTGAAGTCTGAGATCCTCAATTCTGGCCTGAGTGTCAGTGAGCTCGTGAAAGCGGCCTGGGCGTCTGCGGCGACCTTCCGGGGCGGCGACAAGCGCGGCGGTGCGAACGGTGCTCGGGTGCGTCTGGCGCCGCAAAAGGACTGGGCGGTCAATGATCCCGATGAGCTCTCCAAGGTTATCAAGACACTGGAAGGCGTTCAGACGAAATTCAATGACAGTAATTCCGGCAAGAAAGTCTCGATTGCCGACCTGATCGTTCTCGGTGGCTCGGCTGCCATCGAGAAGGCGATTGCCGATGCAGGGCACAGCTATGAAGTTCCGTTCACGCCCGGCCGTGTCGATGCCGGTATGGAGCATACCGATGTCGAGGGCTTTGAACCGCTGGAGCTGAAGATTGATGGCTTCCGCAACTATGTTGAAGGCGCGACCGTGCTGCCAGCAGAGCGGTTCCTCGTGGACCGAGCTCAGATCCTGACGCTGACAGCGCCAGAGATGACCGTGCTTGTGGGTGGTCTGCGCGCACTCGGTGCCAATCAGGGCGGTTCATCCCATGGTGTCTTTACCGAGCGCCCCGGTCAGCTGACCAACGACTTCTTCGTCAATCTTCTGGACATGCGCTGGAAGTGGACGGCGACGAATGAGGATGAGACCGAGTTCAAGGCTGTTGACCGAAAAACTGGTGAGACCAAATGGACAGGTACGCGCGCTGACCTCGTTTTCGGCTCGAACTCAGAGCTGCGCGCAATTGCCGAGGTTTATGCACAGTCAGATGCTGAGCAGAAGTTCATCAAGGATTTCATCTCTGCCTGGACGAAAGTGATGGAGCTCGACCGCTTCGATCTGAAGTGATCTGAGTTTTTGGAACTTGATTGAGGGCGGCTGTGCTGAAGAGCATGGCCGCTCTTTTTTTGAGCAGAGCGTGCTGAGCCTGCTGATTCTCGATTGCCTGGGGAGCGCGAGCGTTTCGGTAGCCTTGATGGGCACGAAAGGACGGACATTTGCGCATCGGGCACGTGTGAGAGTTACAATCCTCTGAAAACATTCAAAAACGCCTTCAGGGTAGCATTTTTATTCGGCTCAATCGACGCGGTGAGCAAAATCTGGCGCTGTTGTCACTGAAAGGCGTGGCGCAATGAGATATACCTTGACGCTGTTAGTAAAGGTTGCTTTTGCCTAACTACCTCACCGCATTTCCGTCACCCAGGTATCGGGGACGCTATTTTAACCTGTGATAGGAAGCTGCGCCAAACATATGTCAGTTGCTTATATCGTCGATCCCGTATGCTCTCAGTTTTTGGGACACAACTATACGGCGCTTCATCTTTTCCAGAAATATCTGGAAGACATGAAGCTTTTCAAATCAGTGAAGTGTGTGGCCTCGGAGGTGCTTCCAGAAGCGTCCGAAGGCGATGACATCGATCGATTGTTTCATTATTGCTATTCGGCATTTATGCCGCTGGCACACCTCACCGAGGACTATGAAAAAGAGTGGGTCAGCCAGCAGTCGCAAAAGGTCTCTTCTGATCCTTTGGTCGAACAGTCTTACAAGGACTGGGCAACTTTTTTCAAAAAATACAAAGTCAAATCCACCGACGCGATCGTCATGCCAAGCATCGATTATTGCTCGACGATGGGGCTGCTTCATTTCATGAAGCGCGATCTCACGACCAAGACGTGTCCGGCGATCAAGCTGCGGTTTATCGGCGTTCTGGAAAATGCGAGCAAATATAGCGCAGATCCAAAAGCAGATATTTTTCAGCTATTGCGGGAGTTGTCGGACGACTTCCCGATTGCCATTTCCACCGAGACGCCGCTCTACAGCTCGTTCGTTGCCGAGAATATCGGACGTCCGGCCTATGTCGTGCCCTATCCAGTGTTCGAAAAAGACCCGCTGCCCATGCCGGAATCCGATGCGTTTGGCATCAGTTCACTTGGTTCGGCGCGTATGGATAAGGGGTTTGGTGAACTTCCAGGCATTATGCAGCGAATGCATGCCAAATATCCTGATTTCAATTTCCGCTTCGAAGGTCAGTTGCCACCAGGTAATGTGAGCGTTGACCCCAATCTTCTCAACAGTCTGTATTGTCTGCCTCGCGTGAGGATGCTGCCTGAGTCGATTACTGACGCCGAAATGCGCGATCTCTGGTTGCGGACGGATGTTGCGCTTCTGCCTTACAGTGCAGGAACGTATCGTTATCGCGGTTCAGCAATTCTTCAGGAAGCCCTGAATTATGGCCGCCTCGTGCTGACAGGGCCAAATACGGCCTTTGCTGACCAGATCAGATATTACAATTGCGGTTATGTCGTGAACTCTCATGAAGAGTATGTGGACATGCTTTATCGCCTTGCTCAGACCGACCGTCAAAAGCGCCGCGATCAGGCGTTACAGGCCAGGTTCCTGTTTCAAATCGACAGTCAAACAAGCTATGAAAAGTGGATGAGCTAGATGAAGATCGCCTTCCTTGGACATGAGCTCCACCGCAAAACCAAATCCAGTGATTTTTTTGTCGAGTTTCTGAAAACGCTCGGCGAGGTCGAACACCATTACGTTCGGAATGAAAAGTTTTCTCTCGATGATCCGATATTCGAAATTGAGGCGGACATTGTCGTTGTCTGGCAGCTTGAATTCTGGGCACTCGGTTTCATTCAAAAGGGTTATCGCGTCCTGATCGCGCCAATGTATGACGGTTCAGGTTCACGGCCCAAAGAGCACTGGCAACTGTTCCGCGGTGCGTCTTTCATTTCATTTTCGCTGGCGCTTCATCGTCAGGTTCAGGCCGCAGGCTGTCGCAGCTTTCTGCTGAAATATTTCCCAGAAATCGAAGAAGAGGTTCTGCCAAAGACGTTCGAGCGCAAGCGAGTCTTTCTCTGGCAGCGCCGACCGTCTTCCGGGATTAATCTTGATCTGATCAACCGACTGTTTGGTCGGGCTGTCGATGGTGTTCACATTCACCTCGCGGCGGACCCAGGCGAACCGAAATACGAGCCGCTGGATTTCTCTCTCGATTATCCGTTCACGGTTTCTTTTTCGAGCTGGTTCGACAATCGCGCCGACCTCACAAGCATTATCAACTCCTGCAATATCTATATCGCCCCGCGGCCTTCTGAGGGGATCGGCATGGGTTTCCTTGAGGCGATGGCGAACGGGTCTGTGGTGTTTGCTCACGACCTTCCGACGCACAGCGAGTATATTGCAAACTGGATGAACGGCGTTCTTTTCCACAAAGATAATACACGCGACGTTCCGCTGGACCCGAACGCGCTGGCCAATATGAGTAAGCATGCCATAACCACCTGCCGCATCGGCCGGGAGAGTTACGAGGCGACACTTCCTGCCGTTGCCAAGTTCATCAACACAACGCCGAACGCTTCAGAACGCGCAGTCGACCTCGACGTGTCGGATTTTGAGGAGCTGACAGAGGCGGCGACGAAGGAGAATACCTTCTATCTGCCTGTGCTTCACGAGTTTATCGAAAGCCATCCTGAACTTTCAAAGCAAATCGAAATCGGTGCTGCAACGCGCCCCGATAAAGCGAGACTTCAGGCAAAGTCTGTCTTCCTGGATCGCTGGTATCCGACAATAGTCGATATGAACCAGTCGGTGCTGGCCAATAGCTGGCAGCGCAGCGAAGCAAAGCTGACCTGGAATGCCGATGATGAAGCTCTTCTGCTCTTCCAGTCGGGTGATGCGATTGGGTCAGAAGACACAAAAGACATTGAGCTTGAGCTTGAACTCAGAACGACCGGACAGCTGGTGAAAGACGGTCTGAAGCTGACCGTTTCACTCAATGGTCAGGTGCTGGGTGAACTTGAGCCGACAGATGCGATTGAGAAGTATCAGTTACAGGTGCCGAAAGGGACGGATGCGCTCTCGGTGATCAATATGCTGAACTTTCATGCCAGCGGAACAGATGACCTGCCGGGGCGTAAGCAGAAGACGGCATTTGCGCTGGCAGGGTTTGGATTCAAGACGCTCAGTTAGTGCGCCGCAACCAGAAGGTTGCTGGTTGTCGTGATATTCGATTGTCTAGCTACTTATTCGGGCTTTGGAGTTTGTCTCACAAAGCCCGAATTTATTAGCGACATTGGCGGGGCGGACTGGTTTCACCTCAATCCGCCAGTCCGCGATGCTACAGGGCGCGATAAGCCTCTGCACTCCCGTTGGCTTTGATGGCTTTATTTACAAAGTTTGTCAGTGACGGGATGATTTGCCTGGTCTCCAGATTGAAATCAATCTGTGGCAATTTGTGCTCGGAGGCGAATGCGCCATACTTATGTCCGCCGAGTTGACCAAAGAATGCGGCAGGTGCACCAAATCGCGTGGCGGTGGCAACCAAGTGGTATCTCCAGCCGACAACGCCCCATAGTGTCGAGTAAAGCTGCAGCAGCTCTTCCACTGTGTTTGGGAAACACGGATTTGCCATGCGCCCGCCCGTCGCATTCCAGAAGTACTCGCCATAAATGACGTCGTTCTGATTCAGCACACGGAAGTGCCGCGTGTGCGGAACGTAGGTGAAATCGACGTCGGGAAACCGCTCAACGAGCACCTGATAACAATGCAGCGCTTTCTTTCTATGGTCTGGATCATGGAAGAAAGGAGTCGCGCTGTGGTTCACGCCGAAGAGTGGCTTTTCCGCCATTTTTCGTTCGGGTATGTCGAGAACCATCGCAAAATCAGGCTCATATATCGCCGCGTCAGTAACGTTCAGTTCCTTGAGAAGATTAACTGAGTGTTCGTCGCGAACGCTGATACGGGAGCATACCGCCATCATTTCCTGAGCCGCTTCGATATTGGAATGAACGCCTTGCGCACCAATCCTTTCGATACTTACATCGGCACCAATTTTGTTCGCTTCGAGTGCGACTTTTCTCATGTCATCCGCGTGCGAGGCTGCCCAGAAGAGCCCTCCGCCAGCGAAAATCAGTTGATCGCCAGCGCTGATAAACTCAGAGGGGTTCTCGATGAATGCATCATGATCGATCCATTGCGGTTGTTCTTCGAGAAACGGTCTGCCGTAGCAGATGGCAACTGTATCTTTTTCGTGGTGCTGCAGGGCTGATTTCAGAAGAATATCATCGCCGAGATTGCCGGTCCCATAAGCACCGTACAAAAAAGTTGTCATTTGTAACTCCGGATAGAAGTGACGACTGCATTATTTAGTCGTGAACGCAAGCGAAGGTTGAAGATGGTGCCAAGAGGGGAGAACAATGAATTCAATGTTGCCTCTCATTCAAGCTTTGTGGCGGTAAATTGAGGAATATGCTTTAAACCGAAAAAACCGTTGAAGACTAGGGTAGAATAAGGCGCAAATTGATTCTAGCTCTTTTGTCGACAGAGTTTAGATATCTCGAGGAGTTTTGAATGGCAGAGGCTACCACGATCGGATTGTATTCGTTTCCGAAATCTGGAAACACCTGGGTCAGGCACATATTGGCGTCTTTGCTGGGCATAGATAAGGCAAACCTTGGGAAATACATTCCAGACAGTCACCGGCAAGGTATTGTTGAGGACCCGATCGATTTTAAAGGACGCACTTATTACATTTATAAAAGTCACTATAACAAAGAGCTCAGACGTAAAGCGGGGATCAAATTCAGAAACGATTTGATCATTCACATCCGGCGTAATCCTCTCGATGTATTTCTTTCTTATCTGAACTACATCTCTGGGAATGTAACCAATAGCGCTCCGGCGAAGTTCAAATCGGTTGAAGATATTCTCGGAACGCAGCTCTTCGAAGCATACTTCCATGCTTGGACATTGAGCGGAATTCTGCAGCCTAATTTCCAGCCAGCAGGTAATTGGTTCCAGGCAAACAAGTTCTGGCTGGATCAGACAGAGACGAAAGACAAGCCCGCCGTAGTTTCGATCAGATACGAGGATTTGTTTGACCAGCCCGTAGAAACGCTGAGTTTCCTGAAGGATTGGTTCGATGTCACAGATAAAGACATCACACAAGCGCTTACGAACGCCGATGCGCAAACCAGCCAGGATGGTAAGTTTTTCTGGCGGCGCAAGGCGAACTCGTTCGCGGATATGCTGTCAGATGAACAGATTGATTTCTTCCTGAAATGCCGGGGTGCTGAAGTTGAAGCGTTGGGATACCCTGCTTCTGCCTTCTATCCTGAGGTCGAGAAGACGGCGTAATTCCGTGATACTGGCGTTTGCCAGATTGCAATCCGCGCTGTGATGGAATCAGACGGCTCGCTTTGAAAAAGGCGGGCCGTTTTTTACGGGGAGCAAAGATCTCAAGAAAAGAATACGAACCTGTATTCTGACCGGTTAGCGATCTCGATTGAAGGAAAAATGGTGGGCGGTACTGGGATTGAACCAGTGACCCCTACGATGTCAACGTAGTGCTCTCCCGCTGAGCTAACCGCCCGGACCGGTAAAGACAGATGTCTTTCGGGAAGCGGTCATAAATCACAAAGGCAGGCCGGGCGTCAATTCCCAAAATTCACTAATTCATCTCTCAGATTGCCGCATGGAATGCGCGTGTGAGAGCGTGATGGCAAGACTGGTCGCAACGTTCAGGCTGTCGACCTGATTGGCCATGGGAATGCGAACAGATTGTCCCCGCCCGATCTGTTCGTCTGTCAGGCCGGGGCCTTCCGGACCCAGCACAAGGGCAAGGCGCCGGGGCGCCGTCATGGCCTGTATGGGACTGGCAGTTTCACGCGGTGTAAGCGTCCATATCTCATAGTTCGCGTCTGCGATGTCCTGAAGCAGTGTGTTAGCCGACTCTCCGTGAAAATAAGGCAGCCAGAGAGCAGTTCCCGCCGAGACACGGATGGATTTGCGATAGAGCGGATCGCAGCTTTCATGGTCGAGAAGGATGGCATCAGCGCCCAGCGCTGCGGCATTTCTGAAAATCGCGCCGGTATTGTCATGATTGGATGTGCCCACGCAGACAACGAGCGTGCTGGTTTCGGGCCGTGCGGCGAGCCAGGCGCGCAGAGCGGGCTGATCCTGCTTCAGGCCGCAGGCAAGAATGCCGCGATGCATCGGAAAGCCGGCAATCTGATCGAGAACGCTTTGCGGGGCGACATAGACAGGAATGCCCTGAAGATGTGGCGCGAGTTCCTGGATCAGGGTATCGGCGCGCTTTTCGGACAGAAGAAGACTTTCGACGGAAAAGCGGGACCGGGTCAGGGCAACTTCGAGCGTGACGCGGCCTTCAATGATGAAACGGTTGTGACGACCTGTCAGGTCGCGCTCGCGGATCGATGTGTAGGCCTCGATACGCGGATCGGCGGGATCTGTGATTGGGATGAGCCTGGTCATTCTTCGCGCCCCTTATCGGGCTTGAGTTCGAACAGCTCTTCTACCGCGCAGGAGAGACAGTCAGCCAGACGCAGGGCCAGCACAACGGAGGGCGCGAAGACGCCGTTCTCAATGGTATTGATGGTCTTTCGGCTGACCATGACCCGTTCTGCGAGCTCTGCCTGTGTCAGGTTTGATGCAGTTCTGAAGTCCTTCAGCCGATTGGCCAGCTCGGGATGGTTACTCAACGTCGCGATCCAGCCAACCAAAGCTTAGAAGCGCTCCGCTGACCCCTGTCACGAGCATGAGGATCAGCGCGTCCTTAGTCGAGACCGTGCCCAGATAGTTTGCGAGAGTCAGTATCACGATCATAACGAGCATGGCAGCATATCCGGCCAACATGGCCTTGTGACGGATGGCGTCTGTGAGTTCGTCCGTCAGCGCTGCCCGCTCTGCCGGGCCAAGTCGGCTCCCTGCAAAACGCGTCAGCAACCCAACCAATGTTGCCACCCAGACCACCAGTCCGATTGTGCCCAAAATGATCATAGTACCTTTAGACGGAAGCCAGAGGTTGATCATGTCGAGCTGCACAAGCTGCCATACGGCGAATGATAAACCAGAAGCGATCAAAAGTTGTCGTCTAAAGCGCGATAAATGATCTGTATCTACGAGAGCCACGCCCGTCTCCTTGTCACCTGAAGGTTACATTTCACATATCTGCAAAGTAACGTCAAGGTTACATCTGAATTTGGGCAAAAAAAACCGGAGCGCGGAGGCTCCGGAATTTTACTTCGATCAAACCCGCTCACGGATGTATGGTCCGCTATGCCTGGCTGATAATGCGTTTATTCTGAATTGGTTGAACCGGTGATGAATGCGTGGGCCTTACGATGTGGAGCGGCGCTGCTCGAGATCATAGGCCACGTAGAGAATTTCGCCTGTGTCGGAGATGATCAGGATCGCATCGTCATCAACGCGGACCCATTCTGTGCCTTCGACAGCCCTCGTCAGGCCGTATTCCCGAAATTCCTGCCAGTTATCGACACCCATTTCCACGGGAAGCACGTCGCCGGGCTGGTAATCATAGGTCATGGCAGGCAGTGCCTGCTGCGCTTTGGCGTCGTCTGAGGTTACAGCAAGTGCTGCAAGGCCGGCGATCATGACTGAGGTAATGAAAGCGTATTTCATCGTTGTCTCCATTGAGAAGGTAAACGATCAATACGCATTCCGGTTCCCGGCAATCGCCTAAGGCGAGATTGGATCTAAATTTCTAGAAGTTCCAGAAGAGCGGGATGACGATGACTGAGGCCAGCATCATAAGGCAGTTCAGCGGGAGTCCGATTTTTACAAAATCCATGAACCGATAGCCGCCCGCAGAATAGACCAGCGTATTGGTCTGATAACCGATGGGGGTGGCGAAGCTCGCACTGGCGGCAAACATGACCGCGACAACCATTGGACGCGGATCGATGCCGAGTTTCTGGCCAAATGTGATCGCGAGCGGGGTCATCAGGATGGCGGTGGCATTATTGCTCATGACTTCGGTCATCAGTGTGGTGATGAGATAGATCAGGGCAAGAATGGCAAACGGCCCCCAGCCCTGCATATGGCTGGCGAAGACACTGACGACCAGGGCGGCCGCGCCGGTATTTTCAAAGGCAATGCCCAAAGAAAGCATGCCGAAGATCAGCATGAGAATATCCCAGCGAATGGCGCGGTAAGCCTCCTGATGATCAAGACAGCCCAGCGCAATAACCGCAGACGCGGCAATGAGCGCGAGGGCAGCGATTGGCAGGACATTCAGAGCGGCAAGGCCGACGACCAAGGCAACGGCAGCCAAAGCAATTGGTGCCTTTCGCGTACGCAGCGGGCGTTCGGTGAGGCTGGTCAGGCTGCTAAGTGCGCCATCGTCAAACATGCGTCGAAGCCCTTCAGCACTCCCTTCCAGCAGAAGGGTATCGCCAACATCCAGAATGAAGCCTTCTGACATCTCGCCAATGTTCTCGCCGCGTCGGTGCACCGCCAGCACGTAAACGCCATACAGCCGCGCGAGACCGAGATTGCGAGGGCTGCGTCCAACCAGCATGGAGTGTGGCCCGACCACACCTTCCAGCAGTTCGGTTTCTCGGCTGTCGACCGGTTCGAACAATGCGACGGCGTCCTCATGACCCTGGACAATGACCCGGCTCTGATCGCGCAGGGTGAGAATGTCCGTGATGGGCGCGCGCAGGGTCACCCTATCGCCCGCTTCCAGGCGAAGGGAAGAGAGGCTGTGGCGTTGTGAAATCTGATTGCGAAATACATCGACCACCCGAATGCCAGAGGAATCGAGCGTGAAGCCCGCATCCTTGAGGCTCCGGCCAACCAGGGCCGAATCCAGAGGGATAATGACCTGTGAGAGAAAGCGTCGATTGCCGCTATTGGGCAAGAGATCAGTAAGGGTCTGGCGGTTGGGCAGGAGGAAGCGTCCGGCGGCGAGCATGTAGAGCGCACCAACGCCAGCGAGGATCACCCCGGCTGCTGTGATCTCGAAAATACCAAAAGGCTGAAGGCCAGCGTTCTGTGCAACGCCATCGACAATGATATTGGTCGAGGTGCCGATTAGCGTGGTGGTGCCGCCAAAGATGGATGCGAAAGAGAGCGGAATCAAAAGCTTTGAGGCCGGAAGGTCGAGCGTCCTGGCCAGGCTGATGCAAACCGGGATCATGATGACGACAACCGGCGTGTTATTGATGAAGGCAGAAAGCAACATGACCAGCCCCATCATCATAAGAAGGGCAAGGGTCGGGCCGGTTGACGCGGCGATCCGGACAACACGCTGCCCGACCAGATCAATCACACCTGTCCGCTCCAGGGCGGCGGACAGAATAAACATGGCGGCGACGGTGATGGGAGCGGAGTTCGAAAAGACGCTGAGCGCGTCTGGCGTTGAGATGATGCCAGTGACAAGCAGAACGCACATTGCGAGCAGGGCGGTAACGTCCGCTGGAATTTTCTCGATGACAAAAGAGATGAAGACCAGGGCCGTCAGCGCGAAAACGATCGCAATCTGAATTTCGGACTGCGTCAGCAAGGCCACAAGCTCGCTCATTGCACCACCCCTCTCACATCTGCCATCAGGCAGAGTTGAAATGATGACACCTTGCTTTGATCTGGATGTGCCTTACGCCGCAGAGCGTTGGTATCTCAGAATAAAAATTCCGGATGTCTGCAGCGATTATATGCGATCCCGGGGGAGGCTGATATGGGAAATTTTGAGGTGTGCTGAGAGATCAGCTGAAGGCGAACACTATCGGCTAAGCGATTGGAGCTGGTTCACAAGATCGCCGAGATAGCAGTCCTGATCGACCTGGGCTTCTGACTGAACAATCACGCGTGAGACATTGACAGATTTTGTCGTCTCATTGGGCCGGGTTTTGACTGAGTGGTCGGCCGAAAGCGGCTCGGTCAGGACGAGTTCGTTGAGCGTTGTGTCCGGAGCGGAAGACTGGATGTTCATGGATATTCCCCTGAGTGCCGCTTTAAACGCACCAATTCGCAGGAGGTTCCCAGTTTTTTTGATTTTTTTCCAGCCGCTCCGCGGCGACAGTCACTGAGAGACAGGTTGTCGCCGCTGGAGTGGGTTTATGGTGGGCTCAGGCGCCGAGAGGGAGGCCTTCTTCCTTGGCGGCCCGCGTCATGGCTTTCTGAAGCTTTTCGAACGCACGAACTTCAATCTGGCGGATACGCTCGCGCGACACGTTGTAGACCTTTGACAGGTCTTCAAGTGTCACGGGCTCGTCCTTGAGGCGGCGCTCCGTGATGATGTGCTTTTCGCGATCATTCAGATCTTCCATCGCCTTCTCAAGAAGGCTCATGCGGGCCTGAAACTCCTGCTTGTCGGCGAATTCGCGGGCCTGACCCGGATTGTCTTCATCTTCCAGCCAGTCCTGCCATTCGCCATCGCCTTCTGTGCCGCCGATTGGCGCGTTCAGAGAGGCGTCAGACGCGGACATGCGACCGTTCATCGAGATGACTTCGTCTTCGGTGACATTCAGCCGGGTCGCGATCTCGGTCACCTGTTCAGGGCGAAGGTCGCCAGCTTCAATGGCATTGATCTCGCCTTTAATGCGGCGAAGGTTGAAGAACAGCTTTTTCTGCGCCGCAGTGGTGCCGAGCTTCACAAGGCTCCATGAGCGAAGGATGTATTCCTGGATCGCGGCGCGGATCCACCACATGGCATACGTGGCGAGGCGGAAGCCTTTGTCCGGATCGAATTTCTTTACGGCCTGCATGAGGCCAACATTTCCTTCAGACACAACTTCGGCCATCGGCAGGCCGTAGCCGCGATATCCCATGGCAATCTTTGCTACGAGGCGAAGGTGTGATGTGACCATTTTTTCCGCTGCCTCGGTATCTTCATGCGCCTGCCATTGCTTGGCGAGCATGAACTCTTCTTCCTTGGTCAGCATCGGAAATTTGCGGATCTCTGTCAGATAGCGTGACAGGCCCTGCTCTGGTGAAAGGGCTATTGATGTCCCAGCCATATTTCTCTCCCAGTAAAAGCTCTCAAGGTCTCAACTCGGACGACCCTCAGAGGTTTCGGGTTTTCTGAAAAGAAATGTCCATATCTGATGCAACATTCCTTGCGAGGCAGCGCCTTCCAGTGAACGACGCCGAAAGTGAATGTAGGGTCTTTATCTATGTTAAGAACCCTCGTCATCTCAAAAAGTTTCTCAACTTCAAGGTGGATAGGACGCTTTGTCGCACTGATACTCGCGCAGAGATAGAGAAGGGTTAATATCCGCCGGCTAAAACTTAGGAGTTTTCTGTCTGAAGTGGAGGCTTCCTCAAAATGTTTCGCCGGTTCCTGAATTCCATTTCCATCAAATGGAAGATGATCCTCGCTGTGTCATTTCCAATTGTTGCGCTGATAGCGTTTGCAGGCCTGTTCGTTGTTGAGCAGATCCAAACGTCTCGTCAGATCGCCCAAACCGTTCAATTGACGGAATTCTCCAGCAAGCTGAGCGACCTGGTCCATGAACTTCAGAAAGAACGTGGCCGTACTGCTGGCTTTGTGGCTAGCGGTGGTGGCGATAGTGAGGCCCAGCTTCTGGATGCTCAGCGCTCATCGACTGATAAGGCACTCCACACGTTTCAGGATGCGGCAGAAGGAGCACATGCACTCTTCGGTCGCAAAGCTCAGAATGCGCATTTCGAAAATGTCGTAACTTTGTTGGACGAGATTGCAGGCCATCGGGCGGCCGTCTCCGCGCTCGAGCTGGACCTTCCGGCTTCTGTAGGCGGTTACACGGAAATCGTGGATGCGCTGATCCTGCTTGTGCACGATGAGCTTTCGCTCCTCACCAGGGCCAAGGTGTCGACTGAGATGCAGGGATTGATTGCCCTGATGCGCGCTAAGGAAGCGGCTGGCCTGGAGCGCGCTCAGGGGAACGCAGCCTTCTCATCATCATCCATGCCGCAGCAACGTCATCAGACGGTGATTTCGCTCATTTCTTTGCAGGATGAGATGTTTGACGAGTTCGCCAGCATCATGCCAGACGACTGGAAAGCGCGTTTGAACGGGTTGCTGAATAGCGACGTTTCCGATCAGGTCGGCTCGGCCCGGAGTGTTCTGATCAGTTCGGGATATGATGGCGCAATTACCGGATATACCGGCCCGGAATGGTTCGATATGACCACGGCGCGCATCAATGAGTTGAAAGCGTTCGAAAACGATCTTCTCGCCCGCATTCAGAAGACCACTCTGCAAACCAGAGCCGAGACCAATACACACACCTGGATTGCGATTGCGATAACGCTGCTCGTCATCATTCCATCTATCGCCTTCGCTCTGGTGCTGGTGTCCAGCATTGTGCGCCCGATGCGTCAAATCACGGAAAACCTTGATGCGCTTGCTGCCGGCAAGAACGACGTTGAAATTGCCGGTCAGACTCGCGGTGATGAGATTGGGGTCATGGCTCGGGCTGCGTTTGAATTCCTCAATATGTCGAAGCAGCGAGAGGAGTTGCGGCGTCAATCCACGGAACAGGAAAAGCATGCCGTTCAGGAACGCCGCAAGGTTCTGACCTCCATGGCTGATACGGTCGAGAGCGCCACGCAATCGACCGTATCAGATGTTGTCCGGGTTGCTGAAGCGCTGAGGGAGAGTGCCGCTGATATTCGCTCCAGTCTCGAAACGGCGGCAGAAAATGCAGACATTGTGAACTCGGCGACCTCTGAGACGCTGGAAGGCACGCAGCGCGCGACAGACCTTGCCGCTGAACTGAACGCCGCCATCGCAGAGGTCGCTGAAAGCATTACCCGCGGCGATCAGCTGGCGCGTGATACGGTTCATCTGGCGTCGAGTTCGCGTCAGACGGTTGAAGAACTCAATGAAGCGACCCAGCAGATCAGTGACTTTGTCCGCGTGATCACCGAGCTGGCCGAGCAGACCAATCTTCTGGCCCTCAATGCAACGATTGAGTCCGCGCGTGCTGGAGAACATGGCAAAGGCTTTGCCGTTGTCGCCTCGGAGATTAAGCAGCTCGCCTCGCAGACCAATACATCGGCAACGCATATCACAGACCGCGTTCAGCAGATTCAGGCCCGAACACAGACTGCGGTGAAGGCGATCAGTCAGATTACCGAATCCATTGAGTCGCTTGGCGGGGTGACGTCCTCTGTCGCGGCAGCGGTGGAAGAGCAGCGTGTCTCGACCGACAGCTTCACGAACTTCCTCGAAACCAACCGTATCGCCATTGAGGATGTTGCGAGCAAGGTCAGTGCACTGGCTTCCGTGACGCGAAATTCGTCGGAGAGCACATCTCTGATTTCGAGCCAGGTTGATGAAATGGCCCGTAAATCTCAGGAAGCGAGCGAGGCGATTCCAAAGATTGTCCAGAAGGCTGTTGCTGCTGCCGACAATCGCGGGGCACCGCGTACGCCGATCCGTCAACCTGTGAAAGTTACCGCAGACGGGCAGGTCGGCACGACACTGATCAAGGACCTTTCAACGAGCGGTGCGCGTCTGGCGCGTCCGGCATCAGGACATGTCGAAGTGGATCTGCCTGATAATCTCGGCACCGTCGGCGCTGATACCGTCTGGTCCAATGATCATGAGGCCGGAGTGAAATTCGAGAAGCCGATCGAAACCAGCCTCATGCAGCGGCTTCTCAATCTTCATAAGAGCGACGCAGCCTGACCTGAAGCCAGACTGCGTAAAACTCGAAGGCGGGGCGTCAGCCCCGCTTTTTTTGGGTTTCTGCATGCAGTTGCGATTAGTCGCTGATGACTGCGCAGCCAACCCGCGCGCCAGCACCGCCAATGGGTTGAGAGATATGGTCATCCTGTGACTCATGAATAATCAGGGCACTACCGTCTTCATCCATCAGCGTTTCGCCCGTTGTCAGCACGGTGTAGGCTTCATAACCGGCTGACCCATTCGAAGAAGCCCAGATGTTGGGCAGGTCGCCACCTTCGGGACCTTCCGGATTCAACAGGCCATGGCCGCCTTCAATCAGGCCAACATGCCCGCCGGAGGCTTTGAATTCACCGACGTCTGAACAGTCGCCGACCTGGTGGAGGTGGATGCCGTGCCAGCCTGTGGTCAGACCGCCTTCGTCAATCACCACGCGAAGGAGGGCACCATTTGGACCACCGTTCACGTCGATTGTGCCGATTTCTTCGCCTTCAGCGCCGATCACCGTGCCAGATGCCGTGAAGCGTTCGAACTCCATCTCGGCGGCGTCTGTTGTGCCTGGCGTTTCTTCAGCCATCGTCTCAACGGTTTCAGTTGGTGTAGGCGTTGGTGTGGCTTCTTCTTGCGGTTCGGCCGGAGCGCAGGCCGTCATCAGGCCAGCCACTGCTGCGGTCGTAAGAATTCTTGAGAGCATATGTAAACTCCTTTCAGGGTCAGACTAACACTGACGCATGTTAGGGCTCTCGGTTCCTTCTGCCAGAGCGAAAGGGCCGAAAGAGTTACATTCTCCGGAGTTTTTCGATCAATTGCGTCATGTCTTTGGGCGGTGACTGTTCAAAGTGCAGGGCTTCGCCGGTCACAGGATGCTCAAAGCCGAGAATATAGGCGTGCAGAGCCTGACGCGGAAAGGCGCGGGCCGCAGAGGTGGCTTCGCGGAAATTCTCGCCTTCACCAAACGCCTTGATCCCTTTGTGTTTGCCATAGACCGGGTCGCCGATCACCGGATTGTTTACATGCGCCATGTGAACACGGATCTGGTGTGTGCGGCCGGTTTCAAGACGGCACTCGACCAGCGCGGCAGCTGGTAAGCCTGACTTTTCGTCCAGTGCGCCGAAGGTTTCGAGCGTGGTGTAGTTGGTGATGGCATGTTTGCCCTTCTCGACATAGCCGTCACCGTCCGGCTCGTGCCAGTCTGCCGAAGCTGTGCGTCGGCTTTCACGCACGACAGCCATTTTCTTGCGATCACTCGATGACCGGTCAATCCGAGTTTCGATCCGACCGATCAGAGGGCGCGGCGCGCCTCGCGTGACGGCCAGATAGCGGCGGTCCATATCGTGAGATTGAAACCGAGCGACGAGGCCAGTATGCGCGACCTCGGATTTTGCGACGACCATGACGCCAGACGTATCCTTGTCCAGCCGGTGAACAATGCCAGGGCGGGCCACCCCGCCAATGCCAGACAGGCTGTCGCCGCAATGATGGATGAGCGCGTTGACCAGAGTGCCTGACCAGGCGCCGGGAGCCGGATGGACAACCATGCCCGCGGGCTTGGCGATTATGATGAGGTGTTCATCCTCAAAAAGGACATCAAGCGGAATATCTTCGCCCTGTGGTGTAGCCGGTTCGGGATCGGGCAGGGTGAGTGTATAGGTCTCGCCTGCGCTCACCTTGAACTTCGGGTCCACATCCACGCCGCTGGCGGCTTTGACCTGTCCATCCTCGATCAGGCTTTTCAGGCGTGAGCGGGAGAGGTCTGCGATCTGCTCGGCAAGCCAGCGATCCAGGCGGGTGCCTGTGGCGCTATCGTCTACAGTGAGGGTGTGTGTTGTGGGCATGACACAGCACATACACAGAACTGACTGGTTCAGAAAGACAGAATGGCGGCACGCGCTTGTTTCAAGGTGCGGCGTCTCAGCCTGAATAGAGGCGTGGACACGCAAAAGCCCCTCCGGTGCGCGGAGGGGCTTTTTTGTAATTCGAGAGGTATTCTAGCTTACGCCTGGAGGTGGTCCAGCGTCGCTGTCACAGCACGGGTGATGGCTGTTTCAGACAGTGGCGCACGCATGATCAGGACGCGGTGCCAGAGTGTGCCGAAGAGGATTTCCATCGCCAGATCCACATCATAGGAGCGGCGGATCTCACCGCGCGAGGCGGCATCGGCGAGGATTTGCTTCAGCGGTCCGCGGAAGGAATCGTTGAGATATTCGCGGAACATGACGCCGGCATGCTTGTCGTCAGCGGCGGCGAGCAGCACACCCCGCAGCAGGCCGACGCCGGAGCTGGCGCGTGCCATGTCCGCGAACGGGTCGACGAGGCGGCATAGCTGTTCGGTGACAGCAAGGCGCGGTTCAACGCTTGGCGGTTCGACGACATCGAGGACAGAGTCCACGACGAGCTCTGCGATGCCGGACCATTTCTGGTCCAGAACGGCAATGCTCGACTTGGTGTCATTCATCACATTGCCGAGATTGAATTCACGCCAGCCGGCACGCGCGAGTTCGCGGCGCGTTGCGGCCATCAGGGCGTGCTTGCTGGCACTGCTGTATTCGTCGTTCAGCGGCGTGTATGAGGGCTGGAATTGAACAATCGAGTCAGATGAGTTTGCATTGAGCATAGTTCGTTGTCTCGCGGTCTGGTCTGTAGAATTCTGTTCTTGTGCGGGATTAACTAATGAGCCCCCCGGGTGAGTTCCCTACCTGCGGTGAGATATTTCATCCCGGGCTGAGAGAATCGGGCTGTTTTCAGACAATTCACCTCCTCAAAAGTATTTTATAACAGGGTCTTATGAGGATTCGTCACATTTGAGCCACACCCGCCATATTCTTGGCGAATTTATTCGGGTTTTGCCCGCCAGGTGGGAGATCGCCGCTGTTTGAACCTCTCTTCGGTTTGTGACCTGCCGAACAAGAAGCGAAAAAGTGTCACATGACCGTTGCCATCTGCGCTTAGAAGAGCAGACATTCACCGGGCAGGAGGGTTGATCATGGATATTTCGAGACGTCAGGCGCTGGGTTGGCTGGGTATTGGTGGCGGCGCAGCAGGCCTTGCCGGTTGCGCGACAACATCGACAGGCGCAGCGCCGGTTCCAGCCGCCAATGTGAACATCAGTTTCGATCATGGCGTGGCCTCGGGCGATGCCACGAGTTCGGCCATCATTCTGTGGACGCGTGTGACACCCTCTCAGCCTGTTGAGGGACCGATTTCTGTTCAGGTTGCGATATCAACAGATCGGGCCGTGGTGGAGGCGCTCTCCAACGGCAAAACCACCGAGCCGGATCAGACAGCGATGATCCGTAACGTCACGACGTCGAAGTCTCGCGACTATACCGTAAAAATCGACATGGACGGTCTGGATGATGACCAGATCTACTTTTATCGCTTTATGGTGATGACGGCGTCGGGTCCTGTCTGGTCACCCATCGCCAAAACGCGCACCCTGCCAGAGACGGGCGGCGAAAAGCTCGCAATGGCAGTCGTCTCCTGTTCGAACTGGCCGTTCGGATTGTTCAATGCCTACAAATCCATCGCTGAGCGCGGCGATGTCGACATGGTGATGCACCTTGGCGACTACATCTATGAGTATGGCGCGGACGGCTATGGCGGCGAAGTGGGCGAGCAACTGGGCCGTCGGCACATGCCGGTGACGGAAATCGTCACACTGGAAGACTATCGGACACGGCACGCACAATACAAAACCGACCCGGACCTGCAGGCGGCGCACGCCATTGCGCCATGGTACTGCACCTGGGACGATCATGAGAGCACGAACAACTCCTACCGTTCGGGCGCTCAGAACCACAATCCCGAAGAAAATGAGGGTGACTGGACGGCCCGCAAGCAGGTCGCGGTGCAGGCCTATCTGGAGTGGATGCCGGTGCGTGACCCTGTGCCCGGACGGGCTAAGGAAAGCATTTACCGGAAAGTGGATTTCGGTGACCTCGCGACCATCTTCATGCTGGAAAGCCGCCTCACCGGGCGATCTGACGAGATCGACTGGGGCTCGGCGCTTATGGGCGTTGAGCCCGAGGAGATCCCGGCTGCGGCTCTGGCCACATATGAGAAGGTGAAAGATCCCTCCCGCACCATGCTCGGCAAGGTGCAGGAAGAGTGGCTCGATCAGGGGCTGAAGGCCTCCACTGCGTCGGGCAAGACATGGCAGGTGCTGGCCAATCAGGTGATCATGGCGAAAGTCGTGCCGCCAGATTTTGAAGGTGTACTGACCGAAGAACAACTGGCCGGCCTTCCGGTCGGCTATGCACAGATCCTGCAGCTACTCGCCAAGCTTGGCCTGCCGTTCAACCTCGATGCATGGGACGGGTTCCCGGCCGCACGTGAGCGTCTGTTTGCCTCAGCAAAGGCCGCGAATGCTAATCTCGTTACCCTGACAGGTGATACGCACACGGCCTGGGCGAATACGCCGCTTTCTGAAGATGGTGCGCAAATGGGCGTGGAATTTGGTTGTACCTCGATCACCTCACCCGGCCTGGGCGGATACCTCAATTATGAAGGTCTTGGCCAATGGATGGCCGACAACAACGACTCGGTGACATGGTATGATCCGTTTGGTCATGGCTACACCATGGTCACGCTGACCCCTGAAAAAGTGGTGGCGGACTATTACAAGGTGACGACCATCACCGAGCCGACCTTTGCGACAGAGTGGGTTGCCGGCTTTGAAAGTACATTGGAGAACGGCGCTCTGAAATCGCTGGAAGCCGTCGTCTGATTGCAGAGGCCAGAAAAAGCCTTTAGGGCGGCGCGATGAACGCGCCGCTCGACTATCGCCCGCCTGAAACAGACCCGTTGCCGATCATCCATGAGGATGCGGCCATTCTGGTCTTGGACAAGCCTGCCGGGCTATTGTCTGTACCGGGGCGACTGGAACAGCACAAAGACAGCCTGATCCTGCGCCTTCAGGCCGTCTACCCGGATGCGCTGACGGTTCATCGGCTGGATATGGATACTTCTGGGCTGATGGTGTTTGCGCGGAGCGCTTCCGCGCACCGAAGCCTCTCCATGGCATTTGAGCGCAAGGCCGTTCAGAAGACGTATGTGGCTCTGGTCTGGGGTGAGATGGGCGAGGACGCTGGCGAGGTGGACCTGCCTCTGATCAAGGACTGGCCGAACAGGCCGCGGCATATTGTGGACCATGAAAATGGTAAGCCGTCGAAAACGCTCTGGCGCGTGCTGGAGCGGCACGACGGTGTGACGCGTGTGGCGTTGACCCCGCTGACCGGGCGAACTCATCAATTACGCATTCACATGGCCGAAATCAGTCACGGTATTCTGGGGGACTGCTGGTATGGGAGCGCCGAAAGCATGTCCGCGCGCAATCGGTTGTGCCTTCATGCCTTTGAACTGAGCTTCATGCACCCCGAAACCGGCGAGGCGTTGAAATTCCAGTCCAAAGCGCCGTTCTGAGTGAGGCGGTCAGCTGAAGTCTGCGGTTGCGGACACATAGGCGACGATTACCGCGATCTGAGCAATGACCAGAAGCGCGCCGAAAATGGCAGCATAGACCATTTTCTTCAGTGAGCCGCGACGCGCAAAGGCAAGGCCAACGACACCTATGGCGCCGAAGAGGACCGAGAATGTCATCGGGTCGCGTGTGGCAGGCAGGGTGCCTGTCTGATCAAGCGCGAAGAAGAGCGTCGGGGCCAGACAAAATAAAATTGATATCCAGATCATGGAAAACAAACCGGAGAGCCCGGTTTGAAGTTCCGAATTTCATCCGGTCTGGCGCCAGGCGAAGGGTTTACTTCTTCTTGGAAGCTTTTTTCGCGGGCTTCACTTCTTCGACCTCAAAGGTCATCTGAAGGTTCACGCGATATTTGTCGATTTTACCGTTCTTGATCGTCGTCTGCATGTTATTGACGTTGGCTGAGGCGAGACCGCGCACGGTTTTGGCGAACCGGGCGACAGCAACCGAGATCGCATCTTCAAATGACTTGCTTGATTCTGCGAGGATTTGTTCTGACTTCATGATGGCCATGGTGAGCCTCCCTTTTCTAGGTGAGGGAAGTTCACACCAGAAATGCCATACGGGTCCAGCAAACCCGGACAGATTCACGCCTCAGGAGGTGATTCCATGTGTTTCAGTGCGCCGTTTTCGCCAGCCACGCGATAAAAACAGGATTTGCGGCCCGTATGACAGGCGGCGTCTGTCTGACGAACCTTCAACACGACGGCGTCCTGATCGCAATCGACCAGGATCTCCTGCACATCCTGAAAATGGCCTGAGGTTTCGCCCTTGATCCAGAGTTTGCCGCGCGAGCGCGACCAGTAAGTCGCGCGTTGTGTGTCGATGGTCTTCTGAAGCGCCTCGGCATTCATCCATGCGAGCATAAGAATCTCTCCGGTTTCGGCATCCTGCGCGATTGCGGCGATGAGGCCATTGGCGTCGAACTTCGGGCGAAGCTGTGGTGTCTCGTCCTGTTCAGCGCCGGAAAGTGGGGGAGGGAAGGTCATTTCATTGCCTGACATATAAAATCGAAAGCGATGATCCTCTTCCAGCTTTCCCTTTTCAAGAGGAGACTCAGCCTTCCGGCGCGGACGCTTTGTTCAGGAGTCGCGGAGGATGGCGGCAATCTCGTCTTTCAACTGGAGACGTCTCTTGCGCAGCGTTTCCTCATATTCGTCGGACATGGGTTCAACGCGCGTTTCAGCACGGTGAATCTGACGATTGATGTCGTGATACTCATCTGCGAGCCGCGCGAAATGCGGATTTTCCGCTTTCAGCCTGTGCAGGTCATCTGCATTGGCTGGAAACTCATCAACGAGTTCATGAGGTGTATTGCCCATATTTCTCTCCCCAACAGGTCATTATTCAGGATCGAATAACACTATAAAATTTGTGCTTATTCGGTCCTTCGGGAATGGGGCAATTCGGCGCAGTCAGGCGGGATTATTTTCCTGCGAGACGCAGGAAGCGGTCGCGCTTGTCTTTGTCTGTTTTGAAGACGCCGGTGAACTGCGTGGTGATGGTGGAGACGTTCGGGTGGTGAACACCGCGTGTCGTCATGCACTCATGTTTTGCGTCAATCAGGACGGCGCAACCCATAGGGGCAAGGCTCTCTGTGATGGCGTCGCAGATTTGCGCTGTCATGGTTTCCTGGGTTTGCAGGCGTTTGGCAAAGATTTCAACGACGCGGGCAAGCTTGGAAATGCCGACAACAGCTGCTGTTGGCTGGTACGCGACATAGGCCTTGCCGATGAACGGCGCCATGTGGTGCTCGCAATGGCTCTCCACATCGATGTCGCGCAGCATGACCATATCGTCATAGCCCTGTACGTCGTCGAACGTGCGGGAAAGATAAGCAACCGGGTCTTCTTTATAGCCGGAGAACCACTCTTCATAAGCTTTGACGACGCGCTTTGGCGTATCGAGCAGACCTTCGCGGCGTGGGTCGTCACCCGCCCAGGCAAGAAGCGTACGTACGGCCTCTTCTGCCTCTTCACGGCTCGGACGTTTAATTGGTTCGGCGCGTTCAAACGAGCCAGGTGTTGTGATGGTATCCATTGGCATGGAATGTCCTTTCTGAGGGACGAGGGTCGAGCCGGAAATTTCCGGTCTTAACGCCCGCCCGAGTGAAACCCTCAGGGGCTGTGGTGGTGATATAGTTCCGAAACCCCGTTTTTGCGAGTCTCTCTACGCAAACTTGAAGGGGCCGGTTCACTATCAGTTATCGCAAATCATAATTCCCGGGGCATATCCACACATAAAAATACGCCAGTCGAAACTGGCGCATTTTTAGAAGACATTCGGTCTTTTAGGACCGGTTAGTTGAGTTCAGGGTCAACTACGTCTTCGTCCTCATTCACATCTTCGGTGACGTCGACTTCATAATCGTCATCGACAAGCTCATCGTCGCCACTCGTATTATCTTCGACCAAATCTTCATAGGCTTCAGAGTCACCTGTCACCGGGCTGTCTTGCAGAACTTCCTCAAGATACTGCGCCTGGGTCTCGCGATAAGCTTCACTTGCCTCAGGTTCATCTTCGGCCGGGCCTGTCGTCGTGTCGCGGCGCTCAACCATGGTCGCCGGGATTTGTGGCGGAGGCAGGTCATCTGTTTCCTGTTCAATCTCCTGATCAAGCTCTTCCTCGTCACCATCAATCCAGTATTCCAGTGACTGCTCACCAATGTCTGTCTGGACTTCGCCTTCGGCATCCGTCACTGGGTCGACAGAGGTCTCGATAACCTTATCCTGTTCGGTGATGACAGTGACTTCATTATCTGCAGGAGGCTCGGTCGTGGCGTGCGCTCCTAGGGCGAATGACAACGCAATGGCGGAGATTGCGACATTTGTTTTCAAACCGGACATGATATCCTCCTTGGGAAATGTCTCTTCGCCTTAACAACGGGCGGGCGCGTCAGCCGTTCCCGAGAAGTCGTGCCGGAATGCATCACTTCAGCCAGGCTTTGCGGCTGGTCTGCCCTCGCCAAGCAGCCAGCGAACTGGCATGATATCGACGCTCTGAAACAGACCCGCCCTGGAATAGGGATCGTCCTCATTCCATAAGCGGGCATCTTCCAGGGAGGCGGCGCTGATGAGGAAAACCGAGCCAATCATATCCGCTTCGTCTTCTGTGAGGATCGGACCAGCCATAAGAATCCTGTCGGCATGCGACCGCGCCCAGTCGAGGTGATCGCTTCGTGTGCGTTTTCTGAGGTCAGTGCTGCTGGCCTTATCGCGGGCGGTAATCAAAAATTGTGGCATTCGGAATACTCCAGATTGGGCGCTCGGAAAAAGCGCCGGAACAAGTTCTTGGGTCGTCTCCTGCGAACGCTAAAGGATTTGGAAAGACACCGCACGTCAGAAGAGCTGATACGGGAGGGTGTGGTCAGGTGTTAAAGGACGCAGTCACAGAATTTGAGCGTTGGTTGAGGATCCCCCCGGAGACCTCAGCAGACCTCCTCATACGTTACCGAGCGATCTGGCTTTTGGGTTTCCTGTTTGTGGCGGTTCAGATGCTGAACCTGATCACGATGACCTTCACCTATAACGGTCTTCATTATGATCACGCCATCGCAGTCGTTACCTCCCTGGCCGTTCTGGTCATTGTGGGCATGTTGCGGTGGTATAAAGGTTATCATTTCTACGCAGCCGTATATTCAGCCTTCGTTCTTTTTGGGATCGCAGCGTCGGCTCTTCCTGAACGCGCAGGTATCAACTCTTCTCTTATCCCGCTTCTGGTGATTGGCCCGCTTCTGAATGGGTATATTTCCGGTCGGAAGGCGACAATACTGTTTTGGGGGATGTCCTGCCTGTTTCTGGTGTTTCTGTATCTGGTGTCGATTTCAGGTCCGCCACGAAATGCTGACGGTCTGTATCAGTGGGAAATGAACCGGCTCACCAACGGGATTTACTATCTGTCGATCTCGGCGGGCCTTTCCACCATGCTGACCGAGCAGACCTTCAGTGCCATGCGAAAGATGCGAGAAAATGCCGAACGCGCTCGTAGCGCTGAAGCCGCGAAGACTGAATTCCTTGCCAAAATGAGCCATGAGCTGCGAACCCCACTCAACGCTGTGATCGGTCTGACCGACGCGCTGCTTATGGGTGAGTTGACAGAACGTGACCGTGAAATTGCAAAAACCATCCGGGAGTCCGGAGATTCGCTCTTGCTGATCGTGAATGATCTCCTCGACCTTTCGAAAATCGAAGCCGGGAAGATGACCATCACGCCACGGCCGATCCATCTGGCAAGGGCCATCGAGACGGCTGTTCGCGGATGGCGCGACACTGCCGACAGAAACGGTCTCAGCTTTCATCTCGACATCGCTCAATCCCTGCAAAGCGGGGGCACAATTGATGAGCTGCGCCTTCGTCAGATCATTCACAATCTCATTTCCAACGCCATAAAGTTTACGGATTCAGGTTCGGTGTCGGTCAGTGCCCAGCGCGGGCAGGTCGCTGGGTCGCCCGTGTTGGTGTTGCGCGTCACAGATACAGGTTGCGGCATATCGCCGAGTGCGCGCGATCGCGTCTTCGATAGTTTTGAGCAGGATTCTCACGGCATTTCGCCGCGCGGTGGGGGTACGGGCCTGGGGCTGCCGATTTGCAGGATGCTGGCCGAGCTGATGGGCGGACACATTCAGCTTGAGAAATCCGGCCCTGAAGGAAGTGTGTTCTGTGTGACCCTGCCGTTTGTTCCGGTCGATATTCCGGTCGATCCGTCAGAACAGAAACGGGATTTCCAGATTGCGCCTGATCTGCGGGTGCTCGTGGTTGAAGATCACCAGGTGAACCGGCTGGTTCTGAGCGAGTATCTGGGCATACTGAACGTGAGATATGAGATGGTGTCAGACGGAATTGAGTGCCTCGATCGGCTTCAGAATGCGAATTTTGATATCATTCTGATGGATAAGAACATGCCGCGCATGAACGGTGTGGAAACCACCATCGCCATCCGACACAGCGAACAAGATTATCGCGATGTGCGTATTGTGGCGGTGACGGCAGACGCCATGGTGGGGGAGCGCGAGCGTCTCCTCGCTGCCGGGATGGACGGGTGCCTGACCAAGCCGTTTAAAATTGAAGAGCTGGCTATGGAGCTGGCTGAAGCCTCGGCTCAGCGCTGGCAGTCGGCATAAAAAAGAGGCGAGCCGCAGCTCGCCTCTCTGCCATTCAATCCAGTCGAAATTAGTCGACGAATTCGACGATATAGCCGGTGTCGTTGCTGACGAGTACGACATCGCCATCAATTTCGGCATAGTAATAGCCAGTCTCAGGCGCCTCGAGCTCATAAGCGTCATAGTCTTCGACCACCGAATAGTCGTTATAGACCGTGTCGCGATAGATCAGACCGTCACGATATGTTGCAGGAATCTGGGTTTCTGTTTCCATCGCATCGTTGTCTGTCGCTTCCTGGCGGGCATCCTGAATTTCAGCGCGCGCTTCCATCAGGTCTTCTTCACGCTCTTCGCGGGCTTCCTGAATCTCTTCTGTCATTTCACCGCGAGCTTCACGAACTTCTGCGCGCTGTTCCATCGCATCATCGCGATTTTCTTCCTGGGCTTCGGCCCATTCCTGCTGCGCTTCTTTTTTCGCTTCTTTTACGTCTTCCTGCTGCTCTTTTCTGGCTTCAGCGTATTCCTGCTGAGTTTCCATTTGAGCTTCGCGGATTTCTTCACGGTTTTCCTGGATCTCATCCTGAGTTTCCATTTTGGCTTCGCGAATGTCTTCGCGCTGTTCCTGGATCTCTTCGTTCTCTTCCTGAACCGCTTCTTTGTACTCTTCCTGAGCCTCGGCTTTCGCTTCGCGGATTTCCTCGCGCTCTTCAGCTTCAGCTTCGATCAGCTCTTTGGTGAGCTCCTGCTGGTCTTTGGCGCGATCCTTCGCAGCTTCGGTGACCTCTTTATTGTAGTCTTTCACGCTCTCAGCAGGCGGCTCAGCAAATGCGGCGCCTCCTGACAGCGCAACAGAAATTGCGAAAGTCGATGCAGTGAGTGTCTTCGTGAACGTATTCATGATTGTTCCTCCTTGTGTGTCGGGATTGACTGCTGGAGAAACACGGACGGTCGGCTGCATGTTCCCATCATCTACAGGCGAAATTTTGGAACTTTTCGCCGATTTCTGCTTCTTCCCGCCCTGTGCTAGTTGAGAGCGCAAACAAAAATATAGGGAACACGATGGACGGGCGCGAGGCAGGCTTCTGGGACAAAATTGCCGATAAATATTCAGGGCAGCCGATCGCTGATCAGGCGGCTTATGAAAAGAAGCTTGCGATGACCCGCGAGCATCTCACTTCAGAGATGTCGGTTCTGGAATATGGTTGCGGCACGGGGTCTACGGCCATCGCGCATGCGCCGTATGTGAAGCATATTCTCGCGACCGATATTTCCGACGCTATGTTAGCGCACGGTCGGAGGAAGGCTGAAGCGGCAGGTCTTGAGAACATTACCTTTGAGCGCGCCAGTGTAGAAGAGCTGGCAGAAAGCAGCCCTGGGTATGATGTCGTGCTTGCGCTGAATATTATTCACCTTTGCCGGGATCCGCAGGCTGTGATCGCAAAAACCGCCAGGCTGCTACAGCCCGGCGGCATCTTTATTCAGAGCACGGCTTGTCTTATTGACTACGGCCCGCTCATGCGCGTGATGATTCCGGTAATGCGGTTGATCGGAAAGGCGCCTTACGTCGCTTTTTTCTCTCCTGAAGACCTGTTCTTGATGTTCGACAAGGAGGGGTTCGATATCGTCGAGACCTATGATCCAGGAAAGCGTTCGGCCAAGTTCATCATCGCGCGAAAGCGTATGACTTAACGCGCAAACTTCATGATCATGTTTGTCTTTTCGGAGACCTCAACGATACCCAGTGACATCTCCGCATAGTAATGGCCGGATGGTGGCGGGGTGAGACCAAAAGACGTGTAGTCTTCGATCACGGTGTAATCAGGATACTCATAGCTGCGATAGTAGATCGCTGAAGGTTCTTCGACTTTCTCCACCTGGGGTGTGGGCGTATCGATCGTGTTGGGCATGACTGTGGTCGAGGCGAATGCGATTTGCTCGGCGACAGCTTCTTGTGCTGTGCCCGGGGCAGCAAAGGCTGCTGCAGACATAATAAGGCTGGTAACGCCCGCGAGTGCATACGGCGTAGTCATCTGAAAACTCTCAGTTGTTTGTGATTGTTCAATTGACAGACTAACGGCACGAACGCCGTGAAAGTTCCGAATGCGCTGAACTAATTTCAGCAGGCGCGCTGTTTCGGCATGCTTCTCTCTTCTGGTCAGACTTTTCGATGCTAGCTGTCGACTGGCGAGGGTCTCCGAAAAGCGACACAACTCAGTATTGGCGAATGACGGAGTCTGGACAGAAAATAGGGCCTGCAATTGCAGGATAAGAGTGAACTCGGTAGCAATAGTCCTCTGTCGCAGTTTGAGGCTTGTCGAGCACAGAATATCGCAGTTGGATAACTTCCGCTTGAGCAATAAAGCGAAATACAGAGACATGCTGACTGTGTCAGGCGTGAGGTTATTCAGAGTGATGATTTCTAAACCAATCGCTCAGACTTAGCCCTCATGCTTGCGCCAGAGCAGATTCCAGTGTGGAATCAAGGATCGGGAAGTTTTTATGCGGTTATTCGGAAGAAAGAATAAGCGTTCGGATGAACCCAGGCCGGATAAGGACGATGCTCTGGACCGCCTCTGGGAAAACGACGCGGCGCGCGAACCAGACGAGGAGATGCCAACTCATCAGCTGGCAGCCTGGTCGCTTGTGCTGCGCTCTCCGTATTCTGCATGGCGCGGCGCGACGAGCTGGCTCGGCGGGCGCCCTGTGGTGCCGATCGAATTTGAATGGCCGCGGGGGGAGGATGGCCGACCGCTGGCTTTTCTGGGTCAGATTAACTTCTCTCATATTGGATGGGAGCCCACCACAGGGGCGCGGCCTGCAGGTATTCCTGAATCCGGTGCATTGTTATTTTTTATTGGTGATACAGTGCAGCTGCGTGTGATTTCGCGCCGGGAATTTTCTCAATCTGGACCAATTGTGCCGCCCGAGGATCATCCTGAGCTGGCAGACTATGGCTTCGAGACCCAGGGCAAGAGCTTTCGCTACTGGCCGGTGGACCCGGAGGCTTATCTTGATCCGGCCGGTGGGCGTCCCGCCTTCATGCCGGACCGTTTTGCCAGGCCAGAAGACTGGATCACCAATTGGGGTCTGGCCGCCGTAGAGGCTGGGATCGCGATTGAGGGCCTGACCCGTGAACTGAAATCCGCAGAAGACTATCGCCAGGAATTGTCTGCGCTGTCAGCCTGGGCTCAGCGCGCGATCTCTGAGCCACCAAATGCGCCGATCAATGTCGAGGAGCTAACAGCCGCCTTCAAGCCGCGTCAGGATTTGGCAGCGCGGATGGAGAAAGAGGAAGTCAGGCGTCTTTTGACTGGCGCGCCGGAGCAAGTCTGGCACCGGCTGGAGCTGAAGTTCAACGGGCTGAACTCACCACCGGATTTTGCCGATGTGCCTGACGCGCTGCGGGGGTTTGTTGAGGCCTGGGTGGCGCGCTGGCGGGGACACCGTATGTTCGGCTCCGGCCCGCCAGCAGAGTATTGCGCGCCTGAAGTCAGCGACATGACCTGTCTTGCCGCTTTTGGCGCGGACGACGTTATCGAGACCGTGGGCGAGACCCTCGTCGGGCTTTCTGTCTGGTGCCCCCGTGAAGAGCTCGCCAATGGTGATTTTTCAGGCGCGGTGCTTTTGCATCATCACCTCGCCTGAAACCGAACTAGTCTGCCGCGGCGAGATCGACCTTGTCGCTGCCGACATAGGTGGCATAAATTGCGTCACTCTCATCTGAGAAAATCACGACATCGTACTGGTCTTTTCGGTCACCCATTTCCATGCCGGGTGAGCCCGCTGGCATGCCTGGCACAGAAATACCAGTAGCGTCCGGGCGCTCCTTCAGAAGGCGATGGATCTCGTCTGCGGGGACATGGCCTTCAATGGCATAACCTTCGACTTCGCCCGTATGGCAGCTTGTCAGCTCCAGAGGTACGCCAAGCGCCTGACGCACCGGTGTGAGGTTTTCTGTTTCATTGATTTCAACCTCGAAACCGTTCTCGCGCAGATGCTCAACCCATTTCATGCAGCAGCCGCACCAGGGTGTTTTGTTCACCGTGATGGTCTGGGCGAGTGCTGTAGCTGGCGCGGCAAGAAAGAGGACGCCGCCAATCATGGCAGCGGCGGCGCGACGCATCAGAACGGAGTGTTTCATGTCAGCCTCATTTGTAAGGTTCGTTCGGGGAGAATTTAGTGCGACCGATAGGGGCGGTCCAGAAAATTTACGCGGCGAGTTATCGAGGGAATTCGGGCTGTGGGTAAGTAAAATATCGATTCAATGTAATAATATTCTGATCAAAATGAGTATAAATATATGATGTTGGCCTGGTATTTCTGCTCAGAATATCAAGTGAACCATCTTTAATTCTGTACGGGTTGAGATCGTAACTTTGATATGTTTCCGTTGTCATCTGTTTTATTGGTAAAACTGAGGAACACGATGAAAAACATCACGCTTAAAGCATTTGCTTCTGTCGCCGCCCTTGCTGTTGCAGCGGGAAGCCCGGCCATCGCCCAGCAAGCCGCCGCACCGCAGCAGGCTGCACCGCAGATTGCGCCTGTCACTGATGCTGAAGTCACCCAATTCGTGGCCGCTAATGGCAAGGTTGCGACGATCGCAACCGAAATGAACAGCAAACTTGAGGGTGTTGAAACCCAGGAGAAAGCAGCTGAGATCCAGATGGGTGCCGAGAAGAAGATGGTTGCAGCGATTCAGGCTGAAGGCCTTTCGCCACAACGCTACACAGAGATTATCCGGCTTGCACAGGTTGATGGTGAGCTGAACCAGAAACTGCGTGCTGAAATGGAAGGCTAGCTTCGCTGCCCTTTCTTTTGAGTGTTTGAGAAAACAGCCTCGCCTGAGTGTTTGAGAAAACAGCCTCGCCCCTTCGGCGGGGCTGTTTTTTTTGCTGTCCCGTGTCCCCAGTTTTTGAAATCACGCACTCGCGTCGCTACCTCTTACAAAGACAAAACAAATCAGACCCGCAAGGAGGACTGGCTGATGGCCGGTGGCTGGACGCGCGATGGCGCGGTGAGTGAACAAATTGAAGCAAGCATTGCAGACGAGCTGGCGCGCCTGAAATCCCGGCGAGGCCCCGTCGGCGAAAGCGCGAAATATTGTATCGAATGTGAAGAAGAAATTCCGCAGCGTCGGCGAGAGGCGGTACCGGGCGTGAAGATGTGTGTGTCCTGTCAGGAGGGACGCGACAGCGCGGACAATTTCCGTGGCGGCATCAATCGTCGGGGCTCCAAAGGGAGCCAGATGAAATAAGCCGAGCCTGCAAATTTCCTTACGCCCGGCATTAGAAATTCAGCGTTGCCTGAATGAACCAAGCTCATTAGACGCCGCGGGTATGAGTAAGTGTAAAAGCGTAGTGTTGAGTGCCTCTCTCCTTGTTGGAGCGGGGCATGCCGTGGCCCAGAATGCGCCTGATAGCGACCGGCGACTGGACCCTGTGACCGTTTCTGTGACCCGGATTGAAGAGCGGGTCTCAGACCTGCCGGCATCTGTTTCTGTGCTGAACGGCGCTGAGCTTGAGCTTGCCTCCACCTATCTTGGCGCAGAGGATCTGACGGATCTTTCGACCGGCGTCGAGGCTGCTGTTGCCAATGGCACGCAGGTCGCCTTTCAGATTCGCGGCATTGGCGCGGTGGACCATCAGGCGCTGACCCCGACGGCGGCAGCTGTTTACAGCGATGGCGTGTTTCTGGCGACGAATGTTCAGACAGGCCTCATGCTGTACGACCTTGAGCGCGTTGAAGTGCTGAAAGGTCCACAAGGTACGCTCTATGGGCGCAATGCGTCTGGCGGGGCGGTGAACCTTCTCTCTGTCAGGCCGTCTGACGACCAGCGCCAGTATGTGCGCGCCGGTGTCGGCAATTTCGATCGCTATGATGTTTCCGCGGCTTTTGGTGACGCGCTGAACGACACTGTCAGCTATCGGCTTGCGAGTAAGTATACCTCACGCGGGCCGGTGTTGGACAATGTGGCGGGCCCGGCAGCCGCAGGTGGCGAAACGGATCAGTTCGGCCTCCGGGCGAGCTTCCTCTTTGACCTGGATGCGAGCGAGCTTCTCCTTCGCGCGCACTATGAGGAAGATAATGGCGTGAACACCATGCCGCGCAATGACGGGCTGAGTGTTGATGACTTCGAAATTGCGAGTGAAGGCGATGGCATTCAGCCGTCTGACAATGCGTTTTACGGCGCAGCAGCCGAATACAAGCGCAGCCTGGGTGCTTGGGATCTGTTCTCGCTGACCGCGCTGGAAGGCTATGAGCAGAATTACGGTTTTGACTTTGACGGCGCGGCGGACCCGTTTGGTGACCCGACGCTGAACGCAAACCTCTCTTACAATCGCGATTATGTGCAGCTCTCTCAGGAGCTCCGCCTGAGCCGACAGACCAGCTATGGTACGGCGCTGTTCGGCGCGGCGCTTTCGGCTGATGAATTTCAGCAGCGTTATCTCATCTGGTGCGGCGAGCTAGACCGGCAAAGCCTGGTCGGCACGTGCCGTTATGTCGGTGCGCCGGGCAGGGTGGGGCCAAACCCGGCCAGCCCTGGAACCGCCTCAACCCTGCTCACCGACATTGAGCAGACCCGGCAAAGCTATGCCGTGTTTACCAGCCATCAAATTGATCTGACGCAGGCCCTTCAGCTGACCCTCGGAGCGCGGGTCACCGATGAGACGATTTCCGGTGAAGGCCGGGGCGTGCATATTTTTGATGATGGTACGCAAGGCCTGAATAATCGCGATGGGCTTGGCCCGGCTGTGGGCGAGAATGA
>CETS01161639.1_pt1 | contig 36861 bp, 30 predicted proteins | sample 356391 | NCBI WGS metagenome assembly CETS01 (sample SAMEA2622673, study PRJEB7988) | marine metagenome | isolation source: saline water (ENVO:00002010), including
TTGTCGCGTCCTGTCAGGCAGGCGCAAGACATGCCGAGCGGCTCGAGCATGGCGTTAATGGCTTCGAATAACTGGCGCGCCAATACTTCAGTTGGTGCCATTACGGCAGCCTGTCCTCCGGACTTTGCGGCCAGGTAGACCCCATATGCTGCGACAGTCGTTTTCCCTGCGCCCACATCGCCCTGCAGAAGCCGCTGCATCGGCTCTTCCTTATCCAGGTCATGACTGATTTCTGCCATAGCGCGTTCTTGAGCGGACGTCAGAGGGTAGGTAAGCGTTCGGGCGAATTGCTCAGCGGCATTTGCTGACGCTGAGATCGGAATTGCGCCCGTGAGCTTCACCTGAGATCGGATCTCCTGGAATGCGAGTGCCCGGGATAGCGCTTCATCGTGAGCCAGACGTTCCCTGGCTTGCTCGATATCTTCGGGCACTAACCGGTCTGGTTTGTGGAGGGTCTGTAGAGCGAGGTTGATCTCGGGCCAGTTGGATTTTTTACGGGCATCATCGCTCAGCCAGTCCGGTAGCTCGGGTAATTCTGTAAGGGCTTGCCGAATGAAGCCCAGAAGACGCCGGTTTGTGAGGCCTGCTGTAAGGGGGTAGACTGGCTCGACCAACGGGATATCAGAAGCTCTCGCGTCAGGAACAACATAATCTGGATGGGTCATCTGTCGCTGACCGTGGAAGTCTTCAATTTTCCCAGAAACGAGAACGGTCTGGCCAATCGGAAACTGGCGTTTCAGATATTCCGTATTGGAATTGAAAAAAACGATCGTCAGGAAACCTGTATCGTCTGCAAGTCTTACTTTCTGGAGTTTCGACCCGCGCCCAGCTGCTTCAAACTTCTGGACTTCACCTTTCACGGTTTGGGTTTCGCCATTCAGGCAGCTGGCTATCGAGCTCTGCAACGACCGGTCCATCCATCGAGACGGGCGATGAAAGACTAGATCTGCCAGTCTACGACCGCCTACAAGCGCTTCGATCTGGACGCCGAGCTTCGGTCCGACCCCTTTCAGGCTCGATATCGGTGCGCTCCAGCGTCGAAGAATGTGGTCGGCGTCCATGCAAAACCCCATATCCGAGTCAGGGCCGCTTGGAGAAGTGCCTCAGTTGACTTAAGTGGCATCAGAGAATTCAAAATACGGAGACAATCATGGAAGAGCGCCGCAGAAAACTCCTGTTTCGTGCCTGGCGGAGAGGCATCCGTGAGCTCGATTTGATGATTGGCAGCTTTGCAGACGAACATCTCGCAGATCTGTCCGACAGCGAGGTCGATGAGTTTGAGCGTCTGCTCGCCGTTCCCGATTGGGAAATGTATGGATGGCTGACGGGAACGGCCGTCGAGCCGCCGAACTATGCCGGCCCCCTGCTGGACCGCATGAAACAATTCAAGTATTCGGCGCAGCCCGGATAATCATACGATACAGCGTGCTATATGTCAGTTCTGAACGAAGTTCGTGCGGATGCGTCTCCGCAGACCATATTTAATGCGCCATTCGGGGCCGAACTTCTCGAACTTACGAGATTTTGCGCGAAGAGCCGACGGACTGTCGTCTTCGTTGCCGCCGATGATCGGAAAGCACAAACTGCTAGCAATCTGGTTAGCTTCTACGACCCTTCGCTTCGCTGCATCCGCCTTCCAGCCTGGGATAGCCTTCCATATGACCGGGTGAGTCCGACGGCGGCGGTCGCATCGAGACGATGCTCGGCACTCTCTGAGCTCGCGCACCATCAGGGCGATACACCACTCTTCGTAATAACGACGGCTGCGGGTCTTATACAGCGCTCTGCACCGCGAGATGCAATGAAGAGCGCGTCGCTTCAACTGAAACCCGGAAGCGTGCTGGACCCTTCTGATCTCGATACCTTCCTGCTAGTTAATGGATACAACCGGGTTGCTACCGTGCGTGACCGTGGCGAGTACGCCCAGCGCGGCGGTATCGTTGATATTTATTCTCCAAACGAAGCGGAGCCCGTCCGGCTGGATTTCTTCGGAGATACGCTGGAGTCGATCCGGAGCTTCGATCCGGAGACGCAGCGCACAACGCGGCAGTTGAAGACGGTTAAATTCTCACCGGTTAGCGAAGTCCTCTTCACGGACGAGGCACTATCGGCCTTTCGTACAAAGTTTCTGGAAACATTCGGTCCTCCAGCCGGGGACCAAACCTATGAAATGGCGCGCTCCAGAATTCGGCGCCAGGGACTCGAGAACTGGTTGCCGCTCTTCCACGAGCAAGTTGAGACGCTGTTCGATTATGTGCCTGACAGCACATTGTTTGCTTTTGAGAGCAACGCCCAGGAGGCCGCGCGCGATAAGTTCAGTCAGGCTGAGGATTATTTTCAGGCCCGCGTATCAGCCGCAGGAAGCAGCGAAGACGCAAAAGTTTTGGCTCCGGGCGCGCTCTATGTGTCTCCCGACGAATTAGCGTCTTCGCTCAGCTTATATTCAGCCGTACGGTTCACCCCGCGTTCCACTGATCCCGGCGCGGGCCACTTGTCTCTGGATGCTGAAACTGGCAGAGACTTCGGAGCGGAACGGGCGCAGGAGCGCAATGTTTTTGACGCCGTTGTCGAACACGTCAAAAACCTACGAAAAGATGGGCTAACAGTGATTCTCGGTGCCTGGTCAGACGGCTCAGCGGATCGTCTGATCAATGTGCTCGAGGATCACAGCCTTTCAGGCATTGAGAGGGTGTTTAGCCTGGATGGCGCCCGGGCATCTGGCCTTGCCATCGCTGAGCTCCCGGTTGATGCCGGGTTTGGCTATCAGGATATCGCCATTCTGTCAGAACAGGACATTCTCGGAGAGCGGATCAGCCGGCCAAAGCGAAGACGACGCGCAACAAACTTTATCGCCGAAGCGGCTGCGCTCAGCCCGGGTGATTTTGTGGTGCATGTCGAGCATGGGGTGGCGAAATATTGCGGACTGGTGACGATTGAAGTCTCCGGCGCGCCGCATGACTGTCTGGAGCTGCATTATCAGGATGACGCCAAGCTTCTCTTGCCGGTCGAAAATATTGAGCTGATTTCCCGCTACGGTTCTGACGCGACCGAGGCGGCGCTTGACCGGCTCGGCGGAACCGGTTGGCAGGCAAGAAAAGCCAAGGCCAAGAAACGTATCATGGAAATGGCGGATGGTCTGATCACGATCGCTGCTGCAAGAGCCATGAAAAAAGCCGTCGTCATCGACGAGAGCGAAGGTATTTACGAAGAGTTTGCTGCGCGTTTCCCATATGAGGAAACAGAAGATCAGCTGCGAGCCATCGAAGACAGTCTGAGCGATCTGGCCTCAGGGAAACCTATGGATCGCCTTGTTTGCGGTGATGTTGGTTTCGGGAAAACCGAGGTTGCCCTTCGAACGGCATTTGTGGCGGCTATGTCTGGTATTCAGGTTGCAGTTATCGCGCCGACGACTCTTCTGGCACGCCAGCATTACAAGACGTTCAAAGAACGTCTTGAGGGCTGGCCAATCAAGGTCGGTCAGCTCTCACGTCTCGTGACCTCGAAGGAGGCATCTGAAACACGCGAGGCAATCAAGAACGGACGTTGCGATATTGTGGTGGGCACACACGCCGTTCTCTCCAAGAATGTCAACTTTCAGAACCTCGGTCTGCTCATCATTGACGAGGAACAGCGGTTTGGGGTGAAGCACAAGGAGCGCCTTAAGGAGCTCAAGTCAGACATCCATGTCATGACGCTTTCGGCAACGCCGATCCCGAGAACGCTGCAGATGGCGCTGACAGGGATTCGCGAGCTTTCTATTATTGCGACGCCGCCCGTCGACCGTTTGTCGGTGCGAACCTATGTGACAGAATTTGACCCACTTACGATCCGTGAAGCCCTCTTGCGAGAGCGGTATCGGGGCGGGCAGGCGTTTATCGTGGCGCCGCGGGTGAAAGACCTTCCGGAACTCGAGAAATTCCTGAAGGAGAATGTTCCGGAAGTGAGCTTCGTCGCTGCGCACGGCCAGATGGCTGCTGGCGAACTCGACGATATCATGACGGACTTCTATGACGGCAAATACGATGTCCTGTTGTCCACGACCATCGTTGAATCGGGTCTCGATATTCCACGCGCGAACACCCTCATTCTTCACCGCGCCGATATGTTTGGCCTTGCGCAGATGTATCAGTTGCGGGGCAGGGTGGGGCGCTCGAAACTACGCGCCTATGCCTATTTTACCACGCCGTCTGAACGCACATTATCGGACGCAGCAGAGAAGCGTCTTCGGGTTCTTCAGTCGCTCGACAGTCTGGGCGCAGGCTTCATGCTCGCAAGTCACGATCTGGACATGCGGGGAGGGGGTAACCTTCTCGGCGACCAGCAGTCTGGCCATATCCGGGAAGTTGGCGTCGAACTCTATCAAAATATGTTGGAAGATGCCGTGAAGGCGCTGCAACAGGGCGGAGAAGACTTTGAAGACGACTGGTCTCCGCAAATCAATCTCGGTCTCGCTGCATTGATTCCGGACACTTATGTTGAAGACCTCGGCACACGAATGAACCTTTATCGTCGTCTGGCTGATATCGATACACACGAAGATCGCGAAGCTTTCACCGCCGAGATGATCGACCGATTCGGCCCGATCCCGGATGAAACGAAACAGCTCCTCGATATTGCGTCGATTAAGGCGGCTTGCAAATCGCTCGGAATTGCCAAGCTCGATGCTGGTCCCAAAGGTGCGGTCTTCGCATTCCGGGAAAAATCGCCTCTTGAGCCCGCAAAGCTGGTGCAGCTTGTCCAGAGACAGCCGAACAAACTCAAGCTTCGGCCTGATTTCAAGCTCGTCTACAGCGGAACCTGGAATTCGGTCGCCCAGAAGACCCGCGGCGTCAATCAGCTATTGGAGCAGCTTCAGGCGACGCTGGCCTGAATGCGATTCCTCTTGGCCGGCTGTTCCCGCATGACGACAGACCAGTACTGATCGGCGTTGAGGTGGGGCTCCAACTCAGCAACCGTAAAGCGGAAGCTGAAGCTTTCACCGCGTGCCAGCGTCGTGCTTTCGACGATCCGGCGCGCGCGCTCCAGAGCGTCTCGCGCATCATCAGCGCGTGTAGAGGGCAGGGAGACCAGGAATTCTGACCAGTTTAGTCGTGCGAGACAGTCCTGCTTACGAAGCACACTATTCATCAGGTTGGCGAAGACCGGCAGATTTCCTGCGTTGAGAGGCTCACGATTTTCCAGTTCCATCGGTGCGAGCTTTGCGACGCAATGTGGCCGATCATGCTCAAGAGCAAACCGAACCTGTGCCTTGACGTGAGTTTCAGCGAAAACATCGCTGAAGCAACCCGAAAAACGGTCACGAACAGGAGACTGGCATCGCTTTGGCGGCACTGGATTCGGCACGCGTGTTTTATCGATCAACAGACGGATCGCCTTGCTGGCTTTGCTGAAGTCTACGCCGATCCGTACCAGACCGTTGATATTTTCAAGATTGTCCGGAAGGCGGTCTTCTATTCCCGTGACCGCGACCACTGGCATGTTTTTCAAATCCGGACGCCCGTGAATGTGGTCGAGGAGCTCGAACGGATAAGATCGCTCGGTGACTGCTACGACAAATGCGGACGGAATAAAGCTTCGGAAGCTTTCGAATGCTGTACGTTCAGAGAGCGCCGCAGAAACCCGATAGCCGAGTTCGGTCATCAGCGCTTTCATTTTCAGATAGAATGAACCTGGCTCCCCGAAGTAGAGGAGCGTCTTTTCGTTCGCGTCAGTTTTCGTATCCGAGAGGGGATCAGCTTTTAAAGCAGCCAGTGTCTGCATGCGCAGGGCTGCTTCGTTGGCGACATCTTTCTGACGCATATGGAGTTTCAGTTGCTGAACAAATGCGGGCACCGACGGCGTCAATGTTAACAGGTCAGGCTGTTCGATCGTCTCATGCGGCTTGATCAGTAAAGCGCTGAGAACTTTTTCAGGCTGACGAATCGTTTCGATCAGATCTGGCGTGCCTTCAGGTAGCTGCCCTTTCAGGCTGGAGCCATCAATCAACAGGCCGTCTATTTTGTCGGCTTCAAAAGTCATGGGCGCCACGCTGACGCCGCTGCGGCCTAACTCCTGGATGAGAAGTGAGCGATAGTCCTGATGTGCGACGAGACCGACAACTGGCGGCATGGCTTTCCTTCCCGAAGTGTGTTCAGCCAATCTGAGGTGTGAACCGGATCGGTTAACTTCACGTTATGCCTGTCCGATCACGTCCAGATATTGAGACGACAGATCCAGAGGAAAAAATGTCAGCACTTCCGGGCACAACAGGGCGACGCCGCATCTATCTGATGAGACATGGCCATGTTGATTATTTCGCAAAAGAGGTTGTTGATACGGGCGATCCGCGCCTTGCGCGATTAACTGAGCAAGGGGAAGAAGAGGCTAGCGCTGCAGGAGACGCGTTAAGCGACGTCAGCTTCGATCTGGCTATATGCTCCGGCTTGCTGCGTTCCGAACAAACAGCCCAGATCGTGCTTTCATATCAGCGGGACAGGGCTCCGGAACTTGAATCTGATCCGAGATTCGAAGAGCTGAATTCCGGCACTTTCATTCACTTTGAAAGTCGCGAACAGCTAGCGGCGACCATGAGTTTCCAGTTTGAAAATGCGAATGCTCCTGGCGCCACCTTCCTGGAGGGTGGGGAACGCTTCACGGATGGTCTGGATCGGGCGGTCCAGGCCATAAAGACGCTGATTGCGAGGCCTGGCTGGTCTCAGGCACTGATTGTCGGCCATGAGGGTATCAATCGGGTGATTCTAAGCTGGATTTGCAATGCAGAGCTCAATGCAACCCTGGCTTTTGAACAGGACACGGGATGCATCAATATCCTGGATCTCGATCTGGTGCCGTCAGAAAAGAACGATGCCGTTGAGATTGAACGCAAGCTCATCAAGTCAGTGAATTTGACGCCGCTGAACTACCAGAAGCACGGTATGAATCTGCGAAGTTTCGAAGCGATCTTCCGCCAACATGACCCGATCGGTGATGATTGAAGGCACACGTCGTTCAATGAACAGAAGGCAACAGCCTTATTCCAGTTCTGTTCAGGTTCAGATTGTTACATTGTTTCATGAGGTGACCGAGGTCTTACGGCCGCGTTCCTCAGTGTCCTTCTTGCAAACTTGCCGGTACGCTCAGCGTGCCGGCTTTTCTTTTTCAACAAGTGTTGAATTTTTAAAATCATGCTGTACTCCAGTAGGGGAACAATCCACACTCCATCGAGTTAGCTCGTCGCGAGGTTTGCATGAAAAAAATCTATCCAGATGGGGCTGCGGCCCTCGAAGGTCTTTTATTCGATGGCATGACCATCATGTCCGGCGGCTTTGGTCTTTGCGGAATTCCAGAAATACTCATTGCCGCGATCCGCGATAGCGGAGTGAAAGACCTGACAATCATATCGAATAATGCCGGCGTGGACGGTTTCGGTCTCGGTCTTTTACTTGAAAACCATCAGGTTAAAAAAATGATCTCGTCCTATGTGGGCGAGAACAAAGAATTCGAGCGTCAGTACCTTTCAGGTGAACTCGACCTTGAGTTCAATCCCCAAGGCACACTTGCCGAGCGCTGCCGTGCCGGCGGTGCTGGTATTCCAGGCTTCTACACCAAGACAGGTGTGGGCACGGTCATCGCTGAAGACAAGGAACACAAAGAGTTCAACGGTGAGACCTATATTCTCGAGACCGGTCTGATTGCAGACTTGTCGATCGTGAAAGCGTGGAAAGGCGATGCACAGGGCAATCTCATCTACAACAAGACCGCTCTTAACTTTAATCATGACATGGCAACAGCTGGAAAAGTGACGATTGCCGAAGTCGAGGAAATCGTTCCAGTCGGCTCGCTCGATCCGAATTTCATCCATACACCGGGCATCTTTGTTCAGCGCATTCTCGAAGGGAAACACGAGAAGCGTATTGAGAAAGTCACCACCCGTTCGAAAGAGGAGGGCTGAGCTATGCCGTGGACGCGCGATCAAATGGCGGCCCGTGCCGCTCAGGAGCTGGAAGACGGTTTCTACGTCAATCTCGGGATTGGAATCCCAACGCTGGTATCGAATCACATTCCTGATGGCGTTGATGTGACACTTCAGTCTGAAAACGGAATGCTGGGTATGGGCCCGTTCCCATTTGAGGGTGAAGAAGACCCGGACCTTATCAATGCCGGAAAGCAGACGATTACCACGTTAGACCGGTCGAGCTTTTTCTCATCGTCGACCAGTTTCTCCATGATCCGAGGTGGCCATATCAATCTTGCTATTCTGGGAGCTATGGAGGTCGCTGAGAACGGCGATCTCGCCAACTGGATGATTCCAGGCAAGCTTGTGAAGGGTATGGGCGGTGCAATGGACCTCGTTGCAGGCGTCAAACGCATTGTTGTGGTGATGGACCACACCAATAAGGCTGGTGAATCAAAATTGCTCAAGTCCTGCACACTGCCTTTGACAGGTGCCGCTGTGGTCGACCGGATTATCACGGATCTGGGGGTGTTCGACGTCGTTAAAGGCGGGTTGAAAATCGTGGAACTCGCGACGGACGTCACGGAGAAAGATGTTCGTTCGAAAACTGAAGCGACACTTGTTTAAGTCCGACCCTCAAAACGGATTTCCGCATTAATTGTCTTTTTTTGGCGGGAGGCGGAAACGTCTCCCGCCTATTTTTTATCGAGGACAAAAAAAGTGATTCGGAACATTCCGATGTCGGCCCCGTTCTTTAAGTAGTTGTAATATTGTACGGCCGTTTGAAAGCAGAGCACAGCTCGAACTGGTCGTCGTTTCTATAGTGCTGTGCTGATTGAACAGTCATCGGCCTTGTCCGCCGACCTAACGTTTGTCGATGGACTTGCACGCGAATTCATTAGCGTGGCCTGCCGAACCGCGGAAAAGCCTCAACTTGCATCGCATGACAATGCAGTCTGGCTCTTTCCAAGAGATGGCGGATGAGGAGGGATTCGAACCCCCGGAACCTCTCGGTTCAACGGTTTTCAAGACCGCCGCAATCGACCACTCTGCCACTCATCCATCAAGTGTGCCGGAATGAAATAGAATTTTGTGTTTGGCAAGCCTTGAAACGAGCGGAAAAAAAGATTCGTGCCATTTTGGCTTTACCTTAATGGCAGATTCACCCTGAATTCATCCGTGGCGAGTTAGGCAAGCTGGTTAACGGGGTTAACACTTGCATCGAGAAATCGAATTTCAGGGAAAAAACGTAAAAAATCGATAGGCGCGGATTAACCGTTTGAGAAAATTCGCTGTTTAACCTCAAAATCGAGCCGGAAAAAAATAAAAACGGCCAGCCTTTTGCAAATAGCTCAAGGCGTAAAAATTATCCAAAGGGAAGACCAAAATGTCCCTGACTATCAAGACAGCCGTTATCCGTACGGCTTCAATATCACTGTGCGCTGTCCTTGCGGGGGCAGGGGTCACGTCCAATGCCGATAGTCGGCACTCAGCTCCGATCAGCTACGGCGGAAATGCGAGTGCCTCAGCTGTGCAGGTCGCATCAGTGAGTGCGTCGGCGAGTCAGCGGCAGCGCTTGCCTTCAGATTTCTTTGCGTACCCAGATGAAGCCTTGCCATTTGAAACTGCTGCGAAACCGCAGAAGGCGCGAAGACAATTTGCAAGCACAGGTGGTTATGAACTCCCGGTCGTAGATCCGGTTGAATACACTGACTATGTGAAGGTCGGCGGTGAATACAAAATCAACGGCATTCGCTACACGCCGGACGATAACCCTCACTATGATGAGATTGGTGTCGGTTCGTGGTATGGCCCGGGTTTTCATGGAAATCTCACGGCTAACGGCGAAACGTATAATATGGACGATTATACTGCCGCACACCCGACACTTCCGCTTCCAAGCTTCGTCGAAGTGACAAACCTCGACAATGGGAAAGCGATTGTTGTGCGGGTAAATGACCGAGGGCCATTCGCAAAGAATCGCATCATCGACCTTTCGCGTGCAGCGGCCAGTAAAATCAGCATGATTGGTCCAGGCAGCGCGAATGTCCGTGTGAGGTATCTCGGACCGGCTCCTCGTGACATCGAAGCGCCTGTGCTGGCAGAACAACGCCCTGCTTTGCAGCAGACAGAATATCGTCCGGCACCTAACCCTACACCACAAACAGTTCTGGCGAGTTTGCCGGATCACTTTGTGCAGATGGGTTCGTTTCGCGATAAGCAGAACGCCGAACTTCTTCAGTCTCGTCTTCGCTCAGTAGAACCGTCTGCCGATGTGGTGTTCGCCCGTGTGAACGGATCGAAATACTATCGAGTGATGGTGGGACCATTTGCGTCCAAGCAGGATGCCAGCGTCAAAAAAGCTGAGATGTCGCGCTACGGATATGATGGGCTTGTCGTCAGCAACCCATAGTCGCCTGTAGACTGCTGAAATCAGCATCTTGTTTTCGTCGCCTTTCTTCGGCACTCCCTTTTGGGAGTGCCGTTTTCGTGAGAGGTTCAGGCTATGAAAAAGATTCGCGATTTTGCTGTTCTTCTGGCTTTTGGACTTGCGTGTATGCCAGCGTCAGCTTTTGAGACGTCGGCGAAGCAGGCTGTGATCATGGACTTCGAAACCGGAGAAGTTCTGTTTGCGAAAAATGCATTCGAGCCGTCCTATCCTGCGTCCATGACCAAAATGATGACCGCTTACATGGTCTTCGAACGGCTCAAAGACGGCCGGCTTCAATTGGACGATACGTTTACGGTGAGTGAGAATGCCTGGCGCAAGGGCGGCGCGGCCTCAGGCAGTTCCACTATGTTTCTCAATATCGATGAGCAGGTTACAGTTGATGAGCTGCTCAAGGGCGTGATCATCCAGTCGGGCAATGACGCCTGTATTGTGCTCGCCGAAGGTATCTCCGGCTCTGAAGAAGCCTTCGCAGCTGAGATGACGGCCCGTGCCAAAGAACTCGGCCTCGATACGCTTGAATTCCGGAATGCGACTGGATGGCCCAATCCAGAGCATCAGATCAGCGTTTATGACCTTGCTCAGATCGCAGAGCTTACAATCCGAAATTTTCCTGAGTTCTACGAGATCTACTCGATAAGTGAATTCACGCATAACGGGATCCGCCAATACAACCGAAATCCCATCCTCTCCAGCTTCCAGGGTACTGATGGTCTGAAGACTGGCCACACAGAGGCTTCCGGCTATGGCCTGACGGCTTCTGCCGAAGTCGATGGTGAGCGACGCGTTGTTGTTCTCAATGGTCTTGCTAGCGAGACGGATCGAGCGACTGAATCTGAGCGCCTGATGCGGTCGGCCTTCCGTGAATTTTCGATTGCACGGCCTTTCACTGCAGATGACGTGGTCGCTGAGGTCCCGGTCTGGCTTGGAAAGCAGGATACGGTTCCCGTCCTTGTCGCTGAGGATCTTGTGTTTGGTTATACCTCGGTAGAGAAAGCTGAGCTCAGCAGCGAATTGGTACTGAATGACGCTCTGCGTGCCCCTATTGCGGAGGGACAGGTGGTCGGTTCGCTCGTCGTGACCGGGCCGTCAGGCGAAATCAAGTCAGTTCCCGTCGTAGCGGGTGCAACGGTCGAGAAGAAGGGGCTTTTAGCGCAGGCTCTTCAGGGAATTGGCGTAGTTGTGAGCCCCTCTCGCGGTGCAACCGAACCCGAACAGCCAGTAGCCGAAGAACAATGACGCAAACTTCCAGATTTATCAGTCTGGAGGGCGGTGAAGGCGCCGGCAAAACGACGCTGCTCACTGGGCTGCAAAGAAAACTGGAAGCCTCCGACGAAACGGTGTCCGTGACCCGTGAACCGGGCGGCACGCCGCTCGCAGAGCAGCTCAGATCCCTGCTGCTCAGCAACGCTGAAAACGACCCTGCCATGTCGACCATGACGGAAGCACTGTTGCTGGCGACTGCCAGGCGCGATCATGTGGACGGATTTATCAAACCGAGATTGAAGGCGGGCCATTTCGTGCTGTGTGACAGGTTCATTGACTCGACCCGGGCGTATCAGGGGGTGGCGCTTTCCTCTGATGCGATCAATACGCTGGAAGAGCTCGCAACTGATGGACTGAAGCCTGTCATAACTTTCATTCTGGATGCGCCGCCATCTGCGCTGAAAATGCGGCGTGATCAAAGAGGATTAAACACTGACCGGTTCGAATCCCGTTCGATGGAATTTCATGACCGGGTTCGGAAGGCGTTCCTGGACATTGCGCGCGAAAATCCAGGCCGGGTGATCGTATTGGACGCGCTCTTGCCAGCCGACGAGCTGTTGGAGCTTGCCTGGTCGCATATTTGTGACAGATGCGACTTATCTTTCAAAGATCCATCTTCCGCAGGCACACTGTGACGGAATTGATTATCGGTCATAACAAAAGCGTAGAGCCATTTCTGAGCCAATTGAAACGTGGGCGATTTCCACATGCCTGGCTCTTTGAGGGGCCGAAGGGGGTGGGAAAAGCGACCCTTGCCAGACTGCTCGCGGCGACGGTTCTCGGCGACAGCTATTCCGCCGACAACAACGGTTTCAAGTTGACGAGTTCTGAAGCCTATAAAAAGATTGAAGCATCAAATCATCCTGATGTTCGTATTGTCTCCGACGAGCGTGAAGAAGGCGACACAAGAAGCAGTCAGATATCTGTCGATGAAATCAGAAAGCTGACAGGGTTTTTTGAGCTTCAGGCCTCTCAGGGCGGTTATCGCGTGGGCATTGTCGATTCCCTGGACAGTCTCAACGCCAATGGTGCCAATGCGCTTCTGAAAACGCTGGAAGAACCTCCAGAGAAGTGCCTGCTAATTTTGATTTATCATGGCAGCACCTCGATCCTTCCCACGATCCGATCAAGATGTGTACGCCTGAAATTCTCCGCTTTGCCTCGTGATGATCTGCAAGCGGCAATCCGTGCTTTTGAGACTGAGGCGCCCGCGAGTGAAGACGTACTCGCTTTGAGTGGCGGGTCGCCAGGCAGATTGCGGACGTATCTCGACTGTGACGCTGACATTCTGATTTCAGAATTGAAAACAAGCATATTCAATTCCTGGCCAGAGGTTTCATCTTCAAGATGGCCGAAGCTCAAGCGTTTGATGAGCATATCAGAACTTCATCTGGAGCTCGGCGTGGCTGCGATTAGTCACTGGCTGGGTCAAATGGCTCGGTCAGAGACTGCATCACTGGAAAACAGTCGATATGCGCGCCTCTGGAGTGAACTGAACGCTTCAGCGGAACGCGGGAAAGCGCTGAAGCTGGATAAGTCTGAGCGGGCAGCAGCGCATTTGCAAATGCTGATACGCCTGTCCGATGAAATGCGAGTGAGAGCCTGAATGCTGTTTGATACACACGTCAATTTGCACGGCGAAATCTATTATGAAGATCGCGAAGAAGTTATCAAACGTGCCCACCAAAATCAGGTGACGCACATGCTTTCGATCTGCGACAAGATTGAAAACATTGACATTATCAGAAAAATAGTGTTAGATACCCCAAACATGTGGCGAACAGTGGGTTGTCATCCACACTATGCCAAAGATCATCAGAACCTCACAACGGCAGATCTCGTAAGATATGCTGAGCCTGAAGACGTAGTCGCAATTGGAGAAACCGGACTGGATCTCCATTACGGATACAGCGATCTCGATGACCAGAAACAATGCTTTCGTCGACATCTGGAAGCTTGCCAGGAAACGGGATTGCCCGTGGTCGTTCATACGCGCGAAGCAGACGACGAGACGGGTGATATGCTCGAGCAAGCCTTCGCAGAAAAGCCATTTCCAATACTGATGCACTGTTACACCAGCGGACAGCGGCTGGCGGACCGTGCGATAGCTCTTGGCGCCTACTTCTCTGTGTCGGGAATCATTACATTCAAAAACGCGCATGACGTGCGCGAGGTCGCCAAGAGCTTTCCGACTGACCGGGTCATTCTTGAAACCGACTGCCCGTACCTGGCTCCAGTCCCACATCGGGGACGACGAAATGAGCCAGCTTATCTCTCTGACATTTGCCAGTATTTTGCAGATTTCAAGGATATGAGTTTTGACGAAGTTGCGGAACTGACGACTCAAAACGCACTCCGCCTGTTTAACCGCATCGGTGCGCTGGCATGAAGGCATTGAAACTCACGATTTTGGGCTGCGGGTCTTCTGGTGGTGTCCCGCGTATCGGAAATGACTGGGGCGTTTGCGATCCGGAAAATCCGAAAAACAGAAGATCGCGATGTGGTGTGCATGTTGAGATGAGTTTTGAAGGCGATGTTGAGCCGCTATCGCTATTGATCGATACGCCACCAGAGCTACGCGAACAGCTCATTCGGAATGAAATCGGTCGTGTAGATGGCGTTCTATTCACACATGATCACGCCGATCAGACCCATGGTCTCGATGATATCCGGGTTCTCGCGTATAATATGCGGTCCCAAATGCCTGTCTATGGCAATGAAGAGACGATGAGGGAGCTCACGCATCGATTTCGGTATTGTTTTACGCAACTGCCAGGGTCGCCTTATCCGCCAATCATCAAGGTCGACAAGATCGTGGAAGCCTATCAGCCCTTCTCAGTCGGAGTGGGGGAGCGAGCTGTAGAGGTTTTACCTGTCGAACAGGATCATGGATCGATGCGGAGTTTTGGCTTCAGGATCGGTGATTTTGCCTATTGCAACGATGTGGTCGATCTTCCGGAAAAGTCGTTGAAGCTACTGGAGGGCGTGAAGCTGTTCGTCGTGGATGCTCTGCGATACAAACCACATCCAACACATGCGCATCTCGAGAAAAGTCTGAAGTGGATTGAGCGCATTCAACCGGAGCAGGCTATTCTGACTAATCTGCATATTGATATGGACTATGAAACCGTGAGCAACGAGACACCCGACCACGTCCATGTCGCCTATGATGGCATGGTCGCGTATGTATAATTTTCCCATAATATTGATTATGCGCATTTTTGATAAGGGCTTCTACAATGGCTCTCGATTTGTCACGCTTCAGCTGACACTCTGAATTCACTTTCCTCTGAAGGCTTGCAACTCAATGACTGATCACTCTGCCCCCTCTTCCGGTATGGAGCGTCTGCTTGGGATCATGAAGGCATTGCGGACTCCTGAAACTGGATGTCCCTGGGATCTCGAACAGACTTACGACACGATCGCTCCTTTCACGATCGAAGAAGCTTACGAGGTTGCCGATGCTATTGAGAGACAAGATTTCGACGACCTGAAAAGTGAACTCGGCGATCTGCTCTTTCAGGTCGTTTTCTATGCTCAGCTGGCATCTGAGGACGGTCGTTTCGATTTTGAAGATATCGCTCAGGCTATATCGGATAAAATGACCGCACGGCATCCTCATGTCTTTGGCGATGCAAAAATGCGCGGATCGGAAGCGCAAACAGTAGCGTGGGAGGAACAAAAAGCGGCAGAGCGAGCCAAGAAGGCAAAAAGCACTGAACCGGTGTCCGCCCTGGACGATGTCGCCAGAACGCTGCCAGCTATCGTCCGCAGTCAGAAACTTCAAAAACGAGCTGCCCGCGTGGGTTTTGACTGGCCAGACCACGAACCCGTTCTCGAGAAACTGTATGAAGAAGTTGATGAACTGCGTTCCGCTGTGGGAAACGAAGACCGCGAAAACATTGAAGAAGAACTCGGTGATATCCTCTTTGTGGCCGTCAATCTGGCGCGCAAACTCGATACCAGCGCAGAAAGTGCCCTAAAGGCTGCAAACGCGAAGTTCGAGAAACGTTTTAAGCTTATGGAGCGTGAGGCCGAGCGCAAAGGCGTCGACTTCAGCAGCTTGTCGCTGGATCAGCAGGAAGCGCTCTGGGTTGAGGTGAAAAAGCACGAAAAAGCAGAGATGTGACGCTTACTCTTCAGTGATTACGTTCGGGAATTTTCGGTTCATCTGCCCAATGGTTCTGGATGACATTTGAAGGGTCAGCTCTATCAGACCGCTTTCAGGAAGATCTTCTCGATTAAGAACTTTTCCATGCGCATATAACCAGGACAGAAGCTGACCGTCTGTCTCATCTACGCGAACAGTCACGTTCGAATGGTGGCGTGCCAGCACGTCAGATATCGCATTTCGGAGCGTCTCCAGACCGTCCCCTGACAGCGCTGAGATCAGGAGATGTGGATCATCGGGATGCAGCGTTTCCTGTGCTGACGTCAGAGTATCTCTTTCGTCAGCGGTCAAAAGGTCTGTTTTGTTCCAGACGTGAATGATGGGTGGAAGGTCGTGATCCATCATATCTTCCAGATCATCCAGGATCTTGTGGACTTCCTCGTCCTGATTAAACACATCAACCGAGGATGCGTCGTGGACGTGGATAATCACGTCCGCGAGGACAGTTTCTTCCAGCGTTGCCTTGAAGGATTCGATGAGAGACGTCGGAAGATCGGTGATGAATCCCACCGTATCGACAAGCGCGATATCGGTGCCGGAGTTAAGTTTCATCTGGCGGATGGTTGGATCGAGAGTTGCGAAAGGCATGTCCTTTGCGAACACGTGAGCTTCCGTCAAATTGTTGAACAGCGTCGATTTTCCAGCATTGGTGTATCCGACAAGCGCGACAATAGGCACGTTCCGGGAGGTTCGCCCTTCCCTTTGAATTCGTCGGGTCTTCTCGACTTCTTTCAGCTGAGCTTTAAGCCGTAGCAGCGCTTCATCCAGCATCCGCCTGTCGGCTTCAATCTGTGTTTCGCCCGGACCAGAAATGAACCCACTTCCACCGCGTTGCCGTTCAAGGTGAGTCCAGGTTCGAACCAGTCGTGTGCGCTCGTAGGCGAGCCGCGCGGTTTCGACCTGCAAACGACCCGCCTTTGTTCTCGCCCGAAGGCCAAAAATTTCCAGAATCAGGCCAGTGCGATCAATGACCTTCACGCCAAGAAATTTTTCAAGATTCCGCTGCTGAACCGGTGACAGATGTCCATCGACAACAAACAGGGAGCACTCTGCTGCTTTCAGCTTTTCGGAAATGGCTTCCAGTTGGCCTGTTCCGAATAACTGCGCAGGATTTACAGCACGTACGAAAAGCGTCTGCACAAATGCGCACTCTGCATCCAGAGCAAGGATAAGGCCTTCTGTCTCTTCCTCGCGAGAATCCGAGAGAGCTGCTCGATTTTTCCCGATAATCGGAATAACGGCAGCCGCGATCACCGGCTTGTCGTTTTCCGTATGGTCAATCGTCAATCTTGGCTGTCATCCATATCATCTGCCTCAAACAGCTGAACGGGCTGCATAGGCATGATTGTCGAGATTGCATGCTTGTAGACGAGCTGCGGTGGGCGTCCATCGCCGCGTAGCAGCACACAAAAATTGTCAAACCAGGTGACAACACCCTGAAGCTTGACACCGTTTACCAAGAATATGGTGAGCGGCGTTCTCGCTTTGCGAACGGCATTCAAGAATGTGTCTTGAAGATTTTGTTTTTTGTCCGACGACATCCCGACAGCTTTCATTTCATTTCGGTTTCTTATTTTATAGCCGCTAACGGTTTTAGAAGAAAATCGCAATGTCCAGTGAAGCCCCGAATGCTAAATACTTCAGATTGCTCAAAATTTTCTCTGCTTAGGTGGGGCGAAAACTGGCTAATCGCTCAACACAAGCGACAAGAGCAACAAAAGTTCCAGCCGTCCAAGAATCATGAAGGCAGAAAGGCTGAACTCAACAAGGCCCGTCTGTGCTGAATTTCGGATCCATTCGGTCGGTATCAGTGCGGCTGAATTCGTGATGCTCCCCAACGCCGTCATGATTGCGTCCTGGAAGTCCGCCCCCATCAGTGCCAGCGAGGCAGCAAGGAAAATACTGATGACTGCAAAAGCGACGAGATACGCCCAGACAGTGAGCACGAAATTGACCGGAAATCGTTCGCCGTTCTTTTCAAAGTTCAACACCGCGTTTGGCTGCGCCAGTCGCTGGAATTCATGGCCAGCTCGCGCAAGCAGGACGGAAATACGATAGATTTTCATGCCCCCCGTTGCCGAGATCGCAGCTCCACCCACAAATCCAAAAAAAAGCAGAACAGGGACCGGTATCGAAATGCCGTCGCCCTCCCCTATGACGAGCCCTGATGTTGAGACAATTGACGCTGCAATGCCGATGATCCTGAAAGGATCGATACCTTTCGGCAGAATAGAAAACAGAAGGACCGCCAACACGGCGATCAAGACGACTACGGCGATGGTTTCAAAGTTCAGAAAGAAGGACTTTGGCTTCCGAAAGCAGTTGAACAGAAGGACTATATTCACTGAGCCGATTATGAGTGCGAGAATGAGCGTGAGTTCAGAGAGCCAGCCAGGGTTAAAGGCATAGGCTCCGACATCGAAAACCTTCCCCGTCGTCAAAGCGCCGACAGAGAGACCAAAGGCGGCGCGTAAACTTCCGCCATCAATCAGGATCGGAATAGCGAACAGGACGCAAAGTCCCACAATCATTGCGCCGAGGCTAAGGAAAATCCGAAAGAAGCTTTCTCTCGAAAAATCCGTATTGAAACGCATCGGAATGGATGAACTGAGGCCCGGGAGCGATGATCCTACGAGATTGACGACCATGACGACGCCACTCACCGATAAAATGGCACCAAGAATGTGCAGAATTCCCCGCCAGGCTACGAGGCTGGCCGGAAGCAAGAGGCCATCGTTCAGCAGCGTCGTCCCGGTTGTGGTCGCACATGACACAGCCTCGAATAGCGCGGCAGCGATACTGCCGTCAGCGACAAGTAAGAATGGAATTGCTCCGAGAATAGCCAGAATTAACCAGCCGAAGATCAGGAATCCCACAACATCTCGCGCTTGCGCATATTCTTGTCGTCTGTGATGCGTTGCTACGGCTAGGATCGCAGAAACGACTGCAGATGTCATAAACGCCGTTATGAAAAGCGAGGCTTGCTGGTATCGATCATTCTGAAAAGCCCAGACAGAACAGGCGAATGTCGGAATGGCAAACAGCCCCAGAAAACCGCTGAGCACTCTTAAGATCACGGATCCGTTCATGGCCCAGCCTCGCGTTTCTAATCAGTTCACGAAGTAGGCAGCGCTTGCGCGGAACAGCTGCTCGACTTTCTTGATACGGTTACGCTCGTAGAAGAGGACGACCCGGTCGCCGGCTTTCACTCTAAGCCCAGGACCGGGCATATGGACCTGATTATCACGCACCAACGCGCCCGCCACGATCCCTTCTGGCAGCGTTTTTGCCGTCAGGTCGGAGTCCAGAAGCAGTGAGTGTTCCAACACCTCCCCTTCGGCAAGCTCGCCCTGACCGTTTTCGACCGAATAGAGCGCAATAATCCGGCCGCGACGCAGCCGGAGAAGGATCTGAGAGACTGTGACAGCGCGCGGATCGACGAGAACGTCCACATCCATAGATCGGTGGATCATGGCCAGTTCAGGCGCATTGACCAAAGCGATTGTCTTTTTGGCTCCAAGCTTTTTCGACATGGTCGAGGCCAGAAGGTTGACGCCGTCCTGATTGGTGAGCGCCAGCACGGCGTCAGCCTTTTCAATACCTGCCTCTTCCAGAATGTCAGGGTTCAGTGCGTCGCCGTGGATGACGATAGATCGACTGAGCTGCGACGCTGCGGTCTCTGCGCGACCGAGGTCAGCATCAATCAAGCGGACTTTGCGTCCCTTACGCTTTTCGAGCTGTTCGGCAACGTATAGTCCGATATTGCCCGCCCCGAGAAGAACGATGCGCTGATCTGCGGTCGTATTCAGGCCAAGTAGCTCAGACAAACGGTCGAGCTGGCTTGAATCGATGAGGAGATACGCCGTATCTCCTTCAACCAGTTGATCGGTCTGAGTGGCGGCGAAGAGGTGCTGATTGCGGACAATTGCCAGCACCTGAATATTGAGCCCAGGAAACAATTCCCCGATCTGCGATAAGGTCGTGTTGGCGAGAGGCGTGTCCTTATGAATTTCGACACCGACGACGCGGATCAGTTTTTTAGCGAAGGGAATCGAGAAGAAGGCGCCGGGTGTTTCAAGCCTCTGGATGATCGAATCAGCGACCGCTTTCTCCGGTGAAATCACCACATCAATGGCCAGTCCGTCACTGCCGAACAGATCTCCAGACCTCTTGCTGAAATATGCGCGTGACCGAATACGAGCGATTTTCGTTTGTACCTGGAAGAGCACATGTGCGACCTGACACGTCACCATATTCACTTCATCAGAATAGGTGACCGCGACGATCATGTCGGCGTCTGCCGCGCCAGCATTTCTCAGAACCTGAGGGTGTGCTGCATGACCGGCATAACCCTGAACTTCGAGCTCAGACGTGATCGATTGAATGAGCTTTGGATCTTCATCAATCACGCTCACATTGTGGCCATCGGAAGAAAGACGCCGGGCGATCCCCTGCCCGACCCGGCCCGCGCCACAGATGATGATCTTCATATCGAGTCCTCAGCTTCTGCTGTTGGCAGAAGGGTCTACTCCTAAAGCTTTTAGCTTCCTGTGCAAAGCGGATCTCTCCATACCGATAAACGCGGCCGTTCGTGAGATATTCCCGCCAAACCGGGTGATCTGAAGCGACAGATATTCTTTCTCAAACTGTTCGCGGGCATCGCGCAGGGTCATGCCAATAACTTCGCGTGAGCCTCCCGCGCCATCGCCTGATTCCTCGGACGGATCCTTTGGAAGTTCATGTGCCTGAACCGGAGCGGCTTTGTTGTCCCCCGAAAGGATGAGTACGCGCTCCACAACGTTTCTCAACTGCCTCACATTGCCTGGCCATGTTGATGACTGGAGCACGGCGAGTGCCTCCTCGCTGAACGTGCGTCCGGATACGCCCAGCGTGTCTTTGGCACGCTCAACGAAATAGCGAACCAGTTCTGGAATATCCTCGCGGCGATCCGCCAATGATGGAACCTGAAGCGGGACCACATTCACGCGGAAATAGAGGTCTTCGCGAAATTCAGCGCGTTCAATCTTTTGTCTCAGTTCGACCGAAGTCGAGCTGATTACACGGACATCCACACTGACATCAGATTTTCCACCCACACGGCGAAAGCGCTGATCCGTTAGAACGCGAAGGATTTTATTCTGAGTGCCAAGTGGCATTTCTCCGATTTCATCCAGGAACAAGGTTCCGCGATGCGCCTGTTCCAGCAAGCCAATGGACTGGATACGGCCGTCATTGCCCTCGCGCCCAAATAACGCGATCTCCATCTGATCCGGAGTGATGCTGGCAGAGTTCACCGCGATGAATGGTGCGGCGGATCGCTTGGAGTTCTCATGAATGAGTTTGGCTGCCAGTTCTTTTCCGGCGCCGGCGGGTCCTGAAATCAGTATACGGGAGTTAGTCGGCGCAACCTTTTCAATAGATTGCTTGAGCGTCGTCGCGGCTGCCGACTGTCCGAGAATTTTGCTCCCGAAAGACTCAAAGACTTTGAGCGCAGAATTTTCCCGTTTCAGCGCGGCTGCTTCCAGCGCACGTTCCACGATCACGAGCAGTCTGTCGGCTTTGAAGGGCTTTTCCAGGAAGTCGTAGGCACCTCGACGAATCGCAGTTACGGCGGTCTCGATCGATCCATGACCACTGATCACAATCACTGGCATGATTGGATCAATGGACTGCAGATATCGAAGCATTTCGAGACCATCCATGCCGCTGCCTTGTAGCCACACGTCAAGAATGACCAGTTCAGGTTTGCGTTCAGAAATCGCAGTCAGCGCTCTTTCTGCTGTAGATGCCGTTCGCACGGTATAATTCTCGTCTTCGAGCACACCGCCAATCAGGTCCCGGATATCAGGTTCATCGTCAACAATGAGGATTTCTGGAGAGATCATACACGTTCCTCTGATACGTTCCAGCTGGACACAGACTCATCAGACGGACCGGATGTGGGCAGTCTGACGGATACACGTGCGCCGGGTTTTCCATCTGAGCGATCCAGGAGCGTAAGCTGGCCGCTATGGTCCTGAACAATGCGGTTTACAATTGCTAGCCCGAGGCCAACGCCCTGTTCACGGGTCGTAAAATAAGGCTCCAGATACTGGCTTCGGTTTTCGACTGGAAAGCCTGGCCCGGTATCTTCAACTTCGACCAGAACATAGTTATCCTGGAGTGTCTGCACTCGGACCAAAATCTCGCCAGCCTGGTCGTCATCTTCCAGATCCTGCTCAAGTCGCGAGATCGCCTCTCCAGCATTCTTGATCAGATTCGTCAAAGCCTGGCTCAACAATCGCTCGTCACCTTTAACCGGAAGAGACTCGGCGTCCGTTTCCATGCGAACATCCACGTCTGGCAAAGAGAGTCTCATGCCGAAGACTGAACTACGGGCCATTTCGACAAGGTCGAACGTCTTGAGTTCCGGCTTCGGCATTCGGGCGAAGGACGAAAATTCTTCAACCATATGACCGATATCACTGACCTGTCGGAGGATAGTGTCCGTACATTTGTCAAAGACAACATCGTCGTCGTCGATAAGCTTTCTATAGCGACGTTTCAAACGTTCTGCTGACAGTTGGATCGGCGTCAGAGGGTTACGAATTTCGTGTGCGATGCGTCTGGCAACGTCTCTCCATGCCGATTGTCGCTGCGCGCTGATGAGACGCGTCGTGTCATCAAAGGTCAGAATGCAAGCGGCTTCCTTTTCGACTGTCGGTGCGACCCTCAGAAAGACGTGTTTCTGAGCTCCGTCGCGCTCGATCATCAAAGTTTGCTCTCGACCGACCTTGTCTCGCTGAGCGTCTCTTACAAGCCCTGCAAATTCAGGAATGGTTGAAGGAAGATTCTGCGGCGCGCCTGTCTCGTGCAGCTGAGGAAAAATACGTCGTGCGGATGGATTGGCTAGGGTGATGTTCAGATCATTATCCACACGGATAACCCCGGCAGTAACGCGATCTAGAACGGTTTCGATAAAGCGTGTCCGCTCCAAGGCTTCTTTGTGAGCCAGATCAATGGCGTCTTTCTGTTCGCGAAGTTTTGCAGTCATCGCATTGAAGGATGACGTGAGCTCAGACACTTCATTGTCGAGCCTCGGCATAGGAACGGTAACGTTCAGATCGCCGCTTCGGACGTCATCGGCAGCCGTAGCAAGGCGGGAAATCGGCCGGGAAATCTGGCTGGCAGCGTGAAGGCCAAAGCGGACGAAAAAGAGAAGAATCAGTGCGGTAATTTGAACGAAACCGAGAAGGAAGATCAATTGAAGGCGTCGGCTCGATTCTTCTGACCGGCGATAGTCCACGACAGTTTGTTCAGCTCGCGTCAGGCTGTCCAACAAACGTTTGTCAGCTGGTCGCGTGGTATAAAGATAAGCTTCGTCAAACCCTTCCAGCTTGAAGAGTGCAAGAAATTGGCTGCTCTCGTTATCGAGCATGACCGAAACATCGCCGCTATTTGCGGTTTCGAACATTTCGTCCTGTGGACGAATAAAAGCGCGGCGACTGGCCTGATCTGAGGCCACCAGGATATCGCCATCAGCACTTATAAGCGATGCGCCTGTGAGTTCGCGGTAGATCGCCTGTTCGAGCAGAAAGCGTGCAAAAACATCTGGTTCAGTCTCGAATCCCATCGCGGCGGCGTTCAGATCCTGCGCCATAATACCGACATCCACGCGAAGGTCGTCGGCGATTGCCTGAAGGTTGGAGCGTGCAATGTCAGCGCTGCCCTCTACAATGTTCTGAATACGCTCTGAAAACCAGTTTTCGATGCCGCGATTGAGGGATGTCCCAAGGAACAGGGCAACCAAAACCGCAGGCGTAACCGCGGCGAGGCTGAAAAGCGCGGCAAATCGCTTTCCGAGGCTCCCCTGCCCTGTTCGCGACCGGCTCTCGTCCGCTCGCGATGTAAGCCTGAAAAATTCCTGACCAACATAGAACGCGACCGCCGTGATCAGAATGAAATTCGCGCCGAGTAGCCAGAAAATAGAATCAGAGGCGGGTCTGATTGGGCCGATGCCAGAAATCGATACGATCGTTACAATGACGGCAATCAGAGAAGCAGTCAGGAACAGGAACTGCGTCCAGCGACCAAACAGCTTAAAAACCGAATTATCCAGAATACGCAGCAAGTATACTCACCAAAATGTGTCGAACCGGTAACACTGTTCCCCTTCCAACACACTATCGGATTAATCAGGAGAAGCAATCTCCAGACTGTTTATCTTGCTCCGCAGCGTGTTGCGATTCATGCCGAGCAGCTGAGCAGCGCGGACTTTGTTGCCTCCCGTCACATTCAGGGCGAGTTCAATAAGAGGCCGTTCGACCATGGAAATGACGTCATGATAAACGGTCCCTTCGGCTTCTGAGTAGGCCCGAAGTTCCGGTTCGATATGTTCTCGAAGAAGGTCTCGAAGTCGCTGCTCAAAGCTGACGCCGTTTTCTTTGGGAAGACGCCGCTCAGAAACCAGAGACGCCTGAACGAGATCTTCTGAAATAATCGGCTCTGACGACAGCGCTATCATGCGCATCACGACGTTCTGCAGCTCGCGGACATTGCCCGGCCAGTCATGAAGTGACAGTCGCTTCAACGCCTTGGCATCAATCGTCTTCTGTCCCAGCCCATCGACTTCAGCGCGTTTCAAAAAGCGCTTTGCCAGCTCGGGGATGTCATCTTTCCGGGCCCGTAGCGGCGGTATATTTATCGTCACGACGTTCAGGCGGTAGAAAAGATCGTTACGAAAGCTCCCATCTTCGATCAGCGCGCGCAGATCGCGCGAAGTCGCTGCGATCACCCGTGCCGTTGAAACGTCCATTTCGGTCGAACCGATTGGCGAGAATTCTCCATTCTGCAGGAACCTTAAAAGCTGCGTCTGCGCGTCGAGTGGCATATCGCCAACCTCGTCAAGAAACAGAGTGCCACCATCACTTTGGGCGACCTTGCCTTTTGTCACCTTGCCATCAGGGCCGACCACGCCGAAGAGTTCAGACTCAATGCGGTCGCGCTCTACGGCTGCCATATTCACTGGAACGAATGGTTTTTCTGACCGATTGCCGAGGTCATGGATGGCCTGCGCGATGGTTTCCTTACCTGTGCCAGACTCTCCCTCAATGAGAATCGTCAAAGAGGTGTTTTTGACGCGAGACATAGTCCGGAATACGGCCTGCATGGCGGTCGATCGCCCGATCACAGCTTCGTTGAGCCGCGCATCCGGTACGCGCTGTGGACGGTCAAGCTTTTTTACCCCGTCTTTGGACGACAGTGCGCGCTTCGCCATCTGTGCCAAATCGTCGATATCGAACGGCTTTGGAAGATAATCGAAAGCCCCGTGTTCGGTAGCCGACATTGCCGTCATCAATGTGCTCTGGCCACTGATCACAATAATTGGCAGGTCAGGACGCTCAGCGCGAATGTCGGGCATGAGATCAAAGATGCAATCATCACCCATATAGACGTCGGTGATAAGCAGATCGCCGTCACCATTTCGGACCCAGCGCATCAGCGCAGTCGGGTTCGTAGTTGACCGAACCGCATGACCTTCTGCGATCAGTGTCTGGCTCGCGATAAGACGGATGCCCGCGTCATCGTCGGCGAGAAGAATAGTGGACTGCCCCATTTACTTCGATCCTGCAGATTCTCGTTGTATTGGAAGGATTAAGTCGAATTGCGTGCGCCCTGGCCGACTTGTGAATGACAAGCGTCCTCCATGAGCAAGCGCAATATCCTGGCAAACGGAAAGCCCGATGCCCGTGCCAGATGACTTGGTGGAAAAGAAGGGTTTGAAGATCTGTTCCTGCGTACCACTGGGTATGCCGGGACCATTGTCACGAATACGCACCAGCAGCGCACCAGAAAAGCGCCGCTCATCACCCGGTCTCGGAAGCCGGATGCCGGCCTGATACGACGTCGAAACTTTAACTTCTGCATATTCCTGACCGCTGACCGCTTCAGAAGCGTTCTTCACAATATTCAGAATGCACTCGTGAAGATGATCGCGATCAGCTGAGATTTCAGGTAGAGACGGGTCAAACGCCTTTTTGAACGTTACCTTCGGAGACGCCACAATCTGCATGGCGATGACGTCATCCAGAACTTCGTGAATGTTAAGCGGGGAAAAACGCGGGGCATTGTAAAGCTCGAAAGCTGTAAAACGGTCGATCAGTCGTCCGATGCGCTGTGCTTCAGCCCTTATAAGAGCCAGGAGTTCGTTTTGATCACTTCGGCAGGACCGCTCCATCAGTTGCGCGGCGCCCGAAATTCCGCCCAGCGGATTCTTGATCTCATGCCCTAGCATTCTCGCAAACGTCGCAAGCCCGGATGAGTCCTGTCGGCTGCGCTTGTGTTGTTTGCTGATTGAGATATTCACGATCCCGGCCGCAGGGTCGAGGTTCATTTTCACGTCAGACTTCTGCGGCTCGATAAAAGGTCCACACAAGGTGACATCAGACGCACTTACATCGCCGGCATCGGCGAGTAATTTGTCGATGAGGACAAACAATTCGCAGTCATGGAAAAGCACTTCACTAAGCTTGCGCCCGACCAGACGATCCATTCCACCGCCAAGATTGCTCTGCGCCTGAAGATTAACGCTGAGAATTCTCTGACTGTCATCAATCTGCAGGAGCGCCACCGGTGCGTCCTGAGCCAGACTGGCCATAAGTTCGCGAGTTGCTGAATCTTCGCTCAATTCGATCATGCCACCATGTCCAGAGTTTGCGATCTTAGGTTTGTGAAGGCTGAGGTCAGGTCCTCGAGTGATCCTGCCTGACAGAGCACTGGCTTCAGCGAAACCGCATCTGATCTCAGCCTGCCGGTTTGAAGCCAGTAGTCGAAAGCTGCACTGACATGTTTGCGGACGACCCGAATGCCCACCCGGTTGCCATATAGCGCAATCGAGTCCGCGGTTTGTGCTAGCAGACTATCAATTTGCGTCTCCAGGTCCGGTTCTGCGAACGGCCGTCCGTTCAAATCAGACGAGACTTTATCGATCAGCCAGGGGAGACCCGTCGCAGCACGGCCAATCATCACCCCTTTGGCTTCAGATCGAGCAAGCGCTTCCCTTGCCGTCGCAGCATCGACAATGTCGCCATTTACAATAACCGGAACATTTGCGGCGCGTGTTGAGGCTCTGACAGCAGACCAGTCGGCTTCGCCATTGTAGAAGTCTTGGCGTGTTCGGCCATGTATTGTGATCAGCGAAACGCCGATTTTCTGAGCACGAACGGTCAGTTCAGGCGCACAGAGGTTTTCACGATCCCAGCCGAGCCGCATCTTAAGTGTGACGGGTGTTTTGCCTGCCCCTTCATGCACTGCAGCAATAAGACTTTCGGCATGATCGAGGTCACGCATCAGAGCCGAGCCCGACAGGCCGCCAGTCACACGCCGAGATGGGCAACCCATATTGATGTCGATGACGTCTGCGCCTGATTCGCTTGCTATATGCGCGGCCCTTCTGAGGGGGTCGGCTGTACGGCCAACAAGTTGAACTACGTGACAGCCGTTCAAGGCTGTTGGACGCGTCAAACGCGTTTCGGCTTCTTTATGGCCCTGAGTTAATTCTTCGCCCGCCACCATTTCTGTGATTGCGACCTTTGCGCCAAAGCGGATAGCCTGTTTGCGAAACGGTGCATCAGTCACGCCGGACATTGGCGCGAGCAGAACGGGGATATCATTTTGCAAGTTCGCGTATGGTAGCATCATTCAGGCTCATTGGTGCAGTGCACAAATTTTGAACAGATAAACACAACGTGTACGGAATGAAAACCGCATCAAAAGAAAACTGCTCAATAATTGATCATAAATCCGCAAAATTCTGCTGTCTGATCGTGGCCGCGGGAAGCGGTTTACGCTTTGGTGGTCGAGTCCCGAAGCAGTTTCTACCACTGGGCGCGCGGATGGTGATTGATACCAGCCTCGATGTTCTTCTGAACCATCCACAGTGTTCAGGAATCGTCATTGTGGGGCGCGAAGAAGACCTGCCTCTGCTTGAGACGATCAAGGCGCGCCGGTCAGACAAGTCGCCCACACCAATTCAGATCACGATCGGTTCAGACACACGGTCGAAATCGGTTCAGAATGGCTTGGCCAGCGCGAAAGACTTTGCAGCTGACATTGTGATGATTCACGATGCGGCCCGTCCAGGTTTGACCTCGGACATTCTTGATCGCCTTTTAGCGGGCCTCAGAGAACACCATGGCTCGGCCCCTGCCCTGCCTGTTGTGGATGCCCTGAAGAAGACTACAGACGACGGGATTGAGTCCGTTGATCGCGCCAGCATGTACCGGATTCAGACGCCTCAGGCCTTCCGAGCGGATGCAATCGAGCACATGTACGCCGGGTCGGATGGATCTGCGGTGGATGATTTCGATCTCGCCTCCAAATCAGGTTTGTATCTGACGCTGGTGGATGGCGATGAGCGGCTCATGAAAATAACCTACCCTGAAGATATCAAACGACTGGAGCAGATTTTGTTCGCAAATACCCAGTATGTGACGCGCTCCGGTCTTGGCTATGATGTTCATGCCTTTGAGCCAGGAAATGAAGTTCAATTGTGTGGCGTGGCTATTCCACACGACGTCAAGCTGAAAGGCCATTCAGACGCAGATGTCGGCTGGCATGCGCTGACCGACGCTTTGCTGGGCGCGATTGCTGCCGGAGATATTGGCGATCACTTCCCGCCAACAGATCCGCAATGGAAAGGCGCGGCTTCAGAAGTCTTCCTTAGTTTCGCAGGAGAGCAGATCAGCGCCATGGGCGGAACGATCGTCAACGTGGATATCACACTCATCTGCGAAGCGCCGAAGGTCAAACCCCATCGCGAGGCCATGCGACTGGCTACGGCGAAGGTTCTGAATGTTGATCCGGGCATCATTTCGGTCAAAGCGACAACGACTGAAGGCCTTGGATTTGAGGGCCGACGGGAAGGTATCGCCGCTCAGGCGATTGCGTCTGTGATGCTTCCCATGCAGCGCACAAGTGATAGAGCTTAGCCAGCCGATCAGATAAGAAGGAGCTCGCCCGCATGTTTCCGGACTGCTTACTCAACATGGCTCGACTACTTCTCGACGATGCCCAATCGCGTCGACTTCGCATTGTCACGGCTGAGAGTTGTACTGGCGGTCTTCTATCAGGGCTGCTCGTGGAAATTCCGGGGTCTTCCAAGGTTTTTGAAAGAGGCTTTGTCACGTACTCCAACAAGGCCAAAGAAGAGGTTCTCGGAGTACCCGGCGATCTTCTGGCAGACTATGGCGCCGTCAGTGAAGCGGTTGCGCGGGCAATGGCCGAGGGTGCTCTTGAAGAAAGTCGGGCAAATCTGTCGATCGCTATTACTGGCGTTGCTGGCCCGGGTGGCGGCACGAGACTCAAACCGGTCGGTACGGTTCATTTTGCGCTCGCCCGGGAAAACGCACCTATTCGGCATATTGTAGAGCATTACGGCGATATCGGCCGTTCAGAAATTCGCATGGCAAGTCTCGAAACAGCGCTTCAAATGCTCATGGAAAGCGTCAAGAGTTAGCCGGTCTTCTGATAGCGGCGATCGGCTTCAGATACGAACGCTGCCATGATCAGATTGACCGCGAGCTCGAAATTAGCGGCGGCAAGCGCACGCAGAATGATATTCTTGAATTCAAAATCGACGTAGAAATCTACGTCAGTTCCGTTTTCGGCCTCCCGGAACGTCCATTCATTCTTGAGTTTTTTAAGGGGGCCGTCGACCAGGTTCACCTTAATCGTACGAGCTTGGCTATCCGTATCTACACGGGTAGCCAGTCGTTCAGAGAAACCTTTGAAGCCAACCTTCGCATTGCCGACCACGGTCTTCGATGAGCCGCTTTCAGAAATCGGTTCAACCTGCATGGATTTGATCCACTTGATGAACTCTGGATATCGATCGATGTCGGATACAAGTTCAAAAAGATTGTCAGCCGAATGGTTGATCCGGACGGTACGCCGAAGACTGGTCATGGTAGGTCTTTCAGCTTCGGGCTGAGGCAGCCAGTTGGCGCTGTCGTGCGGCTCTGAGCTGCTGGAAGTCATCACCCGCGTGATAGCTCGAACGCGTGAGCGGAGTGGCTGAAACCATCAGAAAACCTTTGGCTCTCGCAATTGTTTCATACGCTTTGAACTCGTCTGGAGTCACATAGCGATCAACTGCGGCATGCTTTCGCGTCGGCTGCAGGTATTGGCCGATGGTGATGAAATCAACACCGGCGGACCGCATATCGTCCATCACCTGCATGACTTCTTCCTTGGTCTCGCCAAGGCCAACCATTAGGCCGGACTTTGTGAATTGTTCAGGATCGCGTTCTTTGACACGGTCAAGCAGTCGCAGCGAATGGTAGTAACGCGCACCGGGCCGAATGCTGAGATAGAGCCGCGGCACTGTCTCAAGGTTATGGTTGAAGACATCCGGTTTGGCATCGATCGCGATCTCGGCTGCTTTGCCCTTCCTGAGAAAGTCCGGCGTCAGAATCTCAATCGTTGCGCCCGGCGCAGCTTCGCGAATCGCACGAACCGTTTCTGCGATGTGTTCTGCGCCGCCATCGTCCAGATCATCGCGATCAACAGATGTGATAACGACATGCTTTAGTCCCATCGCCGCAACCGTAGCGCCGACGCGCCGTGGCTCGTCCGCGTCCAGGGCACCAGGAAGCCCGGTCTTCACATTGCAAAAACTACAGGCGCGCGTACACGTATCGCCCATGATCATCATGGTCGCGTGTTTCTGCTCCCAGCATTCGCCGATATTGGGGCAACCAGCTTCCTCACAGACCGTAACGAGATTGTTCTCTTTCACGATTGCGCGTGTCTCAGCATAGCCCTTGCTTACGGGCGCTTTCACACGAATCCACTCCGGCTTTCGAAGAACCTCCGTATCAGGACGGTTTCGTTTTTCCGGGTGCCGGTGCTGGACCGGTGCCTGAGCTGTAGAGCCCAACGTGTCGATCAGTTTTGCCATGCTTGCGAAATGGCGCTTTTCACCGCCAACATCAAGCCCGAATTCTGCGCTCCTGTAATGTCAGGATCGCATAGCTTGCTGCTGCGTTGGCTCATTATGCGTGACTTTCACGTTCTGAAACATAATGTTACGAACAATCACAAAACAAAATAATGGGAAATGGAGTGCATGGACATGGGATCCATCGCTTATGAGTTTAAGCCAGCACGCACAAAGAAAGATCTGTTCTCAGGGCTTTTGAAAGCTCGAAAAGATTTTGGTGGTGACAGGCAAATCATCGTTGATGGTGATGAGCGTGTTCTGACCTACAATGAAGTGGTCCGTGCGTCCTTCGCCCTGGGAAGCGCCCTTAAGAATCTGACCGAAAAGAGCGAACATGTTGCGGTGATGCTGCCAACCGGCGCTGGCGCCGTTATCGCTTTCTATGCGCTGCAGGCTTACGGCCGGATTCCGGCCATGTTCAATTTCACAGCCGGTTCACGCAATTTGAAAGCTGCTGGACGTGCCGCACAGGTCAAAAAGATCGTGACGGCACACAAGTTCATCGAACTGGGCAATCTACAGCCACTCATTGATGAGCTGAAAGCTCAGTACGAGATCATCTATCTTGAAGATGTCCGAGAAGATCTGTCGATTGCAGACAAAGCCCGGGGCGCTCTTGGGCCGATCTTTCCGAATTTCTTCAAGACCAAGATCGGGCATAAAGAGACTGGCGTCATCCTTTTCACCTCCGGTACAGAAGGGGATCCAAAAGGCGTGGTGTTGTCGCATGAGAATGTCATGGCCAATGTGGAGCAGGTTCGGGCACATATCGAACTCTTTCCGGATACCGATGTGCTGTTCAATCCGCTGCCGACGTTCCACTGTTTCGGCCTGACGGTTGGCGCTGTGCTGCCCCTGATGGCTGGCATTAAGAGCATTTTCCACCCCACTCCCCTGCAGCCCAAGGAAATCGTCAAGCGTATCCGCAAGGCGAAAGCGACTATCCTTCTCGCAACAGATACCTTCATCTCGCAATACGCGCGAGCGGGTGATCAGGGCGATCTCGATACGCTAAGGCTCGCTGTATGTGGAGCAGAACGCGTACGTGACGAAACACGCCAGATGGTTCGCAAGAAATACAATATTGAAATTCTGGAAGGTTATGGAGCCACGGAAGCCTCTCCAGTGGTCGCAGCGAATCAGATTGGGGCCAATGTTCCTGGCACCGTTGGACAGCTCATGTCAGGTATGGAGCACAAGCTCGAACCGGTTCCTGGAATCGACAAAGGCGGCAAGATGCTCGTGCGTGGCCCCAATATCATGAAGGGTTATTTGCGTTCATCCTCGCCTGGTGTGATCGAGCCTCCAAAAGGCGGTTGGCATGATACGGGCGATATCTGCACGGTCGACGAACAAGGATTTATTCGCATTCGTGGGCGGGTAAAGCGCTTTGCGAAAGTTGGTGGCGAGATGATTTCGCTCGCAGTTGTCGAGAACTGCGCGTCAGCTATCTGGCCTGATAACATGCACGCTGCAGCAGCCATTCCCGATACGCGCAAGGGCGAACAGATTGTGCTCCTGTCTGACGCCGAAGGTGTGAACCGGCCAGATATGCTGGCCTGGGCTCAAAATCATGGCGTCTCAGAACTGTCAGTGCCGAGAAAGGTGTTCACAGTTGATGAAATCCCCGTCCTGGGAACGGGGAAAGTCGATTATGGCAGTGTCACGAAACTGGCTCATGAGCTTGCTGGCTTGACGGACACGCCAGCTTAGAATGCTCTGCTTAGATGTGGATGACGCGATCGTAAGCGGCGAGAACGCTTTCGTGCATCATCTCCGACAAGGTTGGGTGCGGGAACACGGTTTCCATCAGCTCACCTTCGGTGAGCTCACCCTGCCGGGCCACCACATATCCTTGAATCAGCTCGGTCACCTCGGCGCCAATCATATGGGCGCCGAGTAATTCTCCGGTTTTCTCATCGAAAATGGTTTTGATCAGACCTTCAGGCTCGCCAAGGGCGATGGCTTTGCCATTTCCGATGAAGGGAAACTTACCAACCTTGACCTTATGACCGGCTTCTTTCGCTTTCGCCTCCGTCATGCCGACCGATGCGACTTGCGGATGGCAATAGGTACAACCCGGAATGTTCCAGGTTTCAAAAGCATGAGGGTTCTTTCCGGCAATCTTTTCGACGCACACCACTCCTTCATGGCTGGCCTTGTGTGCAAGCCAGGGTGCGCCAGTGAGATCACCGATGGCATAGAGGCCTTTGACATTCGTCTGACCAAAGCCATCAACGACCACGTGGCTGCCATCCGTCTTGACGCCAAGCTCTTCAAGGCCGAGGCCTTCAACATTCCCAACAATGCCGATTGCCAGCACAATACGGTCAAAGGTCTGTTCTTCGGTCTTGCCATCCTTCGTTTTGATGGTCGCCTTGATATCGGATTTGCCAGGTTTCACGCCTTCGACAGCTGCGCTGGTCAGGATTTTCATGCCCTGCTTTTCGAAAGACTTCCGGGCCATGCCTGAGATTTCTTCATCTTCGACAGGCAAAATACGCTCCAGCATTTCCACAACTGTAACATCAGCGCCGAGCGCGTTGTAAAAGCTTGCGAATTCAATGCCGATCGCTCCGGATCCGATGACCAGAAGCTTTTTCGGCATGGCATCAGGAACCATTGCCTCTTTGGCGGTCCAGATATACTTGCCATCAGGCTCCAGACCGATTTTTGGCACTGTTCTGGCGCGTGCGCCTGTCGCCAAAAGCACGTTTTTCGGCTCGTAGGTCGTGTCCTTGCCGTCTTTGCCCTTCACGATCACTTTCGGCGCAGCACCGCCTTTCGTGATCCGGCCTTCGCCTTCAATCACGGTGATCTTGTTCTTCTTCATCAGGTGCTTCACGCCGCCCGAAAGCTGGCCGGCGATCTGACGGGATCGCTTCACGACAGCTTCCAGATCGAAGCTGACATTGTCAGCTTTCAGTCCGTAAGCCTTAGCGTTTTTCATCTGGTGATAGACTTCAGCCGTTCGCAGAAGCGCTTTTGTCGGAATACAGCCCCAGTTCAGGCAGACACCGCCAAGCGCGTCACGCTCAACGATTGCTGTCTTGAGTCCGAGCTGGCTCGCGCGGATGGCGGCGACATATCCTCCGGGACCGCTCCCGATGATAATCAGATCATATTGTTCAGCCATTGGCCGTTCTCTTTCGGAAATAGATCAGAGCAGCATTGCTTCTGGGGTTTCGACATAGCGTTTGAAGGCCTGGAGCCATTTGGCACCCTCAGCCCCTCCGACGACACGGTGGTCGCATGTCAGCGTTACGCTCATCTGTGTCGCGGCAGCGATTGAGCCATCAGGTGTCACGATCGGACGTTTCTCACCCGCACCCACCGAAAGGATCATGCCCTCTGGTGGGTTGATGATGCTCGCAAAACTCTTAATGCCGAACATTCCAAGGTTCGAGATTGAGAAGGTGCCGCCCATATATTCCTGCGGCTTGAGTTTGCGATCGCGTGCGCGTGTCGCAAGATCCTTCATCTCCTCAGATATCTCTCGCAGGCCTTTTGTTTCGGCGCTCTTGATAACGGGAGTAATCAATCCGCCATCAATGGCAACAGCCACCGAAATGTGTGCCGACTTGTGATAGGCGATGCCTTTGTCAGTGAAGCTGGCATTGCAGTCTGGTTCAGCCATAAGTGCCATGGCTGATGCTTTGATCAGCATGTCGTTTACCGACACCTTCACGCCTTCTGGTGCGGCCTCGTTGATCGCCGCGCGCGCCGCAAGCAGCTTGTCGAGGTTCAGATCAATATTCAGAGGGAAGTGCGGCACCTGCATGAAGCTTGTGGTCAGGCGCTTTGCAACAGTCTTGCGCATGCCATCGAGCGGCTTCAACTCATAGGTATCTGGTTCGTAGACGCGATCATCCAGCACTTGCGGCAGGATCAGTCCGTCCGGTGAGCCAGCGGAAGCAGCAGCGCCCGCTGCTGGCGTGTCGGTCGCCTTGCCAAGTTCGGCGGCTTCGACGTCTTTCCGAATAATCCGCCCATGCGGGCCTGAGCCCTTTAAGCCTTTCAGGTCGACGCCCTTCTGAGCCGCAATCCTGCGGGCGAGCGGGCTCGCCTTGATGCGACCATCGTCAGTCTCGACACTTTGAAGCTTCTTGCTGGTATCAATGTCCGGCGCTTTGCCGGAGCTCGATTTTTTCGCCGTGTCGTCAGCTTTCGCAGGTTTGTCTGTTTTTTCGGACTTTGCTTCAGATGATCCTTTGTCCGCTTTCGATTCTTTCTTCTCTGACTTATCTTCAGATAAGGTTTTGCTCTCATCTTTTGACGCATCCGCGCCGGAGACCTCTTCTGCTTTCACAGAATCAACGTCTTCGCCTTCTTCAGCGAGCACGGCAATAACAGAATTGACCTTCACGCCTTCTGTGCCGGCCTCCACCAGAATCTTTGCAAGTGTCCCTTCGTCGACCGCCTCGACCTCCATAGTGGCCTTGTCGGTCTCGATCTCAGCAATCACGTCTCCAGAGGACACTTCGTCGCCGGGTTTGATCAGCCATTTTGAAAGTGTCCCCTCCTCCATGGTCGGAGACAGCGCGGGCATGGTGATGTTTATAGCCATATCCAGTCTCCTCAGAGGCCTTCGCAGACAGCTTTGGCTGCCTTCACGATGTCATCAACGCCTGGAAGCGACAATGCTTCAAGGTTTGCTGCGTAAGGCAGCGGAACGTCTTTCTGGTGAACGCGTGCTGGTGGTGCATCAAGATAATCGAAGGCTTCATTGACCACGGTTGCGGCGATCTCAGCGCCAACGCCCATGAACCGCCAGCCTTCCTCGCAGCACACCAGACGATTTGTCTTTTTCACGCTCTCGACCACGGTATCTGTATCCAGCGGCCGCAGGGTTCTGAGGTCGATGACCTCAGCATCAATGCCTGCCTCTGCCAGCACCTCTGCAGCCTGCAGGGCAAATCCGACCATGCGTGAGTGCGCGACCAGTGTGACGTCCGATCCGACGCGTTTGACCTTCGCTTTACCGATGGGCACCAGCCAGTCTTCAATCTCAGGAACATCGAAGCTTTCACCATAAAGGAGCTCGTGCTCTAGGAAGACGACCGGGTTCGGATCACGGATTGCCGACTTCAAAAGGCCTTTGGCGTCTGCGGCATCATATGGCGCAACCACTTTCAAGCCTGGGATCTGCGCATACCAGGCCGAATAATCCTGGCTGTGCTGCGCACCCACGCGGGACGCAGCGCCATTCGGCCCACGGAATACGATCGGACAGCCCATCTGGCCGCCAGACATATAGAGCGTCTTCGCAGCTGAGTTGATGATCTGGTCAATCGCCTGCATGGCAAAGTTGAACGTCATGAACTCGACAATCGGCTTCAGTTTGCCGAAAGCTGCGCCTACGCCGAGGCCGGCAAAACCATGCTCAGTGATCGGCGTATCCACGACACGTTTTTCACCAAACTCCTGAAGCAGCTCGCGTGTGACCTTATAAGCCCCCTGATACTGGGCTACTTCCTCGCCCATCACAAAGACGGTTTCATCACGACGCATTTCTTCAGCCATCGCGTCACGAAGCGCGTCACGAATAGCAGTGCTCTTGAAGCTCGTACCTTCAGGCACGTCCGGTTCGATCAGATCGGCGACCGCAGGCAGGTCTTCTGAGGCTTTCTCAGTGTCGTCAGCTTCTTCGGAGTCGACGACACCTTCCTTGTTGGTTTCGTCGTCCTCGGCTGCTTCGGAATCTTCAGATGCTGAAGTGTCTTCAGCACTCTTTGAAGGGGCTTCCACGTCGGCAGCATCTTCGCCTTCTTCAGCCAGCATCGCGATGACGCTGTTGACTTTTACGTTCTCAGTGCCTTCCGCAACGATAATTTTGGCGAGTGTGCCTTCATCAACGGCTTCGACTTCCATCGTCGCCTTATCGGTCTCAATCTCGGCAATCACATCGCCGGAGCTGATGGTGTCGCCTTCCTTCTTGAGCCATTTGGATAGTGTGCCCTCTTCCATCGTGGGGGACAGAGCGGGCATTAGAATTTCAACAGACATTATGCGCTCTCCGTCTCGATCAGCACGTCGGTCCAAAGCTCTTTCGGATCTGGCTC
>CETS01057211.1_pt1 | contig 36485 bp, 35 predicted proteins | sample 356391 | NCBI WGS metagenome assembly CETS01 (sample SAMEA2622673, study PRJEB7988) | marine metagenome | isolation source: saline water (ENVO:00002010), including
GAATTTATCTTAAGTTTACAAAAGATGTACTTAGCCGACTGGATACACTATAACTACCCGTTATGTAAACATAGCTTTGGGTAGTTTTTGGCGTGTGCCTTTCGTCAGGCTCAAGACAGGCTATGGGAACAGCTCTTTACTTTTTTGCTTATCCAATGATTGTAAATAACACTTTAAGCAAAACAAGTAATGTGCTGTGTGAGGGTTGGCAGCCAAAAACTACATGAGCGTTGGCGAACGGAACAAACCAAAAGACAGAGAATTTTGAGGAACGAGAAAACTGGGTTTTGGCTTGTGGGGAGTTGAGAACTACAAACTTAAAGCTTCTAATAAATCTATCGACTCTTCTTCAATCCATTCATCTTTAGAAATGAGTTGTTCAATCAAATCGATTTGTCTTTTATTAAAATCATCTTTGATTAAACCTGAAAAAGTTTTTTGCTTCCATTTACTTTTATGATGATCAACATCTACAGGTAATTTTTTAGCATTATTTAAAGGCTCTATTATTTGAATATTTTTATCTTTTTCTTTAAATATTTGCTTTACTTGGGAATAAATTTTCAACCCATTAAAATCCCAGTCACAAAAATAATAAATTGGTAATTGTAGCTTTTCTTGAGGAATATCCAATAAAGGTTTAGTATTATTACCTCCTACATACCATAGTTCAATATTGTTTTTTTTATATTCAAGAGGCACCTTTAGACAATCAAGATTTTCGCATAAAACTATTACTTTCGGATTAAGGCAATCAACCACAAGTCTCCATTGCTTATTTTTAGGATCTTTTTCTGGAAAATATTCAATTTCAAGTAAATCTAAAACTGCATTTTTCAAACTTAATTTATTCTCTAAATATTTTGAATTTTGATTCTTGAAAACTTGGGCTGAAAATTTTTTTTGAGTCGTAAGCTTCTCTTTAAGTTCTTGCTTGTTGTAATAAATAAACATAAGAGCCTTTAAATCTTCTTCTGTGAAACTTTTTTTAGCATTATTTTCAATACCTGACTTCTCGAAGAATGTATTATAATAATTAAAAGTTTCTAAAAAATTTAATTCATAAAAAGCTTTATACCTATCAGTTGCCTCAATAATTGAATGATTACCTGTTTTAAACCTAATTAGCTTTCTTTGATTTAAAAGCACTGTATTTATATAATCATTTCTGAATATCTTCAGCTTTGTTCTTCCTTCAAGATATAATTGATGTAAGCCTCTTAAATGTTTCCATTCAATATTCTTCATGATAAACCAAAAATTGGAATAGGTTGATAATTAACATCATCATACTCTAAACTATTGTGTAACAAATAAATGTTTTGCTTCGAAGCTTCAACCTTGTTAGGTTTAATTGATAAAGATAATATTTGATAATCATTAGCTCTTGCAATCTCATATAGCATGTCAAAGTTCTTTCCTAAACCAGCTGCTTCATCAATGGCCATAAAACGAATTGCTTCGACAAATTTATTTTTAGACTTTCTATTTAATAAGGATAACTTTCCAATACATAACAAAGAAATTGCAGCATATGTTTGGCTAGTACTACCGTCATTACTTTTACCGCTTTTATTTTTAATTGAAAATTTTACTTCATAATAAGACTTTGGATTCAATAACTCATGTATTTCAGGTTTAAGCTTCCTAGATCCCCCAGACCTATAAAATGCCTCTAATAATTTGTCTTTTAAAGCAGGAAATTTTTCTAAATCATTTGTTATTATTTTTTCTGATTCTTCGGGTTCAAATAATGAATTATCAATACCTAATCCTAAATCTTTATTAATGTTTTCTGTGAATAAATTCATCCATCCTGGAGAAAAAGAATCTTCATCATTATCATCTAGACTTACTTTATGACCTCCTGTTATCTTTTTCTCATCTGAATTTAAGAAATTATGAATTTGACGAATGTCATTTCTTTGTTTGCTTACTTCATTAGAAACTTCTTCAACAATTACAGCTAATTTCTGAAGCTTTCGGTTATTCAGTCTTTTGTTTTTTAAATTGATGTCCCTTAAATACTTATCAATTTTTTCAATAACCTCTTCTTCTAACACGCTAATATCATTAAATATTTCAGAAGGGAGTACCTCCTTGCATAATGCTGAAAAATCACCTGTTCCTTCAAATCTATTTTTCTTATTCTTTAGATATTGTCTAACAAAAAGGTCATACTCTCTATTGTACTCTTGATTTGTAGAATTATAATTTTCTTCCGTTTTTTCTAACTCATTTAAGGAAATATCATTGGTGAAATCAGAAGAGTTTTTAAACAATTCTGGCTTTTTAGAGTATATCTGGTTTATTTTAGATTTTAGATTTGAAACATCTGTATCAATTTCAACAATATTTTCAACTACATTGTGCTTTTCCTTTTCTTGATTGTAAAGGTTCTCAAAAACAGAATAATACTTTTTTAATTCGCTTGAATTTAAACCTGACAGGAATTCTATTGAATCAAAATTAACTTCATATAAAGAATCGTGACTGTTTTTAATTTTAGATATATTATCGTCATTCTCAACCATTATATAGCCATCTAACACTCTTTGAAGATTAGCTTCTAAAGAATTTAAAGTAGTCCATTTACTATCTAATTTATTATATGATGTTTCGCTTTTTTTATAATCTTCTTCAATAGAATGTTGAAGATATAATTTATGGTATTTATCGAATTCATCTTTTTCAACTTCAAACATTTCATGAGTTTCTAATTGATCGGACAAGTCTTGATAAGTGTTCCAAGCTTTTATATAGGCATCAGGGTTCTCCAAACTTTCAAACAAGGTTTTAAGCTTTTTGGTTTTGGTCAACTGATTTTCAATAATAGATATATCATTTAAAATGTCTTTAGTGGCTTTATCAAAATAACTCTTTATTTTTTCTTTGTTTGAAGTATTAAATATTGGAATAAAATCTGTAGAAAAATACTCTATAACTCCTTTCAATTTGAGCCAAAAGCCTTTTTCTTCTTTTTGGAAAAAATCTAATTTATTTAGTAATTCTTCTGGAATTGGAACATATTTTTTTGAAGTGTTAGTTGGCTTTTCAACTTTTACATCTTCATTTTGAAGTTTTCTAATTATAGCTTCTTGTTCTATTGAAAATTTACTGGACGAAGACAAAGCCCAAAACGCTAATGATTTCTTATCGTTAACATCATTTAAAGACTTTAATTTATTTTTGGTTTCGAGTTCTGTTTGTAAGCTCTGGATTTGATTTTCAATTTGAATTAAGATATTCTTTTCTTGGTATTTATTATTATCAAAAATGACTAGTAAATCATTTTCCTTTAACCTTTTTTCTAACTCTTTTATTTTATTTACGGCCACTTTAGAGTCTTGGTATCTATTATACCTTTCTACTATTTCTTCAATTGAACAATTAAATTCTTGCATCCAAGAAAAGATTTTTTTTCTTTTTCCAACTTTCTCTTTCCATTGATTTCTAACTTCAAAAGCTTCTTCTCTTTCAGGCTTTAACAATTCTCTTTCTATTTCTATTTTCTTAATTTTTTCACTAGCACTTTCTTTAAGCAATGGTAAAGATTTTAAGCTAAAATCATAACCTTTTAATTTTTGCTGTAATGCATTGGTTTTAATTTTTAGCAGTTGATTATAATACCTATGTGAAGTCATTAAAAAGGTTATGTAACTTTCTTCCCTTATATTTTTTAGTTTCAACAAACCATTAAGCTGTTTTTGTTTCACAGTTAATGATTCTATTTCCTCTAAATTATTTTCAAATTGTTTGGTATCTTCGTTTAGTTCTTCAACTGTAGTATTAAATTTTTCAAGTAATTCTTTTTCTTTATCGTTCCCAAAAAGAAAAGATTGTAAACTTTTGCTACTATTCATGCTTAAAGATTCTCTGGAAAAAGCTTGTATGATTTTCGCATAATTTTCCAACTCCTTGTAATTTAAAGAAAGATCGAAAGGTAAAATTTTGTTGTTAAAAAGTATTTTATGGTAATTTGAAGTTTTATCCCATGCTTCACATGTAAGTTGTAAATTATCCTGTATATACTCTTTTAATTCATTAATTGGGAGTATGGTGTTACTTTTCTGAAAATCATCAACACCTAATAATCTAGAAAAAGGCGTTAATTCAACATCAGTGCTAAAGTCATTTCCATCTTGAATGATAAACATGTTATTAGTACCGGAGCTCTCCAAATAAATTCCTATTACAAAAAACTGGTTTTCTGCTTTCTCAATATTGAGAAATGCGTATCCCATATCGGTTCCTCTACCTTCAGTTTTAAGCACCATTGTATGTGGCTTTCTAGGTCCAGTACTTTGAGTAGGAGAATGAAATGCTTTAGCTCCTACACATATTAATTGTAAAATATCCGCTATCATACTTTTCCCAGCTCCACCATCTCCTACAAAATCGGTTCTGAATGGGTTAAATTCATAATCAAAATTTTGGTGGTGAACAATCCCTAGAGTTGAAAGTCTCTTTATTCTTGGGTACTCTTTCATTTTAATTCACTTAAAGTTTCATCGATATTCAAAATATACTCTTCATATATTTTAATTAATCTGTCAAATGCTGGTAATGGATTAAATTCATCTTTATCCAGTTCTACCCAACCTATTTTCTTAAATTCTTCTAATGCAGATTGTACTGCTGAATCAATAGCATCGTCATTCAGATTTCCTGGGGTTATATTTCGTGACTTTGCAATTAATCGATATATTCCATCTTTATAATCTTCGTAATCAATCCTAATTTTTTCTTTTAATTTTTGAACTGAATCTAAATCTATTTCATTGTCAATAAATAAAATCTTATACATTATAAATCCAATAATAACGTATTCACTATTTAAAATATATCTATGCTTTGGAGATATGTTTCCCCGATTGTTTCCATAAAAATCCAAATAGAAATAATTACGTGGTTTTTCTCCTCCATCGGTAAGCTCTACATTAAAAAAATCACGATAATACAATCGTAAACTTGAAAAGTTGTTATTGATAAAATTAAAATGTTTTACTTGGTTACCTTGTTTTTGAAAATGCATACCGTCTTTTAAAAGATAATCCACATCTGCAAAAAGTTCCTTGGCATTTTTATCAAACAAAAAATCACTTACTCTAATTTCATTATCGATATTTTCCATAGAGTTATATTTTTAAATTCTTTATCTTTAATTAGCGATTTATCGCCTATATCTAGCTTTAATTTTTTTGGATTATTGTAAACATATTCAACTAAATTAAAAAAGACGGTAACAGCTATTTGGTCGCTTTTTTCTTCCTTAAGGATTTTAAAAAAAGTTTCTGATAAATTTACTTTTTCCTTTAAGTTTATTTCTGAAATGATAAATTCCTCCCATTTCTTTATAATGTCCAGCTCCCTTAATTCATCTAAAAGCCTTTCCTTATTTTTATTTATTACTGTTTCATTTTGAGTATAAATTTTTCTCTTTTTAGGTTTAGCAGGGAATAAATTTTTATCACGGCTTATTATTGTAAATTTAGGTGTAGAAATATGTAAAACTGGACAATTAATTTCTTGAGGAAAGAGAATATTCTTTTTGTTATCCAACTCACTATTATTGAGCATGTATAAGATAAACTTTTCTATCTGCGAATTAAAAGCTGTCTTATTAAGGGTTGAAAAAAGTTGTCTAATTTTAGGTTGAATTCTATCTAGTTTTCGATCAATTGAATTAAGTCTATCATTGATATATTTTATAAATAGATATACTTCTGAAATTAATATATTAATATCATTATCAGAATTACTCTTGTTCTCCAATATTGACCTGATTGTTTTAGTTTCAGAATAAGCAGCCCTTAACTCCCTAACATGCTGTTGGGATTTTGTCAAATTTTCTTCTGTCGCCACCAAGGCATTTATAAAACTATGTTTGGATAAATTAGTTTCTTTTTTAAGGTTTTCAATTGATAATGAAATTTGACGGTCAAGAAAATCTATTTGCTCTCTTAAATCTGGCTCGTATTTTTTAAACTCATCTTCTAGCCAAAATTTTAGGTCATCAGTATCTTTTAAGGAAGACGTAAGTCGATTGCAAATCTTTTGAATGCGAGTTGGGTTGAAAGCACCTTTTAATGTTTCTTTTGCGTGTTTGCAAAATTTATAAGCGTAATCTTTAAAATAATATTTTTGAACTTGCTGGTCATAATCCAAAAAATACTCTTGTAGATTCATTATGTGACCACTATAGACTTCCTTGGGGTAACGTTCTTTTGTTATATAGATTTTTTCAAATGCTTCATGTAGATCCTTTTCAGAAAATTTACCGTTTTCAAAAAAACCTTCTTCTATTTTTTCGTAAATTAAAACAATAGCTAATCCAACTTCTCTTTCAGGGAAAAGAAGCCCATAAGTTCTATCTTCATTAAGCGTTTTAACAAAGTTGAAATTTGCATTAGATTTTTTACTCAAATTCTTTTTAGCGTATTAAATACTATCAATATCTCTCTCGATGATTTTATACTTTTCTTTTACTTCATCCCCCATATAATATTGAAGCAAATCCTTTTTAGTTAAAGTCCCATCATTAAGAAACTTTTTGAGATAATCTTGATTAAACTCCATTAAAAGGATAGATTTTTCCAGTTGTTTTAAAATGGCTTTATTATTCTCAATATTATTTTGAACTAGGGTTCGAATACTTGTAATCTCGTTTATGTCTTTAATAATTCTATTAACCAATACTGCCAACAAATCTTTGTCTAATTCAATCTCTTTTGAATTTAATGCTATATCTCTTGCCAGCATATATGCAATGGCCAAATTGGAATAATCACCCTTTTGTGAATCAATTATTGCAACAAAACCAATTCCTGGAATATAGCCCACATTCTCAAATGACTTTAAAATAGAATTATCAATTAAAGAAATATCAAAAACAATTAAGCTTACTTTAGCTTCTCTGTTTGCCTGTGCTTCTATCAATTGACTCCAAGCTGTATCTGTTTTTCTGATGAAAATGTCTTTGGATTCAATATCGCCAACTTTAATACTTTTATCAAACTTACATTCAATTACTATTTTTAATTCTGAATTGCCATTCACTTCACAAACAATATCTCCAGTTTTATTTTTAGGAATACTTCCAGTAGAATTACCCGTTAAGAAAGCTTTATCTTTTATACGCTTTTCTTGAAAATAATTATTTAAGAACTCTGCTACTTCATCTTCTGCAAGGTTGCCCTTTATAGCTGATTTATAGAAAAGCTCCTTTTTCATCTCAAAAATCATTTTCAAGCTTTCTAACTCTGTACCCAACTCATTGGATGTTTTTGATAAAAAAGCAGAAATACGATCTTCCATAAGTGCTAAAACACCTATATAAATAGCTCGTAATAGCTTTTCATCTCGTTCTGAAGCTGGAAGATTATCGAAGTAATTGAAAACTATTTGATTTTCAATTTCGAACTCCTTTATTTCAACTCTTTTAAGTTGTTGATTTAAGTTCAACATTTTTTAAACTTTTGAATATCTATAACGTCCTTTAATATTGTGTGCTAAATAAGAGCCGTGAGAACTTGCAGACATTAATCCTTCATATTCTCTTTGTGGAACATCAAAGTATTGATAAATACTTCCATTTAAAAATTCTATTTCTAAAGTTGCTGATGCTTCATCGTAACCTATTGATGCGATGTTTGATGATGTAACTGGATTTCTATTCATAAATTTATCATTTAATTATTCTTTTTATTCTAGGGTTTTGAGCTCTCCATGCTTCAATTAACTCTTCGTAATTCGGATCTTTTTCCATAATATTTCCCCAGCCTCCTGGCAATAATGAATTTTCAGTATCAACTTCATCAAAAACTATTGGGTCTTGACTATCCGGTCTCTTATCTTTTGGAGGCGCTTTTATAATTGTTCTCATAGGTAACTTCACAGATTCTCCTAAAATGATGGCTTCGCCAGTTTTTAAAATTGGTAACATACTTGTTAACCCCTCTAAATTATCTGTTACCGCACTAGTAATATGAGATCTGTCGCTTGAATTGGCTAGTCTTAACGCAAAGAATGTACCACATTGAGAAAGTATAGTTGAATTTATTTCCGAAGGTCTTTGACTGACTATCATTGTTCCTATACCATATTTTCTTCCTTCCTTAACTATCTTTTGAACAATGGAAAGTGCGCTTCCATCAAAATTTAGATAATTATGAGCTTCTTCCATTACTAAAAGTAATGGTCTTTCCTTACCTCCTTGGGAAAGATTTCTAGCCCAAAATAAGCCTTCATATACTATCCGGAGTAATACACCAATTATAGTATTTAAAATACTTATTGGAACGCCAGATAAATCTAAAATAGTTATTGGCTTATCACTTCCAATCCAATCTTTCATTAAAGTGTCTAAATCCTTTTTAGTTGAACCATCTTCATTTGGGGTCCATTCTCCAGGTTTAAATATAAAATCAAATCTAGGCACTCTTAATTTTGACCCCAATGACTGCAATTGCTGACTATTATTTAATGGGACATCAGAATTAGGCAAATATTGAACCCTTTCTCCATTCGCTTTAGAGGTATTTATCTTTTTAAAAATTGGAGGAATCCCTTTTGTGGCATCACCTTTAATTTCGTTACCTTCAGCATCTGTTTCATAAGCCAAATTATCTAAAGTAGTCCCGTTTCTGTCAGGATAAAATTTACCTAAAGTCTGTGTGTATAAATTATACCATAAATGATTTAAGCTAAAAGGGATTGGAGAATCAATATTTAAATCGTCAATATCTATACCTTTTTTAGGATAATTTGTTATACTTTTTATTTTTTCTTGTAAAATTCTTTCTAACACAACATTTTTATCCCTATCATTTCCAAAACTCCCAAAACTTATATCACATAATTCTTCAAAATTCAATGCCCAAAATGGGATATATAATTCCTTTTCGGTACTATCTTTTGATTTATCAGCATTAACCTTAAAGATAGTTGCTTTATCCTTTAAAGCTTGTGCATACTCTCCGTGTAAATCGAAAACTAAAATCCTTGATGAAGGATATTTTTTTTGATCTGATAAAGCATTTAAAAGACTTGCTACTGTAGTGGACTTCCCAGAACCAGTTGTACCAACTACTGCAGAGTGTCTTGTCACAAGCCTATTTACATCTATTAACGCTGGAATAGATTCTGCCCCAGCAATATGACCAACATTAACAAAGTAAGGTTTATCTGGTTGACCATAAATTCTTTTCAAATCTATTTCAGCCACTAAATGAACTTCATCATTTATAGTTGGGTATTGAGACACACCTCTTTGAAATTCACCTGATTTAGACCCTTCGCCAATAAGCTGAACTGTCATCCATCTATTTCCATACGGTTGAGAATCTGATTGATTTTCAGGAACAGCACTTGCACCAACTTGAGTTATTATACCAAACAAAAAACTGTAGCCAATTGGAATTTTAACAAAACTCCCAATCTGACCAATTTTATACCCTTCTCCTTCAACATAAGTTAACCCAGATAAAGAATCATTAACCATAGCAATTCGTATGGTAGTTCCACTTACATCTTGAACAGAACCTAAATATGTTGAATTATTTTTCATCTATATTTGTTTGATTAAACCCGATTAATGCCTGTAAAAAGTTTCCCATTTTAGAGAAATCTCCCAACTTTACATTATAAGTTTTTTCAGAGGCTTCATCTGTACTTTTAATTTCTATGCAATTAGCTAAATTGTCTTCATCTTCATAGTTCCCTGATATTTTCCATTTCCCTCTTACTGTACCTATAATAGCTTCATCTTCTGCCCATATAGCCAAATTACCCCTATTTAAAGCAACTTCTATGGCATTTGAATATCTGTCGACTATATTATCTTCATCATTTTTATAAGTTAGAGTATTAAAAAGCATAGCTATAACCATACTATTTGGATTTGCTTTAAGGGCACTTAAAATGGTATCGTTTATATGTTCATCATTAAACGAATAACCAGAAATTATCAACAAAGAATTTGGATTCCTAATAAAACGTGCCAATTGATCAATCAAAGCTAAATATGGCATTTTTCTACTTTGATCATATTTCAAATGTGAAGGATAAATCAAATGGGATGCATTTATTTCACTAGTCTTACTTGATCTAAATACTTCCTTGTTATCTTTCTGAAACCAATTAATTGAGCCATGAATTTTCCAAAGCCTAGTCCAATGCTTTGGAATTAAATTATCTTCAACAGACCTCAAATCGAAAAAAGATTGTCTTGAACCAACAAAGCCATCAAAATAGGGAACTGATAAATCTTCAAATGATTGTTCCATTAATAGATCATAATTAGTTGTAAATACTTCTACCGCTTTTTCTCGATCAATAGAAATCCATTTTGCTAGCTTATGATAAGGTGACTCATTGTTAGGAAGTTCAACATCTAATTTGCCAACTATTTTCTCACAGATATCCTTTTCAAGTTTTAATAAATCTTCTTCCGAAAACCCACGGACTTTACTGCCAACAGACACTTCCTTTAGCCCCCTAATGAAGCTTAAAATATCTTCAACATTCTCAACACTTTTTTTAGATAGTTTAACTTCATCAAGCAATAAATCAAATTTGTTTTTATCATCGGTTTTTGAAGAAAGTTCATCAGTTAAAAATTTGGTTAACCCTGCAACATCAGCTATTAATGGCCATTTGCCTTTTGGCATAGGTACAGCTAAAGGGCATCCTGCAGAAATAAAAAAACCTATTGGTTTTTTGTCTTGAGATAATGTTTGTCTCAAAAATTTAATATGCTTGATTGGATCGTGATAGTTCTCCATACGTTTTGTCTTTTAACCTTTTAAAACTTCTAATAATCTAAAATTAAGGTATAGCTTTTCTTTACCTACTTGTTCACTTGTAAGGAAACCGTTGGCTTCCAACTCTTTTAAATAATTACCAACTGTTTTTAAATTACCCAAACTAGCACTTTCCAATTGATTCCGTTTGGTATAAGGCAACTTAAACAGTACTTCCAACAAATCTTTTGAATATATTTTCGGTAATTTTTCTTGAATTTCGGCTCCCATTTCATTCATTAGCTTTTCTATTTCGGCGATTTGTTGTCGTCCTTTTAAGGCTGTTTCCTCTACCATATCCAGCATATACAGAATCCAATCTTCCCAATTATCATTTTCGGTAACGTTCCGAAGATTTGTATAATAATCGTTTTTATGCTCAATAATGTAACTACTTAAATATAATGCAGGTAAATCCAATAAACCTGAAAGTTTTAGATATAGCAAAAGAATGATCCTTCCTGTACGTCCATTTCCGTCAAAAAATGGGTGTATGGCTTCAAATTGATAATGAATGATGGCCATTTTTACTAAAGGGTCTATATCATCTTCAGCATGAATAAAATCCTCCAGATTTTTTAATTTTTCTCTAATGATTTCTTCTCCTTCAGGCGGTGTGTAAATGACTTGATTGGTAGCCGGATTTTTAAGCTGTGTTCCTGGAGCATTTCTAATACCAGAATTATTCTCTTTTATTATGCGCATTATTGCTATAAAGAGATTTGTTGTAAGCACTGGTCTGTTTTCAATCTGTTCTACCCCATACCATAATGCATCCTTATAGTGAATTACCTCTTTAGTCGCTGGGTTATTACTTTTTAAGTCTGCAATTGAAGCTTTAAACAGTTCATCCTGGGTTGTTATAATGTTTTCTATGGCAGAACTTGCTCGGGCTTCCTGCAAGTTAATAGTGTCAATAAATAATGTTGGATTAGGGAGATTGGTTATTGCTCCTTTTAATTCTGACAATGCCCTACTGGCCGTAATGTTTTTTTTAAGTATGGTCATACTCTCTACTTCTGCCGTTGGTGGAAGTAGTGGTAAACTATTATATGGCACTTCGGGATTATAACTCATTTTATTACCTATTTTTTTATTTTGAACAAGGGCGTTAAACGCCCTTGACATTAACACAAGGGTAAATATAGCAAAAAATTACTCTTGTTTTGTGAACGAGGGTGAAAATTGCCCTTGTTTTTAATACGCGGGCAAAACTTACTCTCGTTTCTAAACTAGGTTTATTAAAGAACTATTAAGTTTTGACAAATTTTGAGTTTTTTGCCAAAGTTTAATTTGGTGTCTTCATATAGATTTGGCAGTGTTGTGTCGGTGTGGTGCATTATTTCCTCTTATCAATACTTCCCCTATCAAAAGCAATCAAATTAAATAACTGACGCATTCTGGAACGTACTCTGTTTCCATATCGTTCTTCTAATTCCTGTGCGTTTAAATTTGTAGTTGCGTGGGTTCTAATTTTTCGCTGAAGAAATAAATCGTAACGTGATAAGAGGATTTCGCCCATAACATTACAGTCCTTCCCAAAATGTCTTCCGGATGTTTCTACGCCTAAATCATCAAAACAATAGAAATTACTGTTACCATATTCTTGAATAGTTTTGTAGCCAATATTATTGAAAGCAAATGTGATATTACGTGCTGGAATTAGTTCATAAGATTTTTGGTGTGGTACAATGTGCCTTAATAATTTCATTAAACTGGTTTTACCGCATCCAACTGGACCAGATAATAGAATGCCTTTGTTGGGATCTATATTTAGTTTTGTACAGGCTTCAAAATCACGGATGAAATAGATACACAACTTGTACAACACAACCTCATCTTCTTCATAAATCTTGAAGTTTTTGCCAAACATCAATTTCCCTTTTGCATCGAGGTAGATGAGTATGCTTTTGAAATCATATTGAATACAATTGTCTTTTAGCTCGCCAAGTTTGTATTGGACACCTTTCTCAACAATGATATGTGGGTTCTCATTTTTCATAAAGGTTCATTGTAGTTTTTATTTTTGGTAGTCTTTAGGTTGTCCCTATTTGGGACACTGCTGTTATGTTTACCATTATTTTCAGAATCGTTAAAATCTGAATTTTTAAAATTTTCCTGTTTATTACTGTTTTTGTTTTTTATAGTTTGTATATGTTTATATATAGGTACCAGTGCTTGTCCAGTACTTGTCTCGATTTGAGTATTGTTGTGTCCTACTACTTGTCCAGTACTTGTCCCAAATTTGAACATCTTAATTTTACTCCCTCTATACGGATTGTGGGATGGGAAATAGACGATATATTTCCAATGGTTTAGCTCCTTGATACATCTGTGATATGTAGATTTAGAGCCTATTTTAGACAGTTGCATAACCTCATCACGGTTTATAAAAAACTCTTCTAAAAATCGGTTTAAATTCCACAACTGAAATAAGGCTATATACAAGCTTATGTGCGTTGGGTTTAAACGGTTGTCTTTTGAGAATTGGTTGAAAACTGCGTTGAGATGCTTTATATAATTTATTTCTTGCATAAGTTGACTTCTCGATACAATTTTGTGATACAAAATCACTCAAAGTGATGTTGCTTTTAATATAGATGAGATACTGAAACAAGTTCAGTATGACACAAGTATCAAAACTTATTATGGATGCGATTTTCTTCCATTACTTTTAGGATTTCTTCGTAATCGTAATAGATAACTCCACCAACTTTTGTGTAGGGTAGTGTGCCATTGATACGAAGATTTTGTAATGTTCCTGGTGAGATACTTAACAGGTCGCGAACCTCTGGTGATTTAAGCCACTTTTTGGGTGCAAACCCTGATTGGTGATTGATTATTGCTTTGATGTCCTCAAGTAATTCTTCTTTAAATTCCCGTAGGTCTTCAGTAGTGATGATTGTTGCTGCCATAGTAAAGTTTTTAGTTTAAAATAGCTACCGCTTTGAACATAACATTCGCAGCAGCAGCTATTAATATGATTTGACTTTCGTTTGGCAAATATGAAGTGAATTGACAATCTTTATTCACAACGGGGATTGTGTTGTGAACGATTTTTATCTAAATACCTTCATCGGTATCTTCCATTCGTTTTAGTAATCCTTTATTTAATGCAGTAAGGAATTTTGCTCTATCGGCTTTCCGAGTTCTAATTTCAAGAAATGTGCGACGGTATTGTCCCAAATCTATATCAAAAATATATTCGAAGTATTCTGCTATATCTTTTAAGTCGGTAGCCCCATTATTAAAAACACCTTCTGTATGTAATGCATATACAAGTTCAATTAAGGCCACTTTGGGGCTTGTCCAAATCATTTTCAAGTTGGGTTTACGTTGTGATTTTTCGCCATTGTCTTTATTGTCAATCATTACCAGTTGGTTTTCTAAATACAGTTGTATTAAATCGTTGGCCAATATCTTTGCAACCTTAAAGTCATGGGATGTTGAAAAACTTGTATCCGTTTCAAAATAATAACTATCCAGTGATAATTTAATATCAAACTTACCTCTCAAAAAATATTTATAATCTAAATAGGTGCTCCCAGAACGGTAATATTTGTAAAACTCTAATTCATTATCAAAAAATGCTTTGAGTTTAACCAACTCGTTATTGTAATACTTTTTCACTATCCTATTGCCACCATTTGGTTTTTTCATTTCAATCTTGAAAAGTGTATTGTAGTAAATTAGCTTTGAAGTAAATTGAGGCTTTATTTCCTTAAAAAATTTAATCTCTTCAGCATTTGTCTTAAATTTTGTTTTTGACAAGATTAACCTTAAAGATTTTATAGTTTTTAAAATTATTTCTAATGCTTTTTCACAGCGAGCAGATTGATTATCTATTTCTAAATCTATAAAACTCAATTGATCATTTAAAGTTGCTAGCAGTTTGAGAATTTTATAATTCAAATTTTATGGGGAAATTTAATGCTGGGATTTTAATATCCCAATAGGTTGGTTCTATAATATTTTTAGTGCAATTCAATACATTCAAACCCCATTTTATTCATTTCTTCAACCAAAAAATTATGCATAATTGGATAATAATTGACCCGTAATATATTATCACAATCTTCTAAGTCGAAGTTCCAATTTTTAGAACCAATTATCACATCTAGTAAAGGCTTTAATTGCCTAACTTCGTTTTCTGAATTTACTGATGTACGAAAAATTGATATTTCTTTTTTTGAAGTTTCTTTTATTAAATCTGCCATTTAATTTTAAGCGAATTTTACACCCCGTTTTAATTATACTCTTATATTTTTAAACTTCCATTTTTTTAAACCTCCAAATAAAAACAGTAACCCTATGCCTAAAGCAACAATAGAATAAATTGTTTCTAAACTGGATACAGCTTTTTGTTGAGGAATACCAAACAATAATTCTCCAGCACCGCGAATTATATACACTCCTGAAATTATAAATATTCCATATTTTAAATTTGGGAGTTTTTTAATTTTTCCATCTGCGGAAAGGCCATAAAGTCCAAAAATGAAAAAGACAATAGCAACAAAAATCGTCAATAGGTAAGGTAATGAGAAATGTATTTGAGAAAGCTTAACCATTTCTTCTCCTATCCCTGTTATCTCAAACATTTTTTCTGCCCAAAATAGACCGATAATGTGAGCAAATGCTATTATTATATTTATATATCCACCAAGTCTTAACATAACAATCCTACTTTACTACTGTTCTACTAATTCTTTAAGTTCTCTATTCATTTTCTTAAAAATTTCTAATTCTTTAAAAATCTTTTTTCTAAACAGAGAGGCAATAATTCCTTTTAATTCCCATTTTTGAATAAAAACAACATTCTGTTTGTCTACCTCTTCAATTATAAAACTATGTGTTGCCTTAAAAAAACAATTCAGCATAACAACTTGAGTAGCAGAAAATGATTTAAAATCATTTTTACTAACTGCCTTAGCTTTAAAATTTGAACTTTTGCCATTTGGTTGTGTAATTGTTACTTTGAATTTATTCCCCATAATTAAGTTATTGTTACTTTCCATTTTTAAAACAGAATTCCAACTAGGATAATTTTCAAAATCTGTTATCACCTCCCAGGCTTTTTCTTTTGAAGCTTTTACAGCTATTTCAATTTTATATTCTTTCATTTTTTGAGCATTAACATTAATAAAGAAGGCACTAGCAAATAGGACTAATAAAACTTTCATAATAAATATTTTGTAATTTGGTTAACTTTATCTAATTTTTGATTTACTTCTTTTTAAGAAACATCCTTACACTATCATTTTATTACTTAAAAAAACCCATAAATATTATTAGTCCTCTGCTTTATATTTTTTCAATTAACTCATTTATTCTTTCTTCAGGGTAAATCGCGAACCAAAAAATTAAACCTTCATATTTTGATATTAACCAATTGCATCCATTGAAGCATTTTGAGACTCTTCCTTTCTAAATGCTTCTTCTAAAATGGATTTTAGCTTTTTGTATATTTCCCTAACTTCTTTTTTGAATTTAGGATAGAAAAACCTAAATAGATTTAACAAATCACCTAATGTATTTCAATACACTCAAACCCCATTTTATTTATTTCCTCAATTAAAAAGTTATTCATGATTGAATAATAAATTGATATTTGTTTTTTCATAGCCACTTTTCTTAAATCTTTCATTGAACCTCGTGTAAATTCGCAAAAGACAGGTAATTAAATTCTAAAAACTATATCTAAACCTCAAGTAAACACTGTTTCCTAAATTAGAAAACTGTTCTTCTTGTTTACCATAATATAACTGACCTGTGACATCAAAGTCCCAGTTTTGTGATATGCTATAGGTAAATTGTGGCATAAAAAAAACCATATCAATATCAGCAGCATATATAGAAGCTATTGAACCTGCTATTGCTGGTGTAAATGTTTTAGAAGCTTGACCAAAAAAGGACCATTTATTTGGCATCAGGTGTTTTACGTCAATAGATTCACTGTATAATTGAGAAGTATCATAAGCATTTGTGTTACTTATACCATCACTATTATATAATGTAGAAACATTTAAGGAAATATCATTTTTGAAATAATAATCAAACGAAATGGAACCTACAAAAGCATTGTCTTCGATGGAATTGCCATAGGGCATAAAATAACTTAATTCTCCTTTGAAACCCATATCTTTTATAACACCTTCCCAGCCTAACCCCAAGGTGTAATTTTCCAAATATTTGGCGACTATCATTTGAAAATCATATTGAAATTTGTTGAAATTATACTTTATAGCCACTGTATTATTTTTCCATTCATCTGTATAATTAATAGCAATTTCTAAACTGGAATTTCCAGAAGTGAAATATTTTGCTCTTAAGGCATCTGTCCCTGGTCGCTCTTCGTAATCAAAATCAAAAAAGCTGTAAGCATTAAAAAGGTCATTTGGATTCCAAACCAAATTCTTACCCCAATTTATACGCTGACGACCTAAAACCAACTGCCATTTGTTTGAATGATAATCTACATACAACCGGTCAATATTTGAAAGCATAATAAGTGCTGGCCGATTTATCAATAAAGCAGTCATATCTATATCTTGGTTTGAATTTTCAACCATTGACGCATAGTCTGGAATTGATTTGACTGAAGTGCCCCAAAATATCCTATTACGTAATTCGATTGCTAGCGTAAGATTATCATTGGCATACATCTTAAAGTTCAATCTATTATGAATTAGATTGTCATTTCCTATACTATCCAAGGAAGTAAAACTAGAAGTGTTTAAATACTTTACATAACCCGAAAAGTCTACATGTTCAGAACCCCAATTTTGCTTTTCCTGTGCCGTCATATTGATTATTGATGCAATAACCAAAATATAGAATACTATGTGCTTTGTTAACTTCAACTTAATTACTTGGTATCCTTAATTATTTTACCATCTTCCAATGTTACTATACGATGTGCCCTATCAATAACGCGTTGATCATGCGTTGAAAAAACAAATGTTATTCCTTCTTTTTCATTGAGTTGCTCCATAATGTCAAGAAGATCTGATGTGGATTTTGAATCTAGATTAGCAGTAGGTTCGTCAGCTAATACAAATTTAGGTTTGGAAGCCAATGCTCTGGCCACTGCAATTCGCTGTTGTTGACCGCCACTCATTTCATTGGGACGTTTTGATGCTTGACTTTCCAATCCAACCGATTTGAGCAAAGATTCAACTCTATTATCAATTTCTTCTTTCGATTTATGCTGCAAAAGCATAATGAAACCTACATTTTCCTTAGCGTTAAGGACTGGGATTAAATTATAAGCCTGAAACACAAAACCAATATTTTGTAATCTGAAATTGATAAGTTCGTTTTCCTTCATTCCAATGATATCTGTTTTATCGACAAGCACTTCTCCTGAATTAGGCTTGTCAAGGCCACCAATAATATTGAGCATGGTACTTTTTCCGGACCCCGAAGGACCAACAATAGCAGTGAACTCTCCCTTTTCTACAGCCAAGGATACTCCGTTAAGAGCCCTTACTTCATTGCCTTTACCCTCATTATAAACTTTTGTTAGGTTTTCTGTTTTTATAACATTCATTTTTGTTGAGTTTTAAATTTTTATCAAATAGCTTTCACGGCTTCTGCTGGATTTAATTTTAAAGCTCTTCTTGCTGGTATAATGGCTGCAATCAAAGCTACAGAAAGTGTCATTAGTGTAATATCTACATACATGGCAAATGGCAGTTTGGTAAATACTCTTGCACCCATACCTAAACTTTCCAGTCCTTTGGCCACAGCCGATAAATTGATGCCATTCCTACCAAAATATTCAATCGTCCATATTGACAACAATACACCTAGAAGCGCCGCTATAAAAGCCAAGAAAAGTGTTTCCAAAATAATCATGGTAAAGACTTTTCGTTTATCCATACCAACAGATAGCAACATCCCTATTTCTCGTTTTCGTTCCAGAACCGCCATGAGCATAGTATTAACAATGCCAAAAGCCAAGGCTAATAAGATAATCCCCATAAAAATGTAAATAAAGTTGCTCATGGCTTCTTGGGCATAGCCCAATTCTGGTGAAAGTTGATCCCAACTTTCAACGGAATTGTTTGTTTTGATTTGGTTCTCTACAGTTTCAGTTTCAGTAATGTTATCACACAAGATGGCTATTTCATGGTATTTGCCACTTAAACTAACTAGTGGAGCTAAATCATCATACTTCACAAATACATTTTCCTCATCAAACGAACTGTTTATGGTTTTAAAAATTCCTTCAACCCTAAAACCAGTTGAAACGGTATTATTATTGGAATCTTGAAAGTTGAGTACCACCTTGGAATTGACTTTAACACCTAATTTATTGGCTAGTTTTTCCCCAATGATAATTGGATTTCTTTTTAGTTTGTACAAATAGGTTCCTTGCACCAGTTTTTCTGAAATATCTGTGACATTTTTTTCTTTATCAGGGAATATTCCCATAATCTTCACACCATAATTACCATGAGCTGTAGATGCCATTCCTTGTAATACCAACCGTTTCGTATAAGCCGTTACATGACTCATGGTGTCTATTTCTTTTAAAAGAGTATTACTTCCTATGATAGTATCTTTTTTATCAAAATTTTCCTGAAAACCAGCATTGTGAATTTGGATGTGGGACAAATTTGTATTTATAAAACTACTCAAACGCTGATCGTTCATACCGGAGACCATGGCCATGATAAACAACCCAGACCAGATGCCTAAAACTACCGAAGCAATGACAATACTGCTTCGTAGTTTATTACGCCAAACGTTTCTCCAAGCAATCATTAATAATGTTTTCATTTTGTTACTTTAAAAAGTTAACCTCTCATAGCATGCAGAGGATTCAGTTTTTTAATAATTAAGATAGGATATAGAGATACCAACAAGGCTATTATGAAAATTAGTGAAGCATGCACCAAGGGCAGGTCAGGTTGTATGTAAAATGGAATTTCTGCATTAAACCCGAAGTTCTCCATCATTTCGGCTTGTGTACCAGGTAGTACCAAAGGGTCGTAGTGTTTCCACAACATGATTGGATACGCAAGAAGAACACCCATAATTACTCCCAACAATGATAGTATAATGGTTTCTATAAACACCATAAACATTAACTTGCCTTTTTTCATCCCAATAGAGACGAGCACACCAAATTCATATTTTCTTTCTTGTGTCATCATTAGTACGGTGCCAAAAATTCCAAAGATGAGAATCATGTACAGGATAGCTATCATCAACAATCCACCAACACTATCTGCTAAAATGGTTTGTTGCAATTCAGGCATCATTTGTTGCCAGTTCATTACTTCATAGTTACTGTCCAACTTGCTTGAGATTGCTTTCTGCAACGACTTAAGTTGGGCATTGTCATTTTTATTTACCACAAGACTTGTAACAATGCCAGATGCACTAAAAAGATTTTGGGCATCTTCCAAGGACATCATAGCCGTAGCTTTATTCAAAGCAGGGTTTTTCAAGTCTATAATTCCAGAAATATGAAATTTATCAGCAGCCAACATCCCATGGTATCCCTGTCCTACAAAAACCAAAGTATCATTGGTTTCTACTTTAAAATAAGAGGCTACTCCTTTTCCTATAATAATATCTTTTGGGTTTTGAGGAAGGGAACCTGTTATCAATTTTGAATTTATATCCTGTAATTTTTGTTCCTTTTTAAAATCAACCCCATTGAGACTAATTACTTTAGTAAGGTCGCCAAAGGACAATAAACCATAATTTTCCAATCTTGGTAAAACCGCTTCAACACCCTCTGTGTTTGACAATTGACTAATTAGGTTACTAGTTACATTTATTGAATTATCTATTGATCGATTATCCCAATATCCTTTATGATGTAGCTGTATATATCCTGTATAAGAACCTACCACATTGTCTATCGTTCCCTTATAAGTTCCCAACTGCATAGAGCGCATGATTAAGGATAAGAATATTGCTATGAGTATAGAGGCTACAGTAATTAGACTCCTTTTTTTATTACGCCAAATATTTCTCCAGGCAATTTTTAGAATCATTGCTTACTAATTAATAATTAATGGATGCGTTTCATGTAATTAGTGGTAAAGTATTCATCGGGTATATCAATACCAAACTTCCACTGGCTATAAATAATTACCGTAGATTGTCCCGGTTTATCGACCGGCACAACAGTTAGTTTTGAAGGAAGTAACTTGCCTTCAAATGTTTTTACGTCCGATCCTATCATTTGATTGACCAAAAACATATCTTCATCATAAAAATCTGTCTGCATCTGCATGTATTCTTTTTCATCTATCCAAATGATTATTTTTCCCCAAACAACAGCGGCATTAGGCTTTGGGGTCAACTCAATTTTCCAGCACATGTAACCTTCCTTTTCTTCTTCACCAATAATTTTTTTATCATAATCTGTCACCAATGAGGATTGTTTTACTAAATCGTCATTTGTTAAATCGGTGCCCATCCAATTCTGCAACATCATTGAAGGCGGAAACTTTACTGTTCTTTCAATTGTTGGCAGGTAATTCCAAACCTCTTTTTCTCGCATGAGGAAAACAGTACCCCTTTCTTTTGCTGGACTGGTTATTACTAAAACTGAATAATCTGAACCTTTTGACCAACCTTTCATTTTCATTTCTTTGGACCACTTTGGTCTATTGATATTGATGGTGATCTCTGAATAGGACGATTTCCCCCTAAATTTATCATCAGCATTTTTAACAATCTCATCAGCATTTTGACTAAAAGAGAAGTTAGAAACAACCATTAACAATAATAGTAACTTGTATTTCATAGCTAATTTTTTTTAGAATTTATATAATCTTTTATAATGTTTTCTTTAATCGTGTTTAAAGGATATGATTCACCGAAAATCATATATTGAATACCAATGCCATCCATTAACGCCCCTAGCTTGACAGCTTCATTTTCAGGATCATGGTGACCTATCATGGTAAAGAGCTCACCCAATTGTTTGGTAAGCTCTTCATATATGGATGAAATTGTTTTATGAACTGACGGTATAGACCCTACATGTATGGCCAAAGACACTATAAGACTCCAAAGTTCTTTCTTTTCTTCAAGTAACTTAAAGTACCCTTCAACTACTGCTATAAATATTTCTTCAGGGCTTAAATTTTTTAAATCATCTTCTGACAGGTTTAATTCCGACGCCTCTTTTAAAGCAAAATCAACAGCCTCATTTAACAATCTTTCTTTATTATCAAAGTAATTGTATAATAAACCTTTTGAGATTTTTAACTTATTAGCAATATCACTAACAGATGTATTGAAATATCCTTTAGTTGCAAATAATTTCAAGGCACCTTGAAGAATTTTTTCTTTTTGTGCCTTTTTGTGTTCTTTTAATTGTTTTTCGGTTCTTGGACTCATATTTAAAAATGAACGATTGGTCAAAATTAAATAAATTAATTTAAACAACTACAAAAAATCTCAACTAATTTGAAATTTTATGATTTATATACGAGAAAATTTACTTGATATAAAGAAGCATTTAATTCCTTATGATAGATAAAATGGTTTTAGGAATATTTCGTCATTTTTGAAGTTTCTTTTAGTCTGTCATTAAGCAACTTCATATCATCACTTACTTTTCGTTCAATGACTTTCGCATATATTTGAGTAGTTGCAATTTTGGTATGACCTAAAAGTTTTGAAACAGTTTCAATGGGCACTCCATTACTTAACGTTATTGTAGTTGCGAATGTATGACGAGCAATATGGAAAGTTAAATTCTTCTTGATTTTGCATAAATCTGCAATCTCCTTTAAATATGAGTTGAGCTTTTGATTTGAAATATTAGGGAATAAGGATTTTGTTTTCTTGGTTTTGATATGCCCTTTGTATTTCTGAATTAACTCTTCAGCTATAAGCAGTAATGGAATCTTTACTTTGTTATGTGTCTTTTGTCTATTTGTTATTATCCATTTGCCACCATCGATACCAAACGTAATATTATCTTCGTTGAGGTTCATTACATCAATGTATGATAAACCAGTATAGCAGCTAAAAACAAACAAATCCTTAACGAGCTCCAGCCTTTCAATTTCAAATTCTTTTTCGATAATAGTTTGTAGTTCATTTTCACTTAAAAACTCACGCTCATTTTTAATGTATGTTGGTTTGAATTTTATAAAAGGATCTTTATCTATCCATTCCATTTTATACGCTAATGTTACCATTTTGCGAAGTCGTTGGATATGCTTCATAACTGTATTGTTTTCCATTTGCTTTTGATGGTCCTCCGGAACATAGGAACGTAAAAACTTTTCAAAATCAACCAGAAAACGAAATGTTAATTGAGATAAATAGATGTCTTGGATTTTCTTTTTCGTTAGAAATAGTTTGATATACTTTTGAGTTGTAAAGTAATTCTTTAAAGTACCGTAACTTAAAGATTCACTCATTTGGGTGTTGTGGTAATCAACCAATGTTAGCAAAGAATATTCTTCATTATCTTCTCCTAGAAACCTTGCTTTAATAGATTGAGCACATATAAAAGCTTTCTCTTTTATAAGTTCATCGTGAGCTTCATAGATTCTATTTTTAATCTGATCTAAATACCTGTTGAGTATTCGAGATTCTTGTTTATTGCCTCTCGCTTTTCCTTTATTGGAATCCCATTCAGATACAATTACTTTTCGTTGCAAACTGATATTTGCACGTTTACCATTTACAGTAACTCTCGCAAAAACTGAAACTTGATTGTTTTTAATACGTGTGGCATTAACCCAAAATGACAGGGTAAAGGTGGTTTGTGATTGCATAGTTGTCGTCTTTTTGTTAAACATTCATTCAAGACGAAAGTCAAATCAACTATTTCAATTACAGTATTTTAAGTATCTATTCGGTTCACACTTCTTGTGTTTTGAAACTGTGAACCGAATTGTGAACCGAATTAAGTCATATTTATTCAATTCTTATGATAGTCTAAAAACCATAAAACCTTGTAAATCATACAATTTACAAGGTTTTAGTTTCTATTGGTATTAATTTTTGTCGGGGTGGCAGGATTCGAACCTGCGACCTCCTGCTCCCAAAGCAGGCGCGATGACCGGGCTACGCTACACCCCGTTACACAATCATTATTTGCGATTGCGGGTGCAAATATAATAATTCTTTTACCACTACAATGGAAAGTTCAGATTTTTTATATATTAGTTCGATAAATAGTTTTTAATCCATTAAATTACAACCAATCTCATAACACCTAACTATGAAAAAACTTTTCACTACTCTGGGAATGGCGCTGCTGCTGATTTCCTGTGGCCAAAACGATAAAAAAACGGATACTGCAGATGCTCAGGATACCAATGAATCTCCAGAGCTTTCCAAACAGGAGGTACCAGAACCTATCCCGGCCGAAACCAATGATACTTATACCACTGAAGTAGTCGTAGAAGGAATTCCTATCCCCTGGGGTATCGATTTCTTACCAGATCAAAGCATGCTGATTACCGATAAATCTGGCGAAATTTACCATTTTAAAGACGGCAAAAAACAAAAACTTTCTAATGTTCCTGAAGTCTATGTGCGTGGACAGGGCGGACTATTAGATATTGCCGTTCATCCAGATTATGCTAACAATGGATGGATTTATTTTACCTATGCCTCCTCTGAAGGCGAAGGCGAAGGGGGAAATACCGCAATAGCCAGAGCAAAAATCAATGGTAGCCAACTTACCAACATAGAAGTACTCTATAAAGCCGGGCCAAACACCACTAAAGGACAACATTTTGGATCCAGGATAGCTTTCGATAAAGAAGGATATCTTTACTTCTCAGCCGGAGAACGTGGTGCTCGTGATGAAAATCCACAGGATATCACAAGAGATAATGGTAAAGTTTATCGCTTAAATGATGATGGAAGTATTCCGCAGGACAATCCCTTTGTAGGAAAGGAAAATGCCAAAGAAGCTATTTATTCTTATGGGCATCGCAATCCACAGGGAATGATCTTAAATCCTGAAACCGGTGAAATTTGGGTTCATGAACATGGCCCACAAGGCGGAGATGAAATAAATGTAGTAAAAGCCGGAGCAAATTATGGATGGCCGGTAGTAACCTATGGTGAAAATTATGACGGAACTCCTATTACCGAAGAGCGTAGCAGGCCAGAATTCGAAGATCCTATCTTTTACTGGTTACCTTCAATCGCTCCAAGCGGATTTGCTTATGTTACTTCTGAAAAATATCCCGACCTAAAAGGAAACTTATTAGCAGGCTCCCTTAAATTTCAGTATCTGGAACTTTTGATTTTAGACGGAAAGAAAATTACTAAACGAGAGAAATTGGTTGAAAAAGTAGGAAGATTACGAGAAGTTGTTGAAGGACCCGATGGAAATATCTATCTTGGCGTAGAAGGAAAAGGCGTATTGAAATTAGTAAAAAAAACAGCATAAATTAGAATTAAACACAAACGATCAAAAATGAAAAAGTTATTAAGTATTGCCGTGATTCTGGGAGCGATGGCCTGTAAGTCAGACAAAAAACAGGAAACTACTGAAGAGGAAGAAACCTATACCATCCCGGCAGATAACGGTTCAGCTCAAAAAACACCTTTAGACGAAAGTATCGCCAGAGGAAAAAAAATATACTCCCAACTTTGTGTGACCTGTCACCTACCCACAGGACAAGGAATCCCGGGAACTTACCCTCCATTAGACGGGTCTAACTGGTTAAAAGAAAAACGCACAGAAAGTATTCGTGGTGTAAAATATGGTATGCAGGGGCCTATTACCGTAAACGGTAAAGAATACGATAACGTCATGACTCCTATGGGCTTAAGCGATCAGGAAGTTGCAGATGCACTTAATTATGTAATGAACTCCTGGAGCAATAAAATTGATGATATGGTAACCGAAGAAGAAGTTGCCGCAGTAGAAAAACCTGAATAACATTTATTTTTTGGGGCAAATAATTAAATTTGCCCCAAATTTTTTTAGATGCTTATAATTGGAATTGCCGGAGGTACCGGTAGTGGTAAGACTACCGTTGTAAATCAGATAATCGACGAATTAAAAAATGAAGAAGTAGATGTGATATCTCAGGATTCCTATTATATGGATACCAGTCATCTTAGCTTCGAAGAACGTAAAAAAATAAATTTTGACCATCCAAAATCTATAGATTTCGAGCTATTGGTCGCTCACCTAAAAGACTTAAAAGCCGGTAAAAATGTGATGCAGCCGGTATATTCTTTTAAAGAACATAACAGGACGGGAGAATTTATCGAAGTCCACCCCCGTAAAGTAGTGATCGTAGAAGGGATTCTTATTCTTGCCCATGCCGATATTCGTGATATGTTCGATATCAAGATCTATGTGCATGCCGATAGCGATGAGCGTTTAATACGTCGTCTTAAAAGAGATATCGCAGATCGCGGCCGTGATTTAGAAGAAGTACTTTGGCGTTACCAAACTACGCTAAAACCTATGCATAACCAGTTTATAGAACCTACCAAAGAATTTGCAGATATTATTATCCCTACCAATCGCTATAATACGGTAGCTGTTGATATCGTTCAGACAATTATCAAAGATCGCTTGTTCTAATTTTGTATATTTAAACCAATGAAATTAAAAGAACTTCGCAGTAAAACATGGTTTAAAATCCTTAGCAATAAATATGTATTGCTGGGCCTTATATTTGCAATCTGGATGTTCTTTTTAGATAGTAATTCCTGGTTTATACATCATGAACTTAACCAGGAAATTAACGAGCTTAAAGAAAACAAGGAATATTACCAAAAGGAAATTTCTAGGGATAAAGCCATTATCGGCACCTTGGGTGACTCTATAGAATTAGAAAAATTCGCGCGCCAAAAATATTATATGAAACGCCCTAACGAAGAAATCTATATTATCGAATACGATACGGTAGATTAAGATTGGGCATTTTCCACTTGTTTTCTTAAAACCACACCTATTATGAAGCAATCATTATTTCAGGATTTTGATGAAGTTTCTGCAAAACAATGGAAACAGCAAATTCAATTTGAACTGAACGGTCTGGATTATCAACATTTAGTGACGCATACCTTGGATGGTATCGACATTAGGCCATTTTATCATCAGGACGACCAAATTGAAAGTTTACAGGTAAATTCCAGTAAAGACTGGTCTATTTGTGACCAGATTTACGTAGTTTCTGAAGAAAAAAGTAATTATCGCGCTTTAAAATTAATCGAAAAAGGAGCTGAAAGTATCTGGTTCATAATCTCATCAGAAGAAACAAATCTTGACAAACTATTTAAAAACTTCGATTTTCGCTCTACTCCTATTTATCTGAAATTCACTTTTCTGTCTGAGGATTTCCTAAAAGGTTTGCGTAATTTTTTCCAGGATAAAAATACAAAAGTATACCTTCAAATCGATATTATCGGGAATTTGGCCGCTTCAGGAAACTGGTTTTCTAACTTAGAAAATGATCATAAAATTTTAGATAAACTACTTCAAAATTCACCCAATTTCGAGTCGGTTATTTCCGTAGATAGCATGTTGTATCAAAATGCTGGCGCAACCATTCCGCAGCAATTAGCCTATGCTATGGCACATGCCAATGAATATCTAAATCATATAAACGAAGTTAATTTTCTGTCAGCAACAATAAAGAAAAACTTAAAACTTCAATTCCTGATCGCTGTTGGCTCAAATTACTTTTTTGAAATTGCTAAAATCAGAGCCTTAAGATGGCTTTTTGCAAGTTTAGCTGAAACCTATGGCTTTCAGCAAGAAATTTTTATTCTGGCCCAGCCTTCAAAACGCAATAAAACACTGTACGATTATAACGTCAACCTTTTACGCACCACCACTGAAAGTATGAGTGCGGTTTTGGGCGGTGCAGATGCTATTTTTAATATGCCCTATGACGCGGTATATCATAAAAATAATGAGTTTGGAAATCGAATTGCCCGCAATCAGCTTTTAATGATGAAGTATGAAGCACATCTAAACAAAGTAAAAAACGCTGCGGAAGGTGCATATTATATCGAAAACTTAACCGAACAGTTTGCCGAAAAAGCACTGGCTATCTTTAAAAATATTGAAAACGGAGGCGGATTTTTAAAACAACTGAAAGACAGTGTTATTCAGAAAAAAATAAAAGAATCGGCTGAAAAAGAACAGGAGAAATTCGATAATGGTGAATTGGTTTTAATCGGCACCAATAAATACCAAAATACAGCCGATAAAATGCAGCAGGAAATTCAGTTGTATCCCTTTCTAAAAAAGAATCCGCGTAAAACTTTGATCGAACCGATTTTAGAGCGGCGATTAAGTGAAAAACTGGAAGAGCAACGATTGGAAACCGAAAAAACTGTAAACGCATAAGTTATGGGAAGAAAAAACCTTAAAGATTTACAGTTAATCGATAAAAAAATAAGTTCAAAATCTACAATTTCGACTTATGAAACTCCCGAAGAAATCAATATCAAATCTTCGTATTTTAAAGAAGATATAGAAAATTTTGAACATCTTAATTTTATTGCGGGAACCTCTCCCTTTCTTCGCGGCCCTTATAGTACCATGTATGTACAACGTCCCTGGACGATTAGACAATACGCAGGTTTCTCTACCGCTGAAGAAAGTAATGCCTTTTATCGAAGAAATTTAGCCGCAGGGCAAAAAGGACTTTCAGTAGCTTTCGATCTGCCAACGCATCGCGGTTACGATAGTGATCATGAACGCGTGGTGGGCGATGTGGGAAAGGCCGGGGTCGCCATCGATTCGGTTGAGGACATGAAAATACTTTTCGATCAGATTCCGCTCGATAAAATGTCGGTTTCCATGACCATGAACGGTGCCGTATTACCTATCCTCGCATTTTATATTGTTGCTGCTGAAGAGCAGGGTGTAAAACCCGCACAGCTATCAGGAACCATCCAAAATGATATTTTAAAGGAGTTTATGGTAAGAAATACATATATCTACCCTCCTACTCCTTCCATGAAAATCATTGCTGATATTTTTGAATATACCTCGCAGCATATGCCAAAATTCAACAGTATTAGTATTTCCGGCTATCATATGCAGGAAGCCGGTGCTACCTGTGATATTGAACTGGCGTATACACTTGCCGACGGACTGGAATATATTAGAAAAGGTCTGGAAGCCGGAATGGATATCGATAGTTTCGCACCCCGACTTTCGTTCTTTTGGGCCATTGGGATGAATCACTTTATGGAAATCGCAAAAATGCGCGCGGCCAGGATGCTTTGGGCAAAGCTGGTAAAGCAATTCAATCCTAAAAATCCAAAAAGTCTATCGCTAAGAACACATTCACAAACCAGTGGTTGGAGTTTAACCGAGCAGGATCCGTTTAATAATGTGGCGCGTACGTCTATAGAAGCGGCAGCGGCAGCTTTTGGAGGTACACAAAGCTTACATACCAACGCTTTAGATGAAGCCATTGCATTGCCAACAGATTTTTCAGCCCGAATTGCCAGAAACACACAATTACATCTTCAGCAGGAAACCTCCATCACCAGGACGGTAGATCCATGGGCCGGAAGTTATTATGTTGAAAGCTTAACAAATGCTATTGCTGAAAAAGCCTGGAAATTAATTGAAGAAGTTGAAGACCTGGGCGGAATGACCAAAGCAATTGAAGCCGGAATTCCGAAAATGCGTATCGAAGAGGCCGCTGCCAGAAAACAGGCCAGAATTGATAATGAAACCGATATCATCGTGGGAACCAATAAATACCGTTTACAAAAAGAAGATGAACTGGTCACCCTGGAAGTAGATAATCAAACAGTACGCAGTCAGCAAATTGCACGCTTAGAAAAAATTAAGGCTGAAAGAAACCAAACTGAGGTTGAAAAAGCGCTTAAAAATCTTACTAAGGCTGCAAAATCAGATGAAGGAAACTTATTAGCTTTAGCTGTTGAAGCGGCCCGAAAAAGAGCTACTTTAGGTGAAATAAGCGATGCCCTGGCAGAAGTTTTTGGACGATATAAAGCAAAAATCCAATCATTCAGCGGGGTGTATTCTAAAGAAATGAAAGACAATCAATTTTTTAAAAAAGCCAGAGAACTCGCAGATAAATTTGCCGAGCAGGATGGGCGCCGACCCAGAATTATGATTGCAAAGATGGGACAGGATGGGCATGATCGCGGTGCAAAAGTTGTGGCCACAGCTTATGCTGATGTAGGTTTTGATGTGGATATTGGTCCGCTTTTTCAAACTCCTAAAGAAGCGGCTAAACAAGCGGTAGAAAATGATGTGCATATCCTTGGAGTTTCTTCTTTAGCTGCCGGGCATAAAACTTTAGTACCCCAGGTCTTAGAGGAACTTAAAAGCTTAGGTCGTGAAGACATTATGGTGATCGTAGGTGGCGTCATCCCATCGCAGGATTATCAATATCTATTTGATGCCGGCGCGGTAGCTGTTTTTGGTCCCGGGACTAAAATAAGCGAAGCCGCCATACAACTACTGGAGATTTTAATTGATGAGTAATACTGCTATCAGATTTCGAAATACATAATTTTGAGTGTCGATTACCTCAAATTCTGAAAAAATATAAGTAAATTCATTGCTGAACTTACAAATTCAGAATAATGGACTTTACAAAAAAAATGCTGCGTGACGAGGCTTTAGCGGGTAAGACAATTGTTGTAACCGGCGGAGGAAGCGGTCTTGGTAAATCCATGACCAAATATTTCCTGGAATTAGGAGCAAACGTAGCTATTTCTTCCAGAAATCTGGAGAAACTTCAGAATACAGCATCAGAATTAGAGCAGGAAACCGGCGGAAAATGTTTACCCGTGCAATGTGATGTGCGAAACTATGAGGAAGTAGAACAAATGCTTCAATTGGTGCTGGATGAATTTGGAGAAGTAGACGTGTTATTAAATAATGCCGCAGGAAATTTTATATCACCTACAGAGCGTCTTTCGGCAAATGCCTTTGATACTATTATTGATATTGTGCTTAAAGGAAGTAAAAACTGTACACTAGCTTTTGGAAAACACTGGATCGATAAAAAAACTAAAAATACCTCTATTCTAAATATTGTCACCACTTATGCCTGGACCGGTTCTGCTTATGTAGTACCAAGTGCAACGGCAAAAGCGGGAGTATTAGCCATGACGCGCTCTCTGGCGGTAGAATGGGCTAAATACGGGATTAGGTGTAATGCGATTGCGCCCGGGCCATTCCCAACCAAAGGAGCCTGGGATCGATTATTGCCCGGAGATCTAAAAGATAAATTCGATCTGGCCAAAAAAGTACCGCTAAAACGTGTAGGTGATCATCAGGAACTGGCCAACCTTGCTGCTTATCTGGTATCCGACTTTTCTGCTTATGTAAATGGTGAGGTAATCACTATCGATGGCGGAGAATGGTTGAAGGGCGCCGGGCAGTTTAATTTGCTGGAAGCAATCCCCGAGGAATTGTGGGATCAGCTGGAAGCAATGATTAAAGCGAAGAAAAGAGGTTAATTTTTTTGCGATTGTTAAAGTTTTTGAAAAAGCTGTTAACAAAATGATTTTATAAACCTATAATAAATTGTATTTTTACCTTCAAAAATTGATACAAATTAATGGGTAAAATCATCGCTATTGCCAATCAGAAAGGTGGAGTAGGTAAAACTACAACTTCAGTAAATCTTGCTGCTTCCCTTGGTGTTTTAGAAAAAAAGGTCCTTCTTATTGATGCCGATCCCCAGGCCAACGCCACTTCAGGATTAGGAATTGATGTTGAAGAAATAGAATTGGGAACCTATCAGCTACTGGAGCATTCTATTACTCCAGAAAAAGCGATTATGCAAACCAGTTCGCCAAATCTGGATTTGATACCTGCCCATATCGATTTGGTAGCTATTGAAATTGAACTCGTAGATCAGGAAAACAGGGAATCGATGCTTAAAAAAGTAATTACTCCGCTTAAAGATCTATACGACTATATTTTAATAGACTGTGCTCCTTCTCTGGGATTATTAACATTAAATGCCTTAACCGCTTCAGATTCTGTAATTATCCCTATTCAATGTGAATATTTTGCTTTAGAAGGTTTAGGTAAATTACTGAATACCATAAAAAGCGTCCAAAAAATACACAATAATAAACTGGATATTGAAGGCTTATTACTAACGATGTACGATAGCCGTCTTCGACTTTCCAATCAGGTGGTGGAAGAAGTTCAAAAACATTTTGATGAAATGGTTTTTGAAACAATCATTCAGCGAAATGTGCGTTTAAGTGAGGCTCCAAGTTATGGTGAAAGTATAATTAATTACGATGCGTCTAGTAAAGGGGCTACAAATTACTTAAGTTTGGCGCACGAAATTATTAAGAAAAACAGTTAGAGGATGGCGAAGGCTACAAAAAAACAGGCACTTGGTAGAGGTCTTTCTGCGCTATTGAAAGATCCTCAAAACGATATAAATTCAGCCGAAGATAAAAATGCAGATAAGTTGGTGGGGCATATTGTTGAGTTGGAATTATCTTCAATCGAAGTAAATCCATTTCAGCCAAGAACCAGTTTTAATGAAGATGCCTTACGAGAATTAGGTAGTTCTATAAAAGAACTTGGGGTAATCCAGCCCATTACCGTTAGAAAACTGGATTTCGATAAATACCAGTTGGTTTCCGGAGAGCGTCGTTATAGAGCTTCAAAATTAATCGGTTTAGAAACCATCCCGGCTTATATTCGAATTGCTAACGACCAGGAAAGCCTTGAAATGGCTTTGGTTGAAAATATTCAGCGTCAGGATCTTGATCCAATAGAAATTGCACTCTCCTACCAAAGACTAATCGATGAGATTAGCCTTACCCAGGAACAGCTTAGTGAGCGTGTAGGTAAAAACCGATCGACCATCGCCAACTATTTACGCCTTTTAAAACTAGACCCTATCATCCAAACGGGAATGCGGGATGGCTTTTTGGGAATGGGCCATGGTAGAGCGCTGATTAACGTGGATGATCCGCAGATACAACTGGAGATCTACGAAAAAATCTTAAAGAATTCATTATCTGTAAGAGATACCGAAAAACTGGTAAAAGAAGCTAAAAACGGACCTGAACCAAAAACGGTATCAAAGCCTGCCATACCGGTTACCTACAAGAAAAGTATTAAAGAATTTACAGATTACCTGGGGACCAAGGTTGATGTAAAAGTTCAGAAAAACGGGAAAGGGAAACTAACTATTCCTTTTTCATCTGAAGAAGAATTTAATCGAATTAAAAAATTAATTCAGGGTGAAGAGTAAGCAGCTACTTCCGCTATTGTTCCTGCTTCTACTTACATTACAGCTTACCGCTCAGGAAAATGATTCACTGTCTGTAGAAAAACCAACGGTAATCGCAAGTCCAGAAGCGCCAGCAGCCTTAAAAAAGGAACAGGATTATAAACCATATAATGCCTTAGCACCCGCTAAAGCTGCATTTTATTCTGCTATTCTACCAGGTTTGGGGCAGATTTATAATGGCAGGATCTGGAAAGTGCCACTAGTATACGCGGGAATAGGGATTCCTGTTTATTTTTATATCGATAACGATAAACAATACGATCGCTATCGTACGGCTTATAAACAGCGCCTAGCCGGAAAAGAAGATGAGTTTGCGGGAAGAATATCAGACCAGGGATTGCGTAGCGCCCAGGAACTTTATCAACGTAATAAGGAAATTTCGATATTAGTGGCTATAGGCTTTTACGCATTAAATATTATTGATGCCAATGTTGATGCCCACCTGCAACAATTTAACGTAAGCGAAGACTTAAGTTTAAAACCGAATTATAATCTCGATAAATTCACAGGAAAGTCTAACTATGGATTTTCCCTGAATTTTAAATTTTAGACATGAAAATAGCACTTTTAGGATACGGAAGAATGGGAAAAGCAATTGAAAATATCGCTTTAGACCGTGGACACGAAGTTGTACTGAAAATCGATAAAAATATAGAAAGTTATAGTTTAGAAGAACTAGAAATTGATGCGGCCATCGATTTTAGTATTCCGGACGCTGCTTTCAAAAATATCACTACTTGTTTTAAAGCAGGTATTCCTGTGATTTCCGGCACTACTGGCTGGTTAGACCGATACGAAGAAGCGGTAAAAATATGTGATGAACACAAAGCTGCATTTATTTATGCCAGTAATTTTTCGTTAGGCGTGAATATATTCTTTGAGCTTAATAAGAAATTAGCAGGAATGATGAAGAATCTAGAGGAATATGGCGTAGAAATTGAAGAAATACATCATACCAAAAAATTAGATGCTCCCAGTGGTACGGCCATAAGCCTTGCCGAACAAATTATTGAAGTGAACGAAAGAAAAAAGGGATGGCATCTGGAAAAAGCTAATGATAATGAAATTCCGGTTTTCGCAAAACGAATAGAAGATGTGCCGGGTACCCATACCGTAAGTTATACCTCAAGAATCGACGATATAGAAATTATGCATACCGCGCATTCTAGAGAAGGATTTGCTAAGGGAGCCGTAGTCGCTGCAGAATGGATTAAAGGAAAGACCGGCGTATATACCATGAAAGATGTACTTTCCAGCCTACTTGAATAAAAATACCGTATTCAAATTAATTTTATAGCATAAAGCAGCTTGTAAGAAGTCTTTTAAAAGAAAAATAATAGTAACGAATATCCTTTTAGGTATACTAACAGGGAAATAATAAGATATGACATTTACAGAGTGGTTTATTTTCTTTCTGGTTGTGCAGGTGATTCATTTTGCAGGAACCTGGAAATTATATCAAAAAGCAGATAGAAAAGCATGGGAAGCATTAGTTCCAGTTTACAATGCGGTAATTTTGATGAAAATCATTAATCGCCCGTGGTGGTGGGTAATTTTGCTATTTATTCCTATTGTAAATCTTATTATGTTCCCGGTAATTTGGGTAGAAACTTTAAGAAGTTTTGGAAAAAACAGCAGCTTGGATACCTGGTTAGGAATACTCACACTAGGCTTTTATATTTATTATGTTAATTATACCCAGGATGTAAAACACATAAAAGATAGGAGTATAAAACCAAAAACAACCGTTGGAGAATGGGTAAGTTCCATTTTATTTGCTGTGGTGGCAGCCACTATAGTCCACGGTTATTTTATGCAGCCTTTCACCATTCCTACCTCTTCGCTAGAAAAAACCCTTCTAGTTGGTGATTATCTTTTTGTAAGTAAGTTTCACTATGGGGCAAGAATTCCGCAAACTCCCATAGCTTTTCCTATGGTACATGATACCATACCCGGCATAGGTATTAAATCTTATCTCTCAGAACCTCAAATCCCATATTTCCGATTACCGGGTTTCGAAAAAGTGAAGAAAAATGATATCGTGGTTTTTAACTGGCCTGTAGATACCGTAAACGCTTTTCACCAGTATGGTGACGGGAAATATTATCATAAGCCAATCGATAAAAAATCGAATTACGTAAAACGTTGCGTAGCCACACCTGGCGATTCTTTAGAAATTATAGCTGGTAAAATTCATATTAACGGGCAACCCCTTCAGTTATCTGAAAGGGCGAAGCCACAATATTCTTATCAGGGAACTACTAATGGGCAGGAACTTACTCCGCAGTACATGTATCAAATGTATGATATTACTGATGGTTTCTACTACAACAAAGCAACCAACGAGTTTATAATCTCTGCACTTCCTGAAGAGGCTGAAGAAAGATTGAAAAATAATCCGTATATCAAAACTCTGGAAAGACGGGTTTATCCTGAAGATCAAAAAACAGCCAGCTTATTCCCTAACGATAAGAAAAAGCGATATAATCTGGATTACTTTGGCCCGATCTATATTCCTGAAGCGGGGAAAACCGTAAAAATTACTCCAGAATCTTTACCTTATTACCGCCGAATCATTGAAGTTTATGAAGGCAGCGAAATGGGAATCGATAATAAAATCAGCCTAAACGGTACCCAGGTACTTTTAAATGGCCAACCTTTCGATTCTTATACTTTTAAACAGGATTATTACTGGATGATGGGTGATAATCGTCATAACAGTGAAGATAGCCGTAGTTGGGGATACGTACCCTACAACCATGTGGTAGGTAAACCGGTTTTTATATGGTTTAGTAAAGATAAATATGCCTCTGGTTTCTTAGATGGTATTCGATGGGATAGAATGTTTACAACGGTTAAAGGGGAAGGTAAACCTGTATCCTATCTCCCATATTTCCTAATTTTACTCGTGATTTTCTTCGGTTTTAATTATTTCAGAAAACGTAAAAAATCAGATTCTTAAAATGGATACTGTTTTATTACATCCGGCCTATTTTGGTCCTGTTTCGCAGTACGCCGTGATTGCGCAATATGAAAAAATAGTTTTTGAAAACTTTGATAGTTATCAAAAACAGACCCATCGTAACCGGATGTATATCTATGATGCTAATGGAAAATTATTACTAAACATTCCCATTAAGCATAAATCATCGCTTACCGGGGCAGAATCTGATGGGCGTCAACTGTATAAAGAGGTGCTGATCGATAATTCATTCGAATGGCAGAAGCAACATTGGCGTGCTTTAAAAGCATCTTACCAAACCTCTCCATTCTTTGAATTTTATGAAGATGAACTCATTTACTTGTATGAAGATCAATTTTCCCATTTAATGGATTTTAATTACCGGTGCCAGGTGTTTGTTTTTGATGCACTGGGAATTGAACCTGAAATAAAAAAATCTGAAGAATATTTTCGAAATCCTAAAGGAATGGATAATGG
>CETS01030790.1_pt1 | contig 36115 bp, 41 predicted proteins | sample 356391 | NCBI WGS metagenome assembly CETS01 (sample SAMEA2622673, study PRJEB7988) | marine metagenome | isolation source: saline water (ENVO:00002010), including
CCCGGCGTACAACGCCAAGCTGGTCAGGGCCTTTGTCGAGAAGGTCGCCAACAAAGACGAGCCGATCTCCGGCGTTCAGCTGGATTTGTTCAAGCAGATCATCGAGTGGGCCCGACAGGCCGTGCACATCACCGATGAATATGGTTCTTGGATATGTAGCGATAGTGTCCTCTCGCATCTTCACCCACTGTCTGTGGGCAGGGCATTGTCGTCAAGTCACACTGTGCGCCTGGCCAGCCAGATGCCTGCAACCATAAGACAAAGCCCAATGAGCTTTTTCAGATCAATGGGCGATTTCGGAGCCCCAAACCAGCCAAAATGGTCAACCAGTGCGGCAGACAGCGTCTGGCCCAGAAGCACACATAAAATGGCGGTGCCGACGCCTACTTTCGGTCCCAGTGCAGTGACAGACAGGATGTAGAAGGCGACGACGAGCCCGCCGAGATAATACCAGGCTGGCGCCGACACGGCGGACCGGAGTGAGAAGTCCTGTGACAAGGGGATCAACGCGGCTGATGCCAGAGCGCCAACGATAAGAAGCGCGGTCACAGACGCCGGGACACCGATGCGCGCGCCCAGGCCGGCATTCATTGCAGCCATAATGGGGATGCTGATGCCAGAGGCGATCATCACGCCATACATCCATACATTTGTTCCCATGGCCTGGCCCCGCATCTGCTAAATGAACTCAGGACGCTTGTTTCAGGTTCTGATGGTGTAGACCAGACTCTGTGCGTCACGAGTTCATTCAGATTTCCTCATGCCGGTCGATCAGGCGAGACCTTCATGTTTCATGGTCTTCTTCACAGATTCCCGCGCGCTCATCTTGTCACGGAATTTCTGGATGTTCGGGTAATCTTCAAGAGAGATGTCATGCATGTCTGACCAGCCTGTCAGTACGAAGGCATAAAAGTCTGCTGCTGACACTTCTTCACCGAGAACATAGGTCTTGTTGCCGAGAATGGTCTCAAGACGCTTGAGCTGTTTGTGCACGTTGGCCACGGCCGCCTCTTTGGCCTTGTCATCCAGATCGCTGAACAGCGGTGCGTAGGCTTTGTGGAGTTCGGCTCCGAGAAAGCTCAATGCTTCGATCAGGCGGATCAGCTCAAACTCACCGGGCTCAGGTGTGAAGACGCCGGGCTTTTTCCGTCCGATGGCCAGCATGACAGATGGGTTTTCCGTGACGATCGTGCCGTCATCCATTTCGAGGGCGGGCACATAACCGCGCTTATTGATCTTGAGAAAGTCCGCGCCGGTTTCTGTTGTCTTTGTCTTCAAGTCGACTTTTTCGATTTCATGCGGAATACCGAGTTCGTGAAGCATCATGTGGGACGCCATCGAGCACGCACCGGGAGAAATATAGAGTTTCATTTTATGTCCTTCAGTTTGAAATGAATCTTGCCCGACAGAAACGTGGACAGAGCCGGTAAGTTTCGGAACTGCGGCGCGAAAAACACGAAAACTGATGAAAAGGTTGGATTGGTCAGAGGCTTCTGGCTAGGATGCCGACCAATCTTCCATCGGGGAAAACATGAATTTTATCAAACTTGCAGGGCTTGCTGCCCTGACGACCGGCCTTATTGCCAGTGCTGCAGCACAGACCAAAACCGTGTCTGAGGATGATCTGGCCGTGTTGGCTGGAGATGGCTGGGCTGGCGAACTGGTGTATCGCGCTTATGAGCCGCCATATGAAGAAGAATCCATCCCTGTAAAGCTCGGCCCGGTTCAGGCTACCGACGGTGGCATTCGCTTTCAGATGATTTTCGAAGGTGAGACTGCGAGTGGTGGCCCTGGAGAACTGCTTCAGGTTTCTGAGGGTGGTGCAGAGCTTGGTGGCGCGCCGATCATTCAGCGTACGGAAATTGGCGATAGTCTGTTTGTTGTTACGCGAAAGGACTGCGAAGACGATGGCCGTGCAGCTGTTTGCGAACGCGCCTTCCGCATCGGGCCGTCCACCTTCACCATGTCAAAGGAAGTCATACTGGATGAGAGCGGCGAGCGCTTTGTGCGCAACCGTTACGCTTTCCAGCGCTGAGCTTGCACTGCGTTCGGCCTGTTCTTTGCATGATTTTGCCAGATTTGTCGGGGAAGAAAAATTTTCGGGAGAAGCGTCTCATGCGGAAATCAAAACTGGTCGGGCTGACGACTCTGGCCGTATCGGCGATTACAGGTCTTGAAGCCTCAGCGCGGTGCGCCGAAACGGCGTTCGCATCAAGTGATGCAGCAGCGGCTTATGCCAAAGCCGAACATCTGGTGCGCAGCGGGGCGCGGTCTTTTGAAAGCCTGATGGCGCTGGCGCCGATGAAGGAAATGGAGCTGAACTGCTATGAGCGCGGCACCATGCACCTTCTGGAATCGGCGATCCATGCCGGCGACAAGGATATACCAGCTGCGGCTGACGCGCTGGCCTTAGCGATCGAAGCCGACTTCATGGGCAAGTCCACGCGTATGAAGTCGCTGTTGCGCCTGGCAGGGCTCTATATGAGCTATGACAAGGATAAAGCGCTCAAGACATATGAAACCTATATGCAGGCGGGTGGATGGCCCCCTGTCGAAGACGAGCTTCTCATTGCCATGCTCTATCGTGATAAGGGGCAATACGACCTCGCCTTTGAACGTGCCGAGAGCGCGCACCGCGAAGCCACCGACCCACAGCTGAAAACGCGGGCCAGTGAAATGATGAATGGCATCCGCCAGATGCAACTGATGCTGGGAGAGTAGGCTTTAAAGGCCGGTGCCCCGATCGATCATCTGGACCAGATGAGAGACAGACAGACCCTTTTCGCTGCGTTCGCCTTCACTGACCGGCTCGATACAGCGTGCATCAAGATAGGCCCAGTCCTCCGACGTGCCATCAGCGCGGATTAGCGTAACGTCCAGATTGTCTGTTGTTGTGCAGGCGCCGAGTGGCTGGTCATCCAGAACAGCGAAATAGGTTTCGAGGTGACGGGCGACCTCTTCAGTCAGCGGAACGGTTTTCTTACCATCGATGCGGATCTGGCCATCTGTGATGACAAGATCAGCCTCACTGAAGTGAAAACACCCCGTCGTCATGTATTCAATGCGCAGCTCGTCACCGGGCTCTAGTGCGGTCACGGCCGGTCCTGCCTGAGCGCTGAGGGTAAGTGCAGCGGTCAGAGTAACGATGGACTGTAGTGATCGTATGATCATGAAGGGCTCCTATGACGCCATCATACCCCGGATTGGCGTGAGCCGGAAATTCACAAACACGTCACGGCGCAGGCGCGCCTCAATAGCCGCGATCCGGATCGAAGACGGTCTTCGGTAGCTGGCCGGTTGCAATAGTGGTTTGGAGGTGTGCGATCAGGGCGTCAGCTGCGTCCTGCGGACGGGTGAGGCCGGAGACATGCGGGGTGAGGGTGACTTTAGGATGGCTCCACATCCAGTGATCTTCGGGCAGGGGTTCTGTCTTCATCACGTCGAGCACGGCATGACTGACCTGGCCTTCATCAAGGGCGTGTTTGAGCGCGTCTTCATCCACCGTTGCGCCGCGGCCGACATTAATGAATAGCGTGCCATCAAACTTTGCGAAGACGTCTGCATTGAGCAGGTCTTTGGTATCAGGCGTTGCGGGCAAAGCAGAGATGATCACATCAAAGGCGTGACCGGCCTGAAAGTCGCCAAAGGCGTGCGTTCTGTCGAAGCCTTCCACAGCGCGGCCTGAACGGGAAAACCCGGTGACCTTTGCACGCATGAGCGAGAAGACTTCGGCAATGCCTTTGCCGATTTCGCCGGTGCCGAAGATGGCCACAGACTGATCAAAGCAATAGTCCGGCGAGGCTTTCTTGCGCCACCAATTATGCTCGGTCTGTAGGGCCTGCCGCGTCGCGATCTTTTGAAGGTGCGCCAGCGTGTAGGTGAGGCAGTATTCGCCCATTTGGCGGCCCATTGTGCCGTGCGTGCGGGTGATGATGGGCTTATTGTCCGTATACTGAAGAGCCGCTGCGATCTGATCAAACCCGGCGCCAAGCGAGTGGATCCAGTCATAATGCGAAATGTCTTCATTTTCGGGCGGGCGGAAAGTGACGAGGATATTGGTCTTGCCGGTCTCGCCCAGTGGATCTTCCGACACATCAATCTCCGGAAAGGCGTCTGCGAGCGCTTGCCGGATAGTTTTGACGTCTCCGTCCTGAATGCGGATGGCGAATTGATCTGGGTTGAAGGCGGGCAATGGCATATCCGATCTGTTTGCGTGAGCCCAAGTGATCCCGCGTCTTTGCCGTTTGTTCAAGGGGTCTGGCTCTTGAGCAGCCATCCTCTGAACAGGGGTTTGCTTGTCCGAAAGCGAGAGTATGATTGCATCTAGTGTTTTGACATTAGGGAATAAACTCATGCGTCGTTTGCTTGGGGCGGTCGCGACCCTGGTCGCGGGTGTTATGCTTTCTGCGGGTTCGGTAGCCACGGCACAGAATGCCTGTCTGAAGGGACGGGAACTCACGAACACCATGATCAATTCGATCAATGCGATCCCTGGCAATCCTGATGAGACCAAGGCCTATCTGATCCTCTACTGGAAGCGGGCGACCTATCAGATTTATAAAGATGAGAACCTCTTGTCCGCGATTTCCATGTGCACCTATCCGAAGGGCAATTGCGGTCTTCCCGAGGATCTTTCAAATACCCGGTTTCAAAAACTGCTCGATTACGAAGATGAGCTGATCGCTTACAAAAATGGCCGCACCAGCGTTGAGCCGCTTGCTCCTCTGGATGCGCCTTTCCCGGATGACAGCATGGTCAACTGGGCCGAGGGCGTGCTCGGGTGCGACGCGACCGACTATATTCAGGTGCCTGTTCAGCAGGCGACCGCCGAAGACCCCAAATGGGTTGGCTATGACGCGGCGCGCGCAGCCGGCGGTGATCGGTTTTACCAGTGGTGGCGCAATCATTACGAGATGAAACACTCATCCCATGCGCTGGAGCTCTGCCGGAAATTCGGGTCATCGAGCTATGAGTGCAGCCTGGTGGGTGAGTGGGCTTATCTGAAGACTGGCTCGAACCCGTATACCGGCGGGGGTGCAACGTTTAACAGCCCTTATTCTGACTACGGCAAGAACCCCGCTAATGCCGGATATGACGGCCCCACACGCGGCCCAGAATATAACAAAACTGTCAGGGAGATGCGTTGTTATGATCAGGGCGATGGCACGGAGAAATGCTTCTTCGACTAGGCGGACACAGTTTCTGTCGCGAGATAAGGCGTGATCACGCTGCGCATACGCGACAGCCAGTCCGCCTGTTCTCCCACCGGCGCAACATAATGAAGCGCGGCTTCTGCAGCGGCGAAGCCTGCGCCGCGCGCGATGAACCAGCTGGCGAGATAGTTCGCGCCGAGGCAGCCGCCCGTTGTTGCCACATTGCCATGGGCAATAAAGGGCGCGTCTATCACCTCAATGCCCGCCTCACGCACCCAGGGCGTGGTTGTGAGGTCGGCGCAGGCCGGAAGGCCGTTCAGAAGTCCGAGCTTTGCGAGAATGAGCGTGCCAGAACATTGCGCGCCGATCAGCTGTCTTTCCGGGTCGAGCCGGATCTGCGCAAGCAGACCATCATCAGCCGCGACGTCGCGAGTTTTGACGCCGGAGCCGACCAGCATGGCGTCTGCTTCCGCCGCGAAGCTGAGCGGTTTCTGCCGCTCAATGGTGACACCATTCATGCTGGTCAGTGTCTCTGTGGGAGACGTGATAAAAGCCTGCCAGCCTTGTGGCTTCATGCGGTTCAGCATTGCGAGCGCCACGAATGAGTCGATCTCGTTAAAGCCGTCAAAGGTGAGAATGGCGATTTTCATGGGTATTGGCCTCGTTGATGGAGCACAATTGCGCGTTCGTTTCGCGAGAGCAACGCCGTTTGATGCACGTGTATCGCCACAGAGGGAACTCTGCCGCGCGCTGGTGGAAATCAGATGAGGAAGGTGAGGAGCGTGTAGCTCTATCTTGTCATCCCGGAATGGCCGGAGGGCATATCCGGGACCCAGTTTTTCTGAATGTCTGGGTCCCGGGTCTTCGCCCGGGATGACAACGGAAGGGCGGACCTCGGCCCGACGAGCTGATTGCGTGTGGAGCAGGTGTAACCTTGCAAGACGAGATGCGCCGACGGATGGCAGCTGCTGTGTGATGGCCGTCGCTGCTCGGTTCTGGAGACAAATAGATCAGAGCAAAGACGACTCGTCGGCAAGGAGTTCACGAATTTCTAAAATGCGGTCTTTTAAGACCGGATTAGCTAAAGCGTCTAAATCGGCTTCTCGGTTTTTTACCGTGCGCAGAAAGTCACGAAACTTGTGCATGGCGGAAGTCTTAAACGCGTTACCTGCTTTTCTTTCGCTATCGTGGAATTTGGATTGAATGACGTGGATTTCCGGGCCATCTGACATTCGAGTGATATAGATCGCATCCACTCCGAGGTCATTTCCGCCGTCGGTAACGCAATCGTCAAAGGCGTGAATATCAACCTTAAATTTCACGGAGAGAAAAAGGAAGACCAAGCCGTGCGACCGGTTTCTGATCGTGCCGCCTTCGTAAAGTCGGTTAACTTTTTCTTGGATCTTCTGAAAGTGAAGCTTTGAAGTAGGGTTTAGTTGGGCGAAATTCGCCTCCCGTATAAATGCTCGAACCGAACAACCTTAATTTGATTCGGCGGAAGAGTCCTACTCCGCGGCGACCTCTTGGGCCTCGCGGGCGGCGCGCATGGCGTCGGCTTTCTTTTCGACCTGTTCGACAATGTGGTCGATCATGTCGGCATTAGAGACTTTGTGATCGGGCTTGCCAGCCATATACATCATGCCGGCTTCCTTGCCACCGCCGGTAAAGCCCATATCGGTGAGCGAGGCCTCGCCCGGGCCGTTGACGACACAGCCAATGATGGAGAGCGAGATCGGCTCTGAAATATGGCCGAGGCGTTGTTCGAGAATTTCCACTGTCTTGATGACGTCAAAGCCCTGACGCGCGCAGCTCGGGCAGGCGACGATGTTCACGCCACGCGTGCGCAGGCCGAGGGATTTTAGCATTTCAAAGCCAACTTTGACCTCTTCGACCGGGTCCGCCGAGAGCGAAACGCGAATGGTGTCGCCAATCCCAGCCCAGAGCAGCGAACCCATGCCGATGGAGGATTTCACTGTGCCGGTGCGAAGCCCGCCTGCCTCGGTAATGCCAAGGTGGAGCGGGGCATCTGTGACCTCTGAAAGCTGCTGATAGGCGGCCACGGTGAGGAACATGTCGGAGGCTTTGACCGAGATCTTGTACTGGTCAAAGCCATGATCTTCGAGAATTCGGGCATGGTCGAGCGCGCTTTCCACCATGGCATCGGGGCAGGGCTCGCCGTATTTCTCAAGCAAGTGACGCTCAAGGCTGCCGCCATTCACACCAATCCGGATCGAACAGCCATTTGCCTTGGCCGCATTAATGACTTCGCGCACGCGATCAGGCGAACCGATATTGCCGGGATTGATGCGCAGGCAGGCGGCGCCTGCGTCTGCCGCTTCAATGCCGCGCTTATAGTGGAAGTGAATGTCAGCCACGATCGGTACCGGACTTTCGGCGCAGATTTTCGGCATGGCGGCGGTGGATTCCGGGGTGGGGCAGGAGACGCGCACAATATCAGCGCCAGCCTCGGCGGCAGCGCGGATCTGCGCGAGTGTGGCGTCCGCATCCTCTGTGGGGGTGTTGGTCATGGTCTGGACAGCAATTGGCGCATCCCCGCCAACGGCTATATTGCCGACCATGATCTGACGGGATTTGCGTCGCTCGATATGGCGCCAGGGCCGGACGGCTTGCATGGGATCACCTCTTGTCCGTTCAGCTACTAGTTGGGCGCAGAATGCGGTGAGGTAAAGGAGGAATTGCGGAAGTTTGCAGAAGAGGCGCAGATGGCTCCGCGCCTTTCAGGCTTTTACTGGACGGAGGCTCCGGCCGCGCTGGCCGTTTCCTGTTCGATGAGGTCGCGGAGTTCAGTGGCATGACTGTCTACGCTGAGCGTGTACATGGCCTGATCATCTTTTCCGACTGGGGCGATTTCCTTGCCGTCGATCACCCATGTGAATGCACCGGCATCCTGGGTGGAGAGCGTCCAGCCTGCACCGACGCGCAGATCATAGCTTTCACCGCGAGACATCTGGCGATCAATGAATTCTGTGCCATCCGCGCCGCGAATATTGATCCAGGCCCGGCGTGTGGCGCGGATATCGAGATTGATGGCGCGCGTAGCAGCCTGAAGTGAAGGGTCGGCAACAACCGGCATGCGCGCGGCGTCGTCATACTGAGTTTCCACGGCAATGGCCGGAGAAGCAGTGACGACAGGCTCATCCTGTGGGGTGGAAACGAATTTGTATCCGAACCAGCCAAGCCCGGCCGCAAGGACAAGGCCAAGCACAGCTGCGACAGCTTTGACAGCAAGTGGATTTCCGTTCGAGCCTGAAGATTGCGGCAGGCGCACCTGATCAGGATCAGCCTGGGCCAGTACGCCGCATTGTTCGTTGAAAGCGTCGACAGCTGCGGACGGGTCGAGACCGATCACGCGGGCATAATCGCGAATGTAGGGGTTCACAAAGCCTTTCGGGAGTCGGGCCACCTGCATGGCTTCCATGGCTTCGATGTAGTCTTTGCGGAGGCGAAGCTGGCGGGCGACGTCGTCGATTTCCATTCCCCTCGCCAGTCGCGCAGCGCGCATGCGCTCACCAATGCGCGCATCCGGCGCAATCGGTCCGTCAACTAACTGAAGATGGGGATGCGCCCCGGAGGAAGATTTTGTCCTCATATCTTCGAATTCCGAGGTTTTGGTAATCTCTACTGCCCGCGCCATGGCAAATTCCGCCTGTCCAGAGCTTTCTGCCCGTTTTGTCACCCGAGCCCTGAGTTTAGGCGGGCATCAGGTTGAATTCAACAGGCTACAACACCTAAGCAGAATGTTTTAATAGACTTAACAAATCCTTTTGCAGGTCAGATGAATTTTCTTCCAGCAAGGCATTAAAGCTATCAAGTGTGGCCGAAATATTCAGATTTCGGATGGCGCGCTTCACCGGACCAACCCCGGAGGCTGGCATAGAAAGCCGACGGAAGCCCAAAAGGGCAAAAATTTCTGCCATGACCGGATTTCCTGCGGCTTCACCGCAAATGGAAACCGGGACGCCGCAATCGGTGCCGCGCTCACAAATATCCCTTAAAAACAAGAGGAAAGTCTTATTGATGATCGGGTAGCGGTCGGACAGGAAGCGGTTGTCGCGGTCAGCGGCAAAGAAATACTGGTGAAGATCATTTGTGCCGATGGACAGGAAATTTATTTCGCCCTTCAGCTCATGAAAACTCATGGCGAAAGCGGGTGTTTCGATCATCGCGCCGACAGAAACTTCGCTTGGACCTTCGCGCCCGTTTTTCGTGCACCACTCCATTTCCTTAAATAAAAGTGCTTTTGCGCGGCGAAATTCCTCTGGTGTCGTTACCAGCGGGAACATGACAGAGAGCGGCCTTCCGGCGGCGGCGCGGCACAGAGCACGCAACTGGCGACGGAACAGGCCGGGCTTGTCGAGCGCAAAGCGAAGGGACCGCCAGCCAAGGGCCGGGTTCTCTTCTCGGTTCTGGCGCGTATTGCGCAAGATTTTGTCGCCGCCAAGGTCCAGCGTGCGGAAGAGCACGGGGCGATTGCCCGCTGTATCCATGGCGCGCTTGTAGAACTCTTCCTGCTCCGTGAGCGAAGGCAGCGTCTCAGAGACGAGAAACTGGAACTCCGTGCGGAACAGGCCGATGCCTTCCGCGCCCGAGGCATCGAGATTGTCCACATCAATGCCGAGCCCGGCATTCATCATCAGCTCAACTTTGACACCGTCTTCGGTGACTGCGGGCAGGTCGCGAATGGCGGCGAACTCGGCAAGGCGCTGGCTGCGCGAGGCGAGACGATCACGGTACACGGCAACGAGATCCGCCTCCGGACGAATATGAATATGGCCTGTATCGCCGTCTACAATGGCCTGGTCGCCGGTTTCGACGACGGTCATGATTCGCTCGACCCCGCCGATCAGGGGCAGGCCGAGGGCGCGGGCGACGATCACGGCGTGGGATGTGGTGCTCTCATCTTCGAGGATGAGGGCGCGGAGCCCGGCATTGCGATATTCCAGAAGGTCGGCCGGGCCGAGGCGGCGCGCCACGAGAATCGCACCGTCATGATCTGTGTTCGCAATGCCAGTCTGACCAGCGAGCAGACGCAAGAGGCGGTTGTCGAGATCTTCAAGGTCATGAAGCCGGTCGCGCAGATAGCTGTCTGTTGCGTTCTGAAGACGCGCGCGGTGTTCCCGGCGAGCGCGGTCGACGGCAGCTTCGGCAGACAGGCCAGAGGAGACCGCATCGAACAGGCGGCCCGCCCAGGACGGGTCATGCGCCAGCAGGCGATAGGTCTCCAGAATGTCCCGGCTTTCACCGGCAAGCGGGGAGACCTGCTGGACCATCATGGCATCGACATAAGAGCGGAGCTGCTCAAGCGCTTTGCGCAGGCGTTTTTCTTCACTCGAAATGTCCGAAGCAAAGAATTGTGCCGGGGCAACGACTGGGTCGTGCAAATGAACCGAGCCCATTGCCAGGCCCTCGCTCAGCGAGCGCCCAACAAGCTCAAGCGGTCGGTTCGGGCGAACGGCCACATCGGCCAGTTCTTCAGCGCCGCTCTGGCTTTCAGTGGTAACCACCTCGGCCATGACCATGGCGATGGTCTGAAGGGTTTCGACGTCTTCCTCGTCATAGACGCGGCTTACAATGTTCTGAACGGCCAGAACACCAATCACACGGCCAAAGCGCAGAATGGGTACGCCAAGAAACGAGGTGTACGGATCTTCTCCGGTTTCAGGCCGATAGGAGAAACGGGGGTGATGGGGGGCATCCTGAATATTCTGGGGCCGGGCTTCCCGGACGACCAGACCGATCAGACCCTCATCGCGCGCCAGACGTGTCCGTTTGATCGCTTCCGGCTTAAGGCCTTCGGTGGCGACGAGTTCGAAATCGCCGTTTTCCATCCGCAGATAGATGGAGCACACATCGGCGACGAAAGACCGCGCGACCAGACTCACCACACCTGCCAGCCGCCCTTCAAGGCTCCGGCCTTCGGCCATGAGCGAGCGCAACCGCGTCATCAGAATTCGCGGTGCCACAGCTCCGGCTGGACGAGGAGTGCGATCGGGCGGTGACATTTGGGTTTCGGTCTCTAACTCACCGTATCAAGACCATAGGCACTATGAAGCGCGCGTACGGCCAGTTCGGTATAGGAGGAATCAATCAGAACAGAGATCTTGATCTCTGAGGTTGAGATGACCTGAATGTTGATACCCTTGGCAAACAGGGCGTCAAACATGGTCTTTGCAACGCCGGTATGACTGCGCATACCCACGCCGATGACAGAGACTTTGGCGACATCTTTGTCGACCACGATCCGGTCAAAGCCGATTTCATCACGAGCGTCTGTCAGAACAGACACGGCAAGCTCTGAATCGCGCTCGGTGCAGGTGAACACCATGTTCGCAGTCTCAGGGCCGCGTGAATCGGCCTGCACGATCATGTCGACATTGATGTTGGCTGCTGCGAGACGAGAGAAAATGTCAGCCGCGATACCAGGATGGTTGGACACGCCGAGAAGGCTGATTTTTGCTTCATCACGGCTGTAGGCAATTCCGCTGACAACCTGCTTTTCCATTATCTCATCCTCATCACAAACGAGTGTCCCAGAATTCTGTTGATCGCCCGTGTCCACAAAGCTCGAAAGGACGCGGATTGGCACGCCATGGTTCATGGCGAGTTCGACTGAACGTGTTTGTAGCACTTTGGCCCCCAGAGATGCCATTTCGAGCATTTCCTCATAGGAAATACGATCAATGCGGCGGGCTTTAGGCACGATACGCGGATCGGTCGTATAAACGCCATCCACATCAGTATAAATGTCGCAGCGCGCTGCATTCAGCGCAGCCGCGACAGCAACAGCAGAGGTATCTGAGCCGCCACGGCCCAGAGTGGTGATGCGGCCATCCTCGGTACGACCCTGAAAACCAGCAACGACAGCGATTTCACCAGAGGCGATCGCCTCGGGAAATCCGTTACCTTCAATATCCTCAATTCGCGCCTTGCCATGCACGTGATTGGTGATCATCGGCATCTGCCAGCCAAGCCAGGAGCGGGCCCTGAAGCCGCGTCGGCGTAGCGCGAGCGCCAGAAGACCGGAGGTGACCTGTTCGCCAGAGGCGACAATCACATCATATTCATCATCAAAGGCTTCGCCCACGAGGGCGGAGCCCGCCGCGCCATTGGCGAGGCCGACAAGGCGATTTGTTTCTCCGGCCATGGCCGAAACAATCACCGCAACACCGCCTGTGCTTGTCCTGGCCTGTTCGGCGACAAGGTCGGCAACATGGTTGATGCGATCCAGATCAGCGACAGACGTGCCGCCAAACTTCATAACAATGGGTGACATCGGCTTTGTTCGATACAATCTTTATGGTTCAGACGATTTGGAATGGGACCATTCCACCGGGTCTTGTATGGGCTGATCCGGTTTGGTGCAAATAGACAAAGGGGTGAAGCGTGCAGAATTCTTCCATTGAGGCACCAACCGCTGCTGGATCGCCCAGCATTGATGAGAGCGAAGTCGAGAAGTTTTCACGCATAGCGAGTGAATGGTGGGACCCCAAGGGAAAATTCCGTCCTTTACACAAGTTCAACCCTGTGCGGCTGGAGTTTTTGCGCTCAACCCTGGTCAGCCACTTCAATCTGGACGCCTCGGCGGCAAAGCCGCTGAGCGGAATTCGATTGCTGGACATTGGCTGTGGTGGCGGGCTTGTCAGTGAGCCCATGTCACGCCTCGGCGCGCAAGTCGTAGGCGTTGATGCCTCTGAAGCGAACATCAAGACAGCCATGGTGCATGCCGATGAGATGGGGCTGAACGTGGATTATCGCGCCGGGACGGCCGAGGGGCTGCTGGCCGCCGACGAGCCGCCGTTTGATGCCGTGCTCAATCTGGAAATCATAGAGCATGTAGCCGATCCGGAAGCCTTTCTCAAAGATTGTGCGCAACTCGTGCGGCCTGGCGGGCTGATGGTTGTTGCGACGCTTAACAAGACGCTCAAATCGCTGGCCCTGGCGAAAATTGGTGCGGAGTACATTCTGCGCTGGTTGCCACCGGGTACGCACGACTTCTCGAAGTTTCTGTCGCCGGATCAGATTTGTGACTGGATGGCAGATGCAGGGCTTCTCTGTGACGAGCCCATTGGTGTGACGTTTAATCCGCTGCTGGATCGCTGGTCTGTCTCTCGCGATACTGACGTCAATTATATGGTGGTCGGACGGAAGTCCTAGTCTGAAGCAGAGGACTCACGATCTTCTCTCAGGTGTGCGCGGCGAACCCGCTCGCGGCGCGCGTCCATCCGCTCATCAAGCCGGGTGCGCTCTGGCGTACCCGCCAGGCTGAATTTCCGCAGCGAGACATGGACGAGGAAAATACCGATCAGGCCGAGCCCCAGACCGTACACGCCGACCGTAACGTAGAGTGCCAGAACGGCGGCAATCGCGCCACCCAAAACGAATGACCATTTCAGAAACTGAGCCAAAACAACCTCTCATCTGGATGGAGGAGAGGTTAGTTTGTATTTCTCTGATTGTAAAATCGATCAGTAGGGCGTGATAGCGCGCAGCGCGACGAGGTCATCGTCTATGCACTGATAACCTGAATCTCTCAGGCTTTTGGTAGCCCCGCCCATAAAGAAGCCGTGCTCGTCAGCAATCATGTCGAGGTCCCAGCCATTCTGGTTGGCGATCATGATGAAGTCGACAAAGCCTGGCTCCCAGTTGAGTCCGCAAAACTTTCTCGCGCCCGAAACGATACCCATAATGGCTATATCATCAGTGGCAATTTCGTCTGAGACCAGAACCGAGACGAGTTCAGAGTCTCTATAATCGAGGAAGTTCGGGATCGGTTCTGTTGGCGGTGGGACGACGGGTGAGGTGTCACCTTCGGCCAGTTCGACGTCTTCATCTGCTGCCGTTTCAGGGGCAACTGAGCCGTCGTCAACTGGAGCGTCAATTTCTTCCGCTTCAGCCATTTGCACGTCTTCAGCAGGCGCTTCCCCGGCTTCGAGTTCAGCGATCCTCAAGCCAAGCGCATCAAGGTCGGCATCAATCACGGCGATGGATTGCTGGAGGGAGTTCAGATCGATCCGCATGCCTTCCATGGCATTGAGATCTTCGGTGGCTTCGAGCTCTGCGGCGAGGCGTTCAAAATCCTCAACGAGACCGTTGCGTGTGGCCAGAAGCTCTTCAGCATGGGCGCGAAGGGTTTGAGCATCGCCTTCGAGAAGGCCGGGCGCAGTTTCCGCTGCGCCCTCTTCAACCGCAGCCGGTTCTTCGTTTTCCTCTTGTGCCCAGACCGGCGAAGACAGACAGGCCGTCGTCGCCAGTAATGCAGTCAGAATGGACAGACGTTTCACACCCAGCTCCTCTCATCCCCGACCTGATTGTGCAGGCATGTTACAAATCAGGTCAATCAATCCGCGGTTTGCTCAGATCAAGCAAGTTGCGGGCCATGGAGGAGGGCGGGCTGGTTATTCGTCGCTTTCAGCCGGGGAAGAATTCAGCTGAATGTAATTCTGCAGGCCGACGCGCTCAATGAGATCGAATTGCGTCTCAAGGAAGTCGACATGCTCTTCCTCATTCTGCAGGATTTTGCCGAACAGATCACGTGAGCCGTAGTCACGAACGGACTCGCAGTATTCCATGGCGTCGCGCAGGAGCGGAATTGCAAGCTCTTCGATCTTCAGATCGCATTCGAGAATTTCGCGAACGTCCTCGCCAATCATCAGCTTGCCAAGGTCCTGCAGGTTCGGAAGTCCGTTCAGGAAGAGAATGCGCTCAATCAGCCAGTCGGCATGATTCATCTCTTCGATGGATTCTTCGTATTCTTTTTTGCCGAGCTTGGTCACGCCCCAGTCATTCAGCATGCGTGAATGCAGGAAATATTGATTGATGGCGGTCAGCTCGTTTTTGAGCGCCTTGTTCAGGAACTCGATAACCTTAGGGTCACCCTTCATAACATACCTCCAGAGTCAGGCATGGAAGCTAGCATTTTCAGCCTGAACTGAAAAGGGCGGCGCCTAAAATATCTAATTATTTCAATGGTTTGAGAATGCTACGCGATTGCATTCGCAACTGGAATGTCAGTTGCAACTGTCTCTGAATTACGTTCGCGAATACGGGAGCAGATCTCGGGCTTGCAGCGCCCGCACTGGAACTTGTTCCCATGAAAGGACTGGACCTCTTTCGGGGACTTTGCCCCGCTATCAATGGCCTCGCCAACCTTTCGGCAGTTCAGATTATGACAGACGCAAATGATCATGAGTCGCAACTAGCCTCAGTTGCGAATGAATGTCAATTGAAAGAATGTCGCATATGCGAGTCAATTGCAGTGGTGTGTTTGTCCGGACACAGCGCTGCGGCAGGCAAGATTTTTCGCGCTTCTGAACAGCTGACATTTCGACTACAGTCTGACGACAATCAGACGGCGTCGTCTCAGGCGCGAGATGGGGGACATATGAAAGCACTGTATAAGGCACTGGCCGCGAGCGCGGTTGGCTTCGCGGCGATACCGGGTCTGGCCCAGAGCGCAGCTGCAGACCCCATCGTGATCCTGGCCGAATTTGAGCCCGGACTGACGACGACGGATGGAGCGCCGGTGATGATACAGCCCGGCGAGATCGCGCTTTCGGGTGACCAGTCACAGGCGCGGCTGCAAGCAATTGAGTCGTCTCGCCTTGAATATGGAAGCCTGAAGTTTTCATTCGATGGCGAATGCGAACCAGCGATCGAACTCTCATTCGGCCTGGTGAATGATCTGATCTATGCGCAGGTCGATGATGACGGCGAAAAGCGAGTGACTATGACCTGCTATACCGAGCTGACCACGCCGCGCACGATCGTGAAGCCAGCTCGCTAGACCGCCTCAATTACAGGCTTTGGGTGGAACGGCCGTGCAGCCTTCACCTGTGCAGCGGGCAAGACGTACGCGCGCCGTCACACCTTCGGGCATGTCGAACTGATAGGCGGCGGTGCTATGGCCCTCGAGGTCGACCGTGGTCACGATATCTTCGACGCCGGGAACGCAGATACGCGCGGAGACGGTCTGAACCTCTTCGCAGGAGCTGGTTAGCTCTAGTTCACCCAAACCGTCTGAGTTGCGCGGAGACAGCGATGACGTAAGACAATTCGTAGTGGTCTTGCCGGTTGTTCGTGAGGTGTAGCTCCAGGCCCGGACATTGCCTTCCGGGTCGAGCTGCGGGGCGGATTGAGGCGCGGCGGGTGGCGGATCAGACTCTTGCGCCAGGGCAGGACCGGCCATGACTGCCAGAACTGCCAGAGCGGAGACAAGACTTCGGCCTGAAGTCACCTTTAAGAAGCTCGACATTTATTCCCCCTTGCTGGTCGACGTGCTGGCCCAATGGCTAACCTTAGCACACCGACCGAAGAGGCCTATCTCTGAAATGGACAGCGAGGCTCAGGCTTCACTTTCTTCTTCCCAGCCAAACACATCTTCCAAGCCGACGCCGAAAACACGAGAGATCCTGAACGCGCTTTCCAGAGAGGGGGAATAGCGGCCCTGTTCAATAGCGATTACCGTTTGTCGGGTCACGCCAATAGCTTTGGCGAGGGCGGACTGGCTCATATTGTCGTGCGCCTCGCGCAGTTCGCGGACCCGGTTTGTAATTGGTGGGCGTTTTGCCATGCCTACACCCCACGCCGATAGAAGAAGATGGTGAGGGCGTATTCAGCGATCTGTGAGGCCAGAAGACTGCCGACGATGATATGAAAGAGGAGGTTGCCATCGGCTTGCCAGACGAAACTCCAGAGACCGGCGAAGCATCCAAAGCCGAGCACATAACCTGAAATATTGCCGGAACGGCGCAGAACCTGCTGGTCGCGTTCGTCTTCTTCGCCTTCCGAGTTCGCCGGGTCGACGATTGCCAGCAGGATGTGGCTTGCGACCGAGCCAGCGATGAGCATGGCTGTTGCGACGGCAACCAGACCGAGCGCTGGCGGCGCGGTCTCGCCCATTTCGCGTGACATCTCCCAGACCGTGTTGAAATACCAACCACCAACAAGGATGAGCAGCACCCCCATCACCCAGGCGGATTTTTCGTGAAACGTAACCATTTGAATTATCCTTAAATGCGGGTGCGTTTAGCCGGGCTGGCGCAGATACCACCAGAGCGAGGGCAGGCGGACGAGTTCGGCCACGATGAAGATCCCGATCACCGAGTGGGCCAGAACCATCGGGTCGCGCATGTCGGCAAAGGCTTCCATAAAGATGATGGCCAAGCCGCCGGAGTAAACGAACAGCATGTTGCGCATGGCGCGGAACTGAACGCTGGTCTCTCGTTCGTCTGCGGCGGGTGCGTCTTTATTCGCGGCGGCTGAGACTGAGGCGACGAGGATGATTGCGATGACGATAAGCGCCACGCTGATGCCGATACGCCAAAACAGCTCTGTGCCAGAGGCGGGTGGCGCCCACCAAAGCCCCCAATAAGCTCCAAGATGAAAGATGCCGACCGCCAGAGCAAACAGGCTGGCTGCGACATCGACGCGGAAAAAATTGGTCATGGAAATGTCCTGTATGTCAAAAATTCTTGACAGACAGATAGTCAAACATTTTTTACATGTCAAAGATTTTCGACAATAATGTGTCAAAAATTTCGGACATGATTGTATTTTTACGGGTTTTCTTCGGCCGAGCCACTGCCCGCCGGAGATTTGGGAACCTCGGATAGGGGCATGCGTCAGTCTTTAATGGAACCAACACAAAACAGAACCAATCCCGTAACAGGTGAAAACGTTATTGAGACAGAAGATGCGCGTCAGGGCGAAGTAGTGCTGCGCAAGCCGTGGATGCAGATCGTATTCATCGGCGGCATTGTCGGTATTGGCGTACTGGCCGTACTGTTCGCTGTTTTCGGCATGACGGGATAAGTTGGATAACGCGCCGTGCTGTCCGCTGATCGCTTGCGCTCGAAAGCCTTTCGACCTGCCTGACTAGACTGCGTATTGCCGTCTGTATTCGCGAGGCGACAGACCAAACCAGCTGCGCGATTTACGTGACAGCGTCGAGCTTTCCGAGAAACCCAGCATGAAGGCGACGTCAAGCAGGGGCACATCAGAGCGCGCGAGCAGCCGCTCAGCGCGCCTGCGCATGGCGCGATTCTTAAGTTTTTCAAATGACGTCCCATCCTCCTTGAGACGACGTTGCAAAGTGCGTGCATGCATGCCAAGCGCAGACGCGACCTGTTCCAGTGTGCATGTTTTTCCCGGCATGAAGCCGCGGATCAGAAGATCAACCTTATCTGTGATAGGTGATTTCTGTTCGCCTCCAATGCTTCGCAGATGATCTTCGACGATCCGAAGCATTTCCTGATCAAAACCTGGCCTGAACGCATCAAGCCTTTCCGTGCTCATCAGAACGCCGCCGATATCACACTCAAATTCTGGCTCCATGCCAAAAAGCTGGCGGTATTCAGATAATGGCGACGTTGGAGGATCCGGAAATCTGATGCCTTCAGCATGGAACGTCGAGCCAAAAGACGCCTTCAGCTGATGAAATACTCCGCCAATCACGCGCTCATTCATCTGTGCGGATTTTGAAAAGGCGGGATTGCGAATTTGCACTGTTACGAGTTCAAGGCCAGTCTTATCATCAGGCAGAATATCAACCGACATGCTTCGATTGTGGATATGAATATAGCGCGTGGCGAGCTGAACGGCCTGACGTGATGTCGGGGAATTCATAATGCCGAGTGCCAGTGTGCCGATGGCTGATACCGTATAAACGCCGGACAACAGACCAAATTGAGGCCTGTTCAACGTTTTTGCACAGTGTTCCAGCGTTCGGACGAGCCATTCCAGTGGATAATAAGCATTGGGGTCGGACAGCAGCCCCTTGGGCAGGCCGAGATCGGTGAAAAGCTTGTCAGCGTCACCACCAAAGCTCTGTATCAGTTCGGCTATCCCTTTCCAGGCTCCCGCCCTGACCAAATCCTGAATGTCTGACATCCCACCGCCGAACTTTGTCGCAAAAAGTCAAATACTGGTCGCCGATCAGCAAGAACTCAATACCCAAACATGACAGTAGGGCTAAATAAAATAATAACCATAAGGATCGCAATGCGCGCGACTTTAGAGCAATTGTGCATCAGTTCAAAACAGCCGCGCGTTTTAACTATCGACGATAATCCTCAGTTCCGTCGTACACTTTGCGCAATGCTCACCTCCTGGGATCTGGAGTGCTTTGCCGCAAGAGATGGCGATGAAGGCTTCAGGCGAGTCGTTGAATTGCGTCCTGATATTGTGATCACGGACCTGATCATGCCGGGTTTCAATGGGTTTGCTTTTCTGACCATGCTGCAAGAGTTGCGCCCGCCGGATCGGCCATCCGTAATCATTCTGTCTGGCAGCCTTGATGACGTGAACACTCAGCGGCACCCCGCGCTGAAGATAGCCGACTACCTTCTGGCAAAGCCGATCCAGCCGCAGTGCCTGCACGACTGCCTGGCTCACAGCCTTGCGCGCCGCGCTCAGGTTTGGGGCTAGCGCGAGCCGGGACGGGTCTGGCCTGAACGGGAACTCTTCCCGAACCCTGCGCGTCGTATCGGTATGAGTATTGATCCCGATCGAACAAAAACACCTCAACCCACTTCTCCAGCCATGGCGCCGACAGGTGCTGCGCGCGGGCGAGTGATCCTGCCGCGTCGCTGGCAGCGATGGTTGCTTTTCATCGGCGTGGCTGGTGTCGGGCTGTTTGCTGTCTTCCTCGCGCTGCGCGGCGCATTCGGCTGATCGCGTCGGAGCGCGCGGCAGTGATTGCTCTGCCAGCTGACAGGGCGTAGCCTCCTTTCGATGAGATCCTGCAATAAGCGGGACCAAGGGAGGAAGACATGCGCGAGCGCACACTCAAACACCTGACAACAACGATCTCTGGTCTGGTTCTGGCCGGTATGCTGGCGGCGTGTTCAACACAGCCGACACAGTCTGCGTCTGTGATACCGCCGCCAACCATCCCTGAGGATTATGCGCCGCCATCACTTCTGACCCTGACGCCGGTAGAACAGCTTCAGCACTATAAAGCGATTGAGAAGACCTGGCTCACGCAGACCGTTGCGCGCGGCGATACCGTGCACCCGCTTCCGCTGGCCGATGAGATGATTTCGCCCAAAGTGACATGGCGCGATGAGACCTATACCGACATTCAGAGCTTCATGGACGCATCTATGATGACGGGTGTGCTGGCCATCAAGGATGGCGAGATCATCCTTGAAAACTATGCCCATGGGCGAACCGAAGACGATCGCTGGACGTCTTTCTCTGTTGCGAAATCGGTGACGTCGCTTCTCGTCGGAGCGGCATTGAAAGATGGCTATATCAATAATCTCGATGATCCGGTGACAGATTACATCCCCAATCTGGCGGGCTCGGGATATGACGGTGTGACTGTGCGTCAGCTCATCACCATGACCTCTGGCGTGCAATGGAATGAGGATTATGAGGATCCAAATTCAGATGTCTCGCAGGCCTCTTTCTGGCAGGGCGAGCCAGGCATGAACCATCTGGTGAGCTATATGCGACGGCTGCCGAGTGCGGCCGAGCCCGGAACCGAGTTTAGCTATAAAACGGGCGAGACCGACATGGCCGGTATTCTCGTTGCCAAAGCCACGGGGCGCGGCCTGGCGCAATATCTGTCGGAAAAGATCTGGAAGCCTTACGGGATGGAGCAGGATGCTGTCTGGATTGTCGATCGCGACGGCATGGAGCGTGGTGGGTGCTGCATGTCCATGACCTTGCGCGATTATGGACGGATTGGTCAGTTCATTCTGGATGGCGGAGTTGCTGACGGCGAACAGGTCGTGCCGCAATGGTATCTGGACGAAGCAACATCCAACCAGCTCCAGATGCCCGCTGAAGACGAGTATGGGTATTTCTGGTGGATGCTCGGAGACAACGCCTATGCTGCCATCGGTATTTTCGGTCAGTGGATTGCCGTCTTCCCGGATGAGGGGCTCGTTGTGGCGGTGAATTCAGCTTTCCCTCGGGCGTCGAGCCAGGAATACAGCGCTGCAGTTTCGGCGCTGTTAGAGGGTGTGCGGGCAGAGTTGGAGTAGGGGATGGGTCAAATGGCTGGGCAATCCCCCTCCCGCTCCTCCTTTTCAAGTGGGAGAGTGCCCCCTGCGTGTTGCTCGACATGCGCTTGACGTGATGGGCTGCGAGTTCTACCTCCCGGCGCTGGATTAACTCGCAAGGCATACCCCTAAAATGACCGATATTTCTCAACTCGCCGCATCAGCTAAAGCCTGGCCGTTTGAGCTTGCGCAAAAGCTGAAACAGCGCGTTGAGCAGTATGAGAAACAGGGTAAGCCGAAAGACGACGTCATTTTCGAGACAGGCTATGGCCCGTCGGGACTGCCGCATATCGGCACGTTCGGCGAAGTTGTGCGCACCACCATGGTGCGCCGCGCTTTTGAGGTGCTCACCGAAGGGAAAATCCCAACGCGTCTGATCTGCGTGTCTGATGATATGGACGGCATGCGCAAAGTGCCGCCGACCGTGCCGAACCCTGAAGCGCTGGAACAATATCTTCAAAAGCCACTGACCGACGTGCCGGACCCGTTCGGCACTCATGAAAGTTATGGCGCGCACATGAATTCGCGCCTGTGCGGCTTTCTTGATAGTTTTGGCTTTGACTATGAATTCGCATCGGCGACTGAGCTCTACCGAAACGGGACCTATGACCCTGTACTTCTGCGCGCTGCGGAGAAGTATCAGGAGATCATGGATGTGATGCTGCCAACGCTCGGCCCGGAGCGTCAGGCCACCTATTCGCCCTTCCTGCCAATCTCGCCAAGCACGGGGCGCGTTCTCTATGTGCCAATGAAGCATGTAGATGGTGCCAAGGGTGAGATCACATTTGAGGATGAAGACGGCACGGACGTGACCATCCCTGTGACGGGCGGCGCGGCCAAGCTGCAGTGGAAGCCGGATTTCGGAATGCGCTGGGCCGCGCTGGGCATTGATTTTGAAATGTTCGGCAAAGACCACCAGGCGAATGCGCCGATCTATTCCAAGATCTGCAAAATCCTCGGTGAGCGTCCGCCGGAGCAGTATGTCTATGAGCTCTTCCTTGATGAGAAGGGTGAGAAGATTTCCAAGTCCAAGGGTAACGGAATCTCGGTGGAGCAGTGGCTGAAATATGCCCCGCAGGAGAGCCTTGCGCTCTTCATGTGGCAAAAGCCGCGTGCCGCGAAGAAGCTCTATTTTGACGTGATCCCGAAAGCGGTGGATGAGTATCTCACCTTCGCCGAGAAATATCATGACGAAGAGCCAGCCAAGCAGCTGGAAAACCCCGCCTGGCATATTCACGGCGGCGATGTGCCGAAGCTGAATGTGCCGGTGAGCTTTGCGCTTCTGCTGAACCTTGTCTCGGCTGCGAATGCGAATTCAAAGGATCTGATCTGGGGCTTTATCTCCAAGTATGCGCCAGACGCGACACCGGAAAACGCGCCCTTCCTCGATCATCTGGTTGGCTATGCGCTGGCCTATTACGAGGACTTTGTGAAGCCAGCCAAAGAGTATCGCGCACCGACCGATCAGGAACGCGCGGCACTTGAAGAGCTGGCCGCGTCACTGCGCGCCTATGATGGACCCGTGACCGGCGAAGATCTGCAGACGCTGACCTTCACCGTGGGCAAGAACCATGAGTTTGAAAACCTGCGTGACTGGTTCAAGGCGATCTATGAAGTGTGCCTCGGCCAGAGCCAGGGCCCGCGCTTTGGCGGGTTCATCGCGCTTTATGGCGTGAACGAGACGGCTCAGCTGATCGAAGACGCTCTGGCTGGTAAGCTGGGCTGAGACGCTTGGCGAAAGCGCTGGAAACTCTGGCCGGACACAGACGTTGATCTTCTGAGACAACCAGGAGGTCACCATGCAAAAGAACGAGAACCGCGTCCCAATTCCGCAGGATCCGCAAACGGGCCCGGAAGAACTGCACCAGATTCTAGAGGCCGAAAAATATCGGACATCAGAGGCGTTTCCGCCCGAACCGGTAAAGGGCGATGTGGGGTTATCCACGCCTGAGGATGCGGAAGTTGTGATCGACAACCCGAATTACAAACCCGGCTGATCAGCGGAAATAATCGACCATATCGCGGGTGACCGGATCGCTGGCAGCTTCTGAGCCGCCCAGCGCTTCCAGAATGCGGCCAGCCTGAACCTTGCCGCGTTCCACGCCCCATTGGTCAAAACTGTTCACGCCCCACAGGACGCCGCCCAGAAAGACACGGTGTTCATAGAGCGCGATCAATGCGCCAAGCGCTTCGGGGCCAAAGTCCCGGCAGGCAAAGATCATGGATGGTTTGCCGCCGGGAATGACTTTCTGATTGGCGATTGCCGGATCGATATCCGGCTCATTTTCATTGATATCTTCGAGCTTGTAGCCATTGGCGAGCACTTCAGCCTGGGCCAGAGCATGCGCGATCAACGCGCTGGTGCCTTTGGGCTCGCTGCCGGGCGTTGCCGCAATCACAAACTCGGCTGCAACATGGCTGGAGCCCTGGTGGAGCCATTGGTGATAGGAGTGCTGGCCGATTGTGCCTTCGCCGCCCCAATGGCCGACAATGGAGGGGGCCGGCGCGGGGCTGCCATCTGGCGCGACCTGTTTGCCATTGGATTCCAGAAGCAGCTGCTGCAGATAGGCTGGCAGGAGACGCAGCGCATTCGCGTAGGCGAGAACCATTTCGGCATCCACATTGCGAAGCGTCATGTTCCAATAGTCGATAAGCGCAAGACGGAGCGCCATATTGTAGACCAGAGGCGAAGTGCGGACATGGGTGTCCATGTCATTTGCGCCCTTTAGAAGCGCGCGGAACCAGTCTGTGCCAAAGGCGATCATGCACGACAGACTGCCGGCACTCCACAATGAGAAGCGCCCGCCAATGCTTTCGGGCATGTCAAAGAGCTGATCGCTTTCAATACCCAGCCAGTCATTTGCACGGCCCGGATTGGCCGTGACAATGGCAAGGTGTTTGGGCCAGTTGGCGCCGACGGTCTTCTTCAGCCAATCGCGCGCACGATCAAGATTGTATTTTGTCTCTTGCGTGGAGAATGATTTTGAAATGCCGATGACAAGCGTTGTGCGAGGGTTGAGACCATCCAGAGCGCGCTCGAGATCCAGAGGATCGATATTGGAGGCGAAGCGCACGCCAATCTTGCCGCCATAAGACTGCACGAACGCGTCGTGGAGAAGACGTGGCCCGAGGTCTGATCCGCCAATGCCGATATGAAGAACGGTCTCGATGCTTGGCAGGACGTCTCCATCTCTCACCTTGTCTGCGAAGGCCAGAGCAGGATCGAGCGAGGCGCGGATCTCTTCTGCAAAGCCTGTCTCGCGACCGGGGGGCAAGCGGAGCGCCCAGTGCATGGCGGGCCGGTCCTCTGAGGTATTAACGTGTTCGCCATCGAATAGGGCCTTAATTGCGCCGCCCACATTCTGGCTGCCCGCGAAGGCAAGGAGTGCCTGATCTGCCTCTGCGTCGAGATACTGACGGGACAGGTTCACATACCAGCCACAGGCTGAAAGTGTTTCAGACAGCCGGGCGGCTGCAAGGTCTTTCAGGGAGGCGTCATCAAGGCGCGCCAGATGTGATTGCAGATCAGAACCCATGAAAATCCCCTCGCGCTATTTTTGCTATCTGAAGTCAGGTTGCGCTGACTGTAAACAGCGTGCTGACCATAGCTGCCCTGCAGGCCTGTAACGAATGCAGGGATGAGCGCTATGTTCCTCTATTCGAGGGTAAACTCCTGGAATGAGGCTATGTTTCGCTGGCTTGCTATGTTTAAGCAGGGCGTTGGCTCAAAGCTTGGTGCTTTTTTGTCTGCCGTCTTTCAGCTTGCAAATTCTCGGGTCAGTTCATTGAGTTGATCCGCTGCTGCACCCCAGCCCTGTTCAAAACCCATTTCGAGGTGTTGTTTCCTACCGTCTTCAGTGGCGTGTTTTGCGCCCCAGATCATTATGGTTCCGCCGCCAGGAGCGTCTTGAAGCTGCACATAACCCGTCATGAAGCTTTGCGGTTGAGGGATAAAGCCCTCTCGATATGCGTCCGTAAAAACGAGCTCGCGCCGTGGATCGACAAAAAGATACATTCCTGTCTGCGGCATAGCTTCGCCATCCGGGCCGTGGAACGTCATTTCCGACGTGCCGCCGGGGCGCACGTCAGCTTTGTGAACTTCCGCTTTCCAGGGCTTTGGGCAATACCATCTTTCCAGAAGTTCAGCCTCTGTCCAGCAGCGCCAGACGACATTGCGCGGTGCGGTTATTTTTCTTTCGATGTGAAGGTCCAGGCCTTCTCCCGGTGTAACCACGAATGTCATGCGGCGTTCCTTATCTGAGCCGTTGAGAACAAAAGTTCGATGTAGCGATGCAGGTGACGGACACTCTCCAAAGCGATTTCTGAGCCACCGGTTGCCTTGGCGAGGATGTAGGCCCCCTGAAGGACGGCCTGGGTATGCTGCGCCAGACTTTCCGGGGTCCAGTCTCCAGATACGCCGTTTTTCGCCATGGCTTCGCGAATGTCATCCGTCAGGGTATCGGCGTGCCCCAGTATGCTTTCCTGACAGGCGCGCCGAATTTCGGGGACGTCCTGATAGGCTTCCTGAACGATGGTGCCGACAAAACAGGTGAATTCCGATACGTCGCCCTCGATGAGCTCTCCTCGGAAGTCGACATAGCCAAGCACCCGATCAAGGGCGTCTTCCTGTTTGTGATAGGCCGCATTGGCAAAAAGTTCTCCGGTAGCTGCCGACCAGTAGTCTGCCGCGACCTTGGCCAGGTCATCTTTGCTTTTGAAGTGATGAAAGAATGCGCCCTTCGTCACGCCAGCCTCAGCGCAAAGGTCATCCACTGTTGTTCCGTTATATCCGTGCTGGCGGATCAGCTTGATTGCCGCCTGCAATAGATTTTCGCGTGCCTGCCCACGTGGCGCCATAGGGAGCTCCTTCTTGAACAGATAAATACCGACCAGTTGGTATGTTGTCAATCTACCTTATGAGACTCCAAACAAAGTGGTTTTATGCGCTGTATGCTAAATGCAAACGATCCGCCTGGAGTGGGCGGATCGAGTGGTTTTCAGAGCGATGAAACGCCGCGAGCGGCCTTAATCACGTTCGGGTATAAAGATGTCGATACCAGGCAGGTCGTCCGCAAATGCCTGAGCTATCTTGTCACGATCAACGACAAGGTAGCTGGAATCGCTGTCGTCAACTGTGCCGTTGTAGGAAAGGGGTAGGATGAGCATGCCCTCGGACTCAATGTAATACGGATTGGAGTCTGCGAAACTGCCATACCTATCGGGTCCGCGAAGGTCGATCGCAAATTCCGGAATGTCTCCCGGATCTGGCAGATAGCTGTCTCCCGAGGCTGACCGGCTCGGATTCACCCTGTATTTGACGACTTTGGCGATCAACTTGCCTAGCAAGAGTTGCGCGGTTCCATATGTTTCTTCCGTGACCAGGAGGTCCTGGAGTCCGTCGCCATCTACGTCGCCAATCTTAGTGAAATATCGGTTCCTGGCGTCTGTTGGTCCGAGTCTCGCAGCCGCCAGATTCACATCGTTGATAAAGTAGCTTCCGAGAGCGATGGTTGGCGTTCCATCATTGTTATAGTCGTCGAGCACTACCGCGTTCATAGGCTGGCTGTGGCTAGCAACGTAATAGATTCCCGATTGCACCAAAGATCCGGGAGTTTTGAGGTTTTTTCCGCTGTAGAAGGTTACGCGGTCTGGTCCAAAAACAAGAATGTCCGCAACCGCGTCCCCATCAAGATCCGGCAGCGTTTGAACGCGAAGCGTTTCCGGTGGGTATTGAGGAAGACCGGATCCGAAGACGTTGTAATCTCTCAGCACGATGTCGAGTGATACGGTGCGGTTCCGGCTCGGGTTTTGGCTAAGGCTTTCACCAAACATGATGCCCATTCGGTTATCATCCTCGAGAATGACGAGATCATTCACGCCATCGTCATTCAAGTCTCCGACGATACGGCCGGAAATTTCTTTACCGGCGAGCGTATAGACAATCTTGTCGCTCAGCAGGTCGGGATCGAAGTCTCCATAGAGGTCTTCAATATCAACACCATTGCCCGTCTGCACGAGTATGAGGCGTTGATCTGATGGTTGGGTGAAGAGGATGTCGAAGCCCGAATCATTTTCAGCGGCCGTGATATAGCCGGCCCCTACCGCCGCGCTGCCGGGTTTTTTGAATAGGCGGATTACACCTGTGCTTGCCGTGTCGAGATCCAGATTGCCCGATCGGGCACGGGAATAGGCTTCACTGGTGATAAGCAAGGCATCATCGTCACTGCTCCAAGAATTCAGCGGAACCGAAATCTCTGGAAGGCCGTCGCCTGTAATGTCCGGCAGGGAAATCGAAGAAGCCATGGTGTAGAATAGCTTTTTTGACGTATACATTTGGCCCGCAGTTGTTTCTGCGGCGTCAATGACATCCTCTACCGTCAATCGAACGTTGGCGCGAAGGGTTTCCCCTTTGTAAGTGCCCGTGACCTGAAACTCGTAGATATTGTCCTTGTTTTCGTCCTCGGGATTTTCGAAATTGAACACCAGTGGGAATTCGCCATTGGGTGATGGGTCGAGGGTCACAAGAATAGTTCGAACACCATTTCCGTTTGGCGCGGAGATATCAAAATTGATCCGAAATAAGCCCGCATCGGGCCCAGTCAGGTTCAGGTTTGATGGTAGCTCGTTGTCTGGTGCCGTGAATTCAAAGCTTCCCAGTGAGAGGTTACTGAGGCTGACATTCTCTTCAATTGTCGCGGTGAAATTGTCAGGAAACTCTCTACTGGCCTGGGATTCTCCACCGCTCGAAGGGGTTGAGCCACTTCCGCTGCCGCCCCCTGAGCAAGACGCAAGTGCGATGGACGCGCAAACAAGACTGGCTGCCGCCGCCACATTGCGGTAAAAGCCTGATTTGATTTTCATTATTTACTTCCCTGTTTCGCGCGCAATTTTCTCCAGTCGTCTGATGTCGTCAATCCTGGGTATATGGATTTGTGACAGACAATGAGGCGTAGCCCTGATGTCAGGGCGGAAGGTTGTTCAACTGACTGAACGTCCGGAGAGCTGGCGCGATATGTTGTAGAGTCTTCCGGGGACGAAGATGATATGAGTTTCAGGACTGCTTCTATTGGTGACACCATTGTCGCTCGCTGCGTATGCGGACGACTGCATGAGTATCGCAAATGACGCCGGTCAAGACAGGTTCTCTCGAAATTGGCGTGGATTTGGTACGAACATCAATACGTGCGCATGGAGCGTTTTTGTTCTACATTCCCTGATTAGAATGGTGATCCTTCGAGTCCTCTGTCTGGCGCTAGTGTCGCTGACCCTCGCTGCTGCTGCGACAGCCAACGACGCGGCCCATCTCGCCTTTGATCGCGGCGACTTCAAAAAAGCCTTTCAACTGGTCGAAAGTGACGCCCGCACAGCTGATCGCCTTGCGTTTCAGTCGAGGGCCCTGCTGGCCGAGTGTCTTCTTGCGGGTCGACAGCCTGAAGCTGATGCCTTGATCCGCGCCGAAAAACTGGCCCGCGAGGCGCTGGACCTGGCGCCAGATCATGTTGAGGGGCGGCTGCAGCTCGCATTGAGTCTTTCGCTACAGGCAAAGCCCATGAGTCTCGGCGAACTGGATCGGTCCGGCTATGGCGAGCGGTCGCGGGAGATCGCTGAGAGTATTCTGGAGGATGAACCGCAAAACGCCTATGCGCATGGCTTTCTTGCCGTCTGGCATGTTGAGGCGCGCCGCAAGGGCGGCATGCTGATCGCGCAGATGATTGGCGCAAAGCTGTCTGATGCGCGCGATCATTCCGAGGCCGCAATGAAAGCGGATCCGGACAATCTGATCCTGAAATGGCAATATGTCAGAGCGCTCATGGCTTTTGATGCGCGCCGGTTTCGAGAAGAGATTGCGGCACTGCAAAATGAGATTGAAAGCGGTACGCCGCATGACCAGTTGGAACGTAGCGTTCAGGCCCGGTCCAATCAGCTGCAGCCTCTGATAGCGGACGAAAACTTTCGCGCCGCAGAGGCGTTGGCGGCCAGCCTTCTCTAAGTGTGAACACGTCACGAATATGAAATTCGCAGTCCTGCGACATTAAGGGGACTGACAAAAGCATCAATATCGTTCACACTCTACTTGCGAATGGCTATCAATATCCGGGCTTCTGACTCGGTTTGAACGGCCGTCGGACTTATTGATAAGAGTGAGAAAATTAAATGTCATCAGAGCGACAGATTCTGCCGCGTTCACTTGCGATCCCAAAATCGTGGAAAACACTGGATTTCGGGAGCCTATTTTCTGCATTTCTTTATCCGGCACTTGGCGTCATCGGCATGGTTACAGCGATCGTTGCTGGCCTGTTGATGGATAGTGTGCACCTTCACTGGTGGTATGCGCCGATTGTTCTGGCGGTCATGGCGCTCACGGTTGTGGTCTGCAATATCGGTATTGGGGGGCTGCACCGCATCTGGCAGCACAAGTCAGGCGAGCTTCGCGCGCCAGCTCAGGTGATCGTCATGATCAACTGTATTCTGGCCATGCAGGGCTCGATCAAGGACTGGATCAACTATCACTCTCAGCACCACCGCTTTGCAGATCAGCCGGGCGATCCTCACAACCCGTTTGAGAGCAAGGCCTGGGCCTGGGTTGGCTGGATTCTGTTCCGCGACGACAAGGATTTGAGCCGTCCAATGCCGCTTTGGATCAAGAATAACGTCATCGTGCGCGTCTGCGATCAGAACTATAATCTTCTGGCTGCCGCACTGCACTTTGGCGTGCCGATCCTGATCTACGGCCTTGTCTGGGCGTTTGGCGGCGATCTCGTTATCACGCTGCTGATCCATGCGGCTGTTGTGATCGGCCGCGCAATCCAGTTCCACGCCACAGTTCTGGGCATCAACGTGTTCGGACACCTGCAAATGCCGAAATGGTTCACCTATGTTCTGGCTCTGCTAACAGGCGGTGAGGCGTTTCATGATCATCACCATGATCACCCGAACAGCATTCTGCATTTGCCGCGCAAAGGCTTCTGGAACCGCATTTTTGACTATAACGGTACCTTCCTTCTCATCTGCGAGAAGCTGAAGCTCGCGAAAGACTTCCAGATCGCGCCGCAGTTTGCGACCGTTCGCGCCAAGGTCTGATCTGCTCAAAACCGGTCTGAAAACGCAGTCCCGCAGCGCTCATAGCTGCGGGATTTTTTTTGTTTTTGGGCCTTACGAGGAAATAAAAAATTTATACAAAACAATGGGGTGAATTTTTTTTTGAACAAAAATCCATCGCCTCCCGTTCCTACCCCGTACTACAAACAGGAGATGGGTATTATGACTAAGTGGATTGTAGGTGCTGTTGTAATTATCGCGGCTGTTTTTGGCTGGATGTATTTTACTGACACTGATGTTGACGGCGGCGAACTGCCAGAAGTTGAAGTTGCTGGCGGCGAAATGCCGGATGTAGACGTCCGCGGCCCGGAAGTTTCTACCGGCACAAAAGAAGTGACAATGGAAGTTCCGACGGTTGACGTTGATGTTCCTGAAGAAGACAATGACGGTGACATGGATGTTGTCGACGAAGAAGGTGTGAACACGCCAGACGTAGACGTTGATGTCGAAGTTGAAGAGAATCCTGACCGGTAATCGTCACTGGTAGAGATTTCTCAAAAGGGCTGCCCTTGGGCGGCCCTTTTTTATGTCTGATTACGCGCCATGGCCTCGCGCTTCTGGGCAATGCCGTCCAGCTTGGCATGGAACAGCGACCAGTCATCATCCTCGGCGATACGCTCCCAGAGCGTTTCAATTTCATCAATCAGGAGGGTTTCGGGTGAGCGGCGCGCGAAATATGGATGATCGAGCTGAGCTTCTGATGCCGGCGCGAGAGAGCTGATCAATTTCTTTAAAGGGGTGAAGGCTGACTGGCTATAAAGCTCTGCAATTGGACTTTTGAATGCACGCTCAGCGCTGGCCTGTCCGCCAAACCAGTCGAAGTAGACTTGATGCCAGGGTGCGCCGGTTTCTGTCATCCAGGTGAACAGGCTTTGAAGGAAATTGAGATCCTCGGACAGATCGGTCGACGCCACACCAAACTGGAAGAAACAATGGTCGCGCAGCGCGTTCTGATAAGCTGGCTCAAAGGCTTTCAAGCCCTCCGTCAGATCGTCGGCGTCTGCGAGCATAGTGAGCGCGCCACCAAGCTGTTGCAGGTTCCAGATCGCGGCTTGTGGCTGACGGCCAAAGGCGTAAAGGCCGTATTCGTCAAAATAAGCTGCTGTGAAGCCAGGGTCAGACGTCGGAATAAACCGGTAAGGGCCAAAGTCGAAGGTCTCGCCAGTGACGTTCATATTGTCAGTGTTCATGACGCCATGAACGAAGCCGGCTGCCATCCAGCTTGCGACCATATTGGCGGTGCGTTCTGAAATACGTGCCAGCAGAGCCGGAGCAAGTTCGGCCACAGGGCCATCTGGGATGTCCGGATGGTAAACCTCCCGCACATGGCGGAGAAGTGCCTCCATATTCTCGCCCTCCTCCAGATAGGCCAGGCGCTGGAATGCGCCGAAGCGGATATGACTGTGCTGCAGACGGACCATAACAGAAGAGCGGGTCGGGCTCGGCTCGTCATTTCGGGTCAGCTGTTCACCGGTTTCGATCAGGCTCAAGGTTTTTGACGTGGGCACGCCAGAGGCTTCCAGCATTTCGGTGGCGAGGATTTCCCGCACGCCGCCTTTGAGTGTCAGCCGGCCATCGCCAAATCGCGAATAAGGGGTTTGACCAGACCCCTTGGTGCCGAGGTCGAGCAGGCGGCCCTGGTCGTCCCGGAGCTGTGCAAACAGGAAGCCGCGACCATCTCCAATCTGGGGATTATACTGACGGAACTGATGGCCGTGATAGCGGATCGCCAGCGGCTTTTGAATGTTGTCAGGCAGGGGCGTGAACCTGCCAAAATGTTCTAGCCAGGCTTCACCGCTGAGCTGGCCCAGGCCCACGGTCTTCGCGGCCCGGTCATTGCGATAGCGCAGAATGGTTTTGGGAAAGTCTGCAGGTTCGACAGGATCGGAAAAGGCTGGCCCGAGAGCTTCGAATGGCGTGGTCATGTCGCATCCCTACAGGTTCGCACGCGAAAGATCACGCACTCATCTGCATCACAGGCTGCCAAGCGTCTCGCCGATCTTGCGACCGGCTTCTGTGATGGCGTCTCGGGCGGGTACGGAAATGGCAGTAAGATTCATGAAGCCATGCACCATGCCAGGATGCTCAGTCAGCGTCACAGGCACGCCAGCGGCCGCAAGTTTGTCAGCATAGGCCTTGCCTTCCGCATTGAGCGGATCCCAGCCGCAGAGAACGATATGGGCCGGCGCGATACCTGCAAGGTCGCTCGCTGAGCAGAAGAGCGGGGAAATCCTTGGGTCCATCGGGTCGGCATCCTTGCCGAGATAGCTCGATCGGAAGAAGTCGAACAGGCCGGGCGAGATAAAGAAGCCTTCCTGAAAGGTCAGTCCACGGGACTTGATGTCGACGAATTGAAGGAGCGGGTAGAACAAAACCTGCAGAGCCGGGGGAATGCTTTCGCGACGCGGTAGTTCCTGAGCGAGATAGGCGGCCAGATTGCCTCCAGCGCTGTCGCCGGCGACGGCAACGCGTTCAGGGTCTATCATCAGGTCCGGGGCGCGGCGCATCACCCAGTCATAGACGGCAAGCGCATCTTCGTGCGCGCAGGGGAATTTGTGCTCTGGTGCGAGGCGATAATCAATGGAAATGACCCGGCAGCGTGCGGCGTGCGCAAGGCGAACGCAGATCATCTCGTGGCTGTCGAGGTCACCGACGACGAACCCGCCGCCGTGAAAGAACAGAATGGCTGGTTGCTGGCCAATGCCAGCTGCCAGCGGGGTGTAAAGTCGGGCTTTTAGCGGACCTTCTGCGCCATCGACCAGCAGGTTATCAATCTGTGCCAGCTCAGGCGCATCGGATTCCCAGGAGCGTGTCGCGCGGAAGAAATTCGCCCGCAATTTATCGACAACGTCTTTCCAGTCCTTGTCGCGTTTGACCTTTGAAGGATCGATATCCTTGCCGTTCGAGCCGAACAGGTCCGGCAGGCGCAATGAATTCAGAAATGATTGTAAATTCGGATCCAGCGCCATCTGACTTCCCGACACACACTTTCGTTATCAGTTTCTAGGTGAGCCGTGTGAGCAGCTTTTGCAAGTCAGTGAAGGTGATGATTTCAGTTCGGTGAGATCAGATTGTTTACGAGCGCCAGATAGACCGCCTCGGCGCGACTGCGCACATTGAGTGCTTCCTTGGCCATTTCCACGTGTCGGTTCACCGTGGGCCGGGCGATCCGAAGGATTTCTGACATTTCAGAATCGGTCTTGCCCTTGGAAATCCAGTAGAGGACTTCCTTTTGCCGGTCGGTGAGCTGGGTTTTGCCAGCCTTCGACTGATGATCAGAGGCGGCCTTGCGATAGGCGTAGCGGTAAAACTGATTGCCTGCGACTTCGAGAATTCTTCGCGTCACCGGTGCATCACAGATCGCTTTTCCGTAAAAGCCGGTAAAACCGATGCGTCCGCCAGGCCCGAAGAACGGTGCCAGAAATCCATCTGACAACCAGTGCTCACGTGCGATCGCGAACACATTCTGCTGCTCCTTGGTCTGGGCAAGATGTTGCACATCACCCCAGTAAAAGCCTTCACTGGCATGGGGAATATGCTGGAAAGCGACATCGTGGCGATCAAGCTCCAGCTTGCGATACCGCCTGAGATACTCGCCATCCCTTTTGCCGATGAGGCGGCCAATGAAGGGCGATGCGGACATAGAGGGCGTTTTGATTTCGACACAGGAAATCACCTCCACGCCATAGGGTGCGCAGAGCTCGAGCAGGGCTTGTTCGACGTCTTGGTAATCAGCGTTCTGATCAACGAAGTCCCAGAAGGGGCCTTCGAGAATAGTCTGCGGCATCTGTTACTCCAACTCGTGTCGATAACAGGCTGCGAGAAAATCTCCACCAACGATTGAGCGGTGGTGTGATCATAGTTAAATTTTAAGTGGAAAATCGTGCGCGACACCCGGTCGCGCACGACAATATCTGGTTAGCGTGGCGCCATGACCATGATCATCTGGCGTCCTTCGAGCTTAGGTTCCAGCTCGACTTTTGCCATTTCGTCAAACTCAGTTTTGACCTTTTGCAGCAATTCCATGCCGAGATGCTGGTGAGCCATTTCGCGGCCACGGAAGCGCAGCGTGATCTTGACCTTGTCACCGCCTTCAAAGAAGCGGGTCATGGCGCGGGTTTTTACCTCATAATCATGCGTGTCGATATTCGGACGCATTTTGACTTCTTTGAGGTCAGCCGTTTTCTGCTTTTTGCGGGCTTCGGCTTTTTTCTTCTGTTCGAGGAAGCGGAGCTTGCCGTAGTCGAGAATTTTACAGACCGGCGGATCGGCGTTCGGGGAAACTTCCACAAGGTCGAGACTCGCGTCGCGCGCAGCGTCTAGTGCAGCGCTCGTCGGCATTTCACCTTGTTTTTCTCCGTTTTCGTCAATCAGCAGGACGCGGGGAGACCGGATGTCTTCATTGACCCGAGGTCCTGTCTTCTGTGGCGGCTTAGCCGGCATTGGGCGACGTGCTATGGCAGATGCTCCTATTGCAGTTATCAGTCGTACAGATATGACGCATTCACGTCACAAATTCAAGATTGTGGAAGGACGCCGAGCGCCCGTATCGCTCCGATAACGTCTTTTACATGGAGCTGTTCCAGAGTTTCCGCCTCAAGAACAACAACGTTTCCGCCACGCGGGCGCGCCAGATCAGGGCTGGACTCGCTGGTTGCGAAGAGCGCGACCCCCGGACACCCTGCCAGGGTGACCATATGCATTGGGCCCGTATCGTTGCCGATTGCAAACTCGGCATGTCGGCCGAGCGAGGCCACCTGGAACAGATCGGTTCGGGTGCACAGGGATTTTGCACGCGGTTCAGCGCGCACAACGAGATTTCCGATCGGGCTCTCGCTTTTGCCGCCAATAATGACCGGGGTAATGCCCTGATCCGCGATCCATGTGGCGATCTCGACATAGTTCTCTTCGGGCCAGCGCTTGGCGGCGCGATGCGCCGATGAGCCCGGAATTAAGAGGGCATAAGGGCCTCGCAGAGAGAAATAGGCGGGTTGTAAGCGCGGTGGGTTGCCGAGCGCGCTTTCAATCCAGCTGAGATCCGGCATGGGCGCTTCGCCAAAGCCATAACCGTTCTCAGGACCAATTCCAGCAAGTGATACCTGTTCTGCAAGACGCTCAATGGAATGCATCTGCAGTCTGTGCGGGGTATTGTGCGGGAAGGCACATCCCTGTAGCGCGCCCGACCAGAGCGGTGGGCCTGGCCTCAAAGCCTGAAAGTAATTTCCGGTGCGGCCACTATTCTGCAGATCATAGATGATGTCGTATTTTTCAGATCGCAGCCGGCGAATGAGTTGGGTTGTGCCAGAGGCATCCTTTGGCCGGCCATCGGTTTCGATGCGATCGAAATATGGGCTGGCTTTTGCAAAATGCTCAAAGGGCGGCGTGGTCAGAAGTGTGATTTGCGCAGAAGGGTGATGCTCCCGAATGGCACGCATCGCGCCCATGGCGAGAACAAAGTCACCAAGCGCACTCAGCTTGATGACCAGCACTTTGCGTGCGCTTTCTCCCGGGTTCGCAGCGTTCTTTGCCATTATCAGCTTTTCTCTTTGTGCAAGGGAGTAAGCACCCGGCGATAAACGTCAAGCGTTTCGCGTTGCAGTCGCTCGGTTGTGAAGTGTTCGCGGGCGAATCCCTGCGCGGCCGCGCCCATTTCCGCTTTCTGCTCATCGCTCAGAGCGAGAAAAGTCCGCATGGCTTCGGCGAGTGCCAGTGCGTCGCCTGGTGGGGTCAGCCAGCCGGTTTCTTCATGGCGCACGGTTTCGCGCTGCCCGCCATGGTCAGAGGCAAGAACAGGCTTGCCCATGGCGGAGGCTTCGACTGCTACCCGCCCGAAGG
>CETS01030745.1_pt1 | contig 35855 bp, 25 predicted proteins | sample 356391 | NCBI WGS metagenome assembly CETS01 (sample SAMEA2622673, study PRJEB7988) | marine metagenome | isolation source: saline water (ENVO:00002010), including
TCAAACGTCGGGAGAAGGTCGGAACGGGCCGCGCGGGTCAGTTCATATGTTGCAGAGAGACGTGCGAGAGATTCCCTGATTCCCAGATTATCGGATTGAGCGGCTGACACCAGTTCCGCGAGCGTCTCGTCATCAAATCCAAGCCACCACTGACCGGGGTCTTGTTCGGCAGTGTCGATGCTGGATGCGGTAATATAGCTTTTGGGAATAGAGTCGTCGACTTCTACGGATTGGGGGGTGATCGCGCAGCCGGTTAGCAGCGATATTCCAGCCAGGAGTGTAAACTTGAACTTGTATATCACTCGGCCGGCTCCACGCGCGTCGCCTGCTTTTCATTATAAGCGTTCACTTCATCCTCCAATGCTCGCGAGGAATCGCTACTTTTCTTTCCGCTGAGTGAGGACAGTCCGAGATAAATTACGGGTGTCAGGAACAGGGTGAAAATCGACGACAGGCCGAGTCCCCCGAATATCACCCAGCCAATCGCATTGCGCGCTTCAGCGCCCGCACCAGAGGAAAGGATTAGTGGAATAGCGCCAAACGCCGTGGAAATAACCGTCATGATGATCGGACGTGCACGTATAACGGCGGCGTTGAAGACAGCGTCTCGGACGTTCTGGCCCTCTTCGCGCAACTGGTTTGCGAATTCTACAAGCAGCACACCATTCTTCGACATCAGACCAATCAGCAAGATCAGGCCAATCTGAGAATAGATGTTCAGTGAAACACCTGACAGATAGATAGAGAGAATTGCTGCAGCGAGCGCAAAAGGAACAGATACCAGAATAACCAGGGGGCTGGTCAGGCTCTCAAACTGAGCGACAAGCACCAGAAATACGATAATTAAGGCGAAGGTGTAGGTGATCAGCAAATCTCGGTTTGATTCACCCATGGTTGCGGCTTCGCCCCTCAGGATCATGCCAATGCCCTCAGGAAGTGTCTCATCACTCAAGCGCTGAATCTCAGTGATCGCGTCGGCGAGCGCTACACCTGGCGCCACATCCATCGACACTTCAATTGCGCGACGTTGTTCGACGCGGTTCAACTCTGCTGCAACGCCTTCTTCGACGAGATTGGTCAGGCTTGAGAGAGGAATGAGTGCTCCATTTGTCGAGCGGACGAATAAATTGCTGAGATCGGTCGGAGTTTGAACAGCCATCGGCTCCGATTCAAGCATGATGGGAATGGATTGATCCTGAACATTGAGGTCCACCACATTGTCGCCGCCAACCATGGCGCGAAGCGTGAGCGACACCTGATCAAGCGAAACGTTGAGGTCTGCGGCGCGCTGCCGGTCCACACGTATGGAAAGCTGCGGCTGTGTTGGTTGATAGGAAATCTCTGCGTTTGAAAGCAGCTGAGAATCCGTTTCGATCCGGTCTGCCAGTTCCCGTGCAGCGAGATAGATGGTCTGGTATTCAGGCCCGGTGAGGGCAATCTCGATGCCTTCTCGCATGCCGCGGCCAAAGCTCAGACTTCCACGCCCAAAAGCAGAAGCTCGTACGCCTGGGATCTGGCTCAGCGGTCCACGCACTTCATTGACGATTTCTTCCTGGCTTCGCGTCCGTTCTTCCCATGGCGCTAACTCGGCTGTGACGCCGACGCGGTTCGGATCCCAACGGCCGATGATGGTGAAGAGTGACTCGATCTCACCGGAGTCGACATAAGGTTGCAGCACATTCTCGATGTAATCAGTCTGGCGTTCCATGAAGTAGAGACCGACCCCATCCGGACCGGTCGCCATCACCTCGAATTTCGCGCGGTCTTCTTGTGGTACAAGTTCTGAATCGACACGAAGAAAGGCGAAATAAGCCATGGATGCGGCCACGAGGCACACAAGAAAAGTAACAAGAGGAAAGCGCAAACACACGCTCAGAGCGCTTGCATATCCATTCTTGAGTACGTTTCCGAAGCGGGTGAAGATCGTTTTCTTTTCCGCGGCCGAGGCCAGATTCAAACGCGCTGCGACAGCTGGGGACAGGGACAACGCGACAAAGGATGAAATGATAACGGAGAACGCCAGGACGAATCCAAATTCGCGAAACAGACGGCCAACAGTAGATGGCAGGAAAGAAATCGGAACGAAAACGGCAACCAACACGGCTGTGGTTGCAACGACGGCGAAGAAAACCTGACGCGTACCGACGGCTGCCGCCATCTTTGTGCCCATACCGTCTGATTGCTGGCGCTGAATATTCTCAAGCACCACGATTGCGTCATCTACAATGAGGCCGGTCGCCAAGACCAGCGCGAGCAGCGTGAGCAGGTTGATGGAAAAGCCCATCATCCAAATTCCGGCTATTGTGCCGATCAGCGCAACCGGGATGGCGAGGCTTGGGATAAGCGTGGCTTTCCACGAGCCAAGGAAGACCCAAATGGTGGCGATCACAATCGCTACCGTGATCAAGAGGGTGATCAGAACTTCGGCAACCGACTTTTTGATGAAGATCGCGTCATCGGAAATCACTGTGACGGTCACATCTTTCAGGCGTGAGTTCAGAAGCGCCACTTTTTCCTGAACAGAATCTGATATCTGAATGGTATTTGATTGGGCCTGCCGTACCACTCCAAGACCAATAACAGGTTCGCCATTCAGGCGCAGAAGATTGTTTGCGTTGGCCGGTCCCAGAACAACATCAGCAACATCGCTGATTTTTACTTCGCCCGAAATGATCACTTCGCCGATCAATTCGGGCGTTGAGGCAGTCGCTTCTGCCCGCACCAATAGCTCCTGTGCGTCCGACTTGAAGCTGCCGACAGGAACGTCGAAAGGAGCCTGGCGTAGCGCGCTGGCGACGTCACTGATCGTCAGGCCGAAGCGGTTGAGCGCCTGCGGACTGACGACAACGCGCATCTGACGTTGACGTGTTCCGAACTCCTGTAGTGTCGCCACGCCGTCGATTGCTTGAATTTCCGGCGCGATATCGGTTTGGATTATTCTTGTCAGCTCGTCCTCAGGATAGACTGAGCTCTCGACGGCAAGAGAGATGATCGGCCGGGCATCATCGTCCGCCTTGGTGACGAAAACGTTTTCGACGCGGTCTGGAAGACGGCGTTGGACCCGGCTAACAGCTTCCCGAACGTCTGAGGCCGCAGCATCAAGATCTGCGCCGGCATTAAACTCAATTCGGATACGCGCGTTATTCTCTTCACTTTGCGCGTTAATCTCTTTGACGCCTGAAACGGTGGCAATCGCACCTTCAAGAACGCTGGTGACGTCGGCATCCATAGTCTCCGGAGCGCCGCCGGGCAGGGTTGCGGAAACCGAAACAACTGGACGGTCGATATCTGGAAGCTCGCGGACTTCGACGCCAAAAAGGGCAGCAACACTGGCAATCACAATCAGCAGGTTGAAAACGGCAATCAGCAGAGGCCGTTTGACAGCGAGTTCTGGAAGCCCGATGCGCTGAAGGTTCATCATTGAAGTGCAGCGCTTGTTGCAGGCGTGCTGGCGACAGCAGGCCGATCTGATTGAATGGTGTCGGTCAGGCTCTTTACCTCGGAGCCCTGCCGGACCTTTTGCACGCCCTCTGAAATAATGAGGTCATCGCGTTCCAGCGGCGCACGAACCAGAACCTGTCCGTCCTGCCGACTGATGATCGTGACGGGTACGCGTTGGGCTTTTCCGTCAATCACTTCCCAAAGGTAAGGTCCGTCACCACCCCAGACGATCGCCGCCTCTGGAACAGACGGAAAGCTCATTCCCGGGAGAGAGTATTGAATCCGGAAACTCATGCCGGGCCGAAGCAAGTCTTCGTTATTGTCGACCGTCGCGCGAACCATAAAAGAGCGACGGTCCGCATCGATGCGACTGTCGACGAAGGAAATCTCCGCCTGAACTGGATTCTGTTCAGCTGCGAAAGGAGTCATAGGAATCGTATCGCCTTCCTTCAGACGACCAAAAACCTGTTCAGGTAAGGCGAAGTCTACGAAAAGCATGGAGCGGTCATCAAGACGCGTCAGTTCAGTCTGGGTCGTCACCATCGCTCCGGCGTCAATGTTGGTCAGCCCAACATAGCCTGAGAAGGGCGCCCGAACCGTGCGCTTATTCAGGGCTTCCTGAGCAAGCTCAAGGCCGATCTGTGCCGCCTCCACGGCTGTCTTCGCCGCATCGATCTGGCTTTCTGAGATAGCGCCATCGACATCAATCCGCTCATAGCGGGACAGGAGTTGCTGAGCATCCTGAAGCGTCACTTTCGCCTGCGCGACATCGAGACGCTCTTCGGCACTTTCGAGGGTGATTAAAGGCGCGCCTGCTTTGATGTACTGCCCAGGTTCAAAATGCACGCGGAGCACTTCTCCGCCGGCCTGCGGAAAAATCGTCGCGGCTTGTTGAGCGCGCGCCGTGCCGACGGATTCGATCTGATCAGAATTTTGACGGAACTTCACCGGTTCGGTGATGACCCGTGTGACCATGCCACCGCCAGGGCCGCCAAAGCCGGGGCGGCCGCCTTCAGCTTGTTGGTCTGACTCCGAGCACGCTGATAACAAGATCAGAGGTAGCACCAGAAGTGATGTGAGTTCCCGAAGTCTAGTCAAAGGAAAGGTTCCCTCGCATGAAAGTGCTGCCACAGGCTCGAAAACATGTGATCTGATTCCTCATTATACGCAGAGACCATCAAATCCCGTCGAACTTTGATGGTAAAATAGACCGATTTTCTAAAAGCGCGACTCGGTTGAAGTATTTGTGATACGCACTTGGCGATATGTGACTATCAGTACCAGCGTAAATCCAGCGTGTGCGGGAAGCGGGGGTCGTCCCGGTGTTCCCTAGGAACGAAATTACCCGGGGTATGCCCCGTTTCCGAAAATGACGCGATACGGCGCCCTTCAGCTTCCAGGGCGTTTACGGGTCGTGTCTCGAAATTTCGTCCGCCCGGGTGAGTTGGGAAGTAAGTGCATCCGCCAATAGATCGACTGAGACGAGGATCATAGAGATCAAACGTCAGCGGGCCGTGCGGCAGAATCGTTGGGTGGAGACAGGATGCTGGAAGCCAGGTTCTGAAACGGACGCCGCACGCCTGACCATCCCCCATAGGGTGGGGTGTCAGGGGCAGGGTAATGCCGTTGCAGAGTATCTGCTTGTGGCCGAGATCGCCTTTCACCTTCACCTGGATACGTTCCAGAGATGAATCCACGAACCGCGTGGTTCCGCCGACTGTGCCTTCTTCGCCCAGAACATTCCATTGCTCGAGCGCATGTCGAAGCTCAATTTCGATACCGTCGATTTCCGTTTTTCCGATCCAGGGAAAGCGGAATTCGTAATGGGCATCAAACCAATCCGGAGACAGGTCAATACCAGTGCCTTCAGAGACTTCTGTAATCACCTGGTTCAGGTCTGCTCTTAGCATGGAGGGCAGCATGAATTTGTCATTGAGCGCCGTGCCAAACGGTTTGAGCGGCGCGGTGTAAGGCTTTTCCCAGAACCAGGCGATGATCGCGCGGAGCAGAAGTTGCTGCGCAAGGTTCATTTCTGGATGCGGAGGCATTTCAAACGCTCGAAACTCAACCAGTCCCAACCGGCCCGTCGGACCATCCGGTGAATAGAGTTTGTCGATACAAATCTCGGCACGGTGTGTATTGCCGGTGCTGTCAACGAGCAGGTGACGAAGTATCCGGTCAACCAGCCATGGTGGGGCATAGTCGCCTTTAGATGGAAGCTGCTTCAGGGCGAGCTCCATTTCGAAGAGCTGATCATGACGAGCTTCATCAATACGTGGCGACTGGCTGGTGGGGCCAATGAATGTGCCAGAGAAGAAATAGCTGAGCGATGGGTGGTTCTGCCAAAAGCGGATAATCGATCCGAGCAGGTCTGGTCGTCTCAGAAATGGACTGTCATTCGGGCTTGCTCCGCCCATAACGATATGAGCTCCGCCGCCTGACCCAGTGGGCCGGCCATTGATGAGGAAAGATGAGGCATCAAGGTTACAATGTCTGGCTTCTTCATAGAGCGTCCGTGTGAGATGAGATAAGTCATCCCAGTTCGACGTCGGCTGAACATTCACCTCAATGACGCCCGGATCTGGCGTGACCTTGATCTCATTGATGCGTGGATCGCGCGGCGGAGGATAGCCTTCGAGCCTGACGGGCAAGCCTGTCAGTTCAGCGGCTTCCTCAATCGCCTGAATGAGGTCGATAAACGCTTCGGCTGAAAAAACAGGTGGCAGGAAAACACAGAGATGACCGTCTCTATGCTCTACGGAGAGCGCCGTTCTGACACCCGCCTGAATATAGTTTCGTTCCGGTCTGTCTTCGTCCCTGGCCGCGGCAACAGGTTGATTAGCGGTGGCAGATTGGAATGTCGGTTGTCTTCTTGGCGGTAACTGCGCAGGCGGCGGCAACGAACCGGAAATTGAGAACGGATCAACCTGAATCAGGCCGGGATAGAGCACTGGATCTAGTTCTTCCAACGCCTTGAGCGGCAGGCGAAAGCCTGCCGGACTGTCGCCGGGCACCAGGAACAGCTTGCCGCGGCGGGTTTCCCAGATTTCTGTGATCCACTCGAAATAGCGACCCTTTTTGTTTTGACCCTGTTGGGCCTGAAGCGGGATGACAAACCCTTTGGGCTTGCCGAGCCCTTGCTCGAAGGCGCGCGCAAGCGTCCGGCGTTCCTCAGACTCTTTGAGTTTCGGATCTTCGGGATCGAGATTTACTGGCAGGCTTGCTTCGCCAATTATGATTTGCGCTGGATCTTCGAATACCGCTTGAGCACTATCGACGGGCAAATCGAGCTGTTTTGCAATGGCTGTAGACAGTTTCTCAGCGTCTTCAGGTCCGTATCCCGATGGACTGTCTTCCTTCTGGATGAGATCGTTATTCTGCCAGAGCGGTTCGCCGTCATTTCGCCAGTAGAGCGCGAACGCCCATCGCGGCAGAGGCTCACCTGGATACCACTTGCCCTGGCCGTGCGTTAGAAGCCCGTTCGGTGCAAATTGTTTTTTAAGGCGATGAATAAGCTGGTCGGCGAAGACCCGCTTAGTCGGACCAACAGCGTCTGTTGTCCATTCAGCAGCATCGCGATTGCTTGCGGATACGAATGTGGGTTCTCCACCCATTGTGAGGCGCACGTCGCCTTTATCCAGAATCTCGTCGATATCACGACCGGCCTCATTGATGCGGGTCGATTGCTGGCTTGTCAGCGGCTTTGAGTGGCGCGGCGGATCGATGAGCCGATCCACACGCATTTCAAAATCAAATTCGACTTCGCAAGGCTCGAGCCCGCCCGTTATTGGCGCAGCTGAAGAAGGAGCTGGGGTTGCGGCGAGAGGGATGTGCCCCTCACCAGCAAAAAGGCCGGATGTGGGGTCAAGACCAATCCACCCGGCTCCGGGGATGTAAACTTCGACCCAGGCGTGGAGGTCGGTGAAATCCTCTGTTGGCCCTGACGGGCCATCAACAGCCTTCATGTCGGCTGTAAGCTGAATGAGATAGCCAGAGACGAAGCGGGCTGCGAGCCCGAGTTGGCGGAAGATGTTGACGAGCAGCCAGCTTGAATCCCGGCAAGATCCTTTGCCGATCGATAGCGTCTCTTCGGGAGTCTGTACGCCGGGCTCCATGCGGATCACGTAGCCAATGCGTTGCTCAACCAGCTGATTAAGTGCGACGAGTGTGTCCACTGTCGATTGCTCAGTTTGAGTGCCTCGTGTCCAGATGTCCCTGGCCTGCTTCAAAAATATGGAAAACGCTTTTCCTTTGATGTCGGATTCCAGATAGGGGCGGAGTTGGTCTTTCAGGTCGTCATCATAGGTGAAGGGTGTCGTCTGGACATTCTCTTCGAGGAAGAAGTCAAAGGGGTTGATGGCGATCATGTCCGCAACCAGATCAATCTGTACCGAGAATTCACGGGTTTTCTCAGGTATGATGACCCGGGCAAGATAATTGCCGAAGGGATCCTGTTGCCAGTTTAGAAAATGGTCATCAGGTCTGATAGTCTGGCTGTAGCTGACAATCGGCGTACGGCAGTGTGGTGCCGGTCGGAGACGGATGACTTGCGCTCCCATTTTGACCGGTCGGTCATATTTATAGGAAGTGCGATGGGTCAGTCCAATGCGAATGCTCATTCCTATGGGCTAACGCTTAATTTGACCAATCTGCAACCAAAACAAACACTGAGGCGTTTTTTTTGCACTTCGGCTTGGCTGTGGAGAAACCTCGTGCCAGCTTTCTGTGCAGTAGTGATCAATGGTGATTGGCGGTAATATGTTTAGCGAGATGTCTCTCAATGGCGCGGTTCGTGATGAATATAAACGCGTGGAGGCATGGATTGAAAGTCAAGGGATTTCAAATCTCAAGGCAGCGGCCAAAGAGGCCGAGTCCCTGTTCCGCAAGATCGGTATTACTTTTGCCGTCTATGGCGAGGGCGGTGATCCCGAGCGTTTAATCCCGTTCGATGTTGTTCCGAGAATTTTTTCAAAATCCGAGTGGGATAAACTTGATGCGGGCGTCATTCAGCGTGCCAAAGCTCTGAATGCCTTTATCGATGATGTTTATAACGACGCAAGGATCGTAAAAGAGAACATCGTTCCGGCCTCTATCGTCTTTGACAATGAAGCCTATGAGCCTGTGATGAAGGGCTTCAAGCCCCCGCGGAACGTATATTCGCATATTTCAGGCATCGATGTGATCCGTACAGACGCCAAGGATTTCTACGTTCTTGAAGATAACTGTCGGACGCCCTCTGGTGTCTCCTATGTCTTGGAGAACCGTCGGATGATGTCTCGTTTGTTTCCTGAATTATTTGCGGGTGGTGATATTGCCCCGGTCGACGAGTATCCGGATCTGCTGCGCAAAACCATGGAAAGCGTGGCGCCCGAAGATGTCCGCGGCGAGCGGGATATTAACTGCGTGATCCTCACACCGGGTCACTTCAACAGCGCTTATTATGAGCATTCTTTCCTGGCTGACGAAATGGGCATTCCGCTGGTCGAGGGCTCCGATCTTTTTATTGATGATAACAAAGTCTACATGCGGACGACGCGGGGATCTGAGCGTGTTCATGTGATCTACAGGCGGATTGATGACGCCTTTCTGGACCCGGAACAATTCAGACCGGACTCGATGCTTGGCGTGCCGGGCCTAATCAAAGCCTATATGGCTGGTGGGGTGACCATCATAAATGCGCCGGGCACCGGCGTTGCCGATGACAAGGCAATCTATTGCTATGTCGAAGATATGATCAGGTTCTATCTTTCAGAAGAACCTGTTCTTAAAAATGTCGAGACGTTCCGCTGCAGCGAGCCCTCGCAACTCCAGCATGTTCTGGAAAATCTCGAAGAGCTTGTTGTGAAGGAGGTTCATGGGTCCGGTGGCTACGGCATGCTGATCGGGCCAAAGTCGACGAAGGAAGAGCGCGAAACATACGCAGAGCGGCTCAAGGCCAAACCTCATGCCTTCATCGCGCAACCAACTCTATCCCTGTCGACCTGTCCAACGCTGGTGGAAGAGGGCGTTGCCGAACGTCATGTCGACTTTCGTCCCTTCGTTCTTACCGGAGAAAAAGTTCAAGTTACGCCAGGCGGTCTAACACGTGTTGCTTTGAGAGAGGGTTCACTTGTCGTGAATTCGAGCCAGGGCGGCGGCGTGAAGGATACCTGGGTTTTGACGGAGTAATTGATATGCTGAGCCGTGTTGCTGAGAATCTGTTCTGGATTGCTCGATATATCGAACGCGCAGACAATGTTGCCCGTCTGATTGATACCGCCCGCCGAATGGTGACGCTACCCAACGTTTCCGGTCGCCCGATTATGAATGAGTGGTCATCCATCCTGATTGCGGCGGGCGCAAGCACGACATTCGAGGGGGACCTCGATCGTGCGACGAGAGAGGAGGCGATCGAACACCTTGTCGCCGATCCCAATAACGCATCCAGCATTTATAATTGCTTCAAGAATGCCCGTGAAAATGCAAGAGCAATCCGTTTTGGACTGACAACTGAAGTCTGGAACAGCCTCAATTCCAGCTGGAATGAGCTCCCGAACCAGATCAGCCAGCTGCGCCAGCGTTCAGCTTACCTTGCCGAGTTCGTAGACTGGGTGAAGATCTGCCAATCACAGTTCAGAGGTGGCGTTGAGGGCACTTTAGTGCGGGACGACAGCCTTGAGTTTCTACGTCTGGGCAGCCTTATAGAGCGTGCAGATGCGACTGCGCGCATACTTGATGTGAAATACCACGTTCTTCTGCCTTCGCTCGACGAGATTGGAGGATCGCTGGATCACTATCAATGGATCTCGCTACTTCAGGCGGTTGGTGTTCAGCGCGCCTATCATTTCGTGACGAAGACCGATGTTTCTCGAAGCGGTGTAGCCGAATTCCTCCTCCAAAGTGAAGTGAACCCGCGTTCTCTCGCGTATTGTATGTCCAGTGCAGTGTCATCCATGGCGCGCCTGGAAGCCATGTATGGCCAGACACCAGCGTGCATGGCGCGAGCAACCGAAATGCTCGACGCTTTGAAATCTGCCTCTATTGAGACAATCCTCGATAACGGTCTGCACGAATATCTCACATGGTTCATTCAAAGCATTTCGTCGCTCTCAAATGAGATTGCAGAATCATTTGCTTTTTCGATACCTTTAGCACCTCAAAATAGTCAGGCTGTAGACGGCGAGTTTCGTCAGACGCAGTGGCAAGGATAATCAAAAGAAGATAAGTGACTGGGACATTATCTTCATCGTCTGCATCAGCCTCGGGCAATTTGGCTGTGTGGGTCTTAGTGAAGGTCAATGAGCCTGTTTGACGGTGCAGCTCCGATAGTAAGAGCGCCGGTTTTTCGGGGAAGATGAATGACATACTGCGTTGGCATCAAACTCAGACAAGGATTGGTGCTACTTGCCGACACGCGAACGAACGCGGGTGTCGACAACATATCAAAAGTCAAAAAGCTGTTCACCTGGCAGATCGATGGCGACCGTGTCATCTCAATGATGACAGCTGGAAACCTGGCGATCACTCAGGCGGTTATCAGCGAACTGAATGAGCGCATAGATGCTCCCCATCAGAATGAGCCAACAATCTATTCTGCTCCAACCATGTTCGAAGTAGCTCAGGTCGTCGGGGACACCATGCGCAAGGTTCAGACCCGATATGGGCCCGGCCTTGCCTCCCGTAATGTGGATTCGGGCGCATCCATACTGGTCGCTGGTCAGCGCGTTGGCGGTGTGCCTCGTCTATACATGGTTTATGCGGCGGGCAACTTCATCGAGGCGACAGAGGACTCTCCCTATTTCCAGTTGGGTGAGCATAAATACGGGAAGCCGATTCTTGATCGCGTGATCTCAGTTGATACCGAAATCCAAGACGGGATCATATGCGCGCTTCTGTCCATGGATTCCACGCTCAAATCTAACCTCACAGTGGGTATGCCACTCGACCTCGCGGTAATCCGGACTGATAGTCTGAAGATCGAACAACAGCGGCGCATCGAAGCTGACGATCCGAAGTTTTTTGCCTTCAGTGATGCCTGGTCGAATGCCCTCAAGGACGCATTCTCTCGCATGCGCCAAATGGACATTTGATCCTAAGAGAACACGACGGTTTTCGAACCATTTAGAAAGACGCGATGCTCGGCGTGGGCCTTGACTGCTCTCACGAGTGCCGTCGCTTCGAGCGACCTTCCCATGGCCACAAAGTCCTGAGCTGAATGAGTGTGGTCCACATTTTCGGTGACCTGAGCGAGGATTGGGCCTTCATCAAGGTCCGCCGTAACATAGTGAGCCGTCGCACCAATCATTTTCACTCCGCGCTCATGCGCCCGATGATACGGTCTGGCGCCTTTAAAACTCGGCAGAAATGAATGGTGGATGTTGATGCATTGCCCTTCGAGCTTGCGACACGTCTCATTGGTGAGAATCTGCATGTAGCGAGCAAGGACGACGAGTTCGGCCCGTGTTTCCTCTATAATATTGAACATGGCCTGTTCGGCTTCCGCTTTCGTGTCGGCGGATACCGGAACGGTATGAAAGGGCAGACCCCAGTGCTGCAGAGTTCCGGCGAGATCTGAATGGTTCGAGAGTATCCCGACAGGCTCGATGGGAAGCTCACCGATACGGGCGCCGTAAAGAAGAGCATTCGCGCAGTGGTCTAACTTCGACACCATAATCAATGTCCGGATTTTTCGATCCTCGGTATGGATGTCGATTGTCGCTTCCAGAACGCCCGATGCCTGATCAAGGTCATTCTTCAAAGCTTGAAGCTCAAACCCGTCGCTTTGTGGGTGAAAAGCCAGTCTCAGGAAAAACTGCTGAGTTGCCGGATCTCCGAAAGATCGGGATCGGGCAATGAAGCAGTCATGTTTCAGCAAAACGTTAGAAATAGCGGCAATGATGCCGGCCCTGTCTCGACAGGACAACGTCAGAATGAACTGGTTGGGCATGTTGGTCATCTGGTGAGAAATCTGTCAGAAGTCCGCTAGGCGAACGGTCCGGCGTATTCGCGTACTCTCTCATAAAAGGCAAGAGAATCCCTTACAAACACCTCTTGAGTGAACTGAGAGGCATAAGATTCCAATCCGCCTGCCACGAGCTTTTCCGCAAGACCAGGTTCCTCGATCACGCGGCGCATGGCTTCTGCCAGAGCATCGACATCGTTTTTTGGGATAAGGAGACCGTTCTGACCATCTTTCACATAAGCTGCCGGACCAACCGCATCCGCTGCAACAAGCGGACGCCGTGCCGCCCAGGCATCGACTGTGACCGTTCCAAACGGCTCGTAGCGTGAGGGAAATGCGACGAGATTACAGGCTGCCAGCAGAGCGCCTCTGTCATTTCGCCACCCGAGGAAGCGCACGCGGTCATTGAGACCAAGACGACTGCAATGTGCTTTGAGTTCTGTTCCCAGTGGGCCTTCTCCTGCGATCCAGACATGCAGATCCGGAATTTGTGCAGTGGCATCCAGAAGCGTGTCCAAACCCTTCTTCTCGTGCAGGCGAGCAAGGGCGAGGGCAACGGGAACGTCTTCGGGTGTGTTCAGACTTGAGCGGTCAGCTGGCGCCGCATCCTCAAAATCAGCATAGGTATGGATGATCGTGGAACGATCATCGGGCACGCCTTGCTCTCGAATGTGACGGAGTAAATCGATGGTCAGGCCGACATGCCATTCGCAGGATTTGAACCGAGCAAGTTTATAGTAACCGCCATACCAGGCGACTGACCGCGCGCGATAACGAGCCGGTGCGAATTGCCCAGCGCGGCCCATCCAGTACTCAATCACGTCAGGCTGAAACGTTTCGATGGCTGAAGTCAGTGCCTTGCGAGTGTTGAATGGCCAGTTTTTGTTAAAACTCGCTGTTGTTGTGCCGATGCCGGCGGCCTCAAATTGCTCAAGCCGGAACGTGTTCTCGTCTCGCGTGACGACATGCTGACTGACGCCTGCTTTTGCGAGTGCAAGCACGCTCTCCAGCATGATGTTTTCGGCTCCGCCTTCGCGGGCCCCGGCCATTACGTGAAGCACTTTCATTTCATCGACTCATTCTGCTTTCCCGCCTTCTAGTCTCTCATGGCCAAACAGGCCAGCGCCGCTGTGTACTTGTCAAAGCTCCGTTTTGCGGTGACCTTGAGCATAACCAAAAGCGCACATAGACGCGATGGGGAGGAAAGAACATGACCAAGTTGACCGCTGCCAGCATGGCAGTCGCGATTTTCGCCTTTGCGGGATGCAGCGCTGGACAGACGCAACTCAGCAATTCTGAGCAAACCAGATTAGATACGCCCGTTCAGGCCGAACGCATTGCGAACAGCGTCGATGCACCTCGTTTGTTGAATGCCTTCGATACGCCCGAAGAGTGGCTAACCCATGGCTTCACCTATGACGAGCAGAGATTTTCACCACTTGACCAAGTGAATCCAGACACGGTTTCTCAACTCGGGGTGGCCTGGACTTACGATCTGAAAACCAATCGAGGTGTTGAGGCCACACCCATTATCGTCGACGGCGTGATGTATGTGACGTCCTCCTGGTCTGTGGTTCATGCATTGGATGCTCGAACAGGCGAAGAGCTTTGGGTGTACGATCCGGAAGTTGATCGTGCCGTCGGCGCCAGCGCGTGCTGTGACGTGGTCAATCGGGGTGTCGCCCTGTGGGAAGGCAAGGTCTATGTCGGCGTGATTGACGGACGATTAGAAGCGCTCGACGCAGCCACTGGCGATTTGGTGTGGAGCACAGTCACCGTCGATCAGTCGAAGGATTACACCATTACAGGTGCGCCCCGCATTGTTGAGGGTCGCGTGTATATCGGAAACGGGGGGGCTGAGTATCCTGTCAGAGGATACATTTCCGCATATGACGCAGACACGGGTGAACTCGACTGGCGCTTCTATACAACCCCTAATCCAGAAAAAGCGCCCGACGGCGCCGTCTCGGACGAAGCTTTCGAAACAGTTGGCAATGTCACCTGGGGCGATGAGGGGGAATGGAAAAACTCCGGTGGTGGCGGCACTGTCTGGGACTCAATCATCTACGATCAGGTCAACGATCTTCTGATATTTGGTGTTGGAAACGGCTCCCCATGGAATCGCTCGGTTCGTGATCCTTCAGGCGGTGACAATTTGTTCTTATCTTCGATTGTCGCGGTGAAACCGGATACCGGGGAATATGTCTGGCACTTCCAAACGACGCCCGGTGATAACTGGGACTACACCGCGACCCAGTCGTTGATCCTCGCCGATATTGAGATAGAGGGAGCAGAACGCCGTGTTGTTATGCAGGCGCCCAAGAACGGCTTCTTCTATGTTCTCGATGCTGCGACTGGCGAGTTCATTTCCGGGAACAACTATGTTCCGCAGAATTGGACAAGCGGCCTCGATGACGAAGGCCGGCCGATTGAAATTGCAGAGGCGCGGTACGGCAACGAACCCTATCTGCAGTTTCCCGGACCACTCGGAGGGCATAACTGGCACCCGATGGCGTTCAATCCAGAGCTCGAACTGGTCTATATTCCAGCTCAGGAAATCCCGCTCAATTATCAGAATGATCTGCGGTATATGAGCCGCCCGGTAAAATGGAATACCGGTATGGACTTCTCGGCTGCGACTCCGGTCGAGCCCAATCAGGCTGTCTTTGATTTTTTGCGAGCCGGTCTGAAAGGAAGATTACTGGCCTGGGATCCGAAAACGCAAGACGTTCGCTGGTCTCATGAACACAATAACGCATGGAATGGTGGCGTCCTTACAACGGGTGGGGGGCTGGTCTTTCAAGGGCAATTAGAAGGACGTTTCTCTGCTTATGATGCGGCGACGGGTGATATGCTATGGGAATACGATGTGAAGTCGGGCGTTGCGTCCGGACCGGGCACATATGAACTCGATGGCGACCAGTACGTAACGATCACGACCGGTTGGGGGTCTGCTTATGCCCTGGCCGCGGGTGGCTTTGCTTATGACGAAGTCGTGCCGCCAATGGTTGGAAGAGTTGTAACTTTTAAACTCGGAGCATCAGGGAGTATTCCCGATCCAGATCTGCCGGAAATCTTGCGCGAACCGCAAGCTGAAGACTTTGGCAATGAGGAAACATTGCAAACCGGGCTCATCGCCTACGCGCGGGCCTGTTCAGTTTGTCACGGCGGTTTGGCCATGAGTTCCGGTGTATTGCCAGATCTCAGATGGTCACCCTTCACAAGCAGTGAAGCTGCCTGGCGTTCTGTCGTGCTCGAAGGAAGTTTGAGAAGTCAGGGCATGGTATCTTTTGCCGATGTCTTATCTGAAGACGAAGCGGAAGCTATTCGAGCTTATGTTGTGAAGCAGGCTCATATCGGCACACAGCTGAAACAGAAATAAATCTGAAAAAGGTTAGTTTCATCGCGAAAAGACTCTTGACCTTGGGGGTGAAATAAGGATTTGTGTCGCGCTCTGAGGGCGGTTAGCTCAGTTGGAAGAGCATCTCGTTTACACCGAGAGGGTCAGCGGTTCGAGCCCGTTACCGCCCACCATGTACTCTGAACTTTATTCACCCTCGGATATCGAGATCTGAGGTCTGGTGATATGTGATTTCCGGAGCAAGGGTCGAGGCGATTATCTAGCGTGTTGCGTCAGGCCCAAAGGCAATTCGTAGATAGTCGTTCCCTGAAATACGTTTTTTTTACAAAACTGTTTTCAAAGTTTGCATGAATCGCAAAAATTTGGTGCATCACATTTGCGCCGTAATTCGTATTGTTACAAAATTGGATTATGGGAAGGGGTGTCAGTCCGAATGTGTTGATTTGTTCGGAGCGTCTGACATCATTGTAACCGGTAATGAACCGTAGGCCGCGAGGGATCCAGTCGGCACATATGGGTTCAGGGTGTGTGAGTATGGGGCTGAAAGAACTAGCGGTCAGAAGTATTCTTTATACAGCTCGACAGGTGCATGCCCGTTCTGATGCGGACAGGCGCAATGCGAGCTGGCCTAGAGGCTTTGTCGTATCGGGGTATTTTGGCGAAAGCTTTGGTGTCGCCCGGTCTGCAGACCTGACTGTGATGAAGCTCAGAGAGCTTGGCTTTGAGGTTCAAAAGCATCAGATCAATCAGCTTTTTGAAAGCAGGCGCATCTTTGGCGAAGAGATCGCAGCGCCTCGTGATTTTGGGTGGATTATTCACTGCAATGCGCCAGAAGCACTGCATGCGCTGGCAAAAACCAATCCCTTGAAAACGCCACGTGGACCGCGGCTCGGATATTGGGCCTGGGAACTGGAAGACGTTCCGCCAGAATGGAAGAAAATCGCCCGCGTTTTTGATCAGGTCATCGTTCCTAGCAGTTTTGTTGAAGATAGTTTCGGCGGACTGACACCGCATGTCATACGCCGATCACATCCGGTGGAGACGAGCAACCTGGTCCGCAATCTCGCCGGTCCCAGACGCCCGTATGCGCGGCGCTTTCTCGTTCAGATGGATGGTAAGTCCAGCCTGGCTCGAAAGAATATCGGTGCCGCGATCCGCGGTTTCCGCCATGCATTTGGTGATCGCCACGAGTTTTCACTGGTTGTGAAGACCCAGTCACTCAGTGAGCCGCAAAGACAAAGCATTCGTGGCTGGATCGACGGCGCGCGTAATATTACCTGGATCGATAAGTCCCTCAGCAATGAGGAGCTGGTCGAGCTATGGCAGGACATCGATTGTGTCGTCTCCACGCACCGGTCAGAGGGATATGGCCTGGCCCTGGCTGAAGCGGTGTCGACCGGCCGGCAAGCCTATGCGACGGGCTGGTCGGGGAATATGGACTTCATGCGCGGCCTTGAAGACGCTCTGATCGACTATCGTTTCATCCAGTTGAAAGATTCTGACGACGTCTATGGTGAAATGGCCAATGGCGTGCGTCGCTGGGCCGAAGTTCAGTTCAGCTCAGTTGTGAAAATCTTCCTGAGCGCTGCCGAAACCCTCTCTATTGATCAGGGGGCGCCAATGCGTCGCCGACTTTCAGATTTGCAGCAAGACTGGAACTCAGTTGCTCCGGACGTTCCACTTTTTGACCTGGGCGCCGCCGGCCGACCGATCATCACCTGACCTCGTCAGCTTTTCTTTCGAACGGGTCGTATAAGTCCTTCCTGGGCGACAGACGCCACCATGCGACCGTCCCGCGTGAAGATTTCTCCACGGTTGAAACCTCGGCCACCTGAAGCGCGCGGTCCGTCCTGTGCATACAAAAGCCAGTCATCAATTCTGAAATCGTCATGAAACCACATCGCATGGTCGAGGCTGGCCATTTGTGCGCCTTTAAAGAAGTTGACGCCGTGTGGGCGCACGCAGGTGTCGAGAAGGGTCATGTCAGAGGCGTAGGCGAGAATGGCACGATGTAGGTAAGGTGCGTCTTCAATCTTTTTCTTCAGCCGCAACCAGACGTGATTGATGGGCGGCAGTTTCTGAGGATTGATGAAGCTCTGCGGGTGCACGGGGCGAAGGTCGAGTGGTTGTTCAGCACGAAAGGCGCTGGCAATATCTTCCGGGAGTTTTGCCGCCAGCTCCATGCGATGAACGGACTGATCGGTCAGATCTTCGGGTGCCGGCGCGTCGGGCATGTCTGATTGATGCTCGAAACCGTCTTCCCGGATGTGAAACGACGCTGCAAGATTGAAAATTTGTTCGCCATCCTGGATCGCAACGACGCGTCTTGTGGTGAAGCTCCTGCCATCACGTGATGGATCAACTTCATAGAGAATCGGGATTTCGGGATTTCCTGGGCGAATGAAATAAGCGTGCAGCGAATGGCACTCACGGTCCTCAACAGTGCGGCACGCAGCGACAAGAGCCTGGCTGATTACCTGGCCGCCGAATACTCGGATTGACCGCGAGTCGGGTGTGAAGCCACGGAAGCGATTTCGTTCAATGCGTTCAAGGTCAAGAATACCGATCAGTTCATCGACGGCTTCGGAAGTCTGCGTTTCCAAATCTTGCTCCAGAGGTTAGCCCGGAATCTTCAGATGATTCCGTGACGGTCTGTACTGCGTATAGACGAAACAGGAGGTTGGCCGCCACTCCCGATATTTGTGAGAGAATACATTCTGTCAGGAAAGGTGACTGGAACAAACGCATTAAAGCCATTTTATCTGCAGAAAATTCATACACTTTAGGCAGACAAATCGGTGCTGCTATCAAAGCAATACGAGGGACTTATGTGCGGGATTATTGGGATTGTCGGTATCGCACCAGTGACGAGTCGGCTGATCTCGACACTTAAGCGTTTAGAGTATCGGGGATACGACAGCGCGGGCGTCGCGACAGTCACGGCTGACGGAATAGAGCGACGACGTAGTGCGGGGAAAATTGCCAATCTTGAATCTGCACTGAGTGATGCCCCCCTGCATGGTCTCACAGGTATCGGGCACACCCGTTGGGCCACACATGGTGAGGCCACTGAGCGCAATGCGCATCCTCACACGGCGCCTGGCGTCGCGATTGTCCATAATGGGATCATCGAAAACTACACTGCGCTAAAAAAAGAGTTTAGCACGTCCGGCTACGAGTTCCAGTCGGAGACCGACACAGAGACTGTTGCCGTTCTGCTGAGTTCTCTTCTGAATTCAGGCCTGTCTCCCGTGGATGCTGTTCGGGAAGGACTGAAGCGTCTCCACGGCGCGTATGCCCTCGCCATGGTGTTTGACGAAGATCCGGATATGATCATAGGCGCGCGTAAAGGCAGCCCTCTGGTTATTGGGGTTGGCAAGGGTGAGATGTTTCTCGGATCAGATGCGCTCGCTATTGCGCCATTTACGCGTGATGTCATTTATCTGGAAGAAGGCGACTGGTGTTGCCTGCGGAAAGACAGCTACCAGATCTTCGATCAAGACGGCAAAGAGGTTACTCGGCCCATCAATACCGTCGATATCGAAGAGGATGGGGCGGACAAAGGCGAATATCCGCACTTCATGTTGAAAGAAATCTATGAGCAGCCAAAGACTGTCGAAAAGACTCTTCAAGCTTTCACGCATCCGGTTCATGGTACGCTCAGTCTGCCGCGGGATGCAGAAGCTGAAATAGATTTTACCACATTCAATTCGATCCAGATGATCTCTTGCGGAACGGCGCACTACGCCACGCGGGTCGCCGAATACTGGTTCGAACAGCTTGCCGGTATTCCTTGTAAGACGGATATCGCATCAGAATACCGCTATAGAAAACCTGCCGCATTGCCGAATTCGCTTGCGATTTTTGTCTCGCAATCAGGCGAGACGGCCGACACGCTCGCAGCACTACGGTATTGCAAGTCTGCTGGTGTTAAAACGCTCGCCATTGTGAATGTTCGGACATCCACCATTGCCCGGGAAGCCGACTATGTTCTGCCAACGCTGGCGGGTCCTGAGATAGGTGTGGCCAGTACGAAGGCGTTTACCGCACAACTCGTAGCTTTGCTCGCGACCGCGCTATGCGCCGGGCGTGCTCGCGGGCAGATTTCAGAGAATGACTTCAAAGCGTACAGCAAACTCACGTCCCAGATTGTGGTTCAGATTGAGAAAACTCTGAAGCTGGACGGGCAGATCCAGTCCGCTTGCGAGCTGATTTCTGAAGCAAATGACGTCTTTTATCTGGGGCGCGGCGTGCATTATCCGCTCGCTCTCGAAGGTGCCCTGAAGCTCAAAGAAATCTCTTACATTCATGCTGAAGGCTTTGCTTCTGGTGAGCTGAAGCACGGACCCATTGCACTGATCACCGATCAGACTCCGATCGTGTTCATTGCGCCATCAGACGAGCTTTACGAGAAGTCCCTCTCGAATCTTCAGGAAGTGGCTGCGCGCCGCGGGCCGGTTCTTTTGTTGTCCGATAAAAAAGGTGTCAGCGAAGCCGGCTCTGCCCCAACTGCGTCCCTGGAATTGCCCTCAACTGAGCCATTGATTGCACCGTTTGCTTATTCGGTCGCGCTTCAGCTTCTGGCCTATCATACGGCAGTGCTGCGCGGCACAGATGTCGACCAGCCTCGGAACCTCGCCAAGTCTGTGACAGTTGAATAGTCTGCAGACTCCCGGTTTGGTCGGGAGAACAATTTCAAAGCTTAAAGACAGGGGCCGGGCGATTGGCTGTAAGACTGTTCGGCACTGACGGAATTCGGGGACGCGTCAACAAGGGCGCAATCCGGCCAGCTAATTTCGTTCGGTTTGGCGAGGCGCTGGGCTATGTGCTCCGCAAAAGCGAACCGAGCCCAAAGGTCCTGATCGGGCGAGATACGCGTGCGTCTGGAAACATGATCCAGGCAGCCATCGAGGCCGGGCTTTTCAATGCTGGCGTGAATGTCCTTCGTGCAGGTGTTTTGCCAACGCCAGCCGTCGGGCGACTGACATCTGAACTGGACGTTCAGGCGGGTCTGATGATCACCGCCTCTCACAATCCAGCCCATGATAATGGTGTGAAGGTGTTCGGCGCTAATGGTTTCAAACTGTCAGCTGGCGAGCAGGAAGAGATTGAAGACCTCATTCAAGACGAAAGCATCGATTGCTTCGTGAGTGTCGGGAATATGGGGCACGCCACGACTGATGAAACGCTCGCTGGACGCTATGTTCAGTTTGCAATCGACAGTCTCTCCAATGGTGCAGATCTGACGGGCTTGAAGATATGCGTCGATGCGGCGAATGGTGCCGGTTCAGGCCTGGCCGAACAGGTGTTTTCTGCGCTTGGCGTAAACGTGCTCTCGGTTCTGGGTAGTGCCCCAAACGGCGAAAATATCAATGACAAGTGCGGCGCACTACACCCGGAGGCCTTGCAGAAAGCTGTTCTGGATACCTGCTCAGATCTTGGTCTGGCCTTTGATGGTGATGCAGATCGGATTGTGCTTGTCGACGAGAAGGGCGGGCTCATAGATGGCGACCAGATTATGGGAGCAATCGCCTTGCACTACGCCAAACAGGGCAAGCTGGCAGGAAACAAACTGGTTGCGACCATTATGTCCAACATGGGGCTTGAGCTGGCGCTTGAAGACAAAGGCATAACACTGGAGCGGACGCGCGTGGGGGATCGCTACGTGGTTGAGCGCCTGAGCGAGGGCGGTTTCACCGTCGGCGGTGAGCAGTCTGGTCACATTGTTCTGACCGATCATGTGACGACTGGAGACGCTATCATAGCTGGCGTGAAGCTGATGGAAATCGTAGCGGCCGCCTCGTCGCCAACATCTGAAGTTCTTCGTGTTTTTGATCCAGTACCGCAGGTTACGGAAAATGTACGCTTTGAGTCTGACGATCCGCTATCGCACCCCGGAGTGACCCATATTATCGATGAAGTCCGCGGAAGGCTTGGTCGTGACGGAAGAATTGTCGTTCGGAAGTCTGGCACTGAACCACTCATCCGCGTTATGGCGGAGGCGATCAGCCAGGTCGAGGCCGAGAGAGCCGCAGCCGACATTGTCAGCGCGCTAGAGACGGCTGATAAATCACCGCCACGCTGAAATGTCTGCGCAACGTCACGCTCTCATATTCGGCGGTTCGGGGCAGGATGGCAGCTATCTTAGCGACCTCCTGTTAAAGCAAGGCTGGAAAGTGACTGGGACATGTCAGAATGTCCATTCAAGTGATCCCTGGCGCTTGAGAATGCTTGGCATTTCCGACCGGATTGAGCTGATCAGCTGCGCGCTTTCGGATGAAGGCGCGGTACGGAGCGCTGTCACGACAACGAAACCGGATGCGGTATTCAACGTCGCGGCCATTAGTTCTCTTGAGGAAGCGCGTGAAAACCCGGACCAGACTATCCAAATCAATGGTACCGCTGTCGGATGGATGCTCGATGAGCTTTTCGACCAGAACTCCGATGCACGATTCTTTCAGGCTTCATCGGCTCAGATTTTCGGCAGCCCCGAAACGGCGCCTCAAACGGAAACGAGTGTCAGATCGCCTGAGAACTCTTACGCTGAAGCCAAAATACTGGCCGATGAAAACGTAGATAGGGCGAGGTCTCAGGGGCAATTCGCAGTATCTGGAATTCTCTACAATCATGAGTCACCGCTTCGAACCGAGCGGTTCGTCAGTCGCAAGATTGCAAGCGGGCTAGTGGACTTGCTCGATGAAGCTTCCGGGCCTTTGGAAATCGGATCACTCGATGCGGTCAGGGATTGGAGCTTCGCTAAGGACTTCATGGAGGGTGCGGTCCTGGCAGTCGAGGCGTCTGCGCCAGACCAGTATATCTTCGCATCCGGTGTGGCTTCCCGGGTTCGGGACTGGATTAATTATGGCGCCGAATATCTTGGTCTGGAAATCAACTGGTCTGGACAGGGCATTGAAGAAGAAGGCCGATGCGCCAGGACTGGACGATTACTTGTCAAAGTTGATCCGAAATTCTACCGCGCGATTGATCCTGCTCGCTTGATTGGAGACCCATCAAAAGCTCGCTCAGTTCTTGGATGGACGCCAAAAATGGACCTTCAAGCGCTCGTTCATCTCATGATCGATGCAGAGCGCTCTCAGCGAAATTAGAGATCAGCGTTTTGGTGCCGCGATATGAATCGGCGTGCCGAGGGCCAGTAACGCAGCTTCGGCGGTCGATTCAGACAAGGTAGGGTGAGCGTGAATGGTGTGGGCCAGGTCTTCCAGAACAGCGCCCATCTCAATTGCAAGCGTAAATTCGCCTGACAGCTCGCTAACATGCGAACCAACAGCCTGAAGTCCGAGAACGACCCCATCCTCTTTCCGCGCGACGATACGCACAAAACCCTTTGAGTCTCCCGCCTGCATTGAGAGTGCACGTCCTGAGGCGGCGAAGGGAAATTTTGCGACTTCAATCTCTTCACCTTCAGATCGGGCTTTATCGGGCGTGAGGCCAACGCTGACGAGTTCCGGTTCGCTGAAGCAGACAGCGGGAATTACTTTCGGATCGAACCGACGCTTTTTGCCAGCGATGATGTCTGCCACACATTCGCCCTGTGCCGTCGCGCGGTGCGCCAGCATGGGCTCGCCTGTGACGTCGCCGATTGCGTATACGCCGCTCATGCTTGTTGCGCATTGATCATTGATCTTGATGAAGCGATCCTGAAGATCCACTCCCATCGTTTCGAAGCCCCAGTCATCAAGCACAGGCTTACGACCGACTGTGACGATAATCTTCTCGACATCAAGGGACTCATCAGAGCCATCTTTTGTCTTGAAATTGAGCTTCGTTCCTTCTTTCCCGGCCTCGTGACCGGTAGCTTTCGCGCCCAAATAGGTGGAGACGTCATGTGCCTTCATCCAGGCTTCAACTGGCTTGGACATGTCCGCGTCAAAGCCAGGCAGAATGCGATCTGCGGCCTCGACAAAAGTTACCTTTGTGCCCAGCCTGGACAGCGCGATACCAAGCTCGACGCCGATGTAACCAGCGCCGACGATCGCGACAGATTCTGGTCGTTCTTTAAGGTCGAGCACCTGACGAGAGGAGAGAATGGTCTCGCCATCATAGGGTAACGCCGGTATCTCCACCTCAGTTGAGCCTGTCGCCAGAATGACGTGCTCTGCTTCGATCTTTTGATCGCCGTCTTTGGTTTTGACGGTGCATGTTTTCGCATTGCTAAATATCGCCCAGCCTTTAATCGCCTGAACGCCAGCTTGCTTGAGGAGCCCGGACACGCCGGTAGAGAGTTTGTCTACAATCCCTTCCTTGAAGTCTCGAAGCTCGGACATATTGAGGGAAGGGGGCGCGCTTAGGGATATGCCCATCTGCGGTTTTGCAGCAATCGCCGTCATCTTCTCGTATTGTTCAGAAGCGTGAATGATCGCCTTTGAAGGAATGCATCCCCGAATGAGGCAGGTCCCACCCAGCCGATCAGCTTCAACGATAATGGTTTTGAGGCCGTGTTGTCCGGCGCGAATTGCAGCCGGATAGCCTCCAGGGCCGCCGCCAACAACCAGTACGTCACAGGTCAGTGTCTCAGCCAATTTTCAGTCTCACATAAAGAGTGTTGCAGGATGCTCTAGTCTCTGTCGGACATTCTGGATGAGCATTGCAGCTTCATAACCGTCGACGATTCGATGGTCGAAACTGCTCGAAAGGTTCATAAATTTACGTGGCACCACGCGTCCGGCGCCATCGAATACCGCCCGTTCGACGATCTTGTTGACGCCGATAATAGACGTCTCAGGTGGGTTGAGAATTGGTGTGGTGACAAGGCCGCCAATCGCGCCAAGGCTGGTGATCGTGATAGTCGATCCGGACAAACTCTCGCGCGATGCCTTTCCGGCGCGTGCCTGAGAAGAAAGCTCAGCGAGCTGACCGGCCATCTCCCAGATACTCATCGCCTCAGTATGATGGAGCACCGGTACGACAAGGCCTTTATCAGTCGCCGTAGCGACGCCGACATGTACGCCTTCGAATTCGACCAGCTTGTCTTCTTCGGGAAAGTAGTGCGCGTTCGCCTGAGGAATCTCCGCGACAGCGCCAATTATTGCTTTTGCAAGGAAGGGGATAAGGGTGAGCTTCGGCTGATCTGAAGAGCGCGTCTCATTCAAATGCTTGCGAAGGTCTTCCAGCTCGGTCACGTCAATCTCTTCGACATAAGTGATGAGTGGTGTCTTCCACGCCTTTTCCATGTTGCGGGCGATCTTGCGGCGAAGGCCAATCACCTGCTTTTCATTCTGCGCTGTCTGTTTGACTGCCGAGCCGGTTCCGGTGGACGTGCGAGCGATGGCGCGACCGCCAGCTGCAACAAAGTCTTCAAGGTCGGTACGGGTGATGCGACCCGCTGGCCCTGAGCCAGGTACGTCCTGCAAGTTAAGATCCAGCTCCAGGGCACGTTGGCGGACTGCGGGAGATGCAAGCGGCTTCTGGCCAGATGGCGCTATCGCCGAGCTTGTCGCTTTCGCCGGCTCCGGTTTGGGAGCTTGCTTTTCAGGCGGAGGTTCTTTTGTCACGTCAGCGGGTGGTTGGGTTGGAGTCTCGTCCGCTGGAGATGAGGCGACATCTTTCGTGTCTTGAGCTGCAGTTGATTCCTCAGCCGGTTTCTCGGAGTCGGTCTCGGCATCTGCATCGGTTTCAATGACGATGATTTCGCTTCCCACTGGAATAAGCTCGCCAGCTTCACCAGAGATGCTCACAACCTTGCCACTAACCGGAGAAGGAATTTCAACGGTCGCCTTGTCAGTCATGACATCAACGACATCCTGATCCTCGTCGACCATATCGCCGACTTTAACATGCCATGTGACGATCTCTGCTTCGACTACGCCCTCGCCAACATCTGGCATTTTGATGACCTGTTTAGCCATTACACAGTCTCCATAAGCGCTTTGAGCGCTTTCTCGACGCGAGCTTTGCCAGGGAAGTAACTCCATTCGTGCGCGTGCGGATAGGGTGTGTCCCAGCCTGTGACGCGGGAGATTGGAGCTTCCAGTGAGTAGAAGCAGTCTTCCTGAATCTGCGCGATCAGTTCCGCGCCGAAACCGGACGTTCTGGGTGCTTCATGGAGCACCATGCATCGCCCCGTCTTGGAAACAGATTTGACGACAGTATCGATGTCGTAGGGTACGAGCGTTCTCAGGTCGATAATTTCAGCGTCAATGCCAAGCGCTTCAGCTGCGGCCAGCGCAACGTGAACCATGGTGCCATACCCAACCATAGTGGCGTCACTGCCTTCGCGCACCACGTCCGCCACCCCAATTGGGACTGTGTAACTTTCTTCAGGTACCTCACCTTTAGGGTGTTTTGACCATGCGCTGGAAGGAATGCTCGGGTCGCCCGAAAAGGGACCATTATAGAGGCGTTTTGGTTCGAAGAAGATGACGGGATCATCAGACTCGATGGCGGCAGTCAGGAGCCCTTTGGCGTCATATGGGTTGGAGGGCATAATGATCGTGAGGCCAGGAATGTGCGTAAAGAACGCTTCCGGACTCATGGAGTGTGTTTGACCACCATAGATGCCGCCGCCGCAAGGCGTCCGAATGGTCACAGGCGCCACAAACTGGCCCGCGCTGCGGTAGCGAATGCGCGATAGTTCGGAGAGTATCTGATCAAAGCCGGGGAAAATATAATCGGCAAACTGAATTTCGGCGACGGGGCGCATACCATTCACGGCCATTCCCATGGCCATGGCAACAATCGCACCCTCATTGATCGGAGCGTCGTAAACCCGGGTTTCGCCGTACTTTTCCTGCAAGCCCTTGGTGACGCCGAAAACGCCACCAAAATAACCGACATCCTCGCCAAATGCGATAACGGATGGGTCAGACTCGAGTTTGAGGTCCAGGGCGTTGTTCAGCGCCTGAATCATCGTCATGGAAGGCATTCGCAGCACCTCTTTAAGGGTCGTCAGATCGGTTCTCAGAAGGTGAGGGTGATCAATAACCCAGTGCTTGTCTCTGACGTCTGAGATGCCACGGTTGTTCCACAAATACGTCGTCAAACATTGTCTGAACGGGCGCATGCGGGCCTTCTTCAAGGGTGCCGTAGCTAATAGCTTCTTTCCAGGCCTTCGTGACCTGGTCTGTGCACTCTTCTTCCCAGTCGTCATGTTCGGCATCAGTCCAGTCGCCCCGCATGATCAGGTGAGACTTCAGACGCTCAACCGGATCTCCCAGTGGCCAGGATTTCCATTCGTCCTGCGGGCGATACTTGGATGGGTCATCGGAGGTGGAGTGTGCCTCTCCTCGATATGTGTAGGTCTCAATCAGCGTCGGACCATGTCCGGCGCGGGCGCGGTCAGCAGCCCATTTCGTCACAGCATAGACTGCGAGGAAGTCGTTACCGTCCACTCGAATACCAGGGATGCCGTATCCGATTGCTTTCGAGGCGAAAGTTGCCGCCGAGCCAGCCGACAGGGACTGGTGCATCGAGATCGCCCACTGGTTATTGACGACGTTCATGATTGTTGGTGCGCGATAGGTCGACGCCAATGTCAGAGCTGAGTGGAAGTCACCCTCTGCCGTTGAGCCGTCGCCGATCCAGGTCGATGCAAGCGCGTCGCTACCCTTGAGTGCGCTCGCCATGCTCCAACCAACAGCTTGGGGGAATTGCGTTGCGAGATTACCTGAGATTGAAAACCAATTCAGGTCCTTGCGCGCATAGTGAATTGGGAGCTGCCGCCCAAGAAGATTGTCTTTCTGGTTTGAAATGCAGTGACACATCATATCGACCAGATCTGCGCCGCGATGAATCAGCGCACCTTGCTGGCGATAAGATGGGAAAAGCATGTCGTCGGCACGCAGCGCAGCGGCACCGGCGACGCCGACGGCTTCTTCGCCGAGACACTTCATATAGAAGGAAAGACGCTTGGTTCGCTGCATCTTGAGCATGCGGTTATCATAGGCGCGTGTCAGCACCATTGATTTCAGGCCTGAAACCAAAGCGTCTGCGCTCAGTTCTGGGTCCCAGTCACCAATAGCGCCGTGATTATGATTCAAAACCCGAACAAGTCCAAAAGACAGGTCTTTCAGGTCGCTCGCGTCAGCAGAAATGTCTGGCTGCGGCAGTCCGCCTGCCTGAGGGATATCAAGATTGTCGAAATTGGGTCGCTCACCCGGGCGTACGGCCGGGGCTGGTATCTGAATGCCTGTCTTTGAGCGTGCCATTCCTATTTTCTCCCAGAATATTCTTTCGTGTAATTTATCATAGGAGAAACGTATTACCAAACAACAAGTTTCAAGAAGAAAGAAATACCTCATAAAGGCAAAAAACAGCAATAAATACCGTTACCACAGTGTGGCGGACGCTTTTTGGCAATTTTATTTCGGGAATCAAACGTACGTGATGCGATGCGTGTTCCAAAGACGCTGTTTCGCGCGTATGCATGGCGATGTGGATGTGACCAGCACCCTTCTTTTTCATGTGGAATGAATAAGATATCGTTTTGCGTGGTTGAAACAGATTGAAAACCTGAATAACCAGCATTCACACTGTATAGGTGATCTCTCATGGGCGAACTCCAAACCATTCTTCTCGACTATCTGCCGGTCATTCTGTTTCTGGCGATTGCTCTGGCGCTCTGCGCAGCGTTTTTGCTGGTCTCAACGATTCTTGCGCCGTCCAATCCGGACCCGGAGAAGGTTTCGGCATACGAGTGCGGATTTGAAGCCTTTGATGATGCCCGCCTTAAATTCGACGTTCGATTCTATCTCGTCGCCATTCTGTTCATCATCTTTGACCTCGAGGTTGCTTTCCTCTTTCCATGGGCCGTGTCGCTCGGAGAGATCGGTCTTCTCGGTTTCTGGTCGATGGTGGCATTTCTCGGTGTACTGACGGTAGGCTTCGTATATGAGTGGCGTTCTGGCGCCCTGGAGTGGGAATAGTGACGAATACTGACCCGACAAGAAAAATTCCGGCCCTGTCAGGTGGTCGCGCGACCGTTGAGGGTGCGGGACCTATTCGTGGTGACGACCCGTTTTTCGCGGGTCTGAGCGACGAGCTTGCTGACAAAGGCTTCTTTACCGCTGCGGCAGATGATCTGATCACCTGGGCGCGCACGGGCTCAATGATGTGGATGACCTTCGGTCTCGCATGTTGTGCTGTGGAGATGATGCAGGCGGGCAACCCGCGCTATGACCTTGAGCGATTTGGCATGGCGCCGCGTGGTTCCCCCCGTCAGTCCGACGTGATGATTGTCGCGGGCACACTGACCAACAAAATGGCGCCCGCTCTTCGCAAAGTTTACGATCAGATGCCAGAGCCACGCTACGTGATTTCAATGGGATCCTGCGCGAATGGCGGCGGCTATTACCACTACAGTTATGCTGTTGTTCGTGGCTGCGATCGAATCGTTCCGGTGGATATTTATGTCCCCGGATGTCCACCAACCGCCGAGGCGTTGGTTTATGGCCTTCTGCAATTGCAGAAAAAGATCCGCCGCGAAGGCACGATCGAGCGATAGGAGCCGGAATTGGACGATAGTCTGAAAGATCTTGCAGAGCACATCGCTCATGCTGAGCCGCATGCGGTTCAGAAGTGGGATATCCGAAATGGCGAACTCACGCTCCATGCGGTGCGTGATCACATTCTTTCGCTGATCAAGTTTCTTCGCGATGACAGCCAGTGTCGCTTTGAATCTCTGATCGACATTTGCGGTGTCGATTATCCTCAGCGTCGTGAGCGTTTTGATGTTGTGTATCACTTGCTGAGCATGAGAATGAATCAGCGCATCCGAGTGAAGTTGACCACGGATGCCGAGACCGCGGTGGCGAGTATCGTCGAGCTTTTTCCTTGCGCGGAATGGTTTGAGCGTGAGGCGCTGGATATGTATGGCGTTCTGTTCTCAGGAAACACAGACCTTCGTCGTCTGCTCACTGACTATGGTTTCGAGGGACATCCGCTGCGCAAGGACTTTCCACTGACTGGTTTTGTTGAGGTGCGCTATGATGACCTCGAAAAGCGCGTGGTCTATGAGCCTGTGAAACTGGTGCAGGAATATCGTAATTTCGACTTTCTCTCTCCATGGGAAGGCGCTCAGGCGCTCATTCCGGGCGATGAGAAAGCAGGAGAGGGTGCTTAAATATGGCTGACGGTCAGACCCACGATCCTGACGATCGTACATTTACATTCAACTTCGGCCCCCAGCATCCTGCGGCTCACGGCGTTCTTCGTATGGTTGTGGATATGGATGGCGAGATTGTTGAGCGGATCGATCCGCACATCGGTCTTCTCCATCGCGGTACAGAGAAGCTGATCGAGTATAAAACCTATCTTCAGGCCATGCCGTATTTCGACCGCCTCGATTATGTGGCGCCGATGAATCAGGAGCATGCCTACTGCCTCGCGATCGAGAAGCTTCTCGGGCTTGAAATTCCACGCCGGGCGAGCCTTATCCGCGTTCTTTATAGTGAAATCGGACGCATTCTCAGCCACATGCTGAACATCACCACTCAGGCGATGGACTGTGGCGCGCTGACGCCGATCACCTGGGGTTTCGAGGAGCGTGAAAAGCTGATGGTGTTCTACGAGCGCGCCTGTGGGTCTCGTATGCACGCAGCTTACTTCCGTCCGGGTGGCGTTCATCAGGATCTGCCGCCTGAGCTCCTGGATGATATTCTCAAATGGTGTGATGGGTTCCTTCCTGTCATGGATGACATTGAAGGGCTTCTCACCGACAACCGAATCTTCAAGCAGCGCAACGCCGATATCGGTGTCGTGAGCGTTCAGGATGCGCTGGATTGGGGGTTCTCGGGTGTCATGGTTCGTGGTTCAGGCATGGCCTGGGACCTGCGCCGTGCGCAGCCTTATGAGTGCTATAACGAACTCGATTTCAAGATTCCGATCGGCAAGAACGGAGACTGCTACGATCGCTATCTCTGCCGAATGGAAGAGATGCGTGAATCAGTGAAGATCATGCGTCAGTGTATCGAGATGATGGAGCCAGGTCCGGTTCTGGCTGAAGGGACAAAAGTTTCTCCGCCACGGCGCGGTGAGATGAAGCGGTCCATGGAGGCACTGATCCATCACTTCAAGCTGTACACTGAGGGCTTCAAAGTTCCGGCAGGTGAGACTTATACTGCTGTAGAGGCGCCGAAAGGCGAATTTGGCGTGTATCTGGTCTCTGACGGAACAAACCGCCCTTATCGTCTGAAAATCCGGGCGCCAGGTTTCCCTCACCTTCATGCAATGGATTACCTGTGCAAAGGCCATATGCTGGCAGATGTGTCTGCGATCCTCGGTTCGCTTGATATCGTGTTCGGGGAGATTGACCGGTAATGGGTGTTCGTCGTTTTGATTTGGAAGCGGGCGGAGATACGTTCGAGTTCGCTGCCGAGACAGAGGACAAGATCTCCTTCTGGCTTGGAAAATATCCGGAAGACCGTAAGCGGTCCGCCGTAATCCCGTTGTTGTGGCTCGCGCAGAAAGACAACGCAGGTTGGCTTTCCGAGCCGGCCATGCGCGAAGTCGCTGAGCGTCTGGAAATGCCGTACATCCGGGTTTACGAGGTCGCGACCTTCTACACCATGTTCCGGCTTCAGCCTGTTGGCCGTCACCACATTCAGCTTTGCGGCACCACGCCGTGCATGCTTCGCGGGGCCAATGATCTGAAAGAAGTTTGCCGTAGCAAGATTGGAAAGCCGCACCAGGTCAGTGATAGTGGCCGTTTGTCATGGGAAGAGGTCGAGTGCCTTGGTGCGTGTGTGAATGCGCCCATGGTTCAGATCAACGACTACTACTACGAGGACCTGAGCGTTGAGACGTTAGAGGAAATTATCGACAAGCTTGATAATGGCGTTGACGTGGAGCCAGGTAACTTTGTTGACCGGCTGAACTCTGCCCCCGAAGGCGAGGCAAAGACCCTTATCGACCCTGCGCTTGACGATGGTTCGGTACCTAAGGGTATCTCGTCTTTGCCAAACCAGCCTGAGGAGCTGCCAGAAACGCAACTCAAGCCGCTCGGTAAAATGACGACGAAGGCCAAAAAGGCAGACACAGTCAAAGATGAGAAGCAGGCAGCTGAAGAAGCGTCGGAGGCAGAGCCTGAGACTAAAGCAAAACCAAAGCCAAAAGCATCGAAAGCTACTGAGAAGACAAGCCCGGCAGCCAAGGCTGAAGAGCTTCCTGCTGAAACAGGCGAACAGGCTCGACCTGAGGCTATGCCTGAACCGGATTCCAATGGCGCCGATAATCTCAAAGTAATCAGTGGGATTGGTCCGGTTCTTGAGAAAAAGCTCAATGATCTTGGTATCTTCCACTACCACCAGATCGCCTCCTGGGGCGAAAAAGAGATGGCCTGGATTGACGCATATCTGAGCTTTAAAGGCCGTGTTGCGCGCGAAGGCTGGATTCCGCAGGCAAAAGAGCTGGCGGAGAAGAAATCATGATGATCATTTCAGGATCTGAGGAGCGCGCCTGTGCTTGAGGATAAGGATCGTATTTTCACTAATCTTTATGGGCGTCAGGACTGGTCTCTTGAAGCTGCAAAGAAACGTGGCGCGTGGCATTTGACACGCGAAATGCTGCAATGTGGTCCAGAGTGGATCTGTGACCAGGTGAAGGCCAGCGGCCTGCGCGGTCGCGGTGGCGCCGGTTTCCCGACTGGCCTCAAATGGACCTTTATGCCGAAACAGGTCGGTGAACGCCCGCACTATCTGGTCGTCAACGCAGACGAATCCGAGCCGGGCACATGCAAAGACCGGGATATTATGCGCCACGATCCGCATCTGCTGATCGAAGGCTGTCTGGTCGCCTCCTACGCAATGCGTGCGCATGCCTGCTACATCTATCTGCGCGGTGAGTATATTTACGAGCGCGAACGCATGGAAGCGGCCGTGAAGGAAGCCTATGAGGCTAAACTCATTGGCAAGGACAATGTTCATGGCTGGGATTTTGACGTCTATATCCATCACGGCGCTGGCGCTTACATCTGCGGCGAAGAAACCGCACTTCTGGAAAGCCTCGAGGGCAAGAAGGGCCAACCCCGCCTGAAGCCACCATTCCCTGCGAATGCCGGTCTTTACGGCTGCCCGACAACTGTAAACAACGTCGAATCTATTGCTGTTGCTCCGACGATTATCCGCCGTGGTGCGGACTGGTTTGCCGGCATTGGCCGTGAGAACAACAAAGGCACCAAACTCTTCTGCATCTCAGGGCACGTGAACAAGCCTTGTAACGTTGAAGAAGCGATGTCGATTTCCTTCCGCGATCTGATCGATACCCATTGCGGTGGCATAAGAGGCGGCTGGGACAATCTGAAAGCCGTTATTCCGGGCGGGTCTTCCGTGCCTATGGTTCCTGCTGAACAGATTATCGATTCTCCAATGGATTTTGATGCATTACGAGATTTGAAATCAGGCCTCGGTACGGCGGCTGTGATTGTCATGGATAAGTCGACAGATCTGATCAAGGCGATTGCCCGGATCAGTTACTTCTATCGCCATGAGAGTTGCGGACAGTGTACGCCATGCCGGGAGGGCACGGGCTGGATGTGGCGCGTGCTTGAGCGTATGGCGAAGGGCGAGGCGGAACACCACGAGATTGATATGCTCCTGGATGTGGCTGGTCAGGTCGAAGGACATACGATTTGCGCCCTTGGTGACGCGGCTGCCTGGCCGGTTCAGGGTTTGATCCGACACTTCCGCCACGAAATCGAAGAACGCATTACGAATTACCGCGTTGGCAAGCCGCTCGTTCAGGGCGCAACCGTGGCGGCGGAGTAGGGCGGTCAATGAATATTCTGCGACAATTGCTGATTGGAGTCTGGAGCGCGCTCTGCCTTGCCCTGGCAGGAAGCGCTGTCTTTCTCGCTGAGATGGGCTTCAGGCGTATCGGCTCGTCCGTGCTGTCAGCGCCGTTCGAGTTCACTGGCCAGGCATGGTTTCTGGCAATTGCCGCTGTTTGCGCGCTGACTGCTTTCTTCTGGTCACGTGCGCTTTGGGGCGTTGCTGCAGGTGTCATAGCCGCCTTCGTTCACGCGATGATTTTCTCTCATTTGCCGCAGATCGAAGTGTTCATGCGGTTTCTGCCGGTTCTTCTCGTTCCGCCCATCTCAATTGCGCTCGCAGAGTGGCAGGCCAAATCGGATCAATATAAAAAATCCTCACCTGAGGAGGTGTTCGCCTGATGTCTGATACATTTAAGCTCAACATTGACGGTAAGGACATCGAAGTCCCGCGTCATTACACGCTCCTCCAGGCTTGTGAGGAAGCGGGCGCAGAGATTCCGCGCTTTTGTTTCCATGAGCGCCTGTCCATTGCCGGCAACTGCCGCATGTGCCTGGTGCAATGGGTCGGTGCGCCGAAGCCTATTGCGTCTTGTGCCCAGACTGTCGGCGAAATGCGCATGAACCCGGATGGTTCCGCGCCAAATATCAAGACGACTGGCGATTATGTTCAGAAAGCACGCAATGGCGTGATGGAATTTCTTCTGATCAATCACCCGCTAGATTGTCCGATCTGCGACCAGGGTGGTGAGTGTGATCTGCAGGATCAGGCCGTCGCCTACGGTCGTGCGGGTTCCCGATATGAACTCAACAAGCGCGCAGTCGAAGACAAGAATATGGGACCGCTCGTCAAAACTATCATGACGCGCTGTATCCAGTGTACGCGATGCGTCCGGTTTGCAGCGGAAGTGGCTGGGGTTGAAGAGATCGGCATGATCAGCCGCGGTGAAGATGCCGAAATCACAACTTATTTGGAAAAATCGCTTACCTCTGAACTCTCAGGCAATGTTATCGACCTCTGCCCGGTGGGCGCGCTGACCTCAAAGCCCTACGCCTATAATGCGCGTCCATGGGAACTTCGCAAAACAGAATCGATCGACGTCATGGATGCCATGGGTGCAGCCATTCGCGTAGATGCGAAGGGCTCTGCGGTCATGCGGATCTTGCCGCGCATCAGCGAAGAGGTGAATGAGGAATGGCTTTCAGACAAATCCCGTTTCGTCTGGGATGGTCTTTCACGCCAACGTCTCGACAAGCCGTATATTCGGGAAAACGGAAAACTGCGCGCTGCCGGATGGTCTGAGGCGCTCAGCCTTGCCGCTGAAAAACTGAAAGGTGACGCTTCGAAGATTGCTGCGTTTGCGGGCGATCTGGTCGGCGTTGAAGCCATGAAGGCGACGAAAGATCTGTTGTCCGCTCTTGGGGCAACCCAGATGGATTGCCGTCTGTCTGGTCAGTCTCTGGGTGTAACGGCAAACGGCGAAAAGCTTCCACGCGAGAGTTATATTCTGAACCCGACCCTGATGGGTGTTGAAGATGCTGATGCGCTGCTGCTAATCGGCACGAACCCTCGTCTCGAAGCCGCCGTCTGGAACGCGCGTATCCGTAAAGCCTGGTTGTGGAACGAACTGAAGATCGGTGTGATTGGTGAAGGCGCAGACCTGACTTACGATTACACCCATATCAGCAGCTCTCCTGATGCGATCAACGACTTGGGTGAGTTTGGTGACGTTCTTAAAAATGCAAAACGCCCAATGATTGTTGTCGGCGAAGAGGCGACCCGCGGTGAAAGCGGCTATGCCACGCTGAAAGCTGCGCATGAGCTTGCAAAAAGCTGTGGCGCGATTGTTACCGGCGATGAGGCCTGGGCAGGCTTCGGAGTTCTTCACACTGCAGCATCACGTGTTGGCGCACTCGACCTTGGCTTCCTGCCAGGAGACGGCGCGAAGACTGGTCACGAGCTTCTGAGTTCGAACTGCGAAGACATGGATACTGTCATCCTTCTGGGTGTCGACGAAGTTCCAATGACTCAGTTCGGCGATGCCTTCGTTATCTACATCGGCAGCCATGGCGACGCCGGTGCCGCACGCGCTGATCTGATTTTGCCGGCGCCTGCGTATACCGAACAAAGCGCGACCTATGTGAATACAGAGGGACGCGTTCAGACAACCACCATGGCTGTTCAGCCAAAAGGTGAGGCAAAAGCCGAATGGGCAATCATGCGGGCGATCTCTCCTCTGGTTGGTCATCAATTGCCGTATGATTCGCTTGATCAGTTGCGTGCGCTGCTTCGTGAGGAAAATGATGTCTTCGCGGGCCTGAATTTTGCGCCGGGACACTCGGGCGCGGCGGCTCTGGATGCTGCATTGCCAGAGGGGTCTCAAGCCCTGTCA
>CETS01016186.1_pt1 | contig 34252 bp, 30 predicted proteins | sample 356391 | NCBI WGS metagenome assembly CETS01 (sample SAMEA2622673, study PRJEB7988) | marine metagenome | isolation source: saline water (ENVO:00002010), including
CACACGCTCGGAGCTCCGGCTGTCTGGTGATGTGCCGTCAAATGCAGCCAGGCAAGAGCTGATCCGCATTGCAAAATCCGTTTATAAGCAGCCGGTCGTGGATCAGATGCAGGTCTCCGAAATGGCGGATTCTGACTGGGTAGAGGCGATCAAGGTGGCTCTTCCGGGCTTCGTCAGATACCAAAATGGTGTGATGGTCTATCTGGAAGACCGGGTCACGATTAACGGGCAGGCTACGGCCAGCGCGGCGGACTATCTGCGAGAGGACCTGGTTCAGGCTGGCACCTATGTGGATATAGTTCCCCATGCCGACATTGTGCCCCTGCGCCTGGAGGCATTTGAAACAGCGCCTGATACTGGCGAGCTGCCAACGCGCCAAGTCTGCACAGCGGCGCTGGACGAGGCGCTGGATTTGGGGCCTATCAACTTTGAATATGCCAGGGATGAGCTGTCGCGTGAGTCAGGTCCGGCGCTCGATGGCGTCCTTGCTGTCATGACGGCTTGCCCGCATCTGATCTTTTATGTTGATGCGGCCATGTATGCAGGCGGTAAGCGCATTGCGCTCGAAAAGCTCACACAAGACAGACAGACGGCCGTGGTGAGCTATTTCATTGCACATGGAGTTCCGTTAGATCAGATTGAGATGACTGAAGTGAGGACGGACACTTCAGGGCTGGGCCGGGTGAGAGATGTGGATCCGGATCGCCAGATTTCAGTACGGTTGAGGGAGTCGTCAGATGGGTGAGCTGCTTGCCAGCGTGTGGATGTATCTCCTTGGTGCTGGTATTGTCGGTCTCGCTTTTGGCTGGTTGCTCAGAGGGATTATTATCCCGCGGGCAAAGTCTGTTCAGGTCACCGCACCGCTGGTCGATCTTCCTGCTCACGTTACGGACGAGCAGCAAGAGAAGCTGGATGACGCTGACCGCGCGCTCGCTGAAGTCAAACAGGTTTCAGCTCAAAACAAGGCTCTGCGCGAGCAAACAAGCCAGCTGCAATCGGCGCTGAAGGCCGCGCAGGCGGCTGTTGTTTCTGCGGAACAAAAGGCTGCAGAAGACAGGCTTTCCAGTGAAAGTGCTGGCGCTGCAGATGTCTGGTCGCAGCGATATCTCGCTTCGCGTGTCCGTCATCTTGAAACCAGGCTTTCTGGACAAGCGCCTGAGAAGGTTTCAGAGCCTTCCCAGATTGTGCCTGAAACGCAAGATGATCCGGGATTGGATCGATGGATGCGACTCTATCTGGAAACCCGGAACAAGATTTTGACGTCTGAGCTTGCCGCTCTGAAGGGGCAAGTTCCCGACCGTCCACTGACCGAGCCAGCTGAACTGGTTCTGGCCCAACTCGATAAGGAAGAGCGCCGTGCAGAGCTTGAAGCGCTGAAGTTCGAGCTGGCGCAATTTTCGGATGAACTGCGCACGGCCAGAGCAAAGGCGTCAGAAGCCGAGAAGCTGAGAGCAGAGCTCAAGCGTCTGTCTGAACTGGTGGAGACGAAAGTTGCAGCTGAGCAAAGCGACGATGAAAACACGCAAGAAGCGCAAAACCCGATCGCGCCAGTGGATACAGGCCGTATGGCACGCCTTGACTGGCAGAACCGCTATCTGAAAGCACGGGTTAATTTTCTTGAGAATTCCGGATCGCTGACATCACAGCCTGCAGAGACAAACGACGAATTAAAGCCGTCTGATGAAATGGCCGATCTGCAAAGTGAGATCAAACGCCTAAAGTCAGCTCTGGCTAAGACCTCGCAAGGCAGCAGCGAAGCCGAGCAGGAGCTGGTGCGGCTCCGTTGGCGCAATCGCTATCTGGAAGGCCGGCTGAATTATCTCGATGCGGCGTCTCTGGACGCGGCGAGTGAAGCAGATGACGACATTCTGCCGACGGTTGGCGAAGATGCTGAACCTCTTAAAGGCGATGATGCAGGTGTGGATCCAGTTGGGTTTCTTTCGGAGTTCGAAAGCGAGCCCATGGAGCCAGAACACGGACCTCAGACGGAATCTAACGTGAGCACTGCGGAACACGGCGAGATTATCGAGGAGGTGCGTCCTGCTTCACTGGATAAGCCGAACGGGGACGCAGACGACCTGAAAAAAATTGGCGGTATTGGCCCAAAGATTGAAGGCATTCTCAATGCGCTTGGCATCTTCCATTACAGCCAGATTGCCGACTGGACGCGCAATGAAGCGGCATGGATCGATAGTTATTTGCGCTTTCAGGGCCGCGTCATGCGCGAGCAATGGGTCGCTCAGGCAAGCGATCTGGCACGTGCTGCGGCGGACTAGCCGGGCGCAGGACCGTTTTGAGCTTTAACCGCACACTGAAGCCGGGTGATCGCAACCTCAAGGATATGCTGGTTCCTGCCATATTCTGGAGTGTGGTCGCCTTCGGCTCTTTTAACTATCTGCTCTACAATGTCGTCATCCCGCTTCACTTTATGCTGGAACGGGGATCGGCCATTCTGATCTGGCGGTTTGCGACAGATGGCGCTCACCCTGCACATCTGGCAATTGTGGGCTTTATGGAGCTGTTTATCGGCTGGCTCTGCTTTTTGCATTTCAGGCGCAATGAGCTGGAATATGAGGTGCTCCGGCCCGGTCGTGTCACATCGGCCAGCGTGGTGTTTACGGTGATTGGGGCCCTGCTATTGCCGGACTGGTTTGCGTCTCTTCTCGAACCATTCTTTCGCGGAGCAGGCGGAGAGCCCGCAGATGCGTTTAAAGAGGGCGCCATCCGCAATTTTCCAGCGGCGCAGCTCCTCACATTCTTTGTTGTGGCTGTTGTGATTGCGCCGGTCATTGAGGAGTTTCTCTTTCGCGGCGCGTTTATATCGACGGCACTTGCGAGCCGCTGGCCAAAGGCGCTGGTGGTGGTCGCATCATCCGCCGGCTTTGCTTACATTCATGGGCAGTACACACCGTTCGGCCTGGCAATCGTTTTTATGATGGGCGTAGGACTTGGTGGGCTCCGGATCTGGTCGGGAGGGCTGGCCCTGCCAATGATCGCGCACTGTGTTCACAATTTCAAAGCGTTTCTTGCGTCTCTGGCGCTCGCCATGTGAACGGTCAGCCTTTCGACTTGTGAGCCAGGCTGGCGGCGTTCTTCTCCCAGTTCACACCGTCGAATGTGTGGATTTCGACACTGGTAAATTCATAGGGATCATCCAGACAGCGCCAGGTTACCGCGCGGCCATCCGGATTGGAGCGCGGTGTGTAAAAGCTCTTCACGCCACAGACCGAACAGAACGTATGCTGAGCCTTCCCGGTGTTGAAAGTGTAGGTGGAAAGCTGATCTTCCCCGGTGAGCAGCCTGAAGCGGGAAAGCGGTACAATGATATGCGCATTCTGGCTTTTCAGGCAGACGGAACAGTTACAGTCCTCCACCTCGATGCGGTCAGGCAGGGCAACTTCAAATCGTACAGCGCCGCAGTGACAGCCGCCTGCGTGCCATTTCAAATTCTCTTTACTCATAGAATACCGGTGGATTGCGGTTGAACCAGGGTTTTGCAGTTTCGAGCTGACCTGCGAGCGCGTAAAGCAGCGCTTCCTGGCCATGGCGTGCACCGAACATCATGCCTAAAGGCAGGTCATCATCCGTCCAGTGAAGCGGCACCGACATTGCCGGGCAACCTGTCATGTTGAAGACGGCTGTGTGCGGCGCAAAACTCGTCACTGCTTCCTGATAGGCCATTTTGTCTTCAGGTGTGAGGCTAAGCACGCCCATCTCAACCGGCGCGCGGGACAGCGTTGGCATCAGACAGACATCAAAGCTGTTTTCATCCATCCACCGCTCAAAACGAATGGCCGCGTCCTGGCAGGTTAGGTCGGAACGGACAAGTGTATCCATGGGGATTGTGCGGCCAAGCCGGACCATATCATGGGTAACCGGCTCGAGATCATCCTCTTGCAGCTTCCGGTCCAGAGCCGCGGCGCGTGTGTCGACAATATTGGCGATATTGGCGGCGATGATCATGACCAGCGCCTTGCCGAGCGCCGTACCATCCAGATCAGGGGCTGATGCTTCAACGGTATGGCCAAGCTCTTCAAGAAGACGAGCAGTCTCATCGAGGCCTTTCTGGGCATCCGCATCCGGCTGAGTGCCATTGGGCGCAATTTGCCAGAGGCCAATGCGCAGCGGCTTCGGCGCTGTCTGGACGGCTGAGAGAAAGCTCGTTTCAGGCGGAGACGTGAGATAGCGCGATCCGGTTTCACGGCCGTGGGTCAGGTCCATCAGCACGGCGTTGTCTCGCACGCTCCGGGACAGAGCGTGAACCGTAGACAGACCATTCCAGGCTTCAGTGACCAGAGGGCCGAGCGGAATCCGTCCGCGGGAGGGTTTCATACCGAACAGGCCCGTACAGGCGGCTGGAATGCGGATGGAGCCGCCACCGTCGCTCGCCTGTGCCAGGGGTAATACCCCGCTTGCGACGGCAGCGGAGGCGCCGCCAGACGAGCCGCCAGACGTCCGTTCCAGATTCCAGGGGTTTCGCGTCTGACCAAACAGGGCGCTCTCTGTGGACGTGGTCAGGCCGTATTCGGGGCTTGTCGTCTGACCCATCAGGAGGATGCCCGCCTTCATATATCGTTCCACCAATGTGGAGTTATGAAAGGCGATATTGTCTTTGAAGAGCCTGGAACCACCGGTGAGTGGGGCGCCTTTGACGGCAACACCAAGATCTTTCGTCATGAAAGGAACGCCGGAAAGCGGGCCGTCAGGGAGGCCCGCTTCGATCTGTGCGCGTGCAATCTCTGGAAAGAGGGCGGAGACGCAGTTCAGCTCTGCTTTTGCTTCCTCTGCGCGCTCCAGTGCAGAGGTCAAAAGCTCTTCCGGGCTGACTTCTTTCTTTGCCACCAGCTCGGCGAGCCCCACGGCGTCATAATCTGTATAGTTCTGCATGTTTTCTTCCCCGACTTTTATCGGGGCAGAATTTCAGGTTTTTCGCAGCTTGTCAGGTCTGCAAAGCCGATGTTTGTCGCAGTTTGCCGTTTGAGTTTGGCAGGATGGGATCAGGCGGTGCAGGTTCTACTCTGCAGGTTCGATGGGTTCCCAGAGCTCGACCTTGCGGCCATCGGGGTCCATCAGCCAGGCAAACTTTCCATAGGCATGCGTTTCGCGCTCCTGCACCTGTTCAATACCTTCTGCATCAAGCCGGGCAAGAACGCCGTCCAGGTCATCGACCATCAGATTTAGCATGAAGGGCAGGTCAGAAGGTTTGAAATAATCGGCCTTATCGAACATTGCGAAGATTGACCGGGCACCTTGCGGAAATGTTTTTCCAGCTTCGGCGTGAAGGAAGTCCCAGCCACCATAATCATTGCCATCCACACCGATCACCTTGCGATACCAGGCTTTGGTGGCCTCGGTATCCTTGCAGCTCATGAATATCCCACCCAGACCGATAACCTTCGCCATCACGTCCCCTCTCACCTGTGAGCACTCAGGATTATCTTTTATCCCGACTTGTCAATGAAGCTGGCCCTGACCTCGATGTGCATTGGACGAGCGCTGCAGAGCACAGAAGGAATCTCGATAAGTATTCAGTGTAATCAATGCTGAAATACCTGTCTGTGAACAGCGACTGAAGTATTTAAAATTTTTCAACACGAAAATATTAACCCTAGTCGACTACACTCATTAGTATTCTCAGAATGAGGAGGTGATGTTGGTATCGATTTCGCGCGGGCTTTTTTCTATTCTTTTTCTTTTCGCGCTTTCAAGTCGAGCCAACGCGTCGACCGAGGCTGCGGACATTCAAACCATTCATCAACTGCTGGATGCGGTCTGGGTAATCGTTGCGGCTGCGCTTGTCATGCTCATGCAGGTTGGCTTTCTGCTGCTGGAAGCTGGCATGGTCCGCTCTAAAAATTCCATCAACGTAGCCATGAAGAACGTGATGGACTTCGCGGTTTCTACACTGGCCTTTGCGTTTGTCGGCTACATGTTTGCCTTCGGCGTGACGGGCCCGCTCTTCACCGGTTGGGACAGCGATCTGTTCGGACTGCGTAACGTCAATTCTGAGGGTCTCATCTTCTTCGTCTTCCAGGCCATGTTCTGCGGGACGGCCGCAACGATCGTTTCTGGTGGTGTCGCGGAGCGCATGCGCTTGTCAGCTTATACACTCGGCTCCCTGGCGATTGGCGCACTGATCTATCCGGTTTTCGTTCATTGGAGCTGGGGTAGCGCCCTGCAAGACAATTCCGGCGCTTTCCTTGGCAATATGGGATTTATCGATTTTGCAGGTTCGACCGTTGTGCATGCGACAGGCGGATGGCTGACGCTTGCCGCCTGTCTGATCCTTGGTGTCCGACGGGGGCGGTTCAATATTGATGGCCAGCCGATCCGTTTCTCGGGCCATAGCGCTGTGCTTGCCGCAACAGGTGCCATTCTTCTGTATATCGGGTGGATCGGATTTAATGGTGGCTCCACCACCAGGGCGGACATGACCATTGGATCGATCATTGCCATGACTTTGCTGGCTGGCTCGGCCGGCACAGCGATCGGCTATGTCTGGACCATGCTCCGCGATCGAACGGTCCTTCCGGAAAAAGTGCTTTGCGGCATGATCGGCGGACTGGTTGCTGTGACCGCAGGTTGTGCAGTTCTGGACACGCCCGGTAGCATTCTTGTCGGCATGCTGGGTGCGTTGACGGCGAATGTGATAAACGAAGTAGTAGAGCGCCGCTTTCGGATCGACGATGCGGTCGGCGCGATCGGTGCGCATGCAGGAGCTGGCATTGTCGGCACGCTTTCGCTGGCTTTCCTGGCGCCTGCAGCCAATCTTTCAATGTCGCGGATGGAACAGTTTCAGGTCCAGCTCTTCGGTGTCGGCGTAAATTTTCTCTGGGCCTTTGGAACCGGTCTCGTGCTGTTTTATGTGCTCAAAAAGACCATGGGCATCCGGGTGGCGGAAAGCGCCGAAGAATGGGGCCTTAATGAAAGCGAACACAATACACGCATAGGCATCGGGCACGTTGAACATGCGATGGATAAACTCGTCCGCGGGACTGCAGATCTCAATGCCCGGCTGCCAGTCAGCGCGGGCGATGAAGCCGAGCGTCTGATCCTGACCTTCAACGCCCTTCTAGATAACCTTCAACTCATTGAAAGCGAGCGCTCCGAAGCTGTAGAAAATCAGCGAGCGCTGGAAGAGGCAGAGCGGTTATCAGCCCTTGCTGATGCAACATTCGAAGCATTGTGTCTGTCAGTGAACGGTCAGGTGATCGACGGAAACGCGGCACTGTCCCGACTACTGGACGCGTCACTTGATGAAATTCGAGGCCGTCCGCTCGCTGAATTCTTTGCAGACAGTGATATGAAGGTACTGAATAAGCTCGTGTCTTCTGATGTGTCAGAAGCACATGATATCAGTATCATCACCTCCTCTGGGGCGAAGATTCCAGTCGAAGTGCGTGGACGCGATATTTTCTATAAGGGGCAGACAACCTGTGTCCTTGCCATTGTAGATATCCGCGAACGCCAGAAGGCTGAAGCACGCATTCGATACCTTGCTCAGCACGATCCGCTGACCAATCTGCCCAACCGGGCCCTGTTCAATGACCGCCTGACACGGATGATTGAGCGAACGGTTCAGCATGGTGTGCTTTCTGCCGTCATTCTGATTGATCTGGACCGTTTCAAGGACGTCAACGACCTCTATGGCCATGGTGCCGGCGATGAAGTTTTGAAAGCGACAGCCGATCGCCTGCGAGCGCATATATCGCCGCGTGATTCGGTCGCGCGGCTGGGCGGGGATGAGTTTGCAATCCTTCAATCCAGTATCAGTTTCGCCAATCAGTCGGCCGACCTCGCTATACGGCTTTTGCATTCTCTGAATCAACCGATTGCCTTGTCTGATGGCAACCGCGTGACCGTTGGAGCATCGATCGGCATTGCCCTGTGTCCACGCGACGGCATTGAAGATGTCAGTCTGATCACGCGTGCTGACACCGCGCTCTATCAATCCAAATCTCAGGGCCGGAACCGCTATGCGATCTTTGAACCGGGTATGGATGATCACGTCCGCAAGCGTCAGCTCCTCGAGCTGGACCTCGCAGTGGCGCTGGAGAATGACCAGTTTGAAGTTCACTATCAGCCAAGACTGCTCACCCGAAACGGGGAGATTGAAAGTTATGAAGCGCTGATACGTTGGCAGCACCCGTCGCGCGGCTGGGTGAGCCCGGCAGAGTTTATCCCTGTGGCTGAAGGTAGTGGGCAGATCATCAAGATCGGCGAATGGGTGCTCCACACCGCTTGTGCAAACGCGGCAAGCGGCGAAGGACAGGGGCGAGTGAGCGTGAATGCCAGCCCGCTCCAATTCCGGGATCGTGACTTTGTCGAAACCGTTCGTTCGGCACTTAATGCATCCGGACTGGAGCCGTCGCGGCTGGAAATAGAGATCACCGAGAATGTTCTCATCGACGACGATCAGCGCGCGGTGGCGATTTTCCGCAAGCTCAAGGATTTGGGCGTCAAAATTGCGCTCGATGACTTTGGTACGGGGTATTCATCGCTCGGCTATCTCAGCCGTTTCCCGTTCGATTCGATCAAGATCGACCAGTCATTTGTTCAGACCATGGAAACCATGCGGAGCGCACGGGAAATCATCGACACGATTATCCGCCTCGGTCGGGCGCTGAATATGAATATTGTGGCGGAGGGGGTGGAAACGCCTGGTGCGTTCCGTGCTCTGGTTGAAGGCGGATGCGACGAAATTCAAGGCTTTCTCGTCGGCCGGGCTGAGCCACTCGATAAGCTTTTGCGTCAACCGCCAGAGGAGATCACGCACATCCTCTCTACAGATAGCTGTGTGGCAGCTTTACGAGCCAAGGCGGAAGAAATGCGTGGGCATTCAGATTCTGAATCGGCATCAGACCGGATTGTTCGCAGAGCCTGACGGGTATCTCTACACTTATGTTTCAGGTGTAGATCATTTTGCGCGTCATCCCGCCATCAATGACAAGTTCAGCGCCGGTTACGAAATCATTCTGGGCGTCGGCGAAATAGAGGACAGCCTTTGCAATGTCCTCTGGCATGCCGACGCGTCCTGCCGGGTGCTGGGCATGATCGTCTTCGTTCAGGTCTTCGCCAGATGAGTTGATCCAGCCGGGTGAAATGCAGTTCACAAGCACGTCCGGGCCAAGGCTGATGGCGAGCGAGTGGGTCAGCGCGACAAGCCCGCCTTTGGTGGCGGCATAAGCGTGTGTATCGGGCTCAGACATATGCGCGCGGGTTGAAGCGATCAGCACCATTCGCCCGCTTGCGGCGCGGAGTGCAGTTTCAGCATGCTTTGCGAGGAGGAAGGCCGGTGTGAGATTGGTCGCCAGCACGCTGTTCCAGTCATCGAGTGTCGTGTTTTCCAGACTCGCGAATTCCGAAATGCCAGCATTTGAGACGATAAGGTCAATCTCATCATCCTCCCCTTTGGCTCGCGCGATAGCGCCGATCAGATCAGCTTCTGAGGTGACATCGCCGACGCAGAATTCAGCGCCCAGGGATTTGGCCTCTCTGGTCAGCTGATCCTCGTCGCGATCGAACATGAGGACGCGATATCCGGCATCTGAGAGCGCTTTGGAAACGCCAAGACCGATGCCGTTTGCTGCGCCTGTCACCAGCGCTGTTGGTTTTGGGTGTTTCGACATTTTGTGACCTCCGCACTGTCAACGCGCAGGCCACAAAAGCGATCCTCTGGTCTAGCGCGCTGCGGCGAGGTCGAATTCGGCTTTCCATTCTGCCATGAGATCGCGATTGTCATGATCCCACGGATGAAATCCGGGTTTGAACCAGGCCAGCCATGCTTTCCAGCCTTTGCCGAACAGCGATGGGGACTTCCAGAGGTAGCGTTTGACTGCCTGGCGCGCTTCGGCGGGAGAATAGCCGTCAGCTTCCAGAAGCCTGGACGCATAGGTGGTAATGTTGGTCGTGAAGTTCTGCGAGATGATGAGCATGGACATGCAGCGCCGGATATAGCGTTTCAATGGAGAGAGGTCTTTGGTGACCTTCATGAACACATCATAGGCGACAGCCTTGTGTTCTGTTTCCTCCATGGCATGCCAGCGCCACATGGCCTCAATGTCAGGATCTGTGCCTTCGAACATTTCCTGCTGCTCTTGCATCAGGTCGGCCATCATGGCGGTGAAGTGCTCAAGGCAGATTGTGCCGACCAGCATGCGCATGGGGCCGCCGTCACGCGCAAATTGGACGCGATCCCGCACCATCTTCTCAATCTCTTCGACCGGATATTTTTCTCGATCAATGAGTTGGTTCAACAAGTGATGCTCGCGCGAGTGTATAGCTTCCTGACGGATGAAATCATTCACGTCTTCAAGGAGCTTGCCTGAGAGCTCGCTCTTATAGGCGCGCACAGAATCCATGAACATACGCTCGCCATCTGGAAAGGTGATGGACAAGGCATTGAGAACAGCTGTGCCAACCGGATCGCCACCGAGCCAGTGACCCTTGCCTGCGCTTTCAACTGAGAAATGAATATCTCGCGGTGAGATTGTAAGATCGTCAGGAGATTGCTTGTGTGCCATCGTCAAACCTATCAACTGATGCATGAGACTATGCATCACAAAATAATCTAATTAACAAAATTGTCAATAGCATGAAAAAAGCAATTCGCACGCGACGTACGCCCGAAGAGTCGCGAGAGAATATTCTCTCTGCAGCGAAGGCGCTGCTGATCGAAGAAGGGCCGCAATCTTTGCGACTGGCCGATGTGGCAAAGGCCGCCGGCGTGTCTAACGCAACCGTGCTTCACTATTACGGCACGATCGAGAATGTGCATTCAAATCTGATGGAGCGCATGATCGAAGATCTGGTTGATCGGATTATGACAATTGAAGTGACGGATGACGCTAAAATCAGCCGCGGATTTGCCTTTCAGGCGCTACTTGAAACCTTTGAGAACAAGGGGGCTGCCCGGCTGGCAGCCTGGCTGGAGCTTCGCGATGAAACGCACCGGCTGACATCAGTGCGAAACGCCGTTTCGCAGGTGATCAGTAAGAAAATTCATCCGGGCGACGCACCCGTCCAGCGCGTTCAGGATGTCATCCTGCTGAGTGTCGTCCTGGCTTTGGGCGTTGGATTGTTTGGACGCAGTCTCGAGGAATTAATGGGGCGGCCAACAGGCCGTGCACGCGAACTGGCGCTGGAGCTCTTGAAAGAAACCGGAGAAAATTTGTCTCAGTGATCGTCGATGGGACCCGCACCACTGGATCTAGTTTGAGAGTTTTGCATCTGACGGGCCAAAAATATCAAGCAGCTGATCTGCAGCAGCTGAAGCTGGCAGGGTGCCGTTTGCGACTTCTTTTTTCAACGCCTCGAGTTGGCTTCGCACCTCGGGATGGGCGCGAAACGCGGCCATAAGGCCATCCTGGATGAGTTCGTTCATCCATTCGATCTGCTGAGCGGCGCGCCGGTCGTCCCGCGAGCCGCTTTCTGTGGTCTTCTTGCGGTGAAGCTTAATCTTCTCCCAGACGTCCTCCAGTCCTTTGCCTGTTGCACCTGAGCAAGTCACCACAGGTGGTGACCAGTCTTCGCTGGCGGGCTCAAGGATGTGAAGCGCATTCTGATAGTGACGCTGGGCGCGCTTCGCTGCACTCTCATCAATGTCAGCTTTGTTGACCGCGATCATGTCGGCGACTTCAAGAACACCTTTCTTGATACCCTGAAGGTCATCGCCAGCATTGGGAAGCATGAGAACAAGGAAGAAGTCGACCATGCCGGCGACCACCGTCTCGGACTGGCCAACGCCGACGGTCTCCACGAGAATGATATCATAACCGGCCGCCTCACAGAGGAGGAGGCTTTCACGGGTCTTTCGCGCGACACCGCCAAGTGTGTCGCCGGCCGGGGAGGGACGGACGAAGGCTTGATCATCAACCGACAGGCGGGCCATTCGTGTCTTGTCACCGAGTATCGAACCGCCAGAGCGTTGAGATGTTGGATCCACGGCGAGCACGGCGACGCGATGCCCCATTTCCGTCAGCATCGTCCCAAACGCGTCGATGAAGGTAGATTTTCCAACTCCAGGCACGCCAGTTATGCCAATGCGCTGACTTGTTCCGGTTTTCTCCATGACCGAGGTCAGGAAGGCACGGGCTTCAGCCTGATGGTCTGCGCGGAGGCTTTCGACACGGGTGATGGCACGGGCGAGGCCGCGGCGGGTGGAGAGATCAAATTCCATGGAAAATCAGTACGCGTGCCGCCCGAGCGCATCAAGCGGGTTCAGCGCGATTTCCAGGCAGTCGTTCGAAGTTCAATTGGCGCGTCATGAGCAAGTCCCAATAGCCACCAGAATGTCGATTCCGGAAGGCCATGTTCTTCACCGGGGATGTCAGCTGAAGTTTCCGTAAGTTCGAGCGCGACAGGTGCCGTCTCTGTCACACCCAGCTCACTGAGCGCTGCCTGATGGACCAGAGCGCGCCGGAAGCGGGCCTGACCTTCCAGACCATCATCCAGATGGAGTGCCACCAACATGCTGTCGCGGTCCGCCGGTAGAATGATCTGCTGACTCTCAAGTAGCCAGTTAATCTGTTCGGCGAGATCCGCATCAAACGGTTTTGCCAGAAGTGATAAGGCTCTGGCCTCTGGTTTGCGGCCAAGATCGCGAAGCAGCTGGCTGCCCAATTCGCAGAACCGTCTGGCGTCATTGTCTTTGAGTGTTTGCTGATGCGCCCAACGATCTCGGAGGCGGCTGAGCTCTCGCAGTCGGGACTTCTGGGATGAGATCGCCTGAGTATCGAAGAAAAGGTCAGAATGATCCGTCAGCAGTTTCCAGGCCGCGCGCGCATCGAAATCAAACCCACGCTTCACAATCGGGCTGGAAGGCGGAAGGCCCGCGACTGGATCATGACCGGCGTCGCTCACTCTGTCGGTAACGAAAGGGATCAGTGCCGCCTTATGAATTGTGAGGGCTGTGGCGATTAGCGGAGATGGCGCGAGAACCGGCCGGCCATTCATCAGGCTGCTTCGTCGGTCGCTGCTGAGATGCGTTCCGGAAGCCAGATGATAAACCGCGTGCCGTTTTTATAACTGGAATCCAGACGAATACGCCCGCCATGAGATTCAATGATGGATTTCACGAGCGACAGTCCGATCCCTGTTCCAGCCTCATGATCGGCTTTGATTCTTCGGAAAGGCTCGAAAATAATTTCTGAATAAGCTGGATCAATGCCGATGCCATTATCCGTCACCCGGATGAAACTGCGTCCCTGTGCGCGCCAGCCTTCCACCTCGATCTCCGGCTGGACGTCTGGCTTTGCGTATTTGATGGAGTTTTCAAGCAGATTGGTAAATACGCGTTCCAGCAGCACCGGATCGGCGTTGATATGGGGCAGCTCGCCAATTCGGATATTGAAGGGCCGCTGATGATTTCGGCTCAGCTCGTTGACGACATCGCGCAGAAGCGATGCCGAATTGATCATTTCCCGCTTTGGGTTTCGGAATCCCTGCCGTGCGAATTCGAGCAGAGTTTCTACAAGCTGCCGCATTTTTTCAGCGCTCTTTCGAATAGCCCCAAGATAAAATTGGCGCTGTTCATCACTGGTGGCTTTGTCTTCTGCAAGTTCAGAAAAGGATATGATCTGGCGACTCGGGGTTGCGAGATCGTGTGCGGCAAGGCCGGCAAACTGTTGAAGCGATGTGTTTACCCGCTGCAGGTCCGCATTGTGAAGATTGACCTGATCAAGCAGCTTCTGATCAGTCATGCGTCGGCGTTCGAGCTCTCGCTGTTGCTCCGATTGGGCGAGAAGGAAAACGTAGTATCCACCTGCCAGCGCCATCATACTGATCAGAACGCCAATTACCAGAAGCACAGTTTCAATGAATTCGATTGACCCGCGCACTTCATTAATCAGAGCGGTTTGAAATTCCTTGATTTCCAGCAGAGCGGGCTCGTCATCAATCCGGACGCGCTGGTCCAGTTGGGCAACGCTTAAGTTCGGGTTGTTGGCGATGGTGTCTAATGCTGCAGCGTAACTGCTGACCATTTCGCGCGTTGCGTTCAGCTCGAAATCTACCCCGTCACTCCGAGCCAGCGCTTCGAGTCCGTCGATCAGCGTGATCGCCGCTTCGGCATTCTCCCTTGCGGCAGAAAGAAACTCCGGCTCGTCCCGGCGCAGAAGTGCGTTCTTAAAGTTGTGGATAAGGCCGCCATAGCCAAGCTCATTCTCCAGCGTAAGCGTATCAGAAAGCGCTGTCTGAACTCGGTCTCTCAGTTTCGCGAGATTTGACGCCTGCCATGTTCCTACCACAGCGTGCGTCAGGAGGGTTCCTGCAGGAATCGCCAAAAGGGCAAGCTGGAATCGGCGTCTCATTCAGACGAACATAGCGGCGAAGAAATTAAAGATAAATAACTGAGTTGTTTGGTCCGCCACCGGGGCAATGACAGCCAGCATGCGTGTACAAGATGGCTAACCTTGTGGTAGAATGAATATGCAATTTGGGTGGTAGCATGAACACGGTCATCCGGTTTGAGCTTTGTGATTTATGCGTTTTTTTGGGGTTAAGTGAGTGTCATCAATACCTAGGATTTTAATCGTCGAAGACGATCATCTCGATCAGTATCTCATAAAAAGGGCGTTTGATCAGTGTGACCACGGTGCCGAATATGCGTTTGCTTGGGACGCTGAAGACGCATTAGCGCAACTGCAGGCAGGGCCTTTACCACAACTTATCGTGACAGATCTCAGAATGCCTGGCATTGGCGGATTTGGACTTCTGTGCGAGCTGAAATCAGACCAAAAACTTAAAAGTATTCCCACGATCGTCTTTTCAACCTCCTCTCAGGAGGAAGACATTCGCGAAGCTTATGACCGGCATGCGAACTCCTACGTCGTTAAACCAACAGATTCTGCCGGGTATGAGCGTTTTGCGTACAGGGTGCGCGAATACTGGCTATTCGAGAATAAGGTCGCCTGATTTCGTACGTTTCCGAGGCGCGTCTGCAGCTCGCATTTTTGTGAAGACGGAATCCGTTTCCTGCTTCGTTTAAAGTGCGAATGGGCTCAGACAGTTTGCGATGAGCCGCAGTGTACCAAGTGGAGCGTAGCGTGGTGAAGCGATTGGTGACTTTATGCAGCTGCATAGTCTTGTTGCAGGCGGCATTGCCTGGTTTCGCTCAGGATTCTGAACCTCAAACCGAAGCTGAACAAGTGCTCGAAGAAGTGCGTGTTGTTGGCTCGCGCTTCGTCAAACAAGCTCTCACAGACATTGAACCAGAGATTCGGCTTTCGACCGATGATGTGCAGGCCTATGGCGTGAACACGCTGGAAGAATTGATTGCAGAGCTCGGCCCTGAACTTTCAAGTGGTCGGGGCAGGGGAGACGGTGGTCCGGTCTTCCTTGTGGATGGTGTGCGTATCGGGAGTTTCCGTGAAATTCGCAGTTATCCACCCGAAGCGATCGAACGCATGGATGTGTTGCCGGAAGAAGCCGCGCTAAAGTTTGGCTACGGCGCAAACCAGCGTGTTGTGAACATCGTTCTCAAGCCCGAATTCACATCGAAAACGCTTGAAGCGGAGCTTGGCGGACCTGTGTCTGGCGCCGGGTTTGAGCAAGAGTATGATGGTACATACCTGAACCTTTTTAATTCTCGCCGTTTCAGCCTGGACGGTGAGATTGAAACGAACGCCGGGATTCTGGAGTCTGATCGCGGCCTCGACCTGTTTGATCAGAGCGGAGCAGACAGCCTGACCCCGGAGACCAGCAGCCTTGAACTGTCCGGTTCTTACCATCGGCCTTTCGACAACAATGTCCGAATGACGGTCACCGGAACGCTCGATGCCTCCGAGACCGAGTCGCTCCTCGGGCTGGCCGAGCTCGATTTCATTCTGCCGTCAGGAAGCCCGTTTTCATCTGAGACAGGGGACATGAAATTCTCACGTCTTGTCGGTGTGCCCGGGGTGCTGATGAGCCAGTCAGAAACAATTGATGGGAGTCTATCGCTCGGTTTGACGACCGACATTGGCGACTGGTTCATTACATCGAACACGACCATCAGTCGTAGTGAGTCTACGGGCACAACAGACCGCGAACCCGATGCGAGCGCCTTCCAACAAGCCCTGCTCGCATTCGATCCTGACGTGGATCCCAATAGTGATCTCACGCCCTATCTCACCTATCGGTCCGAAGACACTGAGCGGGTTTCCAACTCGGCCAGCACCAATCTCCTGGCCAATGGTCGCCTTTTCGAACTGCCAGCCGGAGAGGTGTCTACGGGGCTGAACCTCGATCTCAGCCATATGGACCGCACATCACGCACGGTCTTCGACGGTGAAGTGACGGAGACTGAGCTGGACCGTCAAATCGTCAAAGTTCAGGGCAGCTTCGATATCCCGCTGATCAGCGACGATATGAATATCACAGGCATTCACAAGCTCTCCGCCAATATCAGCGCGACAGCCAGCGAGTATTCAGATTTCGGTCAGCTCTTCGGCTTCGATGGCACCCTCAACTGGTCACCCTTGGATGAGTTGAGACTGCTCGCATCTTACACCCTGGAGGAAGGGGCACCGAGCATGTCTCAGCTCGGCGATACGCTCAGCACCACGCCGAATGTCGAGGTTTTCGATTTCATTCAGGGTGAGAGTGTGGAGGTGACTACGCTGAGCGGCGGCAATCCTGACCTTAAGGCGGATACGCGACATGTCATGAAGCTGAGCGCGGAGCTGAAGCCCCTTGAGGAAAGCGACCTCAATCTGAACCTCACCTATCTCGACAGCCGCATTGATGACCCTATCGGATCCATTCCAAGCGTGGATGCGGCCGTACAGGCTGTGTTTCCCGATCGATTTATGCGGGATGAAGATGGTCGGCTGATATCCTATGATCTGCGGCCATTGAATTTCGTTGAGGAAACCAAGCGCAACCTGTCCTGGCGACTATCCTGGAGGAAAACGTTCGAACAGGAGAAACCCCAGCGTCCAGCAGAAGCGGGCCGCGCGCGTGGTAGCGGGGAAGGTCAAAGCGGAGCTTCCCCAGCCCGGAGGGGCCCGCCACCCGGTATGCGAGGCCGTGGCGGTCGCGGTGCGCCAGACGCTCTGCGAGTTTACGTCTCGGCTCTTCAGACCTGGAATCTGGAGGACCAGCGTATTCTCGCAGACGGCTACCCCGTTCAGGATTATCTGAATGGTGCAGCTTCTGGCTCTGGTGGCGGCACACCGGAATTCGAATTCGAGCTGCGTTCAGGCTTTTACTATAAGAGTTTCGGCGCGCGCCTCGGCTATTCCTGGCAGGGGGACACAGAGGTGACGTCAGGCAGCACAGGAACGCTGCGTTTTTCAGATTTGAGCCAGACTGAACTTCGTCTGTTCTACTCTGTGAAGCCATCGAGCCCGCTGGCACAGGATGTCAGCTTTTTGAGTGGTGCGCGCATCTCTCTCGAGATCGAGAACATGTTCGACAATGTGAGAGAGGTTCGCGACTCAAATGGCGTTATTCCTTTCAACTACCACCCAGACCGGCTGAACCCCGAAGGCCGAACTGTCTATCTCTCCATCCGGAAACAGTTTTGATAGCTGATTAAACTGGTCGCGCGCACCTGCCGCATTTATGTCCGGACGCGCCTCCCCACCTGAGTTTCACATCCATTCAGGGGGTAATGATGACTTATCGCGACAAAATCCAGTCGATGCGCAGCGAGTTGCGGGAATTGAACAAAACCATACCCGAAACCACGAAGGAATTCGGATCGCTCAGCAAGGTCGTCAAAGAAAACGGGCCCCTGAGCACGAAGGAAAAAGAATTTATCGCAGTGGGAATGGCCCTCGCGACGCGATGTGAGCCTTGCATCAATTTCCACGTTGAAGCCCTGATGAAAGCGGGTGGGACACGCGAAGAGCTCGGCGATGTGCTCGGTGTGGCGATTCAGATGAGCGGAGGCCCCGGCCTGATGTATGCGGGGCATGCACTTGCCTGCTGGGATGAGCTGGCTGCGGGCTGAACGCTTGAACTCTGCATTTACTCAGCAGCGGTCGCATGTCCCAAGGTCGGACCGAGCTGTTCGAGAAGGCTTATGGCTGCGTCGGCGATGACGGTGCCCGGCGCGAAGATAGCGGCGGCGCCAGCTTCCTCCAGCGCATCATAATCCTGAGGTGGAACGACACCGCCGACCACGATCATGATTTCGGGGGCGCCCTGATCAGCCAGCGCTTTCTTCAACTCAGGCACAAGTGTTAGGTGTCCGGCGGCGAGCGATGACGCCGCGACGATATGAACGTCATTCTCGACAGCCTGTTTGGCGGCCTCATCAGGCGTCTGGAAGAGCGGGCCAATATCCACATCCCAGCCGAGATCGGCCATGCCGGAGGCAACGACTTTCTGTCCGCGGTCGTGACCGTCCTGACCCATTTTGGCGATCAGAATGCGCGGTCGGCGACCTTCGGCCTCTGCAAAGGCGGCGGCCATATCGCGGGCCTTTGTGACGGTTTCGGATTTCTCGCTCATGCCGGAAGCATATACCCCCTGAATGGATCTGATAACGGCCTGGTGACGCCCGACGGACTTTTCTACAGCAGCGGAGATCTCACCGACCGTGGCTTTCACGCGAGCGGCTTTGATGGCCAGATCAAGAAGATTTCCAGAGCCTTCTTCAGTGGCACGGGTGAGAGCATGCAGCGCCTGATCTACCTCAGTCTGGTCACGCTCAGCGCGCAGACGTGAGAGCTTGTCCAGCTGCATGCGGCGGACATTGGCATTGTCGACTTTCAGAACCGGTACGTCTTCGGGCTCATCGAGGCGGAACTTGTTCACGCCAACAACAGTCTGCACACCCGAATCGATCCGCGCCTGCGTGCGCGCAGCGGCTTCTTCGATGCGGAGCTTCGGCAGGCCTTCTTCAATGGCCTTGGCCATGCCGCCGAGCTCTTCAACCTCTTCAATATGCTCCATCGCCTTGGCGGCGAGGTCATGGGTGAGGCGCTCTACATAGTAAGAGCCGCCCCAGGGGTCGATCATGTCTGCGGCGCCTGCTTCCTGTTGCAGGAAAAGCTGGGTGTTTCGGGCAATGCGGGCGGAGAAGTCCGTCGGCAGAGCGAGGGCTTCATCAAACGCGTTGGTGTGCAGTGATTGTGTCTGACCACCAGCAGCGGCCATGGCTTCAAGACAGGTCCGCACGACGTTGTTGTAGACGTCCTGGGCTGTCAGCGACCAACCGGAGGTCTGTGAGTGAGTGCGGAGCGAGATGGATTTCTCATTTTTGGGCGAGAACTCCTTCTTCACAAGGTTCGCCCAAAGCAGACGCGCGGCGCGCATTTTGGCGACTTCCATGAAGGTGTTCATGCCAATCGCCCAGAAGAACGAAAGACGCGGCGCGAAGGCATCTACATCGAGGCCAGCGGCGACGCCGGCGCGGATATACTCAATGCCATCAGCAATGGTGTAGGCGAGCTCAAGGTCCGCCGTCGCGCCCGCTTCCTGCATGTGATAGCCGGAAATCGAGATCGAGTTGTAGCGCGGCATATGGCTGGAGGTATAGCCAAAAATGTCTGAAATGATCCGCATCGAAGGGCGCGGCGGATAGATATAGGTGTTGCGGACCATGAACTCTTTCAGAATGTCATTCTGAATGGTGCCGGAGAGTTTGGACTGGTCCACGCCCTGTTCTTCAGCCGCTACGATATAGAGCGCCAGAACCGGCAGCACCGCGCCGTTCATCGTCATGGAAACTGACATCTCATCGAGCGGAATGCCCGCAAAAAGCGTGCGCATGTCGTAGATGGAGTCGATGGCCACCCCTGCCATGCCGACATCACCCGTTACGCGCGGATGGTCGGAATCATAGCCCCGGTGGGTTGCCAGATCGAAGGCGACCGAGAGCCCTTTCTGACCGGCAGCAAGGTTGCGGCGATAAAAGGCGTTGGAATCTTCTGCCGTTGAAAAACCCGCATACTGGCGAATGGTCCACGGACGCTGTGGATACATGGTCGGATAGGGGCCACGACCGAAGGGTGCGATGCCTGGATAATCGTCCAGAAAATCGAGACCCGCCGTATCTGCGGCGGTGTAGACGGGCTTTACGCCAATATCCTCTGGCGTGGTCCAAACCTTCTCTTCAGAAAATGTCTGCGCTGGGGCCGCTTCAGATGAGGAGGGCGTGCCGAGATCGATCTTTGTGAAATCAGGATGGGTCACGAAATTGCTCCATTCACTCGACCGTTAAAGCCGTCAGTAATTCTTCTGCTGATCATCCGATCAGGTCCTCGCTGCGTTCACATGAGACCGTGCGATCTTCGCCACCAATTTGCGCAATCAGGTCAAATCGGGAGGCCGAATGCGGGACGTATCTTTGCTCGAGGGTGCGCCCTTCAATGCTGGAAAAGCCTCGCACGAGATAGGCGTTCCAGTCGTTCAGGAAATCGCGTTCACTTTCACTGAAACCTGTCGCGGAAAGAGGCCGGGCCTGGATTTCAGAGTAAGTGGATGACAATGTGCCGCCATCAACCGTGAATTCGCCTGTGCCCGACAGCGCGATTCGGATTTCCCGCTCGCCGGACAGGTTCACAATCGCTTCGCCGCTGGAGATGAACTTGCCTGGTGTCGGGTAAGAGACCTCGCTGATCACCAGCGCCTGGTTTCCGGAAATCACCGACTCTTCCCGACAGGTCCAAGTCCCTTCCTGTGGAAAGGGCAGGTTCTCCTGCGCCAGAGCCGTTCCGGAAATAAGCATCAGCGCAGTTGAAAAGACAGAAGCAGCGTGAAGGCGACGCATGTGACTACCCCACCGGCCTCAGGCAAGTGGTGACGTCATCGGTGCCGCGGAAAATCAGAGCATCCTCGCCGCGATAAATCAGCTCGCTGGAGGTGTCCTCTGTTGAGTCCATTTCGGCTTCGAGTGCTGCTTTGATGTCGCTGGTGACGGGGGTGCCGTTGAGGGTGCCATCGCCAACCGTGAGGTCCATATTCCGCTCTGAAATCATATCCCCCACCACGTCATAGTCATAGGTGTAGTCGATATTCAGGCTCAGTTCGAATTCCGGGTCCAGAATGTTCATTTCACCGTCGGCAAAGGCTTTCCCGCCAGGCTGAAACGTCACGATGAAGCGCGCTTCCATGGAGAGGTCCGTACTCCGGACGAGGCAGTCCCAGCGTCCCTGCACATCTTCATTGGTGTAGGCCGAAGCAAAGGGAACCATGCCGAAGGCGAGGAGGCCGCCAAATGCGGCAGATTTTACAAAACGATCACGCATTTTCTACTCCCAGCTCCGCATGAGCAATTTCGAGTTTGCTGATCACATCCACACCGACATGGATGAAGTCGTCAATGCCAGCTTTCCGATAGTCCGCTTCCGCATCGCCGGGCTTGCCGGCCAGATAGATGCGCGCATCCTCGCGTGCATCTCGAAGGGCTTTCGCAGCATTGGCGGCGTCTTCGGCATATTGGCTATCCGACCCACAAATGACTGCGATCAGCGCGCCGCTTTTCACAAAATCCTCTGCCATACTTTCCAGTGTATCATAAGGTGCATTGGTGGGGTGCGCGGCGATACCGCCCGCAGCGAAAAAGTTGATTGCAAAGCTTGCGCGGGCGTTATGCTGGGCAATGGGGCCGATACAGGCGAGGAAAATTTCAGGCCGCTTTCCCGTTGCCTTCGCCCGTGCGTCTGCATGGTCGCGAAGACGTTCAAACGGTTCGGCAAGCCGCATCGGGAAGAGCGGATCGCAATGGGCGTGGGGCTCGGCTTCCTGCGGCAAAAGCGTCATCAGACTTGCCCCGTTGCTCGCCGCGTCGATCAGCTCCAAAGCTGCGCGTGACTTGGGAGCTTTGCCTTCAACGGCTGGCTTGATCGGCGGTAATTCGGACAGATCCACCGTGTCAGGAAGGTATTCGTCCAATAGGGCAAATTCGCTGACGCCAGTAATGGCCTGTTTGCGCTTGGCGATGTCACGCATCAGCGCGGTTCGTTTCTCTGCCAGCCGCGCCTGGAATGCACCGGACGACAAGCTTGCGCCAATTCCGCCATCGCCCTCAATCTGTTGGAATGCTGACCATGCGGCTTCTGAAAGGTCTTCTGACAGTTTGCCGATCGACCAGGTGCCGCCTGCAGGGTCGCTGACGCGTCCAAGCGAACTTTCTTCCTGGGCAATGATCTGCGTGTTTCGGCCAATTCGTCGTGCGAGTGGTCCGGCAATGCCGCTCGCATCGGTAAATGGACGTAGCGTGACGATATCTGCGCCGCCCACGCCTGCTGCAAAGCAAGCCGAGGTGTTGCGCAGCATGTTCACCCACGGATCGCGCTGAGTGAGCATGCGACGCGCAGAAACAGCCTGGAGTTTCATCGGCAGCGGCGTGCCGCCAAAGCTTTCGGTGACGCGGGCCCACAGGCGGCGCATGGCGCGGAACTTTGAGATCTCCATGGCATAGTTCGGCCCAATAGAGAGGCAGAACAGCAGAGACTTGTTGGCCGCTTCAAGTGACATGCCCGCATCCAGAAGGGCTTTGAGATAGCTGACCCCGCTCGAGAGTGCCAGCGCGAGCTCCTGAGCTTCACTGCCGCCGCATTCATAGGCCGGTCGTCCGTCAACACGGATAAAGGTCGATGAGGTAAAGTCCGGTGCCATTTCCGCGACGAAGCTGGCGGTTTCTTTGAGGGCATCTGGCAATGTGCTTGTCAGCGCGCCGACGCGGGCCAGCTCGCCAATCGGGTCGATATTGAAAGCGAAAAACTGCCTGGCGGGCTCCAGGTCCTTTTTTCGGCTCCAGGCAATGGCAAGCGCTGCGGCCTCGATCCCAAACCCTTCGAGCGCCGAGTTTGAGAAGGCGAGTGTGGCAAGGTCGGTGCGCATCTCGCCAAGTACTGTGTCGAGATCATCGACAGACTGGATCGCAACGCCGCGCTCGCCGGAAGTATCGAGCCGAAGCTCGATAGAACTTACGCCCCGTTCCAGGTCCTTGATCAGGTCTTCAGAGGCTTGTTTCAGGTGAGGATGATCGACCACCTGCCGGATATCCCATGGCAGGTATTTGTCCTTTTCTGCCGCCGTGCCGCGCACGAAGGGTGCTTTGCCGGGCAGACCGTCAGGATCTGTCGCAGCTGGCCAGTCAGACTCACGATAGAGCGGCTTCTGGACGATCCCATCACGGGTTTTCCGCTCCAGCGCCTCTGGCTCTTTTCCCTTCAGTGCCTTTTTGACAAGTGAGCGCCACTGGGCCTCATCTGCATCGGGGAAGGCCGCGCTGAAGGACTTTAGCGTGTCGTCTGCCATCCTGTTTCCCTTTGAACGATCATCTCTTTTGCGGTGCACAAGGAAACCGGAAACGGCGTCTCGTCAAGGGTGACGCATGCCTTCCCACCTATCGTCCTGTGTCCAGGGAAGGAGGGGTGAGTTACCCGGTAAAATCCGGTAGTCTGCCGGAATTGTGACTTTTGAGGGAATTATGAAAGCGCTTTTTTCAGCCCTTTGGGTGGCCATTTTGATTGGGTCTGGCGCATCTGCTGCAAACGCACAGTCTGCTGAGGAATACTACCAACAAGGCAAGACTGAAGATGAAAAGGGTCAGGCTGATTCGGCGATTGCACCTTATGAGACTGCCTGTGAGCTGGATCATGCTGAGGCCTGTAATGAGCTGGGCGTAGCTTATTTCCGCGGGCAGGGCGTTGATTTCTCTCTGCCTGAGGCAGAGGCGTATTTCCAGAAATCCTGTGAGCTTGGCAGCGGTCGTGCCTGCAATAATCTCGGCGTCTGGTGGAAGGTGGGGCAGACCGGTGACGAAGATCCTGAAAAATCTCTCACTTATCACACACGCGCCTGTTCACTTGGCTTTGCAGAGAGCTGCTATCACAGCGCAGTTTATGCGCGAGACGGCTATGGACGCGCAGTAGATATCTCAGACGCCCGTGCCGCTTTTTCCACAGGATGCGAGACGGGCGATACCGAGTCCTGCTATCAGTCGGGTGCCTTCATGAGGGACGGGACAGGTGGTGAGAAAAACGCCGAGCTCGCGCGGTCGACCTTCCGTTCCGCCTGTAACAATGACGGACACGCGCCGAGCTGTCATGCTTTTGGAGACCTCGCGCTCAATGGCGAAGGTGGCGAGAAAGATGTCTCAGTGGCGCTCCAATATTTCGAGATGGCCTGCGAGCTGAACTTTGCTGAGGCCTGCAGCGAAATTGCGATCGTGCGTTCGGGGAGCGAGCGCGGCTATAAAGATTATGATCTGGCGAGACATGCCGCCGGAAAAGCCTGCATTCTTGGAGATGGTCCCTCCTGCACGCTAATTGGTGAGATGATGGCGCGCGGACGCGGCGGCGAGAAAGACCTTTTCGGCGCGCTCGAGAAGTTTACGGAAGGGTGCAGCTGGGGAGATCCTCAGGCATGCGACGAGGCGGCAAGAGCATTTGATCGTGGCCTCGGTGTCGAAAAAGATACTGAGGAAGCCGAGTATCTGCGTCAGGCGGCCTGCTCGCATGGCGAAACATTCAGGTATTGCGACTAGCAGCGTCCGCACGCGCCACGAGAGGTGGGAATACAGGCTGAGTGCGACAGACTTGCGCTGCTGTGATTTGGTTATTGACTGCAAATGAGAATTATTCTCAATATTGTGTATCCAGAATCGAGTTTACCTTCGGAAAGGATACGTCATGGAACAGGATTGGCACGCACGCGGTGATCTGGCGCAGACTGAACGCTTGAGAGACTGGCTTGAAAGCCAGGCTTGCGTTCTGGGCTTTTGGATGGATCGTCTGGCTGCCCAGGGAGATGCTGGGATGATGGGCAGACTGGAGGCGCATCGCCGCGATCTTCAAAGCCTTCTTGAACAGCTGAATTAAGCCAGTTTCAACCGGGTTAGGGAACACTGTTACTGTGTTCGGGAATGGCTGAAGTTATGTGCGACGATCCTTCCTTTGGCGGCTGGTCGAGGATCCTTTTACGAGAACAGCGTTTAATGGTCCTAAAGTCTGAAAGCTCAAAGCCAGTGCCACTGGTGCAACACGAACGCCTTCCGTAAGGACAGTCTTGCTCGAACTGACGGGGGGGCTAGTTTAGCGGCACAGTGTTCGAGGGAGCCCATATGTCATTGCCAGACGTTCTGAAAAATCTTCGCATTCCGGTGATCGGGTCACCGCTTTTCATCATCTCGCAGCCTGATCTTGTTTTGGCGCAGTGCAAGGCAGGTGTCGTTGGTTCCTTCCCGTCTCTGAATGCGCGCCCGGCAAGCCTGCTGGATGAATGGCTTGACCGGATCACAACCGAGCTCGCTGATTACAATGCGAAGAACCCGGACCGCCCGGCTGCGCCGTTTGCCGTGAACCAGATTGTTCACAAATCCAATGACCGGCTCGAACACGACGTGGAAATGTGCGTCAAATACAAGGTCCCGGTCGTGATTACTTCGCTCGGCGCGCGTCCTGAAGTCTACGACGCTGTGCATTCCTATGGCGGGATCGTGCTGCACGACATCATCAATATCGTCTTTGCACATAAGGCGCTGGAGAAAGGTGCGGATGGCCTGATCGCTGTGGCTGCAGGTGCTGGAGGTCACGCCGGTCAGCTTTCGCCGTTCGCCTTGATACAGGAAATCCGCGAGTTCTTTGATGGCCCGGTTGCATTGTCCGGCTCGATTGCGAATGGCGGGGCTGTTGCTGCGGCCCAGTGCATGGGCGCGGACCTGGCCTATATTGGATCGGCATTCATCGCCACGGATGAGGCGGTCGCCGACGAGGGCTATAAAGACATGATTGTCGAAAGCGCGGCCAAAGACATTGTCTATTCCAACCTGTTTACAGGTGTGCACGGCAATTATCTGGCCCCATCCATCGCCAAAGCAGGTCTGGACCCGAATGATCTCCCGGAAAGCGACCCGTCCAAGATGAACTTTGGATCTGGCGGCAATCAGAAAAGCAAGGCCTGGAAAGATATCTGGGGCTGTGGACAAGGCATCGGCGCCGTCACCTCGCGCGGGCCGGTTTCGGCTTATGTCGTCAAGCTTGAACGCGAATACCGCGCGGCGATTGACGCGCTCTCACGCGGCGAAGCCATCGACTTCAAAGCCCTTGCCGCGATGAGCTAGGCACTGGCGCATTCAAAAAACGGATTTTATGTCGTCATCCCATTTCGATGAGGTTGCCTTCCGTCCGAGGCGGATTGTCATCCAAATTATGAAAAGGTTCAGAAGTCGGCGGAGCAATGTTCCGCCGAAGACTGCGCCATCCCGGCTGGGTGTAGGATGGGTGATGTCGATATAGAGGTGAATGCTGAGCCAGATCAGCGAGATCAGAGCGATAAACCAGAAGAATTTCGGTTTGAAAACTGTTGCCACCGCAGCAGCCACCGACGCGAAGGGGAGAAACAAAAGGACCATGTATTCATACATCTGAGCGTAGATCGCCCATGATCTTGTTGCGATGAAGATCACGGCTGTGCCCTGAATAACAGAGGCAATGGCGATGAGAGTGCACCAGATTCTCAACAGCCGGATCCAGGATTTCTTTGCACTGCTCAAAGGTCTAAAACTCACGGCCCCAATTAATCCAACCTGCCGCAGTCGAGCATAAGAATGCCGCCCTGACCACACAGGAGCACATTCATGGCAGGCGGAACCGATTTCACAAACAAGCTTTCACTGCCCTACCTGTTATCGAACCAGGCGCTGAAACACGTCACCATTAATGAAAGTCTGCGTGCCCTAGACGGATTAGTGCAGACATCCGTGGTTTCACACACGCTGAGCGATGCGCCAGCCTCGCCAGCCGAAGGCGAAGCCTATCTCATTGCAGGCTCGCCGACAGGCGATTGGTCTGGCCATGCGGGTGAGTTGGCCATTTTTGCTGACGGTGGCTGGCTTTTCTTTCATCCGCAAACCGGTTGGCGCATATGGATCGAAGACGCGGGGGCTTTACTCGCATTTGACGGCTCTGCATGGCGCAGTGTTGTCCCTGACGCGCTTCAGAATATTTCACAGCTCGGCCTGGGCACGACGGCGGATGAGGCCAATCCGTTGAGTGCGAAACTCAACAGCTTGCTCTTCACGGCGCTTGAAGCGTCCAGCGGTGGTAACGGTGATCTTCGTTTCACACTGAATAAAGAGGCATCGAGCCGCGTGCTCTCAATGCTGTTTCAGTCAGGATATTCGGCGCGTGCGGAAATCGGCCTGATCGGAGACGACGATCTGGTCCTGAAAGTCTCGTCAGATGGGGCGAGCTTTCATGAGGGACTGCGTATCGAAGCCGAAACAGGCCAGGTCATTTTTCCGAATGGTAGCTCAGATTTCCGCGAACGTCTGACGTCTGATCGAACCTATTTTGTGAATGCTGCGACCGGCTCAAACGGGAATTCCGGACTGACAGCTGGCGAGGCCTTTGCGACGATCCAGCACGCGATAGACCTCGTTCTGAGTGGCCTTGATTGTCAGGTTTATACAGTAACCATTGATGTGGCCGACGGCATTTATGCGGAAAACCTCAAGGTCAGCGCTCCGATCATGGGGTCTGGTGCGCTCCAGATCATTGGCAATGTTGGGACACCTGAGAGCTGCGTGATTTCGCATTCAGCCGCTGGCGTCATTGTAACGAATTACGCCAAAGTCCGATTTGGCGGTTTCCATCTTGAAAACACGAGTTCAAAGAATGGCTTCCACATCTCAGAGGGCGGCATTGTCGTTCAAACCGGCTCCATCTCTTTTGAGAATTCAGCTTCTGCGATTTATGTGGAAGGCTCAGGTTCTGTTTACCGCGTTTCCTCCGGGCATCTCACATTTTCATCCTCTGGAGGTGCGACCTGTGCACTGAATTGTCGGCAATTCGGCTATGCAGAGATATCTGGGCGCACGGTGAACTTTTCGGGCACCCCAAGCTATGCCGCTGCGACGGTTCTGGCCGCAGAATTCGGGTTTTGTCGTCTGACAGCGCTCAGCTTCACGGGTGCGTCTGCGGGCAAGCGGTATGATGTGTCCCGCAAGGCCATGATTTTTACAAACAGTGCCTCGGACACTTATCTGCCGGGGACGGCCAGCGGAAGTTCGTCGGCTGATGGGCTCTACGTCTGAGAAAGAAGGGGAAGACGCAATGGAAGGCGACTGGTTTGGCATGGCCGCGAGCGCGGCAGGTGGCGGTCTGTTTGGCGTTATTGGGACGGCACTGGGACGCGTGGCGGGTTACTTTGAGATGCGCCAGCAGCAGGCCTTTGAGCAAAGCCGCTGGAGCCATGAAGCGGATATGGTGCGGCTGAACATGGAAGTGAGCCGCGCACAGGCTCAGGCAGAAGCCGAACTCGCTGATACGCGCGGGTCATGGGAGGGGCTGAAAGCCAGTGTGCAGGCGGACCAGGCGCTCGCGTCGGGCTATCCGATCGTCGATGCGATCCGCGCTCTGACACGCCCGGCGCTGACATTGCTGCTCTGGCTGATCACAGCCCTCATTTTCTTCAACATAGACGAGACGCTCAAGGTGAGGATCGTTGAGACATCTGTCTTTGCGGCAACTGCTGCGACGCTCTGGTGGTTTGGTGATCGCACCGGGCCGAACATCCGACGTGGCTTCAGCGGCTGATCAGCGAGGGCCGACATACCAGGCGCAAACAGCCAGACACAGAGCGGCACTGACGCTGGCAATTACGCGCAGCCGTTTATAGTCTGACGGATATCCCGCTTTCAGATCGAAAGCGAGCAGGACGAGAAATCCACCGGCCAGCATATAGTATGCTGCGGATAAGAAAATGCTCACGCCACCGCTGGTGAGCCCGCCACCGATAATGCCCAGACCGCCAAGAATGCCGGCGGCACATGCCCAGAGGGTAGGGAGAACGGCAAGGCAGAGGGTGAGAGCATGAGGCGTGTCGACATTCTCGCCAAAACTGGTGCCCCAGCGGGCGCCCCCCATAAAACTGAGAATGACGGCGCCATAGAAGAGTTCCCCGAGGAGCCCGGTCTTCCAGAGCTGGATCACGTCAGCGGACAGGATATCAGCAAGCTGGTAAGGCGCGACACCGACCCAGGCGAAGAACACGAACGGGATCAGGCCGCTGATTGTCATGAGTGTTCCTGGAAGACCTGTTGTTCTCACCATGCTTGTCTCTCCCTTGTCAGTTATTGATGGCGCTTTTCAGCGCCTTGTTCCAACCCTCAATCAATGTTTCGCGTTGAGAAGCTGACATTGATGGCTCGAAGGAGGCGGCGACTTCCCGGGCGCTGTGCCAGTCGTCCAGAGTCATCCATCCAAGTTCTCCGGCCGCCAGAACTGCCACTCCGAGGGCGGTCATCTCGGGGTATGCCGGGCACTCCACAGGCCGGTCGGCAATGTCGGCGAGAAACTGCATCAGCCATTTATTATTTGCCATTCCGCCATCCACGCGGAGCACATTCACGGCGCAGCCATCCTGCTCAAATGCGTTGAGCAGATCGAGTGTCTGATAGACTGATGCTTCGAGCCCGGCCCGGACGATATGGGACGCGCGCGTGCCCCGGCTGATTCCTGTGATCTGCCCGCGGGCGTCGGGCGCCCAGTGAGGTGCGCCAAGGCCCGTAAAGGCTGGTACGAAATAGACCCCGCCATTGTCTTCCAGTTCAGCCGCCATGGCTTCTGAATCGGCTGCGGTTGAGATGAGCTTCAGCTCGTCCCGCAGCCATTTGATGACCGTACCTGCATTGAAAATCGAGCCCTCGAGTGCCCAGTGCGTCCGTCCCTGAGCCTGATAACCTGTTGTTGCTAGAAGACGGTTTTGCGATGTCAGAATGTCCACGCCTGTATTAGCGACCAGAAATGCACCTGTCCCATAAGTGATCTTGGCTTCACCCGGTTTGACGCAGGCCTGGCCCACAAGTGCGGCCTGCTGATCACCAGCAATGGCGAGCACCGGGATGGAACGTCCAAAAAGGCCCGCGTCTGTTTGCCCGAAATCACCACTGCTTGGGCCGATGTTCGGCAAGAGAGACCAGGGGACATCAAAGATTTCGCAGAGCTTGCGCGACCAGGATGAGGCTGAAAGGTCCATCAAGGCTGTGCGGCTGGCATTGGTCACATCGGTGAGGTGTTCACGTCCGCCTGTGAGGCGTGAGAGGAGAAAACTGTCGATTGTCCCGAAGGCGGCGCGACCTTCATCTGCAGCCTTCGCGGCTTCAGGATACTGATCCAGCGTCCAGCGAATTTTCGTTGCCGAGAAATAGGGATCAACAATCAGGCCTGAAAGCGAGCGGACCACTTTCTCATGGCCTGCAGCGATAATTTTCTCGCACATCGGCGCCGTGCGTCTGTCCTGCCAGATAATGGCCGGACCAAAAGCTTTTCCGGTTTCGCGATCCCAGACAAGGGTGGTTTCGCGTTGGTTCGCGATGGCTATGGCGGCAATCTTATCCACTCCGCCGCTGGCTTCGATTACGGTGCGGCAGACCTGCAGGGTCTGGCTCCAGATGTCTTCGGGATCCTGTTCAACCCAGCCGCCCTTGGGAAAGCTGAGCGGCACTTCTTCCTGAGCGGTCTCTACGGGTTTCAGGTTGCGATCAAAGGTGATCGCCCGCGTTGAGGTGGTCCCTTCGTCAATGACCAGAATATACTCGCTCAACACTGTCTCCCGGCTTGTCTTATGTTTTGAGACGGTTGAACCGCGTTCTGTGCCAAAAAACAAGCGGCGAACCATAGGCCCGCCGCTTTGTGTCTGATCCTGACGATTTCAGGCGTGAGCCATATCAGGCTGCCTTCTGCTCTGCGATCCAGTCATTGACCAGCTCTTCCAGAATTTCGAGCGGAACTGAGCCGTTCTTCAGAACCACATCATGGTATTCGGCAATATCAAACGCACCGCCGAGCTCTGTCCGCGCATGCTCGCGGAGTTCAATGATTTTGAGCATACCGATCTTATAGGCGGTGGCCTGACCCGGCATGACGATATAACGCTCAATCGCCTTGATGCAGTCGCCTTCCGGGTTTGGCGTGTTGGTCATCAGATAATCGATGGCCTGTTCGCGGGTCCATTTTTTGTCGTGAATGCCCGTGTCCACGACGAGTCGGGCTGCGCGCCAGAGCTCCATGGCCAGTCGGCCAAAGTCTGAATACGGGTCCTTATAGAAGCCGAACTCTTTCGGGAAATACTCTGAATAGAGGCCCCAGCCTTCGGTATAGGCTGTGTAGCCGCCATATTTGCGGAAAAGCGGAATTCCTTCCAGTTCCTGAGCAATCGCGATCTGCATATGGTGGCCCGGAATGCCTTCGTGATAGGCGAGGGCTTCCATCTGATAAATCGGCATGCTGGCAGTGTCATAAAGGTTGGCATAATAGGTGCCGGGCCGGGAGCCATCGGGCGCCGGGCGCTGATAAAATGCTTTTCCTGCAGATTTTTCACGGAATGGTTCCACGGCCTTCACGACCAGATCTGCTTCTGGAAAGGTGTTGAACATGCGCGGCAGTTCTTCGCGCATATCATCAATGATTTTCGTTGCTTCCGCCAGATAGGCGGCTTTGCCTTCCGCGGTGTTCGGATAGAAAAACTCAGGGTCGGTGCGGGTGTATTCGAAGAATTCCTGCAAAGTGCCTTCATAGCCCACCTGACGCATGATGGCGCGCATTTCGCCATGGATGCGATCCATTTCGGCGAGACCCAGATCGTGAATCTCGCTGGCGGTCATTGGCGTTGTCGTCATGGCATTGAGGCGCATGGCATAATAGGCGTCTGCGTCCGGAAACTTCCAGGCACCGTCTTCCGTGGTCGCATTGGCGCGATCATTTTCGACGAAGCTGATGAGGTCCTGATAGGCTGGCTCGACGGACACCTGGAGTGCGTTTGCCGCTTCATCCAGTAAATCATCGTGCTGCGCTTCAGTGATGTCTCCAGCTTCAAGCAGTGAACCGACTTTTTTTCGAAAGTCTTCCATCAGCGGGCTGTCTGTCATGCCCTCGGTTTCGTTGAAGGGGTAACCAGAGATGACGTTCTGCGCGTCGTTGATCACATAGTCATACACAAAGCGCGGCGGCCGGATGCCCGCTTCTGCGGACCGTTTCGCGTTCTCAATATGCTGACCCAGATGCTCATCAATGCCATTGAGGCGCGCTATATAGTCTTTCGCGTCTGATAGCGACGCAATGCGGTGCTGGTTGATCATAAAAGCGGGAATGCCGCTTTGCTCACCATTCATCTGATCGAAGGTGTAGCTAAAGTCGCGGAATGGAAAGGCGCGTTCGGCCTGGCGATACTGGTATTCGAAAAGTCGGTAAGAGAGTTTGGCGCTGTCATCGAGCGCGTCGAAGTCGAACTCACTCGTCATTGTTTCATAGGCTTCGGTCAGAAGCTGAAAGTCTTCAACCGCGTGCTCATCTGAGGCGTCGTCCCATTTATCATAGTCGGTCTTGATGCCCAGAAATGTTTGAGTTTGTGGACTGCGCGCGACAGATTGTTCGAATTGCTCTTCGAAAAAGGCGTTGAGGCGCTCGGCTTCCGTCATGCTTTCTGATTGCGCCGAAGCTGCAGGTATCTCGGAAGCCGGAGGCGTTGCAGTGGTGCAGGCGGCAAGTGAGAGGATCAGCGCCATGGCTGTCAGTGAAGTCTTCATATCGCGGCTATCCTGATTGTTAATATCCTGACTAAAGGGATTAACACTCCGGGCCGGAAGTACAATGGCGTGGAGAAGGGCGCTGGCAGCTCTTGTGCGTGCGACAAACAACGAAAAGCCCGGCTGCAAGGAGAGCAGGCCGGGCCTTACGTTTTACTGGAGATGGCCAGAGCTGAGATTATGATCTCGCAGCTGACTCGGTGGCACGCGCTGCCATATAGGCCCGGTCGAGATTTGAGTTGCTGAGCTGACCAAGAACTTGCTGGACCAGGTCAGCCGCGCACGACTTGTCGTACATATTTGCAAGAACTGAGTCTTTTTCATAACGGCAAGCCGACTTTGCCTGCATCTCGATCGAGCGCAGTGCGGCAGAAGCAGATGCCTGATCGGTCACAGTTGCTGTGTCCACAGAAATCTGTGCCTGAACTTTGTTCATATCAGCAGCATGAGCTGCACCGGACGAAAGCAGGAGTGCTGCTGCCACAAGAAGAGACTGTTTCATGTCTTAACTCCCAGAAAATTATGTGTTTTTTTGGTCGGATGCACAGGCTCGTACTTCGATGGGGACAGGAAGAGTATATTCTGAGCCTGTGACCGAATATGTGTGATCATGTCACAATGGTCAAAAAATGACAACACATGCACGCTTGGCGAGCATATACACATGTTTGTGAACATCTGTACTGTGCTGAAAATCTGCAATTTTGTGAAGATTTGTGCGTTGAACTTTTTTCAATTGATCGCAAGATGGGTCGGATTCTGAACCATCCGGGCGCTGAAAAACCGGGTGAATAGCCGGGGCCAAACATGAAACTCTATTATTCGCCAACCTCGCCATATGCCCGCAAGGCGCGCATTGTGATTCTCGAATGCGGGCAGTCAGTTGAGCTTCAGGCAGAGAATGTGATCGATCATCCAGACAGCGTGCCAAACCCCCTCAACAAGGTGCCATGCCTGGTTCTGGACGATGGATCGACCCTTTTCGATAGCCCGGTCATTTGCGGTTATCTTCTGGCGCAGGCGGGACGGGCATCCGAGTCGACAGACTGGGCAGCCAGACGTCTGGAAGCGATGGGTGACGGGATTATGGATGCGGCCTTCAGCCTCGTGATGGAGACGAAACGGCCAGAGGCTCAGCAGTCAGATTTCTGGAAAGCGCGCTGGCAAGCTGCGATCTTGGGCGCGCTCGACGAGCTCGAGACGACATTGCCCGAATTTTCTGGTCAGTTCGGTTTAGGCGAGGTCAGCTTGGCAGCGGCGCTCGGCTATCTCGACTTTCGGCTTGGCCATATGGCTTGGCGCGAGAACAGGCCGCGGCTGGAAAGCTGGTTTGCGACCGTCGCTGAACGCTCCAGCGTAAAAGAAACGCGCCCGCCAGACTGACGGGCGCGTCTGTGTTCAGTGACCTTATGATCAGTTTGAGGCTTTGACGCTCTCAACCCATTGATCAACACGCTTTTCGAGAAGGTCGAGCGGCAGTCCACCGCCGCCCAGAACGGCATCGTGGAAGCCTCGGATGTCAAAGTCTTCGCCGAGTTCCTCTTCTGCGTCAGCGCGGAGCTCCTGAATGCGGATCATGCCGATCTTGTAACCGGTCGCCTGACCCGGCCAGGTGATGTAGCGTTCAATCTCTGCCTTGGCCTGAGCCTCGGTGATGGCGGAATTTGCGAGGAAGTAGTCAATCGCCTGCTGTTTGGTCCATCCCTTGGAATGAAGGCCGGTGTCGACAACCAAGCGGATACCGCGCCAGATTTCAGAGCCCAGACGGCCAAACTCGGATAGCGG
>CETS01161823.1_pt1 | contig 34005 bp, 33 predicted proteins | sample 356391 | NCBI WGS metagenome assembly CETS01 (sample SAMEA2622673, study PRJEB7988) | marine metagenome | isolation source: saline water (ENVO:00002010), including
ATGGAAGAAGCGGCATAGCAAATATTTTTTATGGTGAAGAAGTAATACCATACCCTACTCCAATCTCAAATCTTGAGATTGCCCCAGCACATTCGATTAAATTACAAGAAGCAGAAGCCGTAACTAAAGCTGATGTAAAAGAAAAAGTTCACTTACAATTAAAAAGGTTTATTGATCAACCGGAAGTTCAAGCAAGTTATGATGTCATCATTATTGATACGCCACCTTCAAAAGGCCCTCTTACTATAGCAGCCATAAAAGCTGCAACGCATTTAGTTATTCCAGCGCAAATGGAGCAATTTTCTATCGAAGGCATATATGGAATGCTGCAACTATGGAAGCAAGAAACTTATTCCAGAACGCGAAACAATTCTATTGAATTAGTTGGAATTTTACCTAATCAGGTAAGGAATATAAATATACATAAAAATTTTCTTAGTGATCTAAAAAACAAAGAATTTACATCAAAATATGTTATTCCACATGTAATAAAAAAACGAGCTGTTTACACAGAAATACTTGCTGAAAATGCGAATCCTAAAAGTATTTTTGAATTACCTCCAAAAAGCGTCGAACGCGTAGAATATGAAAAAGCTTGTAAACACATAACTGATAAGGTATTTAAAAATGGCTAAGAAAAAAGTATTTTCTATTGGTAATTCATTATCGGATGGATTAGAACAAACATTTGTTGCTGCCCATAACTATTCCAGTGAATTGCGTATAGATGTTATTCCAATCACAAAAATCCAACCTGATCCTGATAACCCTCGAGCTTTAACCGTTTTATTGGAAGATATTTTAAATGGATTATCAGAATCAGACCCTCAATTTAAAAAGAAATCAGAGGAAATTGAATCATTAAGAAGTTTATCCAACTCAATAGTAGATCAAGGTATTTTAAATCCAATTATTGTTTATGAAGATAATGGTCAGTATAAATTAATAGCAGGGGAACGAAGAACTCTTGCTTCAGCACTTGCTAAAAAAATTGATATTCAAGCAAAAATAATTGATGGAAAACCTGATCCCTTTAAAATTCGATTATTACAGTGGATTGAAAACATTGAAAGATCTGACCTTTCTTTAAAAGAAAGGATTGATAACTTAGATAAAATCTTAGATGAGTTTGCCAAGAAAAATTCTATCTCTAAAGAAGAAGTTAGAATAACTGACATTAGTAAAATACTAGGATGCGCTAAATCACATGCAATTAATTTGAAAGCTGTTCTTAATGCTGATGAAGAAATTAAACAACTAATATCTACTGATAAGATTAAGAGCTTGGAAAAGGCAGCCGTATTATGCAATATTGAATCCGTTGAACTTAGAAACCAGGCTATAAATGATGTTGTTGAAGGAGGCTCCTTAAAGCATCTTAAAAATCTTTTGAAAAAAGATAAAGGAAAGCTTGATCAGGTAAATAAGCAATCTAAATCAAATCTAATAAACCTTGGATCAACTTCTAAAGCAAATGTTGCTCAGATATTATTACAATCCATCCTTAATAATCCAGAATTATCAAATTTAAAAGAACAATTTTATCAAGTGGAAACAAATAATGATCCTAAAATTATTTCTCAAACTCTTAAAAAAGTAATTAAAGAATTGGAAAGTATGTATGAATGAAAAAAAGAAACCCTCAAATAAGGTTAGAGTTAGTTATTGTTTACCGGATTTACTATTGAACGATGTAAAAGAACAAATGATAAGTCAGGGGTATGATCTTAAAAGCAAGAGCAAATGGATATCGGAAGCTGTTCAGGATTTACTGTGCTCTAAGAATTACATCGATTTAGTAAACCTAAATGAACAGATGCAAGGGTTCGAAAAACTAGATTATCTTACTATAGACAAAAATATAAAGGGAAATATAGATCAAGCAATAATTGAAATTAGGAAAATATACCCTTCAATTGAAGGTGTGCAAAGTAAAATTATCAGAACAGCTATTGTTCAGAGACTACTTAAATAAAAGTTCAGTCACTGAACTTTTTCGATGTGGCGTTAAGAAGGCTTACTTTTACCAGTAAACGTGACGTTTGAGGGATTTAAGTTAACTTAAAATAGAAATTAAAAAGTTTTTGATGGTTCTATATGTGACGTCTACAGGATCAAGTGTGACGTTTACAGGATTGCGATAAAGGTGCTAAAAAGTTCAGTCACTGAACTTTTTAAAAGGGTCATTTACAGGAACAATAATAATGAGTATGGATATACCTGTATTAGCAGAAAGAAAGAACAGAGAACTAAAAAAGCACGTTGCTATTATTCATTCAAGCAATAAAATATCTCTGCTTCAGAGGAAAATATCAAATGCTTTATTATTTAATGCCTACGATGATCTTTTAACAAAAGATGAGCATGAGATACACGTAACAACTTTGACCAAGCTAATTGGCTACGATAGTAATGATCACAAAAGAATAAAACAAGCATTGATGGACTTATTGGCAACAGTAATTGAATGGAATATTGTTGATGGAGATAAAATAGACTCAGATGGCATTTGGAATGCTAGTTCTATTATTGCTGACGCTTCGATTGAAGGTTCAACTTGCACTTATTCATATAGTAATAAGATGAGAAAGCTTTTGTATCATCCAACTGTTTATGGAAGGTTGTGTTTAGAAGTGCAGGCAAAATTTCAATCTGGATATGGGCTTGCTTTATATGAAAATTGCAACCGATATCAAGAGATAGGACAAACACCTTGGTTTGAATTAGAAAAGTTCAGAAAATTAATGGGAGTAGATGATAATAAATATAAGATATTTAGAGATTTTAAAACCAGAGTTTTAGACAAATCCGTTGAGGAAGTAAATAAACATTCCTTATTAGTTGTTGAGCCTAGATTAAAAAAAATAAATAGAAAAGTTGTAGCAATTCAATTTTCTATCAATAAATCAAATAAGAAACTCAATGAGACTAAAAAAGAGTTGGAAGAATCAACAATATCAGAATTATTGAAAAATAATTATGGTTTATCACAAAAACAAATTGCAGAAATTGTGAAAAATTACGAAGAGGCATATATCATTGAAAAAATAGAGCTTATTGAGAGTTCTAACAGTTACAAAAAAGGTATGATAAAAAATTTAGGGAAATATTTATTGTGTGCTCTTGAGGAGAACTACCAGCAACAAAAGTCTGCTCCAAAAGATTTACCTAAATCAAAGGAGAAAGACATTTCTGGTTATGAGAAATATTTAAGAGAAGAAATATTAAAAACCTTTAATGATGCTAACAAAAAAGCCCAAGAAGATTTGCTGATGAAATTTGAAAATTATATTAAAAATACTGCTTTTAATAGCTTATATAACAATGAAAAATTAAAAAATGTACTTGTTCAAGATCAATTTATTAAATTTATCATGAACCATGACAATGAAATAAAAAAATCTATGCTACCACTCAATAAATGGCTGAATAAACATGAAACAAGTTAATGAATATAACAGCTTAAAAACATTAAGCTTCTATATAATATGATATGCTGCTATCATATTTAATTTGAACTAAAAAAGTAAAGATAATTTAATCAAATTAGAGCAGAATAAGAATGATGGCACTTTCATTAAATAGCGTGGGTGATAGGATAACATATTGTAGATCATCGCTGAACTTGACGAGAAAAGAACTCGCTAATAATTGGGGTGGCGCATCTATTCCTACCTTAGCTAGGTGGGAATTAAATACAGTAAATATACCAAAAAAAAAATTAGATTCATTAGTGAAATTTTTTAATGAAAATAATCTTCTTGTAAATTCAAACTGGATTATAAATGGCGAAGGTGTTCCTCCAGTTAATTTGAGTCCAGATATATTCGATGATATTGATTTTGATACATTAGCTCAAGAGACTTTGTTAAGCATTAACCAGAAGCAGAGTAATTTTTGCTTTGGCCAGGTAAAAAATAATATTTTATTTCCCTTTGTGAAATATGGAGATTATATTGGCGGAATAAAATATAATGATCAAAATATTTCTCCACTCCAAGGAGAATTTATTTTTGTTTTAAAAGGTGGTGAGATGCTCTCTGGATTATGCATGCCGAAAGATGATAAGTTAATCATTGATGGCATTAAAGGAAATTCAGAAACTTTATATATAAGTAATATTGATGCTTTAGGGAAGTTACAATGGCTAATAAGACGTCCATAATTCAAAATAATGCCTTTGCCGATTTCAATGAAGAACTATTAGGTCTAGGTACTACATATTTATCGTTGATTGTTTTTGACAAAAGTTCAAACGTTATTATTTCAAAATCAAGTAACCCAGATTGGTCTTCAGAGTTTATGGAAACTGGACTTTACAAGGATTGTCACCTTTTACAAGCAGCATCTTCTTTGATGTCTATAAATGATTCTTTTTTATTGGTGTGGGATACAGTTTCTCCTTCTGAAGAAAAGCAGAAAAATTTGGAAGAAATTAGAAAACAAAAAAACATTATGCATGGAGTTGGATTTTGTAGTAAAGATTTGTTAGGGAATAAAGTATTTTTGAATATTGCTGGAAAATATAGCGATATAAATTTCGGTTTAAATGTGTTGAAAGAAAGAAAAGAAGTATACAAAAAAATGCATGACTTTTTATTAAAAACGTTTATCTGATTTGAATAGTTGCTGCCTTCATTTGAGGACGATTAATTAAAAATAAAGCCAATAATAAAAAGATAAATAATAAAGAAAATAAGGATATTGTTAAAGCTAAATTAATTAAAGGATTCTGGCTATAATTTCCAACTAAAAATATTGCAATCGTTGGCATTCCAATTTTGAATGTATTCATTATTGCAGACGATGAAGCTTTACTTTTGCCAATTTGTAAACATTTATATGTTGCAGCAGGGTATATTATTCCACACAATACGTTCAAAATAAAACTCAAGAATATGAAGAATAAAAAAGAATAGAGGGTAGGAACTCTTAAGGAAACAAAATATAAAATCGACCCTACAAATAAAATAGTCATAGAAACTAGAATCAATTTATATTCTTTAATTTTATCTGACAAGGTTGTGAAAATATAACTTCCAATTAAAATGGCAAAAAGATTAATAAAATTATAATTGCCAAACTGGGTCGGGGTTAGGTGATGATATTGTATAAGGAAAAAAGGGGCATATATTGCATAACAATATGCAAATATAGTTGAAATTGAAAGACAAAAAGAATAAGTGATTAATTTAAAACATGTTTTTATATCTGTTTTTACATGATTTTCATTTATGGAAAGCGTATTATTAATAGAATTTTGTTTCATTAATAAGCTTGAGATTAAAATAATCAATATGTAAATAATATTTACCGATAGAATACAATCCAAGTTTAAATATTTAATAATATTTCCTGATAAAATAATGGAAAAGTAGATTGACAAAGTAAATACCACTGTTATTATAGATAAAAATTTTTTTTCCTCCTTTCCTGTAAGCCGATCTTTTAAGTAAGCAAATCCACAAACCAGTCCCGATGATAAGCCAAGAGCCGTAAGAAACCTTCCAATTAAAAACAGATTAAAAAAAGTAGAGTTAAACGCTTTTATTTGAATAATCAATGCAACTAAGGAAAGGATTGCTCCAAGTTGAATGGATTTTTTGTACCCAATTTTCTTTGATATAAATGCAAATAAGCTTTGGCCTACCAGGTATCCCGATAGGTAATAAGACATTATCTGTCCAATTGAATTAACATTGATGGAAAAGTGCTGCTGCAAAAGGCTTATTTCCGGTGTTATAAACACAGATACAACGGAGGCTGCAGGGATAATGATTCCTAAAGCAACTTTTTCATAAAAGGTCTTCATTTTATGATTTTTTCAATTTGCTGGGGTATAAGAAGATTCGATCCTTGCTCAGCATTTTTATCAACACATGTTGCATTAAATACGGCTTTCAGAATAATTTTTCCGTCACTTAATCGCTTAATATCCTGCTTATGTGCCCAATGAAAAGGTAGATCTGCTTCTGCTATTTTACTTGTGACAATAAATTTATCATTTGCTTCTAGTGGGTTTTTGAACTTAATAGTGCAAGAAGTAACGATCAAATTCATGTTTTCTCGAGCAAAGTCTGTATGATTAATATTAAGAACTTCACCATGTTTGTGACGAGCATGAGCAAGATAAATCATATAATTAGCGTTATTGACTATACCTTGAGCATCCAACTCATTATCTCTTACTTCCATTTCAATTGAAAATTTATCTAAAGACATAAAAAAACCCTTTACAAATGATATCCGCATATCATAAAATATTATTTATGTGATATCCGCATATCGTTAATTTGATATACAGATATCATTTTATTTGATTGTATATTTGCCGTCAATGTGTTTGTTTGGGGAGAAATAAAAATTGGAATTTGATAATAAGAAAAATTACAAGGATATTTTTGTGACAATTAAGCTCTCTGCCGAGGGTAATAAGCTTTTATCCGAGTCATGTAAAAGGGCGCATAGAAAAAAACTACAAGAGGCCACTCTTAGATTGGAGGATCACTTAATGAGATTCCGATCTATCTCTGAAAAAGGGGAAGCAGTAGCAAATAAGGATAAAAGTAAATCCTTATTTGTTGAATACAACCATATAAATAATGAAGAAGAGCAACATAGTAATTCATTATCTAAAGAGAAAACCGAAAAAACATATTAATAACTTTAAAAAGGCATAGGGATGTTAGAGACTAAAAAAGAATTTAAGAAAGGTTTCCAACTTAAAAATGGATCAAAGCTTTTATTACTTAATGAGCAATGGATTTTTTTAAGGGAAGAAATAAAAATCAGTAAGGAGAATGAAAATGAATTATAGGGGGTTAATGGCCTTGATGCTTTTATTGATGTCAAGCACAAGCTTCTCAATGGAAGTCAATAAGCAGGCTCTGGGCGACAAGGGATCAAACTTTGTCAAAACTATTGACGATCAAATTGGTGGATATGTTCGTGGTCTTAGACGAGGTTCACAGGTTGATTTTGACGCATTACAGCTTGCCATGTTCATGAATCAAACCGCAAATCTTGAAAAGAAATTGGATATATTGATCAGTGAGACACGAAAAAATAATCAATTGTTGGCCATGCAAATGAAAAGCTCAAATAAGCTTATTGATATTATCAGTAAAGCCGAAGAGCTTACCAATAAAGATTCAGCTAAACAGGAAGGCGCTTAATTAATGGATGAATTTTCTTAAGCAAAAATACTAAGTTTTGCACTAACTAATAACACCGTAAAAGTCTAAATATTGAGCACAAATAAGGCTCAAGGGGATTTTTGTATCTAAAAAAAGGGGAAAACAATGAAAATAACCCAGAAAGTTAAAAAAATATACACCAACTTCATCTCTATGAGCCTGTTGTTTTTAGCAACAAACACCTATGCAAGTGACTTGTTAAGCAAGGCTCTAACTGGTGATGTCCAAGATACTTTCAGTGGCAGTGGCATATTTTGGAAAGTTTTTATTCTTGTGGATGTCATTTTAGCAACGGCTATGGCCGTAAAAACTAAAAATCCAATGGTTTTTCTTGGTGTTGCAGCGGTGGCATTCATTCCAGCGTTCTTAATTAAAACGTTTGTTTTTTAGAGGGGAGAGCAAAGTGAGCCAGTTAAGCCAATATCATTTTTTAAATAACATCGATGCCCCAAAACGGTATTTATCGTTAACGCTCGATGAGCTGATTGTAGCAAGTACTTTTTTTGTGTTGTTCATCTGCTCATCTCAAAAAATCGTTGTGTCTTTTTTTGGGATGGGGCTGGTGTCACTTTTAAGAATGCTTAAAAAAGGAGATGGGCCTCAAAGATTGCTTGTTATGGCTTACTGGTATTTACCAAGCAGTATTACAAGCTTTTTCTTACCCAGTTTACCTAAGTCCTATCAACGGATTTGGAAAGCATAAAGGAAGGTAATCATGGAACATAGTGTATATGAAAATAAATTAAGCAAGCTTTCAGCCAGGTTCAATTTAATGGTGTTCATGGTCTTTTTCTTGCTGGTATCCAATGCGCTATTGGCATGGCTTTGTTGGTATACATCCATTCATCAAAAGATAGAAATCACACCATTTTCAGGCAGTAATGGCTATTTAAAAAGTGAAAGTGAGGTGGATGGGCATTACTTAAATTTAATGAGTGAAAATTTTATCTATTCAAGATTTAACGTAACGCCTGAGACGGTAGATGCCAACTATAACAGGCTGTTGAACTTTGTAGACAGCAAAAACTACGCGCCAATGTTAAAGACCCTGCAAAAAGAAGCTCGAATTATTAAAGATAAAAAAATGTCTGGCGTTTTTAATATTACAGAAATCAATAGCAACCCTAAGCATTTAACCACAGAAATTTCAGGGATATTAAATCAACGTGTGGGATTAAGAGCGCTTAAAGATGAGAAGGTGACTTATCGTATCCAATACCGTTACAACCTTGGACGATTATCAATTTCTCGGTTCACGCGCGTCGAGGGGGATAACAATGAATAAGTACAAAGCATTGTCTGTAGCGTTTATGGTGATGCTAAGCCGACAAACACCTGCTGCAACAGTTAAAACATTTCAAAATAATGCTGAGCTTTCAGTTGAATTAAGTAACACGAATCAAAATAGGCTTATGATCAGTAATGACAAAATCATTAAGGCCGCTTTTCCTGATGGTGCATTGACCTATCAGTACGATGAAACCGATGGCAGCATGTATGTGCATCCTGAGATTCCCGCACCATTCACGTTGTTTTTATCAACGAAAAAAGGACAACATTTATCATTAACGGTTAATTCGGTTGATTCTTTAGGTAAAACAATTGCGTTTAAGCAATATCAACCACAACCCATACAAAGACCAACAAGCATCGTTAAAAAGGACGCGCCTTTTAAAAAAGAAGCCTTGGAAATGGTGAAGTATATGGAACAAGGAATCAAAATGCCTGGGGTAAGCGTGAGTCATGTGCGTCTTCAAGCAGGGCAGTTTAAAAATGGATTACGTCTAATCAAACGAGAAATCTGGCAAGACGGGGCTTATAAAGGAGAAGCGTTTGATGTTTATAACAATTCAAAAAAGAGCATCACTATTAACCCTTCCTGGTTTGCAGGACATGTAGTTAAAGCAATAAAGCTATCTAAGATGACACTTGCACCGAAGGATAAGACCACTCTTTATCGCATCGAGGAGGTGTCACATGGCTGATTTTACTAAGAACAAGCGCATTTATTCAAAGCAAATGAAAGTCATGATTGGGGTTGTTGCTGCGATATCGATTGTTTTCGCCTTAATTATTGGCTTATTGGTAGAGAGCAAACCCTCAAAAAAGACAAATAAAGAAGCCGTTGATTTGGTTGGCGTTATTAATGAGTCATTTACCGAAAAAAACACCGAAAGTGCCTTGAGCGCACAACAGATTGAGCTTGAGGGCTTAAAAGAACAATTAGCACATATGAGCAAAAAATTTGATTCGATTAATGATGCTAAATCAAAAGAAAACAATCTCTTGGCAGATAAAGTTAAAGCTTTATCAGAGCAGATTACATATTTAAAAGAAGAAAAGAAAGAGGCAAAGGCTCCAACGCAAGAATTAAAAAACCCAACACTTTGGCATGCAAATAATGACAAGGGAACATATCAGCCTGTGGTATTTCAAAATCCTGCCAAAAACAGCATGAAGCTGGTTTCTTTTGATGGCTACTATAAATCACAAGTGGTTAAAAAAAGAAGGTATGTGCCATCCAACACTTCAGTTCGCGCGGTACTTTTAGGTGGTGCTGACTCTGATGCCTCGGTAAATGGGCAGCAAGAAAATAACAGTGCCATGTTATTTAAGTTTTTAGATGATGGAACCATGCCAAATGGGGCAAAGTCCTTTTTGAAAGGTTGTCGTGTTAGTGCTTCATCCTATGGCGATATTTCATCTGAAAGGGCATATGTTGCTTTATATAAACTCTCCTGTGCAAAAAAAGGCGAACCAATTATTGATAAAAAGGTTAATGGCTGGGTCTTTTTTGGCGGTAAAGTCGGCATTAAAGGCGTGCCTTTAATGAGAGACGGAAAGGTTGTTACCTGGGCAGGTGTTAGTGGTGCACTAAGTGGTATATCACAAGCAGCGCAAGCAGCCCAAAGCATTCAAAACATTACGCCAATTGGTGCAACTTCAATTTTACCAAGTGACAGAGTGGCTGGTTTTGCAGGTTTTGGCGGTGCGTCAAAAGCAGCCGAGCAGCTATCAAGTTACTACATCAAGCGAGCTGAGCAATATCACCCTGTTATACAAGTCGGTGCAGGCAATGTGGCAACCATTGTTTTTAAAGATGGGTTTTATTTAGAGCCAGAAGAAGATAGGCAATATTCATCTGAAAAAGCCTCTCATCCTGCATCACATGATTACCTGTCATCTGCCAACAATAACAAGGATGAAGAGTTTAGTGTAGAAAATTATTCAGTGCCACCGGAAGTGTTAAGCCATATCAATAAAGTACAACAAAATCGCGCCAAACGGCAGGAGGGATAACATGAAATTAGTGAGCGCCATGATGATTGCTGCGTTAGGGCTTTTAACTGGGTGTTCAAGTATGAACGCATCATTTAGCTGTAATGAAACGGCATCAGATAGATGTTTAAGCATTGAAGAAGTCGATAGGATGACAAGCTTTGCTGATGATTACAACAAAGCACCGTATTCATCGAAGTTTGGTTCAAAAAGACTAAGTGCGAATAATAGCAGGATTGACTCTCAGAAAAATAGCGAGCTGGTTTGGGTTGCTCCGTGGAAGGATAAACAAGGAATAGCTCATAAAGAGCAAGTGATTAAAGGCAACCAGGCACAAGTGTAAGGAGAAATATCATGCAGGATTTAGTCAATAAGATGCGAGATAAAACGAGAAGTGCGCTTTATCGGTTTAGCAATCTTTTAGGGGAAGCGGATGCAATAAAACCTGATTCTTTATATGAGGCACAAAAGGCTCGTGAATCAGTGACCATCGATGTGCCAAAACTTAATAGCCTTTTGCCCTATGAAACGGTTGATGAGCAAGGATTTTATCATAATAAAACGAGCGCAGGATTTGGGTTTTATGTCTCACCTTTAAGTGGTGCAAATCAATCATTAGTCAGCGCACTTGCTGAAAGCTTTAAAAACAAGCTTCCCAAGGGGGCACATTGCACCACTTTATTGTATAAGCATCCCTATTTAGGCGGAAAGTTAGCAAAAAACTACGCTCCATTGCTTGAGAGGGGCGGTATTGTGGCAGAGCTTGCCAAAATGAGTATTAACTTTCATAAAAAAGCCATTAAAGACGGTTATAAAAATAATTTAAATATCCCAGCCCTTTTGGCAGATTATGAATGTTTTATGTTTTTCTCAATCAAGAAACATCAAGGCTTTGAGAAAAGACTTGCTAATTTAAGAGATGATTGGGCAAGTGAGCTAAAAGTTGCAGGCTTTTATCACCATAACTTATTGGTAAATGACTTTAAGACGATTATTAATACTATTTTATCGCCTGATTTAGAGTCTTTTTTCTGGCCTGAGCAAGATGAGACAGACGGGGTAATAAGCCAAAATCTTGCAAATCCAACAACTGTATATGAAGTTAATGACTCAAATATCGATATCACACTAAAAAATGCTGACTCAGAAGGTGTGTCTGCAAGGCTTGTAAACTGTGAACTATTAAAAAATGGCTATCCAAAAGATGAGTTTGGCCTTTGGCAAACACCGGATTTATTTGCCAATTTATTAAAACCAGAACACGGCATTCAATGCCCTTTTTTAATTAGCTTTACGGTTGAAGGTGTTGATAGTGAAAAGGTAAAAGCCAATACCAAGAAAAGGGCTAAATCACTCAATGCCAATGCTAATGCCATACAAGAGTTTTTAGTTCCTGGAATTCATGAGCAAGCCCATGAGTGTAACTATGTCTATAGGGAAAGCACCAAAGACAATTTATTGTTATTGCCTACTTTTTATAATCTTACCTTGTTTACCTCCAGGCAAAATGAAAAAGAGCATGTAGCCAAGGCTATCGCAAGCTTTAGACAGCTTGGATTTAAGCTCATTCAAAGCAGGTGTAATCAATGGCTTCGATATTTGGGCAGTCTTCCGTTTGTTTTGGGCGAAGGGCTTTTTAATTCCTATCAGTTAATGGGGATGACAAAGCAGTTAAGCAATCATAATGTTGCAAACCTTTTACCCGTGGTTGCAGATTTTAAAGGCTCAAGTGAGGGGTTGGTAATGCCAACTTACCGCCACCAGTTGTTTTGCTTTGATCCTTTTGATGACAAAAACCTACCTATTGCAAACTATAATCGATTAATTGTTGCAGCACCTGGTGCAGGAAAAAGTTATTTCCAAGCCTCACAGATATTAGATAGCGTATCCAGAGGCCATCAAATCTTTATTATCGATATCGGTGAATCATATAAACATTTATGTGAGGTTTTAGGTGGTAGCTATATTGATGCATCTACCTTATCGATGAATCCATTTACCTTATTTGATTTTGAAGGAAGCGCAGAAATTGGAGATGAAACACGTTCTAACTATGATCAAATAAGAGACTTACTTGCTGTTATGGCAAGTCCTGATGAAGCACTTAAACCCGTTCAAAGTGCATGGTTATTAAAAGCGATTCGACAAGCTGTTCATCTCAAAAAAAATGATGCATGTATTGATGATGTGATTAGTGCATTAAAAGAGTTACAAAAAGTTCCAGAATATCAAGGAGATGATAGGTTAAGCGATTTATCGCTGCTTTTGGAAGAATATTCAAGCCAGGGTAGCTATGGACATATTTTTAATTCAAGAACGCCTCTAATTAACAATAATCGCCTGGTGGTTTTGGAGTTATCAAAACTATCTGAAAACAAAAGACTGTTAAAAATTGTCATGTTTGTTATGACCTGCATCATCCAGGGACAGTTTTATAATGGCGATAGAGGCCAGAAAAAACTTTGTATTATTGATGAGGGTTGGCAATACCTGGTTCAAGGAACCAATCAAGTTGCAGCAAGCTTTATTGAGCATATGTATCGGGTGTGCCGTAAATATAGTGGTGGTTTTTCTCTTATTACCCAGTTTTTAAAAGATACGGCTGAAACCAATCAAGGACAAGCAATAGAGGCTTGCTCTGATACCAAAATCATTGCCAAGCAAGGGGCGTTTGATAAGTTTGTTGCCAAAAATCCTGAAAGCTTTAACACCCTACAGCAGCAAATCATTAATCGGTTTGGTGAAGCTAAGAATCAAGGCTTTTCAAGCCTTATGTTGCAATTTGGTAACCAATATAGTTTTCACAGGCTTTTTTCAGATCCCTTCTCACGAATTTTATTTTCAACATCAGGTGATGAGTTTAGTGATGTTGAGAAGCTCGTTGATAGTGGTGTACCTATTACCCATGCCATCCATCAGGTGTCCGAAAAATATTATGGGGGTTGCCAATGAATAAGGCATGGCTTAATCCATTTAATCCAACATTAAAGATAAAAACATCTATTGTATTTATCGGTATGCTTTTCATCGTGTTAGTTTTGAAAAGCCTGTTGTTCGCATCTTCATCTGTTGGTCAAGTTGATGTTAATCGAATTAAAGGTCAGTTCATTAGAAATCTGGCAGAGCATAAATTATCAAAAACTAAAGCACAGGCTGCCACTATTTTGTTTAATAAGTCATTGCGCTTAAGTCTTCAAGAATATGCGAGCGCCCATCATTTGGTTTTGGTTAAAAAAGACGCTGTTCTTGGGGCTGGCAGCAAGCCAAAAGATGTTACAGAAGCTGTTATGAAAGAAGTCGCTAACAACATGAGGAAAATGTCTCATGCGTAAGGGATTAGTCATAAGTGCATTACTTTTATCGACATCTTGGCTTTCAGCAAAATCTTTAGGCGTTGTTGGCAGCACTTTTTTGGTTGCTGAGATGAGTCTTTTAACCTTGATAGAATCAAGAGTGGCAGAAATCTCTCAAAACGGGAGTCTTGAGAGAATTAATCAGGATTTTATTAAAAGGGCATCTTTTCATGCAAACAGACCAACGCCTAATTATTTAAATCGTACTAATACGACAAAAACACATTTTTATGCACCTGTCGTTAAGCTAGCTCAAACATTGACCGACCATCGAGGACAAATTTTATATCCGGCAGGCACAAGTGTGAATGCACTTTTGCAAATGCCTTCTTACAAGCCTTGCTGGCTCTTTTTTAACGGGGATGATAAAGCACAGGTGGCGTTTGTTAAAAAGAGAATGAACCAATGCCCAAATCCCAAGATAATTTTAACGCAAGGTAGTGTTGGCGATGCAGAAAAAGAACTTAACGCTGTCATTTATTTTGATCAAAACGCACGCATTGCCAAAAAGATTAAATTAACGCATGTGCCAGCGATTGTTTCCCGTGATAGCTTGCGATTAAAAATTACTGAGTTTGCAATTAAGGAGGATGGCGATGAGATATAACGTAAGTATCCTTTTAATCATTGCTTCTTTGTTGTTGACAGGTAATAGTGTTTTTGCAGGCCAATGCCAGGGGCATTTTGTTAATCCCGTTAAAGACATTTGCTGGAAGTGCCTTTTTCCATTATCAATAGGCAACTCACAAGTGGTTAAATCACATCTTGGGGATACACAAAACGCTAAAAGCCCCATTGGAACCTGCCCAACTGAATCAGGGATTCGGGTTGGTTTAAATATTGGTTTTTGGGAGCCAGTGGCCATTGCTGATGTCACTGATACGCCTTATTGTTTAGTGAACTTAGGCGGCTTTAAACTTAACTTAGGTTTAAACCGTGGACGCGGTGGCAGGACAAATTTAGGCGAGGGGAGTACGCATGCATTCTTGAATGTCCACTGGTATAAATATCCACTTGTCTATTGGCTTAATATCTTGACCGATGTGGGCTGCATGGAAACGGGTGATTTTGATATCGCCTATCTGACAGAACTCGATCCAAGCTGGCGTGATGATGAAATGAGTTTCGTGCTATCGCCTGAATCGATACTTTTTGCAAACCCTATTGCACAAGCCAGTTGTGCTGCTGATTCGCTTTCAGCAACCCTACAGAAAAAATCCCTGGATTCATTGTTTTGGTGTGCAGGGGCGCAAGGTTCTCACTATCCCATAACAGGAAACGTATTAGGTTCACCTTCTCCAATACAAACCGCATTGCTATTAACTGAGCGTATGAACTTTAAGCTTCATCGTGAATGGTTAATTACCGATTCAAGCCCTAAAAAAGGGGATATCTGTAGCCAACATCATTATCTGGTACCGCCAAAATCAAGGTATCGCTATGAGTTGGTTAATCAGGTTACCGATGGCAAACACTGTTATCCAACAGGCAGAGCCACGGTTGATTGGGAAGGGATGAAGCTTAAGCCAAATCAATTAAACCAGTTTGGGTTTTTAGTCTGGCGTAAAAGAAATTGCACATTTATGTAAATAGGAGAAAAAGATGAAACAAATTTTTAAAAGAGTCGATGAAGTTGTTTATTCAATGTTTATCGTATTGCTAAGTGCTTTGATATTCATGCGCTACAGTCAGGATGTGGGCTTAACCAAATCTTTAATTCAAGGCAGTCCTTTCCAGTATGTCCTTCCTGCAATTTCGTTTTATTTTGTGATAAAGGCGTGTATTTGCATAGCTCAAATAGTAAATCAGTTTGATAAAAAAACGCATGATTATATCGAACCGCTAAGTAGCTTAGTTTTATATGGGGGTTCCCTGTATTTTATGACGTTTCTTTTTAAACATCCTCATATATCAAATCACATAGATATACAGTTCTTACTTGTAATTACTGCATTGCTATCGTTGTGTTCTTTTATTTCTAAAGCTTGGTTTTTTGATAAAACGCCCATTACGACTTATCAGTGTGGAGCGCATCATGAATAAAGCTAAAAATACGGTTTTTTATAAAGGGAAATTGATTCTTATATTAATGAATATGTTTTCCCTGTATTTGATATATGGCTATGCCAACATTGCCAGCTCAACCATGCCTAATAATATATTGGGGGTTAATTATGAGTCTTCTGGAATACAAATGCTTTATTACGCTTTTGTAGCTCCAATCTTTGCAACTTTGTCACTGGTGGTATTTTTAATTAAAAAATATATCACCAAAGAATATAAGCTGGTTGCCCTCATTCCATTGGTAACAGCATTTTGTTTCTACATCTTCTTGGCGTATATCGACTCTTATGTCCATTTTCCTGCTGGAAATGACTTGTTTTATCAAGGCTCATTGGTATTAGCTCTAATATTTTCCTTGATTGCTCTTTGGTGTTTGTTTGAGGAAGTAAAAGGACTCATAAGAAAAAGAGGGCAATCATGAAAAAGATAGTGTGGTTTTTTCTAGTCATTGTTTCTAAAACATCATTGGCAATGGCTGCTGTTCATGTTTTTGTAAGCTTTTCCATGCCAGAAACATTACTTATTCAAACTTTTAGAGAAGCAGAGCAACTTAAATTGCCAGTTTATATAAAAGGCTTGCATCAAAACTCAATGAAACTGACAGCTCAAAAAATCATGGAATACACAAAAGAAGTGCCTAACTTGAGTTTGCAAATCGACCCAACCTTGTTTGATAAATATGGCATCAATCAAGTTCCTGCAATTGTGTCTGATAATGGTCAGGTCTTTGATGTGATTTATGGCAATTTAAAGCTAAAAGAGGCACTAAAACGCATCATTGATGAGGGTGGATCAGGTTTAATCTTAACTAAAAGGCTTAAGGATTAGCTTATGAAACGCATACTTGCTCTTGTTATGACATTTTTTATTTTATCACCGCAGGCCAATACGGTGATTGATAATTTAAGCCATTTTAATCCTCAAAGTGTCTTTAAAAATTATACGGCTAATCCCAAAGAGGCATCAATTAAACCTGGTGAAGGCAATGATGTATTAAAGAGCAAGGGTTTAAATGAGGTTAGCCAAAATAAAAAAGCAGCCGAGCTTTATAACCATGTTCAATCGAGAGGTAAGGTCTCCCCAAACTCTAATAGCTCTGAGATGGTTGAGGCTGAAAAGATATTAGAACAAGCTGATAATGTATTAAAAGGGGGTTGTTATAAGGTTAAGGGTGAATGTGATCGCACGACAACCCAAAAAACATGCCAGGAGTATTTATCTTATTCAAGCAGACAATGCCAAAGGCTGAGAAATGTCAGTGTTAAATCATCAACAAGAACCATTACAAGAAAAATTGCCAGAAGCTATCGTAATGAGCAGGTTGTTAATTTAGGGCTTTGCTCTCAATTTGATCGGTCATGTACAAAAGCAAATACGGTTAAGGTTTCTGATACTTGCGAAAAATTATCAGTGAGTGTTTCAGCTTTTGGGCGCAAGCTTAAGGTTAAATCTAATGCTACTTGTCAAAAGCCGGTAGTAACGGTTGAGTTACCTTATTTTTCTTATTTCTCAGAGATGACAATTAAGATAGTTGAATATGATTCACAAGACAGGTTTGATGTTTCGTCTTGCAATATAGGTAACCAACAAGAGCAATGCGTCTTAAAGCGCTCTGAGTGTTTAAATCCAAGTACTACCAAAGTCATTAACGGTATTCGTATCTATCGAGATTGCTGGGGCGAAGTCAGCTACTATCAGTGTGGAAAAATCGCGCAATCAAATTGTGAGCCGTTATTTAAGCAAAACTGCTCCCAGATAAAATCAACGTGTCAGTCTCATGATAACAACCTTTGCCAGCAGTTTGAACAAACCTTTTCTTGCATTACCGAGATTTGTGCAAAAGATAAAGAAATTTGCATAGATAAAATTCCTGGTAGCGATGGTGATTCCTCAAAGGATGAATTAAGTCAGGATTTCGGTGAAGGAGTATCCAAACTAGGGACATTAGTGGGTGTTGCAGAGGATGTTTATAAAAATCAAATTACTAATGGCGATCCACATGTCTTTGAAGGTAATTCCAAGGAATGCAAAAAACATCCGTTAGGGATTAAAGATTGCTGTACAGGTAGTGGCTGGGGCGGATGGGTTGTTCACTGCCCGAAAGACTTGCAGGATTTAATAAAAGCCAAGACAGAAGGGCGAGTGGTATCCCTTGGCTCTTATAAGAAAAAGAAATGGCGTTCACGTCATTATGTGTATTGTGTTTTTCCATCAAAGCTTGCTGGTATTGTTCAAATTCAAGGTAGAGGTGGTCAGCTTGGTCTTTCTTTTGGTTCAGCAACCGCACCTAATTGCCAAGGGTTAACCCCTGAGCAACTAGAGCGCATTAATTTTTCAAGGCTAGATTTGTCTGCTCTTGAGCAAGACTTTATTTCAAAGAAAAAACTGCCTGATGATTTTTCATCCAGCCAAAATAACCAAAACCATATTAAATCGCTATATCAAAGAGGGGCTTCTCATGGTTAGAGTAATTTTATCATTAATGATTTGTGCATTATCTTTGAGTGTTTATGCAAACTCAGAACCTCCTGGGTTTCTTTGGTATAACCTGCCCAAAGAGCCAGTATCAAAGCCAGAAATTAAGTCTAAAAACATTCCTTTTAGCAAGCTTAGTTACACCCAAAGGGATGAAATATTATCTTTTTGGACAATGGAAGCCTTGCATCGTGCAAGACAAACAAAATCCGTTGAAGATATGCGCACCTTTTTAGCCTTGAAAAACTATTGGCTTAGTGAATCGAGTGAGTTTTCAAGTTTGTTTCAAAAAACGATGCTTGTACATCCTGAGCTTGATTATAACGTTACCCACCCAACCTCAAGTATCGGCACAAAATTATTAGATGAGCAACGTCAGTTGAAACGAGATTTTAAGATAAAACAATTGTCGAAAAGCCATGGTCTTTTGTTCTTTTACCGCGGCAATAGTCCATATGATAGAAAACAAATTCCCATAATTCATGAGTTTGCTAACCGATACGGGCTTTATGTCATGCCCGTTAGTATTGACGGGAAGGGGCTGGATGCGTTTGATAATGCGGTCGTTGATAGAGGGCAGGCTGATAAATTAGACGTTCATTTTTTCCCAGCAGTCATATTGGTAAATCCAAAATCGGGAAGCCATAGTCCAGTTACTTTTGGGTTAACCACCGAAGATGTCTTACAAAAACGATTATACGATGTAACTACCAACTTTAAAGGAGAGATTAATGCGAATAATTAAATGGATAGGCGTGTTGCTTTTAATAAGCCAAAGCATGTGGGCAGCACAGAACTTTTTTGCAAAAGCACTCGATGAGAGAGAAGGTGGCGTTAAAACAATAGAAACAAAGCAAAATCAGTCAGTTGAAGGTGATTCTTTTTTCAAAACCCACGGTCTTTTATTGTTTTTTTCAAGCAAATGCCCCTTTTGTTTGAAATTCGCGCCTGTTGTTAAGCAATATTCTGAAAACAATCAAGCTGAAGTCTTGGCTTTATCATTTGATAATCAGCCGCTTCCTTCTTTCCCCAAAGTCATTCCAGCATCTAAAGATTGGGTGTCGGTTGCGTTTGGTAATGAACCAATTAATTATCCGGCACTATTTATTATCAATCCAAAAACACGTGCAATATATCCGGTATCAACGGGTGCTTATTCATCTTCTGAGCTAAATGAAATGATGGAAAACATGATAGCTCAAATAAAAAAATATGAGCAGGGAGACGTACCATGATTAGAGTACTCACTTGTTCAGTATTTTTGACACTTTCCATAACAGCCCAGGCTTCTGTTAGTTCCGATTTAACGAACTTTTTTAATAAAACGGGTTATGCGTCTAATGTTACCAGCCCTATGGCTTTTGAATCGCAAGCTTCTGGTTATTTTGGTGGTGGCTCGCTTTTTGTCAGGAGCCAGGTTCGAGAATACCGTTTAGTTCATTTATCTATGCCGACTTATCGTGCAGGCTGTGGCGGTATTGATTTATTTACCGGAAGCTTTAGCTTTCTCAGTCATGAAAAGCTTGTTGATTTAGGTAAGCAGGTTATGAATGATGCAGGGGCTTATGCTGTTGATGTTATGCTTGCCTCTACGGTGCCACAACTCAAAGATGTCAGGGATAATCTGATTAATCTCGAACAAAAAGCCAATCAAAGTAATATTAACTCCTGTCACATGGCGCAAAACCTAGTTGGTGGCATGTTTCCTAAGACAGCCGAATCGCAACAAAAAATCTGTAAAGACATAGGCACCCAATCGGGCTTATTTTCTGATTTTGCTAAGGCTCAACAGGGATGTTCTTCTCAGAAAGACTTTGACAATGCCATGGACAAAGCATCAAAAGATGAATCAACCAGAAAAAAAGTCATTCTTAATAAGAACCTGGTCTGGTCAATGTTACAGGAAAATCCATTATTTAGCTCAGATAAAGAATTGGCTGAGATGATGATGAGTTTAACAGGCACCTACATTATCGATAAGCAGGGAAAAGTAACCAATGTTCCATCATTAGCAAACAGCTCTGATTTAATTAATGCTTTGGTTGGCGCCAATACAGGCACCAAAAGCGCTCAAATATGGCAGTGCCATGATAGCAACTGTATGAGAGTTGATTTAAAGACGATTGATATAGCAGAAGATCAAACGCTTAACTACAAGATTAGAGTTCTTTTATCTGAGCTAAATGAAAAAGTAAAAATAGATGACGAACCAGAGCCTGTCCAAAAAGGATTTTTAGATATGATTTCAATTCCTGCTTTGAAATTTTTAATGGTTCTTAATTCAACTGATTATGGCAATGCTGCCATTGATATTGATGAGTACTCAATATTAATTGCTCAGGATTTATTAGAAAACTACATGGCAGGGCTTTTACAGGAAGTATCTAATTCAACTTTTGGCATGGAAATCAATGAAGATTTAGTAAAAGACGTCCAAAAGCGAATAAACAATGCCCGTCAGATGATTGCCAAAATCAACCCGAAGGTCAGTCAAAGATTAAAAGAAAAAATGATGCTTGCTGAATACATTTCTCGCGTAGAAAAACAAGTCTCATCGCAAATGAATGCTGTTAATGGTTAGGGAGAAAAAATGATTACCATACATGTTTTATCAAACGGAGAATTATTTCAAACCGTACTTAATGCAATGGCATCGTTTGTCACCTTAGATAGCTTTGAGGGATTGATAAAAATAACCACTCTGGTTGGGATTATTATGGCTACCGTTGGTTATTTTAAAACACGCGACCCTATGGCTTTTGTCAGGTGGTTTTTAGTTTACATGCTAGCCTTTAATATTGCCTTGCTCCCTAAAACCGATGTGTTGATTCACGATTTATCAGAACAAACAGATGTCGATTTTAAAGTCGATAATGTGTCCGTGGTTTTTGCTCTGAGCGCGTCTTTCATGACAACCATTGGTTATGGTCTGGCACAGACATTTGATTCTTTATTTAGTATGCCGGATGATTTTCAATATCATCAAACAGGTGTTTTGTTTGGTTCTAAAATGATTCAGGCATCTAAGGATTTCAGAATTTTAGATCCAGATTTAAAATCTGAAATGAACGCTTATTTTAGAAACTGTGTCGTAGGTGATATTCGAATCAACCATAAATACAGCGTATTAGATTTATCGACTTCAACCAATATATGGGATTTAACGGCAAGGCAAGCCTCTCCGCTTAGGATGACACCTGTAAATGGTAAAATAGTGACTTGTAAAACAGCAGCATCCTCAGAAGGGAAATACAGTTTAAAAGCAAAACTAGATAAGGAAATTAATAACGCTTATAAAATTTATGGCATTCAGTTATTTAATAAACAAAGTTCAAATTACGAAGATTTATTTAATCGGTATTTAAAAAATGCTGCCACCTATTACCAGGGCATGACGGATGAGGCGAGTAATATTTTCCTTCAAAGTATGATGATAAATGCAATGGGGGATGGCGTTCGCCATTATCAGGCATTCACTGATTCAACCGCAGGGGTTGCCAACCAACAATTTACTAAATCCCAGGTTCAACATCGTTGGGCATGGCAAGTCGCAGGGATGAAAGCAGCCTGGTTTTTACCAATCCTTCATACAGATTTAACCGTGATGTTGTTTGCCATTTTTCCGTTGGTATTAGCGCTCACAACCTTGCCCATTGGTGCGCGTATCATGCAGGGCTATTTGCAGTTCTTTTTAAGTCTTCAATTATGGCCTGTGTTTTTCGCAGTCCTAAATCTTTGTATGACTAAATATGGTGTGAATCAGTCTCGTGGTTATGGTCATTTCACCATGGTTAATTTTGATAAAATAGATGAATTACACTCTGATATTGCAGGGGTCGCAGGGTATATGATGATGTTAATTCCCTTTTTAGCCAATGGTCTTTTAACACGGTTTAGTGATTCGTTTAACTCACTAGCGACTTCAATGACTTCTCATATGCAAAGCTCAACAATGGCCGTTGCAGGGGAGGCCGCCAGTGGAAGCTTTAGTATTGGTCAGACAAGTTTTTATAACACCAATGCGAATAACTTATCTGCCAACAAGCATGATTCTAACTATACTAATTTGCATGGATTAAGAACTGAACAGATGGAAAGTGGGGTATTAAAAACCTTGACAGGTCGTGGTGATGCTATATTTGATGGAACGCCAGGTATGTCGAGAGGGGCTATTTCTATTAACGGCTCAAGCAGTATGGTAGGTTCATTAAATCAGGCGTATGAGCAATCAACCAATGTTGCCGCAAATGAGTCGCAGCAATATCAAACATCCCTTTCTAATGCAGCGCACCGTATGATGCAACTATCCAATATGTCAGGGCATGATATGCGCTTTGGAGAAGGGGTTTCAAGTTCTGAAACATCTCAGTTTAACGAAGCGCTCAGTACTATGAAAAATATTGCAACCGATGTTGCGCACCGAACAGGTATGTCTACAGATGAAGCATTTGCTGCAATGACCAGTGGTGGCGGCAGTTTGCACGCTGGCATTTCTACTGACAGAGGTGTTTTTGGAAAGGCTCTAAAATGGACTACTGGTATTAAAGGAAGTGCAGATGCGCACTTAAAATATGATCGCTCATCAACTAGTTCAAATCGATATAATGAGGGATTCGATAATGCTGTTTCAGCAAAAGAAGCATCAGATTTTAATAATGCCTTTAGTGTTGCTCAAAGCTTTGTCCAAGGCCATCATTTTGATGACACTCATAGCGAGGCTGCACAATTATCCAATCAATTAGGTACAGACTTAAGGGATGCACAAACCGCAAGTCATAACTATGATGTGGCAATGTCACGGGCAAATCGTATCAGTGATGCAAAAAGTTTTGTTGAATCTCACTCAGAGCAGATTAACACCGACTTTAACCAGGCATTCCCAGCCTATGTTAAATCGCAAGTTGGTGAATCACAACGTGATAGCTTGTTCTCCAATCCAGGAGATACCCAAGCATTGCATCAATTAGAAGGTATGGCTGATGACTTTGTTGCATCAAGGCGCGATCAGTTAATAGAGCAGTTTGGTAATCATAGTGATGGGAATAAGCTAAGCTCATTTTATAGCCAGGAATCATCAGGTGTTGCCAGCCATCAACATCAATTGGGAACAAATTTTAAAAATAACAGTGATAGTTTAAAGCAACACGCCCAAACGCAGTCATTAGGGATTAATCAATCTGAGAAAAATGCTTTTGTTCAGGCGCATCAAAACAATGTTGATGCTACAAAAAATGAAATCAGTACTGGCCAACATCATATGGATACCAAGATGAGCAAACAAAAGTTGACAAGTGATCAAGTAAAAGAACAAATGAAAGTAGGGGAGTATGACGCAAAGACTGGAGTGATTATCGGTAGTGGTCTTACACGATCATTTAAACCTAACAATCTTAAGAACAAGGAGTAAGTACTATGTTGAATAATGATCTGCAAAGCGATCTTGAAACATTGAAGCATTTAAGGTTGGGCATATTACCAGCAAAGCAATACTACAAAGCCATAGCGAAAGGGTGGGGGTTTGTCTACTTATGCCTCATTAGCTCTCTTTTTTTAGGCTGCATCTTTGCAAACAGCATCAATGCCTGGCCTTATACGAAAGGCTATGAACGACAAATGTATCAATTGCAAAGGGATGGCCTTTCAAGGCCAACGCCTGGCACGATTGAGGATGCTGTTTTTCAGCGAGATAAAGACAAGCTCTACGCTGAAAAAGTTAACCAACTGAATGCAGAGGAAGAACCATATCATGAAATCATTGTTACCAAAATGGTATTGGGCGTATTAGGTGTCTCATTGTTTCTGATGATCTTTATCGCAGGCCATATTAAATTGTATGTAATTTTCAAGCATCAGATTTGTGAGCACCTTAAAACAGGTGAATACCTTAAAAAGAAAATCTGGCATGCCTTTTCAATATTCATGGGATGCTTTTCGCTTTTATCTTTATTGACCGTTAGCATGTTTGACCAGGACTTAACCGTTGTTGCAGGTGCTTTGTCATTTATTGTATCGGCCTTTGCTGCTTCCTTTTTGATAGATATGGAACTTAGTCGAATCGGCATAAGCCCTCTTACACATGCCATCTCCGATTATTTTAGTCGAGATGAAAGCCTGTTAGAAAGAAAGCACCCATAGAATAATTTAACCACTTTGAAACTATATCGCCCTGTTTTTTTGACAGGGCTAGCTACCGCTTTGTCTAAAAGGAGGAAAACATGAGTTTATCTGCAATGCAATTTGTTCGAGGCGGCCAGATATTTTTATACAACATGCGCATGATGATTCAGGTAACTAATCGAATCATGGGATGGGCAATCTTAGGCTTTTTGGTTTTAATCACAGCGCTAATGTTCTATAACGCTTATGATGAAATTGTTGTAATTTGCCTGCATTGGCTTAGCCAATTTTTAGTTTATGTTGGCAAAGGTAATAACTTGGTATGGCATTCAGATGCCAATCAAGGAATTTCAGCCAGCGCATACTTAAGCTCACCAGTCATTATCCAAGGCGTAATAGCTGCCAAAAACAATGTCTGGCAAACATTTATCAATGTCTTGATGTTTAGCAGTATTTTTTACTGGCTGATTATTGTCTTTTTTTATATCTACTTTATGAAAAAAGGTGAGGGATATAGCAAGGATAAATTTATTTCTGGTACACGTCTTGCCAAAAACACTAAAGAAACACTTCAATCGCTAAAAAAATCCAGTCGTGGGCTATCTGAAATAAAGCTTCTTAATAAGCTGCCCATGCCCAAACGCTCTGAAAAACAGGGCATATTCTTTCATGGCTCAATTGGTGCAGGTAAAAGCCAGGCCATTATGCAGCTCTTGGAGCAGCTTAGACAAACAGGCGATCCCGTTATTGTCTACGACAAAGAATGTACGATAAAGCCATACTTTTTTAATAAAGATATCGATGTTGAATTAAATCCTGTCTCTGAATTATGTGCGAATTGGGATTTATGGGCAGAGTGTGATAACCCAATGGAGTTGGGTTCGGTGGCAACATACTTGATACCAAAATCAGTGCAGGGAAGTGACCCGTTCTGGGTGGATGCTGCCAGAACGATTTTAACCTCAATGGCATGGAAGATAAAGGCGCGCGAAGATAAAAGCATTATTGTGTTATTACAGCTATTGCTGACAACAACGCTTGATGAAATGCGAGGACTACTAAAAGGAACCGAATCTGAGAACCTGGTCAGCAAAGAAATTGAAAAAACGGCTATTTCAATTAAATCGGTGCTGGCAACCTATACAAAAGCATTGAGATTTCTTGAAGGGCTGAACAACAAAGATAAAGAAAAATTCTCCATTAAAAAATGGATAGAAAATACCTGCCAGCCTGATTACAACAAGGGATGGTTATTTATTACCTCTCGTTCTAAATACCACAAAGAAATAAAACCATTAATTTCGTTATGGCTTGGGCTTGTCATGCAGGGAGTCCAATCATTATCCCAAGACTCTAACCGTCGTATATGGATAGTTATGGATGAGCTTGCAAGTCTTCACCGCTTAGAAATGCTATCAGACACTATGGCAGATATTCGAAAGTTCGGTGGATGTGTCGCAATAGGCATTCAATCAATTTCACAACTGCAATTTTTATACGGCAATCATGAAGCAGAAGCTATTGCTGATTTATTAAATACGTCTGTTTATTTCAGAAGCCCAAAATCAAAAGTAGCCAAGTGGGTATCTGATGATTTAAGCGAGCAGGTTATCTCAGAAGTTAAAGAATCTCGTTCTTATGGCCCTGATTCGGTTCGAGATGGAAATACCATCGGAACGAACAGAAGCATCCGAAAGACTGTCGAGGCAGGGGATATCATGACGTTAGAAGACTTGGAGTGTTTTGTAAGGCTTATCGGCAACCATCCTATTACCAAAATCAAAAATAAATACATTGAGCGAGATGAAATATGCGAACCATTAAAGGAACGCTCAATTGATTTTGATGCATTGGAGAAAATAAACCAGTTAGCTTTAAGCGCTCAGAATAACCCAGAAGTGTGTGATGAGGTCAGAAAGATTAAGGACTTTGAAGAAAAAGCGGACGAGGTGTTAAAGATTATCGACTCACCCAAAGAAAAAGAAGTCATTGATAACGATTCAATGGAAATTGAGTCAAAAGAATCACCTCTAGTTTTTAAAGAAATCGGTTAAAAGGAGCAACCATGTTAACTATTAAGCCATTAGGAAAAGCAGCAGATGCACTTCATTATTATTCCAGTAAAGACAATTATTATTTAAAGGATAAAGACTCACTTCAAGAATCATCCTATTGGATAGGAAAAGGGGCTGGCAAATTAAACCTTTCAGGCATAGTTGAGCAAGAGCAGTTTTTAAAGCTATTAAATGGTGAACTGCCTAATGGTGAAGTTCTTGGTATTGTTAAAAATGGGCAGCGCGAACACCGCACAGGAACCGATGTAACCCTATCTGCCCCAAAATCAGTATCTATCCTGGCGCTGGTTGGAAAAGATACCCGTATTATTGAGGCGCATAAAAAAGCGGTTGCTATGACGTTTGCACGAATTGAGGCAATGGCAGCCGAGGCGCGTATTACTTTTAACAAACAAACCACCTTTGAAAAAACCAATAACTTAACAGGGGCTACTTTTTTACATACATCCTCAAGAGCACTCGATCCGGATTTACATACTCATATGGTTATTTTAAATATGACCGAGCGTTTCGATAAAATGTGGCGAGCATTATCTTCACGCTCTAAAAATGATATTGATAATATTCATAATGGGTTTACCGATATCCTCTATCAAAATCAGCACTACCTTGGCCTTGTCTATATGTCCACTTTGGCTAAAGAAATCAAAGCATTAGGCTTTGATATTCGCATCAAAGACATTTATGGCAATTTTGAAATTGAAGGCGTTTCAGATGAGGTGATTACCCATTTATCTAAAAGACGCAATGAAATTATGCAAGACATGAAAGAAAGGGGTACGAATAGCGCCAAGGCTGCGGAAGTATCAAATAAAGCCAAACGACAAGTAAAATCGGACATCGATAGTAATGAGCTATTCAACAAGTGGCTGGATGATATCAATGAGTTGGATATCGATTTAGATAAACTTATCGGTAATTCCCTGGCAAGGTGTCAAAAAGGGGAAGCAGGAAAAACCCAACCGAGGGATAATTTCACCATTAGCCACACAGCAATTGATGCTCTAGAGGATGCATTAACCCATTTATCTGAATTCAATACCCAGATAAAACACTCAACGCTTGTAAGACATACATTTGTTTTTTCTGCTGGATTAATCAGTCATGAAGATATTGAAAAACAAATTGAGACAAAACTTAATGATAAAAGCTTAAAAGGAAAGTCTTTAGAATATTACACCACAGACGAAATGTTACAAAAAGAAAAGGAATTTATCAAAAAATTAACTGCAAATAGCGTGTCATCATTGAAGTTAAAAACGCAAAATTCGGGATTAGCTGCAACCCTGTTACAAAAAAATAACAAGGTTCAAATTATTGATGTGAATGGCATGAGTAATCAAAAAGCATTAATACAAGATTTTATTGATATCGCAGATAGCAACGATATTAACGCCTATGTCTTACATCAAAGTAAAAGTAAGTCACAGTTGTTAAGTGATGAGGTTAGCAGAAAAAGCACAGGACTATTTTCTTTGCTTAAGAATTTATTTAAAGATGATATTGTCCATACCGTTGCCGGGTTTAAATATCAGTATGGTTCAGATAACAAATTCAAGAAAAAACAAAACTTAGTTGTCGTTCATGATGCACAAAAGCTATCACTTGAAGACTTAAGCCAATTAAAAGAAATGGTCGATAGCTCAAGAGGAAGGCTTATTCTTTTAAATAATACTAAATCAACCCATGGTTTTAGCCCTGGCAGCCCTATAAAAACCTTAAAAGAAAACGGTATTGAAGCGACAACCTTTATAGGTGCAAGAAATAGCATTTCAGTACAATTGGCTATTGCGCGTCAACCCATAAATGCTGTGACGGAAAGCTTTCTGGCATCTGCTTTAGAAAAAAAGGAAAAACCCACCTTATTTGCCATTAACAATGATCAGGCCAAGGAGTTAACGGATAACATCAGAACCCTACTAAAAGAAGAAGGCATGCTATCAAGGCAGACTAAAACCTTAAAAGTCTTATCTACCAAGGGATTAACCGATGCAGAGAAAAAGCATACTAAATTTTATAACGTAGGCGATAGAATTACCTTTAAGGCATTCACTAAAGAGCAAAAACATTATGAAGTAAGCGAAATTAATAAAGACGGGCTTGTATTAACCAATCAATATGGCAAACAAAGCCAATTTAAGCTTGAAAATATGTCTGACTTTATCGTTTCTCGCGCTAAAGAAATCGAGTTATCAATCGGTGATGAGGTAGTCAATGATAGGGCAATATTTAAATATCGGAACAAATTTGAGAAAGGAACGTCTTTTAAGGTGAGGTCTATTAGCCAAGACGGTGTGGTACTAGAGTCAGACAAAAGGGCAGTTTTATTAGATAATGAAGCCCTTGCAAATAACTATCTGTCTTATAATTACTGTAAAAAGGTTCATGAATTGACCCGTGATGATAAAAACATTTTGGTGGCAGCACTTCCCCATCAGTTAAATGAAAACCTTATGGGCGAAATAACTGAGTTTGCTAAAAATGTCACTTTGTTTACCAACAACAAAACGAAAGCAGAAAACTTTCTCAACAAAGAGCAATTAAAATGGAGTGCGGTTGATATTGCAGAAAAAAAACCAGATCTAATTTATCGTGATATCTCTAATGCGCAGCCTGCAATTGAAAAAGATATAAATAAACTCATTAATGCCCTTGAGCTAAATAAAAATTTAGATAAAAGTGAGGTGGCAAGCCTTGCCGTATCCTATGCAGTTGCTAAATGTGCTGAAAAACAAGCAGCATTTAAACACAGCGATTTAGTGACCCATGCGCTTAAATATGCACTAGGTAAAGCTGATTTTGAAGATATTGCACCCATTTTAAAAGAACGGATGAAAGAAGGGGAACTTATTCATTTAGGAACGTATTGGACGACCAAAGAAGCCATCGAATTGGAAGAAAACATTATTCGTTCTAATTTTAAAGAACAGGGCAGTGTAAAACCTATCGAATCAAGTGCCAATAAGCTTTTATCATTACCAAAGCATCTCACCCAAGGGCAAAAAGATGCCATTACATTAGCAACAACTTCAAGTGATCGTTTCGTTTCTGTACAAGGTCTAGCTGGGGTAGGTAAGACAACGATGATGAGAGAAGTTCAATCTATTGCAAACAAAAATGGTTTAAAGGTTCTTGGACTTGCACCAACTCACCAATCTAAAGATGAATTGAATGATACTGGATTGGAGTCAAATACTGTTGAAAGTTTTTTGACTCACAACTCACCCATCGATGATAAAACGGTGCTCATTGTTGATGAATCATCAATGCTTGATAACCAAACCTATTATTCTCTGCAACAGATAGCCATTAAAGCGAAGGCTTATGTTATTTTTGCAGGAGATATCACCCAGCTTCAATCTTTGGCAAGTGGTATACCGCATGAGTTAACGATTAAGTCTGGTTCACAAAAAACAGCCTTAATGCTTGAAATCATCCGGCAAAATCCAAATCCAACTCTTAAAAAGGCCGCGGAATTTACTTCTAATCGCCAAATTGGAAAAGCTTTTAATGAGCTTGAGAAAGTAAACCCTGAAAAATATGTAGAGCGAACAAATGATACGAATACATCTGCTAATCAATCTTCATTTATTGAAATAAAGTGCAATGAGAAAGACGGCGAAAAGGACTTAAATCCCTTATATGATGCTGTAGCTCAGGATTATCTAAGCAGGACTAAAACCTGTCAAAAAGATACCATCGTCATTGTCCATGCGCATAAAGACCGAGCGGTGGTTGATCAAAAAATAAGAAGCGGATTACAAGAACAAGGACAAATATCTACTCAAGAAATTCCCGTTCAACGTTTAATGCCAAAACCAATGGATATGGTAGACACAATTGATGTCTCAAATCTTAGAGCTGGGGATATTTTACGCTTTGGTAAAACCTATCATGTCGGAAAACGGGGTGAGTATTTTACAATTCAATCTGTTGATACCGAAAAAAACAGTGTGTCTTGTTTGACTCACGACAATTTATTAATAAATATTAAAGCAAGCACCTTATATAAGGGAAGGGTATCTGCATATACAATAAATGAGGCGCATCTAGCAGAAGGCGATAAAATCAGGCTTAAGCTAACCGATGAGAATCGTGGGTTTGTGGCAAATAAAGAATATGATGTGCTGTCAATAAAAGATGGAGTAGCGAAACTTAAGAATGATAAAGAAACTACCGTACTTAACTTGAATGAAAAAAGCTGCCAACACTGGGATTATGCATACACAAATACCGCTTACTCAACCCAGGGTGCGACTCGAAAATTCATTATTGCACTTGAGATATTAGATAGAGTTCTAGTTACCAATCACCGTTCAACCGAAATTGATATCACAAGAGCATCCCACCAGGGAAGCGTATACACCGATGATAAGGCTGGATTAATTAATCGCCTAGAAGATCCCCTGCGACAGCTTAATATAGATAAAACATCTGCTGTAATTCAAAAGCAAAAATATATCGATGAAAAAAGCCTATACAAAACCATAACAACAAACCTAAGTCGTAGCCAATCAGAAAAAAGTAATGCTTTGCCATGTGATAATCCAACCGTAATACTAAGTGATAAGTCGCCATCTTTTATTGAACAAAAAATTGATGCCAATGAAGTTCTAAAAAGCCTAAATGCTCAAGCAGAGCATCTTGTAAAGCATCTTTTAGGCGAACCAAATCAACACTTATCAAAGAAAAACGAATACCGATATGGCACGAAAGGAAGCTTTAGCGTAAATCTATCAAATGGGTTATGGCATAGTTTTGAAACAGGGGAGGGTGGCAATTTGTTTACGTTAATACAGCAGGAAAATGGATTCTCAAGCTTTAAAGAAACGTTGGACTATGCGGTCAAATTTACCCGATTTACACCTGATTTCATTCCTGTTATACGGCAACCTAATCCAGTTAAAAAAGAAGCAAACGATGAAGGGCTTAGAGACATTGCTATTAAATTATATAACAAATCAAAACCAATAAAAGGAAGTCTAGTTGAGAAATACTTAACCGTTCATAGAGGGGTATACAAAACAAATAACGCAGATATTTGCTATTGTCCATCCGTATACTCACAGCTTAATGGTAAGCATATCAATACACCAGCATTGCTTGCTTTTACCCGTAATGAAAGAGGTGAGATAAACCATATTCAGGTCACAAAGCTTGATGCAAGTACCGCAAACAAGAACAAGTTATTTGAATATCCCAAGCAAACCTTTGGCAAGATTAATGGTCATGCCGTCAATCTAAATCATAAAGGAGAAGGTGAGATTACTTATCTAACCGAAGGGGTTGAGACTGGCCTTTCAATACTTGAATCAAACCCAAAAGCACGTGTTCTAACCGTTTTAGGTAAAGAAAACTTTGCTAAAGTAAATGTAAATCAGTTAACAAATGAAGTTGTTTTATGTGTAGATAACGATGGTAAAGCTACGTTTAAATACCAAAATAGTGGGTCAAATAAGATTCTTGAAGCCATTGAAAAACTTCAAGAAAACGGGATTAAAATAAATATTATTTTGCCTAAAAACAAAGGGGAGGATTTAAACGACATTCTGATTAAATCAGGGAAAAAAGCGCTAACAGATGCTTTAAATAAGCCTATTAGTCCGAAGGAATACAAAAAATTATGTGATAAACAAAATGATATTAAACCTAAAATAAAGGATATTTCTGATGATGTTAAGCCCAATATGTCAATGCAAGAAGAAGGATTAAAATCGAGCATAAAGCAAAACGAACTCATGAAAAGCAGCCTGATAGAGCGTCTAAAGACTGAATCCATGAGCCATAATATCAGAATTACGCATCTTGATATTGATGCAATCAAATCACAAAAACCGCCATCCATTCCACAAAAAGAAATAGAAAAAGAGCTATAAACTAGCTGCCACCAATAACCTCGTCAATATAGTCCTTGGTCATTCTTCTTATTAGCCCAAGGGCTGTATCCGCGTCATACACACCCAATTCCGACTTATTTTTATCAAAGATAATATGTAATATTTCTGATAGAATTTTATTGTTATTCACTGCACTTGTAAGCAGTACTTTTGTCACTTTATCTTCTTTTTTTTCAAGTGAATTTAAATATAATCTGGCACCAAGTGAAAGCATTTCAGCAAATGTTACATCAAGGTTTTGCTCTTTTATTTTGGATATTTTTTCGAGAACATTATAAGTATCTACACCGACATCAACTTTTATTTCCATAACGTAATCCCTTCTTCCAATGGTATGGTTTTCAAACCAAATTTATTTAATTTTGACTTAACATATCGGTATTTATTGTTTTGAAATCCTGCGAATGAATCATTGATATATTGCAGCGTCCCATCCTGAATACCTTGCAATTCTTCATCAGAATATTTATTAGCAAGCACAACACTTTGAAACTTTTGATGATACATTAAATGAGGAATTGATGCATGAATTTGCTCTAACATTTTCCTCATTTCAGTCAGTGACTCATCCTCTTTTTTACTAAAATCAATGTTATTATGGAGACAAAAAGAAAGAATATGTTTTAATGCCTTAGTTGGTGAAAGCTCATCAGAACCTTGCTTTTTTAAGTTAAATTTATCGGCAATTGATATCAGGTAATCCTTTTCATGCTCCGACAGCCTAATAGAAACCATCTCCATTGTGCTCATTTGTCCCCCATTCCACAAACTCGTTTAGTGTACGACTATAGTATATACTATGTATTGCAATAGTCATACAAATATTTAAACTTAGTTATATCAACGTTTGTTTTACTCATATTGTATGACTATAGTAAACATGAATTTTCTAGTGAATTTTTATATTTTTTAGCGAAAACAATCAAATTTATGATAAACCCTGTAATATCAACCACATAGCTCGAAAATATCGAGGCAATATCGTTGCGAGGTGTGTGTGTAAAATTCTGACTGTGCTATTACCCTTTATTTTAGCCTCCACTTTGGTGATGCTGTGTTGTTTTTTTTGTAGATCGCTTAATGAAAGCGCAGACAATTGCGCGTTTGTGATTGATATATTTTCATTTTTATTTGCTTGGTTTATTGAATAATATCTTACACTAATTTAAAGTAGATATTCCTAACATATTTACTACTAATTAAGACGAAATAAATATGGCAATTATTACAAAAAAAGTTGAGGATAAGAAAGAAAAATTAAGAGTGGAAATGTCATCTTCTATTATTGAAGAAATAAAAGAATATATGCAATGGACTGGTATATCAGATATTAATTACTTTTTGGAAGAATCAGTAACTTTTGTATTTAGTAGCGATCGAGATTGGAAAAAATACAAGAAAAACTCAAAGAAAAATCAATCAAAAATTACTAAATAAAATGAAAAAACAGCGTTATTTTTTTGTGTTTTTATTGTAAATTCAACAAGTTAGTGCTATTATAAGAGGGTATTAAAGGCGTGGTATAAAAGTGCTGGTAACACTGATATAC
>CETS01084320.1_pt1 | contig 33780 bp, 25 predicted proteins | sample 356391 | NCBI WGS metagenome assembly CETS01 (sample SAMEA2622673, study PRJEB7988) | marine metagenome | isolation source: saline water (ENVO:00002010), including
CGGGAGTAGAATTCAAAATCGCCAATCTTGTAGGTGGCGGTCAGGGTCAGGCTTTCATCAAGATGGGGATCGGTCAGGATCTGGCCTTTAAACCAGTCCGGATCGAGCCGTGAAGCAGTGCGGGTTTTGTCGTTGAAGGAATAGGCAAGTGTTGTGGACAGAATGCCCTGGCCCAGATTCCAGTCGCCACTGGCGACGACATCCACACCGCGCAATATCTGATCATAGGCATTCTGGAAAAAATAGGCGTCTTCGACGCGGTTCAGCTCCGGTGATCGCTCCTGTATCTCGCGCCATTCGCCCTCGGTCAGTTCATAATTCGGGCTGCGTCCGAAGGCGTCGTCAATCTCGATCTGATAGGCATCCAGCGAAAGCGTAAGTCCAGCCTCTGATCGGAAGACGAGCCCTGCGGTCAGATTGACAGACTCCTCTGCGGACAATGAGCGGATCTCCACGCCGTTGCGCCGGGAGATAATCTCCGCAACAACGCTTTCGGGTGAAAAACGCCCCCTGGTCAAACTGTCGAGTGTTATGGAATCAAGGCCCTGGGAGGTGCGCTGGCTGAAAACCTGTCCGGCCGTTGGTGCGCGAAAGCCGGTGGAGGCCGTGCCTCGAACTGCGAGGTCAGGTGTAAAGCTGTATCGGAAAGAGACTTTGCCGTTCAGTGTGTCGCCGAATAGCGAATAGTCCTCATACCGTGTTGCAAAGCCGACCGTCAGATCATTGTTCAGGTCGAACTCGACGTCCGCATAAACAGCAAACGAAGATTGCGAAAATCTGTCGGCCTGTTCGGGCGTGTAGCCCGGAAAACCATTGGAGCCAGCCGGCAACCCGTCTCTGGCACCGGGTCCCACCAGATAAGATGCCGGGTCCCCGGCCTCAATCTCGTACATCTCATGGCGATATTCGCCACCGAATGAGAGATATGTCTTTTCGGCAAGACTGGTCGAGCCGAATTGTTTCGAACCATCCAGATTCAAAACCATCTCAGTCTGACTAAGTCGGCCGGGTCTGAAATCGCGGGGACTTTCAGGCCCGAGAGACGCATTGATACTGTTGTTCAGAATATAATCGATCTCATTCTCGCCGAACCCCAGACTGGCGTCCCACAAAATACCGTCTGCGCCCTCGTTTCGAATGCCAGCAAAGAGGGAATAATCCGTCTCTTCCTGGCCAAACCGCGGCGTAAACCCGGCCGGGTAGACATCGCTGAGATCAAAGTCCGGAAAAGCGTGGCTCGGCAGATAGGCACTCGAAACGTCAGGATTTCTCCAGTTGAAATCAGACATGCCCTGGGTCAGGCCGAAAGTGGCAAAGCTGTAGAGTTCCGTCTCAGGCCTGACCGCATAGGCTGTGTTCAGGCTGACGCGCCAGCCTTCTCGTTCTGGCTGGCCCCAACGTTGTACGGGATTGGGCAGGTCGATCTCAGGATTGGCGGCCTGAAACGCGATGGCATCCTCACGTTGCACAGATCTCGAAGTCGGCGCGGAATGAAACGCTTCGGCGCCGAGCGTGATAAAGTCTCCACCCGTCGAGGAGAGTCCCGTGCGCAATCCGGCACGCCAGGCTTCGCCATCACCTTCAAAATACTGCCCCTGCTGGGCAAAGGCGCTGGTTGTGGTCTCTTCTGCGAGGATGATATTGATCACCCCGCCGATCGCATCAGAGCCATACTGAGCCGATGCGCCGTCGCGCAAGACTTCGACACGGCTGATCGCGGTTATGGGGATCTGAGCCAGATCAATGGCCTGACCGTTTGTGGTCTCCAGAAACGCCGACCGGTGACGGCGTTTGCCATCGACCAGAACCAGCGTTTGATCGGATGACAGCCCGCGCAAGGCCGTCGGGCGGTTAAAGATATTACCGTCATTCAGCGGTAATCTCAGTGCCGTGAATGTCGGCAGTGACTGGGCCAGACCATCAAGAAGTTCGTCCGATGCGCTCTGGCGCAGTTCATCAGCAGAAATAACATCAATCGGTGCCAGCGTTTCAAAAACCGTGCGGTTGCGAGTGCGCGTCCCGGTGACAATAATCGCATCTTCAAACCGGGTCGTCTCAAGTTCTGGTTTGGCGGGCACCGATCTCTGCCAGGCTAGCGGATTCCGTGTCGATGGGAGCGGCGCGGGCAGGGCGGGCGGTATCTCCGCCCGCTGTTGCGCAACGATGGCGATGGAGGTTCTGTCGATCAGTTGCGCTTCAAGCCCCTGGCCGGCAAGCAGCCGCCCCAGGGCATCATCCAGATTCATTTCACCCCGGATTGCGCCATGGGTTCGCCCTTCCAGCAATTCTGCAGCGACCAGAATATTCATGTCATAAAGGCGGGCAATGGCTTGAATACCGTCTGCGAGTTCACCCGGCTCGAGCGCGACGGTCTGATCAGATACGGCCTGGGTCTGGGCATGTCCGGAGGAGACGACACAGATCAGGAGCACTGCCATAGTGAAGGCTCGTCTCAACCACCACATCGTCTCCGAAACTCCTGAACGCCCCCTGTGCGCTAGCAGAAGTTATTGTCACATTTTTTACAGTGCGCTTCAGACGGGAATATCCTGGGATTCTTTCGGATGAACGCACGTGGTGCGGGCGATACCGCCCTGCCCATGATGAGGCAGACGTTGAGGCGAGAGCTCACGCCCAGAAGCTTTCATCCTAGAATGGACGGAGGACATATCCGGGACCCGGAAGAAACAGAGCGCCATTCTGGGTCCCGGATCAGCAGCGCATCATTTCATGCTGCGCAGCATCCGGGACGACAGCGGTGTTTGATGCTCTGGTGTCCTGGAATCTGGCCGCAGTCAGCGGGTGCAGCGCGCCATCTCGCTATTTTTTGCAGTCGATCTCTTTCTTGATCTTGTCGACCTGAGCCTTGCTCTTGCAGACATTCTCACAGGGAATGCCATCACCGTCGCCATCGGCGCGTGGATGCTCGCCTGCGCACCAGGCAATCACCGCTTGCCGACAATTGCTATAGTCCTTGCAGGTGGCCGCAAAGGCAGCGCCTTCTAACGACGCAGTGACAAGAAGTAAGCAGATGAGCGTGCGTTTCATCAGACCTCAGGGGTCGAAAATACCGCTATTCGGAAGCGGCGTCAAAACGTTGGGCAAGTCCGATGCTTTGCATCGGGTAGGGCGTACTTCGTCCCTCAGTACGCCTTACGGCGAAACTCCGTTTGGTATTGTTGGCTGAGATCCTGCGGTATACGAGTGAACCGACCCGCGCTCTCAAATTTTTTCATCAGCCGAAATTCCGCCACAGATCGGGCCAAACTCCGCCATGGATGCCGCCGATACAGCTTCGCCGCCCGGGGTTAGGGGCGTGTTGGAGACATTCATGAAAGTATCAGTAACTCTGGCTCTTGCTGCACTGGCAGTGAGCCTTTCCCCTCTGGCCTCTGCTGAAGGGTTTTACGGCGATGTCGGCTACGCATTCATTTCGGCCGACGAAGACGTGGATGGCGACAGTTTCGACGTCGACCTCGGCGCCATTGCTGGCCATGCGGGCTATTTCTTCACCGACAATCTTGGCGTTGAGGGCGAGCTGGCCTTCGGCGTGAGCGACGAAGAAGCGACTTCTGCGGGTGTGTCCGTTTCACTCGGCCTGAATTATCTGGCGGGCCTTTATGGCGTAGCCGCTCTGCCGGTGACAGAAAAACTCAGCCTGTTTGCGCGCGCTGGCGTGGTCCAGGCAGAGGTTGAAGCTGAAGCCAGCTTTGCCGGCACCACCTTCAGCGAAAGCGAGAGCGAGACCGGTTATGGCCTCGGCGTTGGCGGCATGTTCGACCTGACAGAGAATGTCTATCTGCGCGGCGACTATACTCGCTATGATATTGAAGATGCCGAGATTGACGCCTTCCTGATCGGTGTGGGTTTCAAATACTGATCAGGTTTGACAAAGCCTGGGGCGATTACCCCTGATCAATCCAGGCTTTGATCACATGATGGGCGATGGCATAGGGCGGCGGGAGATACGCTGTCTCATGCTCGCCGGCCAGCATGGCCTCGACTTCGGCGCGTGAGAACCAGCGCGCATCCTGAATCTCATTGGGGTCAATCTCGATCTCTTCGCTCTCGGCTCTGAGATGCAGCCCAACCATGAGCGAGGACGGAAACGGCCAAGGCTGGCAGAACAGATACTCAGCCTTATCCGGATGGCACACAATGCCGGACTCTTCATGCACTTCGCGGCAAGCTGCCTGTTCGAAGGTTTCGCCCGGCTCGACAAAGCCTGCCAGACAGCTCCAGAAGCCTTCCGGCCATCCGGCGCCGCGCCCCATCAGGCATCGGTCATCGCGAACGGGCAGCATGATGGCCACCGGATCGGTTCGTGGAAAGTGCTCGCGTTCACAGTTCGGGCAGTGCCGTTTCCAGCCAGCATCCATGATTTCAGACCCCGCGCCGCAATTGGCGCAAAAGCCGTGATGGCGATGCCATTCAGAGATGGAGCGCGCCGTGGATACAAGATTGGCTTCCAGCAAAGTCAGGCTGGCCGCCGCCATGCGCATGTCTTCAAAATCGCCTGCGCCTTCCAGAAGCGTGCCTTCCAGGGCGAAATCATCTGGCAGGCAGACCGCGAAGATCGGCGTTTCGGAATTATCCACGCCCATGAAGATGCGGATGACCCGTTCGGAAAATTTTGAGGCTTCCGGCCCAAACCAGATCAACCGCCGCGAACTGCCCTGAAGTCGCGCCCCCGGATGCGCCGGACCAGAGGCCTCGCCATCCATCAGCGGCAAGCCATCGCGCATCAGAAATACAAGGACGTCAGGACGCTGAAACGCCTCGTCCAGCCAGGCCTGATCGGTGCGCCGGTGCGCCGCGCGGTCAAGCGGTTTGGCGGCCAGCGGAATATCGTTCGAATTGATCATCATGCATTTCGTGTGCGTCAGCCTGTTCTTCGCGTCAATTCACGTCTTGCAATCCTTGCGCGCCTTAGCGATATAGGCCGCTGGAGGCTGGCGCGGACGAGTGCCTCGCCAACCGGGTCAGGTCCGGAAGGAAGCAGCCCTAACGAGTTTTCCTCGGGTCGTGCCAGTCTCTGCTTCACACTTTTTCTGTTTTGACCGCCCGCTTCCCCGGATCAGGTCCGGGGTGCGCGATGGGTCGCGCTCAGGGCTGCCTGGTGCTTAACACAAGCAACGCGAAGGCGCAGAATGCGCGAGCCCGAGGCGAGCTTACGCATTCGAGCGATTTTATGGATACACAGCCCGACCGGGCTGGGCACAGGCGGGTTGAGCGGCACGCGAAACGCATAGCCGAGCAAACTTAAGCCTTACGCGGCATGTCCTGAATTTCGCGCATCTCGGCATTGAGCTCGCTCTCCCAGTCTTCCATGGCGTCGCGGATGCGCGTGATGAAGGCCTCATTCTCCCAGGCGGGTTTGCTCACATCATAAAGATCAGCGAATTCCCGCAGGCGTTTGCGGTCCGCCTGATCAAAAGCATGGGACATCTTCTCTGACGCTTCTTTGGAGATACCAAGTGCCTGATAGGCAGAACGCCCCATGCGCAGAGAGCTGTCATAGGTCTCCCGGATAATGTCGCGGCAGCCAATCGACCAGAGCTCATAGACGTGTGTGCGGCTCTTCGCCCGGGCAACCACATGCACATTCGGATAGGTGTGCAGAACATGGCGGACGATCTCATTGATTTGAGCCTGATCATCGATCAGCACCAGCAGGACCTTGGCCCGCTCAATGCCCGCCGCATGCAACAGGCCCGGCCGCGAGGCATCGCCGAAATAGGTCTTGAAGCCGAACTTCTGCACAAACTCGATATGGCGTGAATTGAAGTCGATCACGGTGCTGCGATAGCCCGCCGCCCGCAGCATACGGTCCACAATGCCGCCAACCCGGCCCCGGCCGGCAATGATGATGTCATTGGTCTCATCAATCGCGTCCTCGGCCTTGTGCGTCTGCCGCCGGTCGAACAGAGGCGCGATGACCTGATCGCGGAAGATAAACAGGAAGGGCGTCAGCAGCATGGTCAGCGCGATGACGAGCAGCAAGACATCGGCAATCTCGGGCGGCAATACACCGTTCTGCGTGGTGAAGGATAGGAGCACAAACCCGAACTCCCCCACCTGGCAGAGCCCCAGCGCCAGAAGCCAGCGCTGTGATCCGCGCACGCTGAAAATCCAGCCAATCACATAAAGAACAGCAAATTTCAGCACCATAATGCCGAGCGCCAGACCAGCAATCAGCCAAGGATTGTCTGCCAGAAGCGCAAAATTGATCCCGGCCCCGACGGTCATGAAAAACAGGCCCAGCAGCAGCCCCCGGAACGGGTCGATATCGGCTTCCAGCTCATGGCGATATTCGCTATTGGCCAGCACCACGCCGGCAAGGAAGGTGCCCAGAGCCGGCGACAGACCAACCAGCGTCATCAAAAGGGCAATCGCAATGACGAGGAACAGGGCCGTCGCCGTGAACAGCTCACGCAGATTGGCCGAGGCGATAAACCGGAACAGCGGGCGCGTCAGATAATTTCCGCCCAGCACCACCGCCGCAATCGCCGCCAGAGAAATCAGCGCCGCCTGCCAGCCTGGGAGCCCCTCAACCAGGCTGAGCGAGGTGCTATGATCGCCCTCTCCGCCATGCCCGCTGGCGCCATGGGCCAGATCGGCCAGCTCCGGCACGATCAGCAGCGGCAACAGAGCCAGCATGGGGATGACCGCGATATCCTGAAACAACAGCACCGAGAAACTCGCCCGGCCCCCATCGCTCTGCATCAGGCCTTTTTCATTCAGGGTCTGCAACACAATAGCCGTCGACGAGAGCGCCAGCACTGCGCCGATCGCCAGCGCATAGCTCCATCGGTCGACAACCATGCATGCAATGCCAAACACCACCAGCAGTGTGACCAGCACCTGCCCGCCGCCCATGCCCAGAATGCGGGTTCGCATCTCCCATAGGCGTTTCGGCTCCAGCTCCAGACCGATCAGGAACAGCATGATCACCACGCCAAACTCGGCAAAATGCTGAATGGAGACCACATCCACATGCAGGAGCGCGAGCAGAGGGCTGATCAGCGTACCGGCGATCAGATAGCCGAGCACAGAGCCAAGCCCGAAGCGCGTCGCAATCGGCACGGCCACCAGCCCGGCAAACAGAAAAAGCGCCGCAAGTAATAGAAAGTCCGTCATGCCCGAGCCCCGGTTCGATCCCGGTCTGACGTTGCCTCAATCTGCGCGTGCGGGGAAGAGGTTAGCTGGCGCGGGCGGGCTTGCTTTTCTTTCCGTCATCAGACTCACGGGTCCGATCAGGCCAGACGGGCGCAGGGGTGCATCAGGCATGTAGGTGGGAATGGTTGTGAATGTGATCTTGTCGGCGTCAGGCTGCATATCGCCGATGAGCCGGTTGACCCAGAGATTGGCGACCTTCACCGTGATCTCATTGGCTCCGTCCGTCACAAATGCCGAGATATCAGCTGTCCACGGCGCCTTCCACAAGGTTGTCACTTCCTCGCCATTCACATGGATCTCAGCGACATCGCCAACCCGACCGAGATTGAGGATGACCGGATCGGCAACCGTGTTCATACCGTCTGGCAGATCGAAGCTACGCGAATACGTCGAGATGCCCGAGTAATATTTGATCCCGTCCTCAGCCTGTTCGTTGAGGGGGGCGAGGACCGGGAGGGTCATTCCGTCCGGAGCGCCGAGATCAGGTTCAAAGCTCACCGTCCAATCTGTGCTGAGATCTGCCATTTTCTGGAGAGCGGGAGTCTCTATGGTCACAGAATTTGCTTCGGCCTCACCCTGGAAGACAACGAAGAAACTGTCACCGGGCGCAAATGTCAGTGGCACATGGGTCAGGCCAAACGTGTTAAACGAAGAAAATGGGGTTCTGAGCTGGGCGCCTTCTGGCGGCTTGCTTGCGTCACTTGATCGTCAGGCTCTCACACAGGCATCATTACAGGCAGATCCTGATCAGCTCCTGTCGATTCTGGCGGCTCAGCCAAGGTCTTACTTCCTGACTGCGGCATTCAAATTCTGAAGACATTGGGGAGATCATTCCAGGAATGGTCTCACCCTATGCCTGGTGTGTACTGGTCGGGCTCGACTTCCTCTCCGAGCTGGACTGGTAAACCGAAAACGAAGCCGATTACTGGTCTGCGATGATCAGATTTACGCCAGCACTTTCCACAAAGCTTGCCGCTTTGTCTGTGATCCGTGCGTCTGTGATGATTGTGTGGACCTGTTCAAGCGGGCAAACGACATTGCCGGACGGTTGATCGAACTTGGTGGCATCCGCAAGAACGATAATCTCGTCGGCGCGCTCAATGAACCGCCGCTCACCTGCAACAAGCACAACGTCTTCCTGCATCAGTCCCTGTCGGCCGATCGCTGCCGCCCCGATGAACAATCGCGGGGCGTGATATCGGGGCATACAATCGTCGCCAAACACTGACAGGATGATGTTCTGCTCACGGAATATTGCCCCGCCTGGCACCAGTATGCGCGTACCGCTTTGCGGCAGAAGTGCGAGCACAATGTACAAGGAATTCGTCAGCACTTGCATGCCGAGACCGTCCAGATGGGAGCACATCTGCAGTGTCGTCGAACCACCATCAATCATGATGGCTTCGCCTTCACGGCACAGACCAGCGGCAGCTTTGCCAATAAGTTGCTTTTCACGCTGGTTTAACGTGACATTCTCGTCGAAAGGCACGCCATCAAGCCGCAGCTCTGACATCAAATTCTGGACGTTCTGCGTCCGGAAAGAATTACTCCGTTTTGCGCCGCCCCGAACGCGTTCAAGCTTGCCTTCCAGCGAAAGCTTTTCCAGATCCCGGCGAATTGTTGCAGGCGAACTATCCAGACTACGCTCAATCTCACGGAAGGAAACAAAGCCCTTCGATGCCAGCATGGATAGAATCACGGTTTCACGTTCGTTTGAGTGCATATCCGCTATATGACGCGAAAATCGGCTAGAATCCATCATTTTCGCTCAAATGGCGTTGAAAGTGTCTCCCATGAGCGGAATTGATCTGATTGGATGAGGTCTTTGGCGCGGCTTGTCGGTGCAAGAACATTCACGCCAGCGGTGACAAGGTCTGCTATGTCGTTCGCGTACCGATCGTTAGGACAGAAGCTCCAACCGGCGATCCCAGCTGATGTCTCGGCCAAGCTTGATGCGGGACACCAGGCCATCAATGCCGGTCAGGTCGAGCTGGGACAGGACAAACGCAATATCCGCCAGCTCATTCGAAAAATCAGGATCTTCAATCATGGGCCGACAACCTCCATGTACTATCAGGATCCGGACGGAAATGTGCTCGAGCTGCAAATCGAAAACTTTGATTCAGACAACGAAGTCGACGAGTGGATGTCCAACTCAGACTTTGACGTGAATCCGATTGGGGTCGATTTCGATCCGGGCGATCTCAAAGCCAGGCTCGAGGCCGGAACATCGGTTGAAGACCTTAAAATAAGACCGCGCATCGGATCGCGGAGCGCGAGCACCATTCCAACACCTTATGTCGGGAAATTCGCTGCCACCATGACGCGTATCGCCAAGTTTCTCGGGAAGAAAGTGTAGTGCAGATCTGGCGCAGACCGGTCGGCCAGGGAGCCTGAAACGCCCATGTTGCCACCGCTTCTTGACCCGGCCTGCAATCCTTTTGCAGGCTGGGATATCCGATCGCTTCTCGAACGCCACGCCCGGCAGTTTGCAGACAAACCATGCCTGATCTGGGAGCCGCTTAACGGCAAAGGCGAAAGCTGGTCCTATGCCGAATTTGTGCGCAAACTGAATGAGGTTGGAGCCGGCCTCTATGCGCGCGGTATTCGCGCCGGTGATCGTGTGATTGTGCATCTCGACAATTGTCCGGAGCAGATGTTTGCCTGGCTGGGGTGCGCATGGATTGGCGCGGTTGCGGTGACCACAAATGCAAAGTCCAGCGAAGCTGAGCTTTCCTATTTCGCAGAAAAGTCCAAAGCGCGGGCGGCTATCACGCAGCCGAGATTTGCAGATCTGATGGCGAGAGCTTTCGGCAATGCAGAATGGATGGTGGTGACTGAGACCGATGCCGGGGAGCCCCCGACGAAGATGTCTGCGGCGTATCAAACGTTTGAAACCCTGTTCGAAACATCAATTGCCTTACCGGAGCGCGAAGCCGACTGCACCGCGCCGTTTGGCATCCAGTTCACGTCGGGAACGACCTCGCGTCCGAAAGGCGTAGTCTGGACGCATGCGAATGCGTTATGGGGTGGGCGCGTGAACGCTCAGCACGAGGGTTTGGGCCCCGACGATGTTCATCTCGTCTTTCTTCCGATGTTTCACACGAACGCGCAGATCTACTCTGTCATGGCCGCCCTTTGGGTTGGGGCCTCGATCGTGCTGCAGCCGCGCTTTTCAGCGTCCCGCTTCTGGCCTGTCGCGCTGGAACATAAATGCACATGGACATCCATGGTGCCATTCATGGTTCAGGTGCTGCTTGAACGGCCCGTTCCCGACAGGCATTTTTTTCGATTTTGGGGAAACGCAGGCTGCGACTTACCGTCTGACGCCCATTTTGGCGTCCGGTCGATCGGCTGGTGGGGTATGACCGAGACAATCACGCACGGAATCGTTGGGTCCGTGCACCATGCCGACAGACCCAAATCCATTGGCAGAGTTGCGCCAGAATACGAAATAGCCATCGTTTCGGAGGATGGAACTCCCGTCACCCGTGGCGAGACTGGAGACTTGCTCGTTCGCGGCATTCGCGGACTGTCGCTATTTTTAGAATATCTCGACGATCCGGCCGCGACAGAAGCCGCCTTCAATGAGGATGGCTGGCTCATCACAGGCGACCGGGTGACGATATCCGAAGATGGCTGGCTGATCTTTGCTGACAGGACAAAAGACATGCTTAAAGTGGGCGGCGAGAACATCGCTGCCTCAGAAATTGAAGCCATAATTTCTGCCCTTCCAGATGTGCAGGAAGTCGCCGTGGTCGCGAAGCCCCACAAAATGCTCGACGAAGTCCCTGTCGCTTTTGTTTGCGTGCGTGACCTGTCGGCCATAGACGCATCAGACACTATCAGATTGTTACAGCGCCACTGCGCACAGGAGCTGGCCAGCTTCAAAGTGCCTGTGGAATTTCATCTCGTTGAAGATCTTCCACGGTCGACACTCAACAAGATTGCCAAGGCGGAATTGCGAGAATTACTGAAGGCTGACTGAGAAAACTCAGAAACTTTCTTGTCTCAGGAAACTGAGGGTTATCAGACCAATGCTTCTTCTCAATTGATCTTATCTGCTCGGTTGGAAAATGAGCACATAATCGAGCGCTTTACAGGGCTTCGTACGCCTCCGCTCCGTTTTGAAATTGCGGCCGCAAGACGAAGGTACTTTTTTCAATTCGGAGTTGCTGCCGGCTGACGCTGAATTCGGTTGGTTATTTCAAGAAGGATTGAGGACGGTTCGGACCGAATGAACTGATTTCCGGTGTCATGTTGATCTGGTGTCGCGCTGGCTGAAGGTTCTGCAACGGATAAAAATGAAAATGACTAAAAAGTCAAATTTATTGACTTAATGCCCTGATCGGCACTACCCAGCTCGTCGGAATGATCGATGTAGACATATAGGGGCAGCGCCATGATTACCTCACCAATTCTCGACCCAGCCTGCAATCCATTTGCCGGAATGGATGTTCGTGTCTGGCTTGAATGCGCTGCGCGGCGAGGCGGCGACAAAGCATGTCTGGTCTGGGAACCGTTTGATGGCGCGACGGAGAGCTGGACCTATAAAGAGTTTGTAGATCGGGTGGCGAGGTTTGGAGCGGGGCTCTATAAGCGCGGAATTCGCCAAGGTGACACGCTTATTTTGCATATGGAGAATGCGCCGGAGCAGTTGATCGCCTGGCTCGGCTGCGCGTGGATTGGCGCGGTCGCCGTAACCACCAATGCCAAGTCGAGCCTCGTCGAGCTGACATATTTCGCCGCGAAGTCGAAAGCGCGGGCGGCCATTACTCAGCCAGTTTTTGCACACCTTGTTTCACAGGCAATGCCTGATGCCGATTGGATTGCCGTGACGCAGAGCAATTCCGGCGATCCAGCCGAGGCTCCGGGCGATGCGTTCCTGGATTTTGCGGCGTTATCTGGCGACCCGGGCGAATTGCCGTCCTCTGACAGGAACTGTTCGAAGCCGTTTGGTATTCAGTTTACCTCCGGGACGACGTCTCGTCCCAAAGGGGTTGTGTGGACACATGCAAACGCTTTGTGGGGCGCGCAGCTGAGTGCTGTACACGAAGGCCTGACGAGCCGCGACGTGCACCTTGTTTATCTGCCGCTCTTTCACACAAACGCGCAGGTCTATTCAGTGTTGGCGACGCTGTGGGCGGGTGGAACAATTGTCCTTCAGCCACGGTTCAGCGCGTGCCGGTTCTGGCCTGTCTCGCTGAAGCATGGCTGCACATGGAGTTCGATGGTTCCGTTTATGGTTCAGGCGCTCTTGAAACAGGACAAGCCGGACACTCACAACTATCGGTTCTGGGGCAATGGCGTGTGCGATATTCCAACCGACGCTCATTTCGGTGTCAGGACATTGGGGTGGTGGGGAATGACCGAAACGATCACCCACGGCATTGTTGGGTCGGTTCATGACAAAGACTTGCCTAAGTCGATGGGGCGACCGTCGATTGGCTATGAGATCGGTGTTTTCCGCGATGATGGTCAGCGCGCCAGAACTGGTGAGACAGGTGACTTGCGCGTGAAAGGCGTGCGCGGCTTATCGCTCTTTCTGGAATATCTCGATGATGAATCTGCAACCGCCGCCAGCTTCGATGAGGAGGGCTGGTTCCTTACCGGCGATCGCGTGACGCTGGCCGAAAATGGCTGGCTGGTCTTTGCGGATCGGGCCAAAGACATGCTGAAGGTTGGTGGAGAGAATGTCGCGGCCTCCGAGGTCGAGCGGGTGATCTCGTCGCTGGACTTCGTGCATGAGGTCGCCGTCGTTGGGCGTCCCGATAAAATGTTAAATGAAGTGCCGGTCGCTTTTGTGAAGCTGACAGCCGCGCAGCAAATGACCGAAAGCGAATTGGCGGATCAAATTGTGACCATCTGCAGGCGGCAGCTGGCGGCATTCAAAGTGCCTCAAGAGGTCATTTTTGTCTCTGAATTCCCGCGCGCAACTCTGAACAAGATCGCCAAAGCCGAATTGAAAAAACAGCTCGTGACCGTCTGATCTGGCACCTGTCTGAGAACAGTACGACCGCCCCACAATCTGCGTCATTCCAACTCAACAGCTTGTGTTGACAGAATTGACTGATCGGTCATATTTACAAAATGACTAAAAAGTCAAATTTATCGTAGCCTGATATCCGGATCATGCGAATTTCTGACTGAAAAGACAGATCGGATAGGTCGGGCCAATGCCTGTAGCGGGCCAAAGGGAAGGAAAAGATGAGCATTCTCAAAGTCAAAGATATTGCGTTTGTGAGGTTCAGCGCTCCGGACCTCGAACAGATGAGAGCGTTTCTGAATGATTTCGGACTCGCAAGTGAGCTGGACGACAAAGGCGATCTCTACGCGCATGGCAGCGGTGGTTCGGCATTCGTCCACAGTACAACAAAAGGTGACCCAGCCTTTCTTGGCGTGGGCTTCTATGCCGACAGCGTTGACGATCTGCACAAGCTTGCTGACGCCGAGGGAGTCGCGGTCGAGAAGCTGACAGCACCGGGCGGTGGCTTTGTGGTACGCCTGAAAGATCCGGACGGAATCAACGTCGAAGTCGTTGCCGGGCAGCAGATGAGACAGGCAGGTGAATTCCCGTCGCATGCTGGTCGCAATGACGCGCGGACGAAGGAGCGTGTGCGTGAACCACTCAGGTTGGAAGACCGGCCTGCACAAGTGGTCCGGCTAGGACATGCTGTTCTGGAGGTCAGCGATTTTCGGGCATCTGAGCGATGGTACAAGGATTTGTTCGGTTTTATCACCTCGGACGAAATTGAAGCCGAGCCGGGCGTCGCAATAGGGGCTTTCCTGCGATGCGATCGCGGTGATCAGCCAACCGATCACCACACGCTTTTTCTGCTGCAATCTGCAAACGCTCCGCGTCTGAACCACGCTGCGTTCGAGGTTGTCGATTTCGATGATCTGATGTGTGGGCATGCCCATCTGAAAAAGGCTGAGAGAACGCCGGCATGGGGCGTCGGGCGACACGTTCTCGGCAGTCAGGTCTTTGATTATTGGCGAGATCCCTGGGGCAATGAACTCGAACATTGGACGGACGGAGATTTGTTCACTGCGGAAGACGGATCAAGAACGGCGACACTCTCGGATCTGCTGAATGTCCAATGGGGCCCACTTCACCCGATGATGGCAGGAGGCGCAAAATGAAATTGGCCCGCTATGAAGCCGGCAGTGGCGCGAAAATTGGCATTGTCGAAGGTGACACAATTCAGGAGCTCAGCTTCGACGGCAGCATGATTGAATTGATTTCCGACTGGGCGACGATCGCACCAACAATCGACGTGCTGAAAACAGGCCAGAGCTATGCCGTGTCAGACGTTCATCTGCTGGCGCCGGTTGCTCGCCCTGGAAAAATCTTTGCGATCGGTCTCAATTATGCCGACCACATCGAGGAAAGCAAAATGGAGACGCCAGCCAATCAGGTCTGGTTCACCAAGGCCGTGACGTCTGTAAATGGTCCGTTTGATCCGATCCTGATTGCAAAGGACGGCCCTTATGTGGACTATGAAGTCGAACTTGTCGCTGTGATCGGCAAGGGGGGCAAACACATTTCGGCCAGCGAAGCTCCTGCTCACATTTTTGGATATTGCGTCGGCAATGATGTCACCGAGCGTTTCTGGCAGCACCGGACACCTCAATGGAGTCTCGGAAAATCTTTCGATACCCACGCCCCGATCGGCCCCTGGATCACAACAGCTGATGAAGTGTCGGACCCACACGTTCTGGATCTCAGCTGTTCGGTGAATGGTGAGGTGCGCCAGAAGTCGAACACACAACATCTGGTCTTCAATATCTGGGAACAGATTGAGCATCTGTCTGCGGGTATGACGCTGGAACCGGGTGATCTCATATTCACAGGCACGCCAGGGGGCGTCGGTGCGGCCATGGATCCACGCAAATTTCTTCAACCCGGCGATGTCGTCAGCTGTGACGTTGCTGGCCTTGGTTCAATCGAAGGTACAATGGTTGGAGAGAGCTGAATGTCAAAGAAATATGATTACGACGTTATCGTCGTTGGCGCAGGTCCAACCGGAATGACGCTCGCTCTATCGCTGGCGCGGGGAGGGGTGAAAACACTGGTGTTCGATAAGGAGGCGGATGTTTATCCTCTGCCTCGAGCTGCTCATGTCGATCATGAGATCATGAGAATCTATCAGGATCTGGGGGTAGCAGACGACATCGCAAAGACATGCCGCTCGTCGCTGACCTATGACTTTCTGTCGGCCAAACGTGAGATCCTTATGCAATTTGGCGGGCTTTCAGGCATGGGGCCAGGTGGCTGGCCAACTGGCAATATGATTCACCAGCCAACCATTGAACGCATTGTTCGCGATGCAGCAGCTGGTGAAGCCAATCTCGAGCTGCACACCAATTGGGATTGTAAATCAGTCAGCGAGACCGCTGACGGCGTTCAGGCGAGCGTGCTGGTCAATGGCGAACGGAAAACTTTCACGTCCCGATATCTAGTCGCTGCAGACGGCGCACGCAGTCCGATCCGCAATCAAATGGGCATTGAGCAGGACGATCTTGGTTTTGACGAGCCATGGTTGGTCGTCGATGTGCTGGTAAAGGATTATTCCCGTCTGCCTGAAGTGAATCTTCAGATTTGTGATCCGGTCCGCCCGACAACTTGCGTCCTGATGGGATCTGGCCGTCATCGGTGGGAATTCATGCTTCTGGATGGCGAAGATCCACAGGAAATGTCCTCACCGGAAAAGGTCAGTGAATTGCTGGAGCCCTGGGATGTGGAGGGTGCGGTCGAGTTGGAGCGCACGGCCGTTTATCGTTTCAACGCCAAGGTCGCGAAGGAATGGAAGAAAGGGCGCATCTTCCTGGCGGGGGATGCAGCGCATCTGACGCCGCCTTTTGCCGGGCAGGGGCTCTGTGCAGGCCTTCGTGATGCTGTGAACCTCGGCTGGAAGCTGATCGCATGTCTGAAACAGGGCGCTGATGAAAGCCTGCTCGAGACATATCAGTCCGAACGAGGGCCACATGCCAGAGCCTATATCGAGCTCGCCATCGCACAGGGCCGCACAGTCTGCACTACGGACCCTGACGTCGCCGCAGAGCGTGACGCACAAATGCTGGCGGCGCGGGCCGCAGGCGTTTCTATGACTCCACCACCTCCTATGGGTCTTGTGGAAGGTTGCCTCTCCGGCACGACCGGTTCGGGTAGTTACTTCCCGCAGTTCGTGATTGAGGCCGACAATGGGATGAGGCGCCTTGATGAAACGCTGGGCCGCGGCGCTCGGTTGATCGTCAGAACTTCAGATGCAGCGCTGTCGTCCGATACCGGGCTGACCATCGTTGATACGACGAACGAGGAGCTTGGCGAATTCGGGAACAGGCTGGCCGCCTGGCTGGATGAACTCCGCGTCGAGGCAGTGCTGGTTCGCCCAGATCATTACGTGTTCGGCATGGGCGACCCTGCGGACCTTCTCGCGGGCTGGGCCTCCGCATTGTCAGGCACAAAGCAGGCAGAACCAGCTGTTTGAGGCGCTATCACTCCAACGCGGAAGATAATCATGACGATCGAAGGAAAGTGGGAGTTTGTCTCTCAAACACCTATGGGTGAGCAGAAAAGCACCGCAGACTTTGTCCGCGAAGGCGATGGGTTTGGCGGCATGCAATCCGGCGCACAAGGCGCAAATCCGGTCACTGGGGGCAAAGTATCGGGAGATGACGTCACCTGGGAAACAAAGGTCGCAGTTCCGTTTCCCATCACACTCACATTCTCCGGCACTGTGTCGGGAGATGAGATGAAGGGACAGTTGAAGGCAGGTACGTTAGGGACGTTCGCTTTCGAGGGAAAACGCGTCAGCTAGTTCATGAGCGTTCGCTGGGTGTCATCAACATCTGGCTGATCTGTTCAAAGTATGAAGCCGATCCGGATGACCGGGTCGGCTTTTTCGCATCCGTTCTATGGCTCTGACGGGTGAAGACGCAAAAAAGAGGGCGCTCGATAGTTCGAGCGCCCTTTGAATTTCCGGGAGGCAGAATGCCGTCAAACACTTGCCACTGAGCGGACAAAGATGAACCGACACCCGGGAGGAACCTTCCGGCGGATAGTGGCTGGTTTTAATGCCAAAGGCGAAGTTGCAGGGCGATTGTACGCGGCATTTCTGATGTTGCGGATGATGCTTGGACGAATGGTGTCGGGTACGCAAACGACGCCGAGTTTTCATCGGTTAGATTTTGACCGATAAGACTCAACTCCCAAGCGCCATCAGCATCGGCGATTCCGACAGAAGCATTGAGCGTAGTGAAGGCCTCGCCGCGAACTGCCGCATTCGGGTCTTGCTGGTAGGTAACTTCAGACCGCCAGTCGACCGAGCCATTTGACGTCAGCATGAAGCTTTCGCCAAGGGCACGGTCGTAGTCAAATCCGATGGAGCCGGTCCAGTCCGGGGCATTCGGGATGCGGTCGCCCGTAATTGCGTTGCGTGCCTTGGCGTAAGTCGTATTCGCCATCAGACGAAGATTTTCGGTAGCTTGCCAGAAGCCTTCCGCTTCGACGCCATTGCTTTCGAGATCGGTATTGGAGATCACGAACTGCTGACCATTAAAGGTTACGACCTGAAAGCCTTCGATGTCCGTCGAGAAGGCGGCTGTGTTCAGCTGCCAGTTACGACCGGACGACTTAAGGCCAAGTTCGAGGGTTTTGGCAGTTTCTGAGTCAAAGTCAGAGTCAGACAGGTCAGCAACCTGATCGGAGAACCCGCCCGCCTTCGTGCCTTTGCCGTAAGATACGTAGACCATGGTATCGTCAGAGACGTCATACTGAAGGCCTGCTGAATAGTCGAAATTCTCTTCGCTTCGTGCTTGCGAAACTGGCGCAACCGGTGGGAAGAGGACGATACTGTAGAGTCCCGGGCTCAGGAGAGTTCTGGAGGCCAGAAATTCCTTGTCCTCTGCTGTATACCGCAGGCCAGCGATACCGCGAATCTTGTCGGTGAAGCGATAGGTCCCCTGCGCAAACGCGGACCAGGCTTCCGTGGTCTGATTATACTGGCCAGCATAGGCCCCTGCGATATTCACACCCGGCGCAGGACCAAAAGGATAATTCGCAGCTGTCTGACTGGTTTCTTTTAGGAGGTTGTCGAGATACATGCCGCCGACAATGTAGTCGAATGTCTCTCCAGCCGGCGAAACCAGGCGGACTTCCTGCAGGAACTGACTGCTCTTTTCGTTATCTTCCCCAGTGAGATAATTTCCGGCAAGTCCGTCGCCATCAACTGTTCCGTCACTTTGATAGGCGGACCAGCCGGTCACTGATGTCAGGATGAAACCATTCAGGTCGAAATTGGCGGTCAGTTGAGCTCTATCATTATTGAGGCTTTCACCGGCGGGCTCACCTGGTGAGGTGAGGCCGTTACTGTTTCGTCGGTTCAGCGTACCATCGATCGATCCGGGATATCCGTCAGCAGCCTGCAACATGTTGGCGATCGGCGAGCTGATGACGACTTCGGCAGGTGTTCCCGACAAGTCTGTGTCTGAGGTTTGGACCAACAAGGTGATATCTGTATCACTGTTAGGCTCATAAACGAGCACGCCACGAAGTGAGAAATCTTCCAACTCCGTAGCTTTCTCGCCGCTGATGATGTTCTCTGTCCAGCCAGCCTGATCTGTCATTTGGGCCGAGAGCCGCAGCTTGAGCTTGTCTGAGAGCGGCAGGTCCGTTGCGCCTAAAATCGTCGTCGATCCAAGTTCGAATTCATGTGATGCCGTCAGTTCGGCTGCAAAATCATCTCCTGGCTTCCGTGGAATGACGTTGATTGCGCCTGCACTTGTATTCTTTCCGAGCAGCGCGGCCTGCGTGCCTTTGATGACTTCTATTCGCTCAATATCAAACAGGGCCGACGTGAACTCGCGGCTACGCGGTGCGTAAACACCGTCCACGAAAAGACTAACAGAACTTTCAAACAGAGTCGTTCCGGGAGAGGATCCAAGCCCTCGAATGGTCACGCCCGTGCTCGACTTACCGGTTGGAGAGCGAACGAGTTGTACGCCCGGCGCAATCGATTCGATCTGCAGGAGTGACCCAACGCCTTTGTCCGCGATCAGTTCGCCGTCGACGACGTTCACAGCGATTGGGATATCCTGTGCACTTTCATCACGTTTCGTCGCGGTCACATAAACGGTTTTCATTGTGCTTGTATCGTCAGCTGGCTCGGCGGGTGCGCCCTCCTGAGCGAGCGCAGAGGCACTGGCTGAGGCGATCATGGCCAATACGATTGCTGATGAAGATAATTTGAGTCTGAGCATGTCCTTTGAATCCTCCCTTGATGAGTCCACGCCTTTTTTGGGGTGCGTGTGTTCTCTTTTTCTCATTCCGTCCGAAAGCTCGTCCAAAAATGACTAAACAGTCAATAATGTAAAATGATCGTCTCGGCAACATTCCATTTTTGAGTGGGATTCCTTCAAGAAATAATCGATATGAAGGGAGTATCGGCTTGAATTCCGCTTTTCTCAGTGTCGGACCCTGAGAAGAAAAATGCCATAAAATATTCGTAATAATGTTTAGGTCGGGGATTTTTGTATCAGGGTTTGAGCTCACTGCGATTTCTGGGATACTAAAGCCAGTTTCAGGCGGTTCGGCCGAAACGTATGCGCTTCATGTGAGATAAAGAATTGAAAAGAAAACGTTTTTCAAAAAGAGGTGAAACTCGATCGGCGCTGGTTGCTGCAGGACACAAACTGTTTTCCAGGAAGCCGGTTGATGCTGTGGCGATTGACGACATCGTAGAAGAAGCTGGCGTGGCCAAGGGCAGTTTTTACAATCACTTCAAAGAGAAAAACGATATCCTGATGGCCGTTCGGGAAGAGGTTAGGGGAAATATCAATGAAAAGGTCAATGAGATAAACTCTGGTGTAGATGATCCGGCGGTTCGTGTTGCTCGTGCATTGTCTGTTTATTATCGATTGACTGTGGACGACCCGAATATTGTTTCAATTATTCTTCATCGGGATGCGAATGTTGGAAATGCGATCGCTTTAGAGGTCAATCAGGGGGCGTTGGAGGATGCCCGCGAAGGTGTTTCCTCCGGGAGGTTCGCGGTTCCCTCAGCTGAAAGCGCCGCGCATTTTATTGTCGGAACGGGTTATGCTGGAATGGTGAGTATGGTAAGTGACCAAAACGTCAGTTTGGTTGCGTCGCTCGCCCGGCATCTCATTTTGCTGGTCCTTCGTGGGCTGGGTCTGGAAACAGAAGAGGCCACCAGTATCGCCGCCATAGCTGTCGAACAGATAATTCGAGGGCAGGGAAGCGGCAATGCAGATGACCAGACGGACGATGCTGGGAGCAAGTAGCGTAGCACTACTTTCATCCACAATAAGCGAGGCGGAAACGGGCATCACTCCTGGAAAATCAGCGACGCTTGATGTGCATGCACACTTCTTGCCCGAGATCTATTCAGACGCACTTGCGTCTGCCGGATTGAAATTGCTCGATGGCGGCATGCCAGTTCCGGAATGGTCGGAGGAGCTTGCGCTCTCGACGATGGATCAGGTGGGCATCTCCGGCGCGATGTTGTCAGTCTCATCTCCTTTCCTGTCATTCCTGAAGTCTGAAGACGAAACCCGGCTCAGTCGTGCGATTAATATCGAGGCCTCAAAGATCCGGGATCGTCATCCAAACCGGTTTGGCGGGCTGGCGATTTTGCCCCTCTCCAATCCAGCTGCAGCACTGGAAGAACTGAAGTTTGCGCTCGATACACTTGAGCTCGACGGGGTTGCGATCCCAACAAATATTGGCGGTCTGTATCTGGGAAATGAAAGTTTCCGGCCATTGCTGGCTGAGTTGAATGAACGTCGTGTCACGACGTTTGTGCACCCAACCTCGCCATGCTGTTTCGAGGCCTTCAATCTGGGCTTGCCTGCGCCCATGCTCGAGTTTCCATTTGAAACCACGCGCGCAGTAACAGATCTGGTACTCTCAGGACGCATCGGGGAATTTGCTGATATTGAGTTCATTCTTCCGCATGCAGGTGGGACTTTGCCCTACCTGGCGCAGCGAATTGCCGCGATTGGCCAATTGCCGGTGGTCGGGCCAAAACAAAATGCAGCGCCCGAAACGTTGAAAGCGCTCGCCTCACTGAACTATGACCTCGCACTGTCGGCGACGCCGGCGCAATATGGCGCCCTTCGTCAACTCGTACCGGTGACGAACATTCTCTATGGTTCGGATTATCCCTTCACGCCTGCTCCCGCCGTTGCAGCAGCCGATATGGCGATCGGTAATTTGGGCCTCAGCCCTGACGAGGCTCAGAGCATCAGATCTGGAAATGCGGCGCGATTGTATTCCGGGTTTGCGCGACGGTGTTGCGCCGCGCATGCTCACTAACCGAAGTGTTTCTGAGGGTGTCTTCAATAATCTGAGTTGTGACGCGCTGGGCGTCATCCTGTTGTAGTCCGAGCGCCGTGAGCATCAGGAGAAGCACTTCCTGAGCAATCATCCTTGCTTCGGCATCCGACTGAGCCATCAGAATGCGCTGGATCAATGCCCCTGCGCCCCCGAGAAGCAGGAATAGAGCGCTTTCGACGTCATTGATCCGGAAGCGCCCCTCTATCATTCCCTGAGAAATATCGGCTTCGAGCCCGCTATTTCCCTGCGCGATCGCCAGGGATTTGAACCAATATCGGTTCAGAAATCTAAAACGGTCCGGCTCGATCATGGCCATCCGGACATAGACCGCCATGCCGCGAACAATCCGCTTTGCGGGATCCGGCTCTCCTTGATTGGCCGCGGTGACCCTTACTTCGACCATGCGGATCGACTCTTGCCATGCTTCATCGATGACGGATTCAAGATCCAGAAAGTGATGGGCGAAAGTCTGTTTGGAGACGCTGGCCGCCTCGGTGATCATTTCGACAGTGACGGCTTCAGCGCCATGCAGGCTGAGTAGGCTCATGCCAACATCGAGCAAGCGCTCGTGCGTCTTTTGCCAGCGTTTATCTGACTTCGGGGCGGGATGCCCTTTTTTTCTGCTGATCATCAACGACTCTCAGAGGCCAAACCGTTCTTCAGCCTAATTCATTCAATTGCTGAAAAACAATCGCCAGTCTGGGCAGCAACGCATCAGGCATCAATATTACCAAGACAAACTTCTCCAGGATCGATTTGCAGTTCGTCAAACCGAGGCGGTACGAAAATACTGTCTGAAGTCATGCTGATGTCAGTCCGTCACGTGGAAATGGTCAGCCAGCATTTCGCCGGTATAGCCATGCGTGTTCGCTGCCGGGTCGAGCGGAAGCATGCTCGCCTCCCAGTCGTCATATTGCGTTTTGAGCTCGGCGAACTTTTCAGGATAGCGCGCAATCAGATTGGCTCGTTCTTTCGGATCTTCCTCAACATTGAAGAGGTAGGAGACGTCGGCAATCTTGAGATATTTCCAGTCGCCCGACCGCAAGGCTTTCTGATCCAGATTCATATACCGGAAATAGACATCTCTTGGCGCTGGCGCAGCGCCTTTCAGAGCGTCCGTCAAGTCAATACCATCTGACGGGAAATCCGGGTCAGGGCTCGCTGACCCCACGTGAAGAAGTGTCGGCATCATATCCATGCTCATTGTCACTTGCTGGCTGACGCTGCCAGGTTGGGTCACGCCGGGCCAGCGGACAATCATTGGCACTCTGAGGCCGCCTTCCAGCAACTCCGTCTTGATGCCACTGAAAGGCCAGGTGTCAGCGAACCGCTCTCCACCATTGTCCGATGTGAAGACGATAATGGTTTCATCCTCAATTCCGAGTTCCTGAAGCTTGGAGATCACGCGAGCAATCTGCTGGTCCATTGATACGACCATCTCTGCATAGGTCTCAAGCGAGCCGCCATCGAGGTGCAGCAGGCCATATTGCCCTGCATCTTTGATGCGTTCGGACTCCGCTCGATCATCTGGCCCTTCCCAGGGCCAGTGTGGTGCGGTGAAATGCAGGCTCAGAAAGAAGGGCTTTCCGTCCTGGCTCATCTGGTCGATCATCTCGACTGACCGATCACCGAAGAGTTCGGTAAGATAAGCTGTCTCATGGAATTCTGTTTCGCCATCCCAGAGATCATTCTGTCCCATCATGGACTCGTGTCGGAAATAGTCGACAGAGCCGCCTCTCACACCCCAGAAATGATCATATCCGCTTTTCAGAGGCCCATAGTCGGGCAGAGCGCCGAGATGCCATTTGCCGACCAGTGCTGTCTGATAGCCTGCTTTTCGGAGCTGGCCGGGAAGAGTGGGGTGCGATGGTGGCAGGCCGACTTTCCTGGACGTAAGTGGCTCTTCTAGCCCAACTGGAAGGCGGTACTGATAGCGACCAGTGATAAGGGCGGTCCTGGTCGCTGAACAGACTGGCGAGTTCGAATAGGCCTGCATGAAACGCATGCCCGTTTCAGCAAGGGAATCGATAGCTGGTGTCTGGTATTCGCGTCGTCCATAACAGGAGACATCAGCATAACCGAGGTCATCAGCCATGATAAAAATGATGTTTGGCTGCTTTCGTCCGGCATTTAGATCAGATGACGGCGCAGGGGCTCCGGATGCGGAATAGAGTTCGCCTGACAAACCAACAGCGCATCCTGCTAGAGTGAGTGCGGACACGCCCAGCAACAGACGACGGCGACTCAGGCCCAGATCAGCTTTGCTCATATTTCCTCCAGAAATGTCTTTCGATGCCGACCTGCTTCCGACATCGCTTTTGGGGGAGACAAATACAAAATGACTAAATAGTCAATTTGGATGTCAAAGACGTCTCTGCATTTAACTGCGGGCGGCTATGTTCGCACGCGCGTCCTCGCTGAGATGTGCGATTAGATTAATCCAAGGCTTTTGAGGTCGGACTGCTCTTTTTCTGTCACGGTTTGAACTGACGGCCTCTTCTGAACATCTGCCGCGTGTCTCTGGATTGCGGGGAAAGCGGAAAGGTCGAGGCCGCCTCCGTGTGCGGTCGTGTAGTTCCAGTTGAGATACATATCGATGATTGACCAGTCTTCGCCAAACCAAAAAGGCTGGTTCTGAAACCGGGCCTCCAGTTCCTTGAGAACAGGCTGATAATACTCAACGCCAAGCGAATGGATGCCAGATGTGTCTTCAGTTTTACTGAAACGTGCTGGGTTTCGGATCATTCGCGTCATTGGATGAAGGGTAGCGCTGCACCAGAACAAATCCTGTAGCGGCGCATTATCGCCCAGAGTACTTCCATATTTTGGGAATAGTCTGGCGCCAGGGAATTGCTGATCAAGGTGAGCCAGAATTGCCCCATTTTCCGTCAGCATTGTTTCGTCCACCTTAAGAGCGGGGACTTTACCGCGCGAATTGATTTTCAGATATTCTGCCCAGTTCGACGCATCAAAGAAATTGACCAGCTTGGCATCATAAGCGGCCCCCGTTTCCTCCAAAGCGACCATGGTCACCCGCGCGCAGGTCAGCGGCATGTAATACAAAGTGAGCTGGGTCATGCGCTTCCATCCAATAGGTTTTTGTAAAAGTTCAATTTGCGCTGAAACGCCGATTAAACTGCAGAATTGGATTGTTTTCTAAAATGACTAAAAAGTCAAATATGGTTGACGTCTGTCAAAAAACGGTTCTGCAAGCGCGCTGAGCGGTCGGAAATACAGCAAGAGTGAATGTTGTCGATTTCAGGATCGCAGAAAAAACAGAGACGGGTCCTAACGCGAAAAACCCGCGATAACGCGGGCAATCTGCGAATGCAAAAGGGGTGCTGTGACTGTCAGGAAATTCTCTGGCGGTGAGGGGAGGTAAGGGCGAACGGGTCTCTGTAGGAGACTCATTTCCCCAGCCATGGCGCTTACGCCTAAAGGGGCAAAATGATCGTGAAGCGCGCACCACCCAGCTCACAATCGTCGAACCGGCAAGATGCTCCGTATAATTCGAGAATTTCCTTCACTTTGGCCAAACCCAGACCGGATTCGTTGACTGTCGAATCAAGTCGCACGCCTGTCTGGAAAACATACTCACGGGATTCCGGTTCTAAGCCTTCGCCGTCATCATCAGCATGAATAGAAATATGGTGCGATCCACACAGACCTTCTGAGACGCCAAGTCTCTGTCTGGCGTGCTTGAAGGCGTTATCGATGACGCAACCGAGGAGTTCTCCGAAGTCTGTCGCATCCAAAGGAATTTCCATATCCTCCTGCATATCAACATCTGCTTCGATATTGCGATCCGTGTGCAAACGAGACAGAGCTTTCAAAACCTCGCCGACCACAGAAAGCCCATTGCACTTTACGCCCGGCAGACGAGACATCACCGATGCACGCGAACGAGCTATGTGTTGATCGATCTGAATTTGCATTGCGCGACACTTGTCTGAAGTCGCTTTTGCGGCCTCTGATCGACTAAGTTCGCCGAGCCGATAGGCTTCATCGTTGACGACGGCGAGCGGCGTCTTCAGTCCATGAGCAAGACGCCCGACCTGACCGCGGGCTTTCTGCAGACTTTCTCGTCCACTGTGCACCAGCGCGTTTAATTCATCGACAATCGGGGTGATCTCGGAAGGATAGTCGCCCTCCAGAATCTGTAAATCTCCCGCTCTGAGTTTCTTTAACCCCGCAGTCAGAGCTGCCAGAGGTGACAGGCCAATATGAACCAGCAGAAATTCGACTGGCAGTCGCACACGACGCGCGCTGCTCTGACGCGGCTGAGACAGGCGGGGCATGCTATAGACAATCTCCCCACCAAGGACGGAAAGCCACCCTTTATCGGATCACTGCTCATGATGGGCAGAGACATGAAGGTCGATATCGGTGATTTTGAACACATGTCCCGCTCGGAGCTGGCTGAGCGATATGCATCCGTACTTGGTTCGAAACCTCCCGGCTTGGGAGTAAGACGCTCGCCCACATCATTGCTTAGGTTCCACAACGTCGCAAATGAAGTGCAAGACTGCTAAGGTGTTTGCGCGATGGGTAATTGTTACTCACAACTGGACTTGAACGAGCGCGGTCAGATCGAAGTGCTTCTCCATGCGGAGCACGATGCTCGAAGCGTCGTAATTCAATGTGGCCGAAGCCGATGAGTCAGTCCGTGCGCAAGCCTGACAAAACCAATTTTTTCAGAAACCAGTTCCGGATTGATCTTGCCGAAGTCAGATTGAGCCGGTCGAGATAGCGTTTATGTTTCTCGGCTGCTGCGCTGCTCATGAGTGCTTTGAGAATCACATCGAAGTGATCTAATGGAGCGGCCGAAACCGCCTTCAGATGCTCCAATACAGGTGCGAGTTCTTGCTCAACCCTGTCCAATTCAGTCCCGAACGGATATGGCGGCAAGTCACCCTCGAATGTCGCGAGCGCCTTTGAGATGGTCTCCGGCCGATTACGATACCAAGCGTCAGGTACCTGAAAATCTTCTGAAAGCTTCCGAGCCGACTTCGCATCGTCAACCAATTCATCAATAAAACGTGCGTCGGTAATGGCAAGCATGCGTTTCACACATTCTTCGTCGGGTTGTCCTCTGAGATCGGCCACACCGTATTCGGTAATGATGATGTCGCGCAAATGACGCGGTACGGTGACGTGTCCGTAAGACCAGACGATATTAGATTCGGTCTTACCTGCATTGTCACGCGTGGCGCGCAAGAGGATGATTGACCTTGCATTTTCGAGCTCATGCGCCTGTGCAACGAAATTGTACTGGCCACCAACACCGCTGACGACGCGTCCATCCTCCAACGCATCCGACGTGACGGCGCCGAGCAATGTGGCCTTCATTGCAACATTGATGAAGCGGGCATGTTTTCGCTGTTTGCGTTTGAGTTCCTCGTTTCCATAAAGGGCATTCACGTCTTCAACACTGGTCATGTTTATTTTGCAGAGAGTTTCATCATCGGCAGCCAGCAGGCGACGGTAGAAATTCTGAGGCCCCAGAAAGAAGCCGCCATCCAGCGTAATTGGCTTTTCACCATGGACCTGCCGCTTCAGAACACCGGCGAGCAGCAGTTCAAACATGCCTTGAGTGAACATTTCCGTGCAGCCATAGACGCCGTGTTCAAATTCACCCGTGCCGCCTTCCTCCATCGGGCCGTCCTTTACGGGCAGGGCCGTCAGCATTCGGCGATAGGTGGCTGGCTGTTGATGGCGAAACCTTATGGCTTGCGCCGCTCCATCGCCCATAGACCCTATGCCGATCTGGAGCGTTCCGCCATCCCGGATAAGCTCTGCGGCCCGGATGCCAATTGCATAGCTGGTGACATCCACTCTGGGCGCTGGTGGTCCGGCGAGCGAATAGCCGTCCGTCTGCAGCAGGAAATCGAACTCGGACCGGTCGATTTCGGCATCATTCGGCATGAACGGGAGTTGTTCGTTGACTTCGCCGACCACCAGAAAGTTTTCCCGCCCGACTGCATTTCGCATTCGTGGGATCAGGTCGAGACTCAGATCTGAATTGCAGGACAGACTGTAGCGTTCGCCCCGCTGCGCAATCATCTGGCCGAGCACATTCACTTTCTGCGAGATGATGCGGCGCATGGCATGCGTGTAGTTTACGCTGTTATAGTGCCTTTGGGCATAATCATTGGAAAGGAGAGTTCCTGTCGAAAGGAAGAATTCTTCCACAGTGACATTGTCGGGAAGATCGCCTGTCATACGGTCGCGCGCATACAGGATATCGGGGTAGGTGCCGAAGAATTTGTCGATGAGTGGGCCACCGAAGTCTCGCTCGAGCCCATCAGATAGGGACGGCCGGATAAGGGTGAGTGCCGTATAAATCGTCAGTTTGACCGATGGATCAGCCTTAGCAATTTCATAGAGCGCGTTTGCGAACAGTGCAGCCTTGCCCAGACCGAGAGGCAAAGCCAGACGGATATCCTTGCCAATACGATCAATCACCGCTCTTGCGCAGGCGTGTGCATCTGTATGATTGTCCGGCGCAATCGTACTGTGGGTCTCTGAGGGCCGGGTCATTGTTTCAGGTTTCACTCATGGGCGGAGCCGACCCGGCGCGCTCTTCGGTCCGGCGGGGCGCTTTTTCGTCCAGATAGGTTTTTGGTCCGCCGCGGAAGGGGGCAAATCCCGCTCCGAACACCGCGCCAAGATCGAGGTGATCAGCTGACTGAACAATGTCTTCATCCATCACTCTGCAGACCTCATCAAACAGCGGGTCCAAAAGTGCGCTTTGCAGCTTCCGGCATTCCGCTTCGTCCAGAGACACATCATCTTTCTCAGGATCGCCGTCTTTCCACGTATAGAAGCCCTTTGCGGATTTCTTGCCAAGACGCCCATTGTCCAGTTTCGACGTGAGACTGGAGGGCGGTTCTGAAATATGATCAAATTCAAGCGCCAGAACTTTGCCAACTTCTGCGCAAACATCGAGTCCGACTGTATCCGCCACTTCAATTGGGCCTTGCGCCATTCCGAACGCTTCTGCAGCTGCGTCGAGAACTTCGGGTTTGTATCCCTGATCAACAAGACTTGCCGCTTTCAGAAGGTATGGCGTCAGGATACGATTCACCAGAAAGCCGGGCGCGCTTTTCACAGGCAGGGGAAGTTTATCAATCGCTTCCACGAAGGACAGGCATCGCGCATGCGTATCTGAAGAGGATTGCTCGCCGCGTACAATTTCCACCAGCGGCATTTTGTTCACCGGATTGAAGAAATGAAGGCCAACAAACCGATCGGGAAACGGCACACTTTCCACGAGATTTTCAAGTTTGATACTGGAGGTGTTGGTTGCGATGATTGCATCGGGCTTTATGCTACCTCCGAGCCCTTTATAGATTTTGGCCTTGATATCCGCTTTTTCCGGACCCGCCTCAATAATGAGATCAGCGCTTCTGACGCCGTTGCCTTTAGGATCCGCGATCAGGCGATCCTGAGGCGAGCGAATATCGTCTGAACGATCCCTCTTGCCCTTCATCCATTCATTGGCGCGTTTGATTGCGCGAGCAATGGCTTTAGGCTCCACGTCTTCAAGCGTCACGACAAAACCGTTCATGGCAACCCAGGCGGCAATGTCTGCCCCCATGGTTCCCGCGCCAATCACGTGTACATGGCGAATTTTATGTTCAGCGAATTCGCGCGCGTTCCGTTTCAATGCTTCTCGTTTGAGAAACAACCCGATCAGATGCTTTGCAGTGTCTGGCTGTTGAAGCTCAACAAAAGACGCTGCTTCTATTTCCAAATAGTCGCACTTCGATCTTTCATCTGCTTCAAACAGATCGATAATCGCAAACGGCGCAGGCATTTGCTCTTTTGAATACCGCTCACTTGTCTCTTCACGAGCTTTTTTCGCGATGTAGCTCTCGACCGGCCCGATCTTTTCGACAGAATCACGCAGCGTCTCAAACAGAGATTTGGAACGATCTGACTTAGCTGACGCTGCTGCCCTCGCTGCGGCTTCCAAATGGCGCTTGGGAACCGCATCCCGAACCAGGCCGAGGTGCTTCGCTTTTATTGCGTCAATCGTTTTACCGGTCAGCATTAGCTTCAGCGCCGAGGCTGGCTCAATCAGACGAGGAAACCGATAAGTGCCACCCAGTCCCGGATGGAGCCCAAGTTGAACCTCCGGAAAGCCGAAGCTTGCGTCTTCTGTCGCAACCCTGTGATCGCAGGCGAGCGCGATTTCCAGCCCTCCACCCAGACAAGCGCCATGAATGACGGCGACTGTCGGCGATGGTAGAGCTTCCAGGCGGTCGAGAGCGCTATGCCCATCGCGGATCAGCTGTCTGAGATCATCAGCTTTAGTCTGGCTAATCTCGTCAATATCCGCGCCAGCCATGAAGCCGCCCGGTTTGCCGGACCTTAGGAACAATGCTTTTGGTGGGTGTTTTTCGAGTTCATCGAGCATGGACAGAAATTCAGACAGCACGGATCGGCCCAGCGTATTCTGGGCCTGTCCCGGAACGTCGAGAGACAGGGTCGCAAAATCGCGCTCGTCACGAGTGAGGGTCCAGGCATTGGTCATCATGCCACCTCCTTCATGGATCTCAGCAACATACCGCCGCCTTGACCGCCTCCAATGCACTCGGTTGCGATGCCTGTCCTATCGCCTCGCCGGTTCATCGCATTCAAAGCGTGAAGTACGATCCGGGCACCACTGGTGCCGACTGGATGTCCAAGGCTGATAGCGCCGCCATCGACATTCAATTTGTCACGGTCAATAGCTCCCATTGCGCCTTCCAGGCCTAGCTCGTTCCGGCAGAATGCGTCACTTTCCCAGGCTTTAAGACAAGCGAGAACCTGGTGGGCAAACGCTTCATTCAGTTCCCAAAGGTCGATGTCTTCAAGAGTGAGGTTTTGACGCGTCAGGATCGGTGTCACCGCATAACAGGGTCCTAAACCCATCCGAGCAGGCGACAGGGCGCCCCAGTCACTGTCAATAATCTCGCCTAAAGGCTCAAGCTGATGTTCGTCTATAAACGCCTCTGAAGCCAACAGCATCCAGCAGGCTCCATCTGTGATCTGAGAGGAATTGCCTGCCGTGACATGTCCATAAGGCTTTTCGAAGACTGGTTTTAGGCGCGAGAGTTTTTCAACGTTCGATTCAGGTCTGACACCGTCATCTTTCTCGAACACTTCGCCCTCTGGGCTAAAGAGCGGGTCAATTTCCTGGTCGAGCCAGCCTTGCTCCTGAGCATGGGCCAGTCGCTTATGGCTGATCACAGCATAGTTGTCGGCGTCTTCGCGGGAGATATCGAATTCATGGCGAAGGACTTCTGCCGTCTGACCCATGCCAAGTTCAACGACTGTATCTGTCAGCCCCTTTTTAACGCCTATTACGGGCTCCAGCATGGACAGACGAAACTCAAGGACAGTCTTCAGACGATCGGTGACGGACTTAGACTTGTTGAGGTGGGCAAACCACTCAACAGCATCCTCTGACAAAAGTAGCGGGGCATGGCTGAGGCTTTCAGTGCCCCCAACCATCAGGCAGTCATAGTCTCCGCTTCGAATATACCGAAACCCGGTATCGACGGACTGCATGCCGGACCCGCAATTACGCTGAACCGTCCAGCCCGGCATATGTTCGCCAAGGCCCATGCGGAGCGCTGCCACTCGTGCGGGGTTTGTGGCTTCCGCTCCGGGTGACCCACAGCCCAGAATAACCTCCTGGATGAGCGGTTTAATCTCCGGATGTCGGAGCAGTAATGCGTTTCCTGCCTGCACGGCGAGATCGACGGCAGAGAATGGGCCAGGTTCTCCCCGGGCTTTCAGGAAAGGTGTGCGGTTTCCATCGACGACAAAGACTCTCATGCGGCCTCCGACTGGTCTGCGGTCAGGCCTTCTCTCGAGCTGACACTGCCTCCCAACTGACCGGGCGGAAAGGAGTCGACTTCGATGACATCGCGAACAAGCCTGTGAAGGTCTTGCAATTGATCCCGCTCAGGCGACGTAATGAGGCCATTTTGAAGAGCGGCGTCAGCGTCAGATATACCAGCCTCCTTCATGCGCTTACGAACCGGCTGACACGCTTCGATAGCGGAGAGTGCTCGCTCCAGGGCAGTATATTGATGAGTACCGCTACCGATGTGAACGCCCTCGCACAGGCGAGATCGTGTTTCACCAATGGTCTGCAAGCGATGTGCGACTTGCGTCATCAACTTGTCGGATGGTCGTCTCGGACGTTTGCCTCCGGTTTGCGTCAATGTCTTGATCAGCCACCCAAAGAAGCTGTTAGGGAAATTGTCGCCAACCTCTGCAAGTTGCTGATGCATACGCGCAATGCCGGTTAGGAAGATATAGTCGACGATCGGCTTGTCTTCGTCAGGTGCGCCGTCTGCTTCGAAGCGTTTGAGCGCGCCGCTTAGCAGGAAAAGTTCGGCAAGAACATCGCCCAGTCGTGCTGAGAGGCTTTCCTTGAACTTCAGCTTTCCACCGAGAATGCCAAGCGATATCTCAGACGCAACTGCAAGATGGGCGCTATATCGGGTAAGCTGTCGATAATAGTCCTTCGTGGCATCGACTTTACCTGTATAAGCAAACCCGCCATTGGTCAGACCATGCCACCAGCTCCTGAAGATGTTAGCAACATCATGGCCGACATGCTTCCACAACAGATCGTCGAATTCAGATAAGGCCTGTTTCTGATCGGACTGGCCAACCGCTTTCATCTCTTTCAGGAGGTAAGGATGGCACCTGATGGCTCCCTGGCCGAATATAATCAGAGAACGGGTCAGAATATTCGCGCCCTCCACCGTGATCCCAATCGGGATGGCCCGGTAAGGAGCTTCAAGATAGTTTTTCGGGCCGACGCAGATGGATTTGCCGCCATGGACATCCATCGCATCATTGACTGACTGGCGCATGCGTTCTGTCGCATGATATTTCATGATGCCAGACGCGACCCCAGGATGATGTCCGCGATCGAGCCCGATGGTGATGAACCGGCGGGCGGCTTCTAGCTGATAGGCTGTCGCAGCGATGGGTGCGGTTTTTTCCTGCACGCCTTCAAATTTGCCAATGGCGATGCCGAATTGTTCGCGAATTCCGACATAGGCTCCGGTGGAAAAGGCGCAGACCTGGGCTGCGGCTGTTGAGAGGGAGGGAAGGGAGATGCCGCGACCCGCCGCCAGCGCGCCCATCAGCATTTTCCAGCCCTGTCCGATCTGTTTTTCGCCTCCGAGGACTTGGTCGATTGGAATAAAGACGTCTTCGCCCCAGCTTGGTCCATTCTGAAAGGCGAGCCCGGTTGGCAGATGGCGGTCGCCGATACGAATGCCATCGAGGTCTGTTGGCACCAGAGCGACAGTAATGCCCCGGTCTGCCTCACCGCCCAGATGTCCATCCGGATCGGAGAGCTTGAACGCAAGGCCGATCAGCGTCGCAATCGGGCCAAGTGTTGTATATCGCTTTTCCCAATTGAGGCGGATGCCAAGCGTTTCCTCGCCCTTCCATAGTCCGCGGCAGACCACACCCGTTGCTGTCATGGCAGAAGCATCCGATCCGGCTTCGACGCCGGTCAGAGCAAAACACGGCATTTCTTCACCGCGCGCCAGGCGTGGGAGGTAATGGTCCTTTTGCGAGTCAGTTCCATAGAGCATGAGCAATTCGCCCGGCCCCAGTGAGTTGGGCACCATGACCGTGACAGCAGCGGATACACTTCGTGTGGCGATACGTTTCACCACTTCAGAATGCGCTGAGGCTGAAAAGCCCAGACCGCCATGCTCTTCTGGAATAATCATCCCGAAAAATTTCTGATCTTTTAGAAACGCCCAGACGCGTTCGGGCAGGTCGAGCAATTCATGTTCGATTTCAAAATCATCCAGCATGTCGCAAAGTTCGGCCACTGGGCCGTCCAGAAATGCTTGTTCTTCGGAAGAATAAGGCTGACTTCGAAATTCACTGAATTTGGACCAATCAGGATTGCCGGACATGAGTTCGGCTTCCCACCAGACATCACCGGCCTCGAGTGCCTGTGCCTCCGTTTCCGACAGCGGCGGCAGGACGCTTTTATACCATTTCATCAAGGGCTTGGTGAGCACCGATCTGCGCGCGCTCTTCAGGGGATTTGACATCGCGCCTCTCAATCTTGTCCTCAAACCTAATGCATGCCCTGTGGAACCTGTTCCAAAGAATGAAAGGAAATTTGGAACTGCGCATGCAGCGCTTTGTTGAGTTTGTCTGACCGAAAGGATCCGATATGCCCCGTCTCACCACCAGCGCGCTCC